>Ga0233385_1000086_pt1 | contig 50826 bp, 35 predicted proteins | sample ElkDunMinimDraft_16_FD_191543 | JGI IMG/M metagenome (GOLD analysis project Ga0233385, IMG submission 191543) | Fecal eukaryotic communites from dung pellets of Tule Elk in California, USA - Elk Dung G36 | ecosystem: Host-associated > Mammals > Digestive system > Large intestine > Fecal | place...
ACTCCCTTGGGGGTGCCGGTCGAGCCCGAGGTGTAGATGACGTAGGCGGTGTCCTCCTGCGCCATGCGCACCGAGGGCGGCGAGACCGGGCGCCCGTCGAGCGCGGCGGTGTCCAGCAGGATGCGTCCCATGTTCGGGGGCAGGAGGTCCGCGAGATCCGAGGTCGTCACGACCGCGACCACGTCGGCGTCTTCGAGCTGGTAGGCGAGCCGCTCCGGCGGATACTGCGGGTCGAGCGGCAGCCACGCCCCGCCCGCCTTGAGCACGGCGAGTTCGGCGGCCGGCAGGTCGAAGCCGCGATCGAGCAGCACCCCGACCACGCTCCCCGGCGCCACCTTGAACTCCTCGACGAGCGCGTGCGCCAGCCGGTTGGACCGCTCGTCCAGCTGCGCGTAGGTGAGGTCCTCTCCCGCGAAACGCATCGCGACCGCGTCGGGCGCCTCGGCCACGCGCGCCGCGAACAGCTCGTGCAGCAGGCGCTCGTCGCGCTCGCCGGGCTCGGGGTTCCATTCGGTGAGCACGCGCAGGTACTCGCTGTTGGGCATGATGTCCAGCGAGTCCACCCGGGTGTCGGGCCTGGACAGCGCGTCGGTCATGACCGTCGTGAAGTGTTCCACCAGGCGCTCGACGCGCTCGTGGTCGAACAGCTCGGAGGAGTACTCGATCCACACGCCCAGTCCGCCGTCCGGCAGGTCGTTGATCTGGAACGTCAGGTCGAATCTGGTCGTCTCCGGTTGCGGGGTCAGCATTTCGACGTCCACGCCGGGCAGGCGCCAGCGCGCGATCATCGGCTCGGGCAGCAGGGTGAACAGGTGCGCGACGAGCGGATTCCGTCCCGGGACCCGTTCAGGGCCGAGCTCCTCGATCATCCTGCCGAACGGCATGTCCTGGCGGGCCATCGCGTCCAGGACGGTGTCGTTGGTGGTGTGCACCAAGTCGCGGAACACCGGATTGCCGCTGAGGTCTCCGCGGACCGCCACCGTGTTGGCGAAGAAGCCCATCATGGGTTCGGTCTCCGAGCGGGTCCGTCCGGAGAAGACCGATCCGAGCGCGATGTCCTCCTGGCCGGTGTAACGGTTGATCACGACCTGGTATCCGGCCATCGTCAGGGCGAGCAGGGAGACGTTCTCGGCCTGGGCCAGATCGCGGATGCCCCGCGCGAGATCGTCGGGCAGGCGGGTCTCGTAGATGCGGCCGGCCCCGGTGGGCGCCGACGGGCGCTCCCGGTCGCCGCGCCACTCCAGCGGTTCCATCCCGTCCAGCGCGGAACGCCAGGACTCGATCTGCTTGACCGGCTCCTCGCTGAGCAGCCAGAGCCGCTGCCAGGCCGCGAAGTCGGCGGGCTGCAGGCTCAGTTCGGGGAACTGCGAGCCGCTCGGATCGCTGTAGCGGGCGGTCAGCTCCTCGGCGAACTGGCGCGAGGACCATCCGTCGATGACGATGTGGTGCCAGACGATGGACAGCACGTGGTCCTCGGGGCCCAGGCGCAGCACGGCGAACCGGTAAGGGGGCTTGTTGCGCAGGTCGAACTCCTCGCGCACCTGAGCGTCGATCCAGTCCTGAACGGACTCCTCGGTCCCGTCGGTCACCGGCAGGTCCCACGTCTCGGGCGGCGGATCGACCACCTGGAAGGGCACGCCGTGCTCGTCGCCGAACCGGGTGCGCAGGCTCTCGTGCCGCGTGACGATCCCGCGCAGCGCCTCGGAGAGGGCGGCCACGTCGAGCGGCCCGCGCAGGCGCATCGCGAACGGCACGTTGTAGACCGGTGCGCCCGCGACCATCTGGTGCAGGAACCACAGGAATCGCTGCTGTTCGGCGATGGCCATCTTGTCGGTGCGCGGGACGGCGACGATCCGTTCCCGTTCGGCCTTCTCCGCCACGCGCTGGCGGACCTTCCGCTCCAGCAGGGCACGTCTGATGTCGGCGACGTTACGCTCTTCGGGGTTTGCCATGATCCTCTTCTCCTCCTTCACCGTCGCACGCTCAGCGGTCGCAGATCGGTCCACACCCGCGCGATGTGTTCCAGGCACTCGCTCTTGTCGCCCTCGACCCCGGCCTCGCGCCAGCCGGGCGGGATCTCCCTGCCGGCGGGCCAGATCGAGTACTGCTCCTCGTGGTTGATCACCACGGCGAACTTCTCTTCCACAACGCCTACCTTTCTTGAGGTACGAAGGCGGAAATGTCGGTCAGTTGAGTGAGGTAGCCATCGAGTGCCCTGAGCCCGTCCACCGTCGGCCGTGCCAGCGAGGCCGCGTGCCGGTCGAACCGCCGGGTGTCGAAGTGCCGGGAGCAGTCGGTGAACATCCGGTCGAACTCCACCGGCGCCGCGTCACGGCCGGTGGCCGCGGGCAGCAGCAGGTGCAGCCCGGCGAGCCTCTCGTCGGGCTCGGCGATCGCCTCCAGGCGGTCGCGGAACCGCGCGTAGCCGACCCGGTCGAGCCCGCACCGGGTGGCGAGCACGTCGAACGCGTCGGCGAAGCGCAGCCTCGTCGGCCACAGCACGTGCATCGCGCCGTCGGGCACCTCGAGGTCGCCGATCGCGGCGCGTGCCACGAACCGGCCGACCACGTCCACCGGCGTCACGTCGGTCTCGGCTTCCGTGGGGAACACGCATCCGGTGCGCGCGCACGCGTACAGCAGGTTGTGGGCGAGGGAGTCGGGGTTGGCCACGCCTGTCGCCTGGTGCGGCCAGACCTCACCGAGGCGGTACACCACCGAGCTGACGCCCTGGCGGTGCGCGTCGGCGAGCAGGTGCTCCGCGACGTACTTCGATCGGTTGTAGCCGTCCGCGGCGACCTGGTCGAGCGCCGGGATCTGGTCCTCGGTGATGCGCGAGGCGTCCGTTTCCGGGGGGCCGAAGATGCTCAGGGTGGACAGGGTGTGCAGGCGGGCGCCGCCGGTGGAGAGCTTGATGAGCTCCTGCACGCCGAGCACGTTGGCCGGGCGGTGGTCCAGGTAGCCGTACAGGAAGTTCACCGCGCCCGCGGCGTTGACGACAGCGGACACACCTGAGGCGATCGCGTCGAAGCGCCACTGCGGCAGGCCGAGCAGCTCGCGGCCCAGGTCGCCGGGGACGACCTCGACCCGTCCGGCCTTGATCGCCGCCGGTAGCTGCTGCCAGGCGGACGTGAGCCCGTACCGGTCGAGGGCCTCGGTCAGCCGCCGGGCGCCGTCGGAGGGGTCGGAGCTGCGTACCAGGCAGATCAGCTCGATGTCGGAGCGTGTCAGCAACTCGGCGAGGATGTGCGCCCCGATGAACCCGGTCGCGCCGGTGAGCAGCAGGGTCTGGGGCGGGCGCCACGTCAGGTCGTGCTTGATGTAGGCGAGTTCGGCGCTGTCGTCGTCGACGCCCTGGGCGAGCCGCGCGGCCTGCGCGCGCACGGTCGACTCGACGAGCAGATCCCTGGGCCGCACCGGCCTGCCCAGCCGCTCGCTCACCGCGGTGGTGAGCCGGTAGGCGCTCAGCGAGGTGCCCCCGTAGTCGGAGAAGGGCACGACCACCGAGACCTGTTCGCGCTCCAGCACCTCACGCCACGCCGAGCAGAGCAACTCCTCCATCGGGTTGGCCGGCGGCTCGATTCGCTCGGCCGGGCCTTCCTGCCGTGCCGTCTCGGCCACGATGAGCGCGGCCAGCGCCTTGCGGTCCGCCTTGCCGTTGCGGTTGAGCGGGAGCGCTTCGAGGACCACGATCTGGTGCGGGACCTGTTCGGTCGGCAGCTTCTCGGCCGCGTACTCGCGAAGGTGTTCCACGGTGGGGGTCTCGTCCGGTGAACGCGGCGTGACGCAACCGACCAGGGTGGCCTCGGGGGCCTCGCCGAGCACGACCGCCATCGCGTCGCCGACGAGCGGATGGCCGGCGAGGGCCGATGAGACGTCGCCGAGTTCCACCCGTACGCCACCGATCTTGACCTGCTCGTCGAGGCGGCCGTTGAAGTGCAGCAGCCCGTCATCGCCGACCCGCGCCAGGTCGCCGGTCCGGTACAGCTTTTCGCCGGGGATCTCCGGGAACGGGTTGGCCACGAGCACCCGCGCGGTGCGCTCGGGATCGTTGAGGTATCCCGCACCGACGCACTCGCCGCCGAGGTACAGCTCGCCGGGGATGTTCCTCGGGAGAGGATTGAGGTTCTCGTCGAGGACGATCGCGGCGGTGTTGTCGATGGGGCGCCCGAGCGGGATCCGGTCGACGTCGGCGTCCGTGACGTCGTGGAACACCGACCCGATCGAACACTCCGTCGGCCCGAACGTGTTGGTGACCTTGAGGTCGGGAAGCAGCGCGCGCAACCGGTGCACCACGCCGGGACCGGCCGTCTCCCCGCCGATCAGCATGCGGCGCAGGCTCGACGTCGCGGCGCGCAGATCCTCGCGCGCCTCGAGCAGTGAGACGAACGCCGTGAGTACGGACGGTACGAAGTCGGTCGTCGTGATGCCGTAGCGGCCGATGGTCATCGCGGTCTCCTCCAGGTCGAGGATCCCGTCGCGGTCCGGTATCACGACCTGTCCACCGGACGTCAGCGGCCACAACACCTGCCACATCGAGGAGTCGAACGTGGACCGGCTGTTCTGCAGCGTCACGTGGTCGGCCCCGTCACCGAACCTGCGCGACATCGTGGTCAACCTGTTGACCAGGCCGCGGTGGTGGTTGAGCGCGCACTTGGGGGTGCCTGTCGAGCCGGAGGTGTAGAACCCGTAGATCAGGTCTTCGGGCCCGGGTTCACGGTCGGCCGGCGGCGGTTCGAGGTCGGCCGGATCATGCGGCGGCTTCGAGCAGTCGACAATTACCGCCGGAATGGATAACCGCAGTTCGGTTACCGTGTCCATCGTTGCCGGTGACGCCAGAATGGCGGGTGGCGACAGTTCGGCGACGATCGCCCTGATCCGGTCCGTCGGCCAGGCCGGATCCAGTGGAACGAACGCCGACCCTGTCTTCATCACCCCGAAGAGCGCGGTCGGGAATTCGCACCCCTCCGCTATCAACACGGGTATCAGATGTCGCGCGAGTACGCCGTTGCCGATCAGTCGATTGGCCGTTGTATTGGCCGCGGCGTCGAGGGCGGCGTAGCTCATCGTTATGTCCCGATAGCGAATGGCGGGACGATCCGGCGCATTGTCCCGCTGTTCGTGGAACAGATCGAGAACCGTGCTCTGCCGGGGGAACGCATGTTGCGGACCCAGTGATAAGTGAACGGCGGTTCGGGCATCTTCGATCAAGTGCGTCTGCTGATTGCTTGACATCGTGCTTCCATGGTCTCGGCTGGCAACAGGTCCTTTGTCAGGCAGATCGGTCACTATTCAGATGGGTGGGGTTCAGGTAGTCGTGGCCGACTTTCGGCGAGCACCGCGAGGGCTGTGAAAGGGTGTTCGTCGCGTTCTCGGTCGCGTCGGCCGACTATCTCGGTTTTCGCTCGGACATGCGAGGGTGATAGATCTTCGTTTCAGGATGGATCATGCGTGCGGTGACCATACTTTTTCTCCCGGCCCTAGGTGACGTGGGTGCTGCATGAAATATTAAGTAACCGTCTTAACTAATTTATCGGTTACTTCCATAGTGGGACGCCGGTCCCGGATCCGCAAGCTCGGACGTCGCCGTGGTCGGTGTTCAACGGCTGTGAGCTGCACAGATGAATTCCTGGACCATGTTGAGTCGCAGTGGGGGTCCGAGTTCCCCTCGTCGCGACGGGTTCGCACCCCATCTGAATCGATGACGACACAAACGTTGATTTATGGCTTGCGGACCGACCCCCCAGAAGGCGGACCAAAATGTTCGGGCGCCGGTGTGACAGGCGGCCGCCGCCCGGGAGGGAGGTGAAAGGCATGCCCGTCCGTACCCAACCCGATGCCCACTAATCCACGAATCACGTTTTTCTGTTGGATTCGCTCGAAAATGGACGATGACCAGCGGAGGGTCGAAGGACGATCAACGCGCCCCCGCGGCAGATGAATAGCCGGCGGGTAATCATGGACACCTCTCGGCGCCCTTGATCGACTCGGGAAACAGAGCTGGTGCGGCGTCCGTGAAGATCGTGTCGGCATTACCGGAGGCGGGTGCCGAGGTCGTCGACTCACGAGGCGTGAAGGATTGTCATGCGTGGGTAGTGTGAATGAGGTCCGGCATATTGATCATCGGCGCGGCATCCCGCCCGGCGGGATAAAGGAGGAGGCTGTGGAGCAGGTCAGCGACAAAGCACGGGTCGGATTGTTCCAATCGGGAGGGCTCTCTTCCCTCGCCGTCGGAGTCTGGCTTCGCGAGATATCCACTCCGACGAGGCACTATCTCGCCGATATCGGTCAATCAGATATCGCGGATATGGACGCACTCGTTTCTTCTCTGCGAAGTTTCGGGGACGAGGTCGTCGTTATGGACTTACGGTCGCCGATGGCCTCCATGGCGTCGGATCTGCTGCGGTACGGCGCCCGTCACGACGGCGGTTACTGGAACACGACCGGCGCGTCCCGCTTCGTGCTCGTCAACGAGATCCTGCCGAGAATGCGGGCGGATGGATGCCGGACGTTCGTGCACGGCTGTGTCGGCGGGGGCAACGACCAGCGCCGGTTCGCGCGCTACGGCGCCCAGGTCGCCCCGGAGATGTCCGTCGTGGAGCCGTGGACGAGCCCGCGGGCGCTCGAACGGTTTCCCGATCGCGCCGCCATGCTCGCGGCGGTCACGGAGCACGGGCTGCGCCTCGACCAGGGCAGCGGCGCCGACCGGTCCACCGACGCCAACCTCGCCGGCATCTCGCATGAGTCGGCCGAGCTGGAAGACCTGGAAACGCCGGTCACCCGCCTTCGGCCGAGGTGGAGCCGATGGCCGCAGGAGACCTCCGCCGAACCCGAGACCGTCACCGTCGTCTTCCACGAAGGACGCGTCGCCGACGTCAACGGCAGCGGACCCGACCCGGTCGAGTGGATGGCGCGGGCCAACGAGATCGGGTCACGGCACGGAGTCTGGCTTCGTGACGTGGTCGAACGGCGCATCATCGGCACGGTCTGCCGGGGCGTCTACGAGGCACCCGGCCTGGAACTGCTCGAACGCGCGTGGACCCGCGTCCTGCAGGCCGGCCTCGACGCGGCGGGCCGCGAGCTCTACGACCGGCTGGCAGGCGTCCTGGGCGCCGCCCTGTACGAGGCGCGGTGGCTCGACCCCGCCGCGTACGCGGCGCGGGACGCGATCGACCGGCTCGTCGGCGAGATCGGCGGCAGCGTGACCCTCTCCGTCCACCGCGGCGTCGTCAGGGTCGAGCGGATGAAGGTGGCCAGTGACGTGGTGCAGCAGACACGGTTCGGCTCGGGCGGTAACCGCTGGAGCGAGATAGTCGCCGTCTAGGTGAAAGGAGAAGGTGATGCGTGAGCGTCGATTCGGTCGGCTGGGCTGGATGGTCGGCGACGTCGGCTACGGAATGTGGGGAATAGCCGGAGGTGAGGGCGGATGGACCGGTGCAGACGGTGAGGGGGGTGACGCCGCGTTGGACGAGGCCGTGCGGCTCGGGTGCGACTTCTTCGACACCGCCTGGATCTACGGCCGAGGAGAAAGCGAGAGGATGCTCGGGAAGCTGGTGAGGAGGCACCCGGAGCGCCGCCTCCGCATCGCGACCAAGCCCCCGCCGAAGGATCGCGAGTGGCCCTCCACCCGAGACTCCAAGCTGTCCGAGGTGTATCCACCGGACTACCTGTGGGAGTGTCTGCACCGCAGCCTCGACGGGCTGGGCACCCCGTCCGTCGACCTGTTCCAGTTTCATGTCTGGGAGGACGCCTGGGCGCACGACGCGGCGTGGCAGGACACCGTCACCGAGATGAAGGAACGCGGGCTGATCAAAGGCGTCGGCATCAGCGTCAACCGCTGGGAACCCTGGAACGTGCTGCAGACCCTGCGAACCGGACTGATCGACGCGGTGCAGGTCATCTACAACATCTTCGATCAGGCCCCGGAGGACGAGCTCTTCCCGGCATGCCGTGAGCTGGACGTGGCGGTGATCGCACGGGTGCCCTTCGACGAGGGCACGCTCACCGGCACCCTCACCCGCGAGACCCGCTGGCCGGAAGGTGACTGGCGCAACACCTACTTCGTCCCGGAGAACCTCGTCCCGAGCGTGGAGCGCGCCGAACGGCTGGCACGGATCGTGCCCGAGGGCATGACCATGCCCGAGCTCGCCCTGCGCTTCATCCTCCAGAACCCCGACGTCACCACCGTGATCCCCGGCATGCGCAAGCCCGCCCACGTACGCGCCAACATCGCCGTCAGCGACGCCGAACCCCTGGACGAGGAGCTGATGGCGCGGTTGCGCGAGCACCGCTGGGACCGCCGACCCACCGCGTGGTCGCAGTGAGCGCCCCGTCGAAGCCCATCGTGTTGTGGGCGGTGCCCCGATCCCGGTCCACGGCGTTCCTGCGCATCATGCTCGAACGCGGCGATCTTGAGGTGGCCCACGAGCCGTTCTCGTACCTCCAGACGGACGGCCACTTCGAGTTCGCGGGCCGGCACGTCACGTCGCCGATCGAGTTGCTCGACGCGATGCTTGAGGTGAACGCCGAAGGGCGGCGGGTGTTCGCCAAGGACACCTCCGACTACACCTACACCCCGCTGTTCGAGGACGAGCGCCTGTTCGGCGACGTCATCAACACCTTCATGATCCGGGAACCGAGGAGTGCGATCTCCTCGCACTACGCCATCAACCCCGAGGCGACCCTGGACGAGTACGGATTCGAATACCTGCACGCCATCTTCGACGCCGTGCGGTCGGCGACCGGCGAGATCCCCCTGGTGATCGACGGCGACGACCTGGTGGCCGATCCGGAGGCGACGGTCCGGGCGTACTGCGAGCGGGTCGGGCTGGAGTTCATGCCCGAGGCGATGCGCTGGGACCCCGGTCAGCAGGAGAGCTGGCAGCGCACGAACCGGTGGCACTCGGAGGTGGCCGAGAGCAGCGGGCTCGTGGCGAAGGCGCCCGAGCGGCGCGAGACGCCCGACACCAACGAGCACCTGCGCCGCGTCGCCGAGCATCACCAGCCGTTCTACGACGCGCTCGCGCGCCACCGCCTCACCTTCCGGTAGGGCCGGTGGGACCGGTGGGAAGATCGGTGGCGTGCGGAGCCATGACGCGCTCGCGCGCCACCGTCTCACCGGTGTCACCCCAGCTTCCGCCGCATGATCGGTCGATCGTCACGAGGGCGGGCCACCTCGGAGAATCCGGCGCCGAGGAAGGCACTGGCTATTCCCGTCATCGCCGTGTCCGCACCCGCGCGTTTCCCCTCGCGAGGTTCGACCGGATAGCCCTCGGCGGTCTCGTAACCCGCGGAGGCCGCGTACTCGCAGACGGCCTCCAGGACGGCCGGCAGCAGCCCGGAGCCGCGATGCTCCTTCTGGACGTAGACGCACGCGATCGCGCAGACCGGCTCGTCGTCGACGCTCGCGAGGAGCGGCGAGCGCTCCAGTCTCGGGAACGACGAACGCGGCCCGAGCGAGCACCATGCCACCGGCGTGTCGTCGTCGTAGACGACCACGCCGGGGGCCGGCTCGCGCTCGGCGAGACGACTCATCGCCCGCTTGTTCCCCTCGCCCTTTCCTTCCGTCCACTCCGCGATGGACAGCCGCCAGTGCATGCACCAGCACCCGCGGGCACCTCCGTTGCTTCCGAGAACCGTCTCGAAATCGCTCCAGGTCTTTGTGGACAGCTCTCTGACGGTCAGGGGGCCGGACGCTTTCCGATCGCTACGGGTGTTCATCGCCGCACCTTCCAGCTGGGGTCGAAGGCTTGATGTACGTGAGCGTTTCTCCGGTGTGTGGTGAGATCGCGTCAACGCCGGTGGACCGCCCGGGGGCACTCGCCCCCCCGGGCGGGGCCACGGACGGCCACGAAGGCCGGTCACCTTCACCCTGTGACGGCCCATCCGTGGGGTGACCACATGTTTTTCTGTCTTCGCCACTCACCTGGAGCGTCGTACGACATGCAAGTAACTGCTACAGCGTTTTTACAGGTTACTACAGATGCGGGACGGCCGTGGGCGGCGGACCGAGGGCCGGTCCGCGGCCCACGGTCTTCGTGACTCAGTCCGCGACGAGGCGGGTCCGCCGTCCCTCGTGCTCGCGTTGGCGCCGGATGACGTAGGTGCCCGGCGGGCAGCCGGTGGCGCCGTGCTCGGGATGGAGCAGGTACGCGACGGCCGAGGTCTCGAAGACACCGATCGCCAGCTGGTCGGAGTCCAGCACGTGGGTCGTCCAGCGGCAGGTGCCGGGGTCGGCGACGAGCGTGTGCGGGTTGCCCCCCGGGGCCGCGCCGCGGAGCAGTTCGACCCCTTCGCCGGGCACGTCCTTCCACTGGGAGTCGGACCAGACCTTCACGGACGAGGCGATGACGGGGAGCGGGATGACGATGAGGTCGCCCTGGGCCTGGAGGCCGTGGACGACGGGGATGCTCGCCGACCGCTCAAGGTGGTCGAGTACGGCGAGCCCGGTCTGCCGGGAGAGCGATGCGAGAGTCACGGTCATGGAGATCACCTCAGGTTCGGCGGAGAAGAAGGGAGTACTGCTCGGCGGAGAGCCCGTAGGTCCAGCCGGCGGCGGCGATCGGATCGTCGAGGAAACCCGGCACGGTCAGCCCGTAACGGCGGCGGTGCCCGTCGCGTTCGACGGACCCGTTGACCGCCAGGAGCACCCTGGTCTCCCTGCGCATGTCGTAGAGCCGCAGTTCCGAGCCGGGGTTGCCGGGGTCCGGAGCGGAGGCGACCAACCGCAGCCCGGCCCGGTCGATGTAGGACGCCCAGCCGATGTGCTCGATCGCGCACCGCCTGACCTCGACGTTGGACTCCCGCTCGATCCGCTGGACGCTCGGATCGGTGATCACCCAGGAGGGCACCCACGTCCCGTGCCAGGCGTGTACGTCCCACCCGTCGGCGTAGCGCGCCGCGGGGCCGTCCGCGCCGTGCAGCCGTACCTCGCCGTCGTCGCCGCACACCTCGGTGCGCATGGTGACGGGACGCTCGGAGATGACGCACACGCCTTCACGAGGCCACCACCAGCTACCTGACCGGGCCACCGCCGCCCACAGGTCGAGCTGCCGGCTCTGTTCGGGGGTGAAGCGCACGCCGGCCACCCGGCGAAGAGCGTCGTAGTGGGCGATCCAGGAGACGCACTGGGTGTCGTACCAGGTGCTCGGAATGCGGTGTCGCGAGTCGTGCGCAGACAGCAGCGGCATGCGGAGCGAACCATCGGCCGATCGTGTGAGCGGGTTGCGAACCTTCTGGTGGATCAGCTGCTCCATCGACCGATGGCCCCATCCGGCCTGGGTGTCGAGTGCTACGCACAGCTGTCTCATCAGAGAGGAGAACCGGGACGGCAGCGGCCACGCGGACACATCGTCGACGGTTTCCGAAGGCCGTGGACGTATTCCCGGTGGGACGGTGGCCAGAGCCGTGATCGGTGAGGGGACCCAGTGGAAACGCGGCGGAGGGAGCCCGATCAGGTGGTACAGCCCGGAGATGGCGGCCTCTGCGGCCGGACGGTCGGCGGGCAGCGTCGACAACGCCCTGCCCAGCCATTCCTCGCGAATCTCGGCAGCTTCCCGCTGCGGGAGAACGCTCACCGGATGAGGGCGGCGTCGCCCTTTCTATCGATCATGTCCGGAATGGTGACAGATCGACGCGGCATCTGTCCACCGAGGATGCGCACGGAGCCGGACGTCGCGCGGCAGGTCATCTCGCGACGGTATTGACGACGCGTGGACAGCGGCCGCGAAAATCTCCCCGGTTATGTCGACGCACGTCGCACGGAGCCGATCGCCTTTCCCCGCGCCATGATTCTCGTCAGTCTCTTCGCGGCGATTCTGCTCTTCTCTCTGCTGGTGGGGTGATTCCCGCCGGCGTCGGCGGGATCAGGTGGCCCTGTCGTCCAGCTGCACGATCCGGTGCAGTTCACCCCGTGGGTGGACCGCACGATCTTGTCGTGCGCCCAGCGGTCCCGATAGAAGGTGTCGGCGTTGCGGCCGCCCCGGTAGGAGACGTCCCTCAGGTCTGAGGAGTAGAGGCCCCGGCTGAAAAACCGCCCCACCCGCAGTAGCGCGTCCGCCGCGCCCGCCGGCACCGGCCTCTCGGTGATCCGCTCGTTGAGCATGCCGTGTATCTACCGGCGGGGGTGCCGCACAACCGACCACACCCGCAAACTCTGGGTGTTCATCCCATTGCTCTGAGGCGCCGCCGTCCGGGAGTCGCGGCGAGCCTGGCGGCGCGAGTGTTGAGATAGTCACGTTCCGGAGCGCTCGCCGTAAGGTTCGCCGCCGTGCGGTAGTCCTCGACGGCCGCCCGCCCGTCACCGGCCATCTCCAGGAGGTGGGCACGGGTCGCGTAGAAGCGGTGGTGATCTGCCAGGCGGCCTTCGGCCTTGATTGTCCCGAGCATGCCGAGGCCGGTCGCGGGGCCGTGTGTCATGGCGGCGGCGACAGCGCGGTTGAGCGAGACCATGGGGTTGGCGGACATGCGTTCCAGCAGGCCGTACAGCGCCAGGATCTGCGGCCAGTCGGTCTCCTCGGCCGTCGCCGCCTCGTCGTGGACCGCCGCGATCGCCGCCTGGAGCTGGTAGGGGCCGACCGCGCCCCTGGCCAGGGTGGCGGTGACAAGCGCGACGCCCTCGGCGACGGCGTCGCCGCCCCACAGGCTCCTGTCCTGTTCGGCGAGAGGGATCGGGGTGCCGTCAGGGGCGGTACGGGCGGGACGCCGCGCGTCGGTGAGCAGCATCAGCGCGAGGAGCCCCGCCACCTCGCAGTCGTCGGGGAGCAGGTCGTGGGCCATCCTGGCCAGCCGGATCGCCTCGCGGGACAGCTCCACACGCTGCAGGTCGGGGCCGGCGCTGCTGGCGTAGCCCTCGTTGAAGACGAGGTAGAGCACATGCAGCACCGAGCCGAGCCGTCGTGCCCTCTCCTGGGCAGACGGCATGCGGAACGGGAGCCCCGAGGCCTTGATGCGCTGCTTGGCCCGGCTGATCCGCTGCGCCATGGTCGACTCGGGCACCATGAACGCCCTGGCGATCTCGGCCGTCGTCAGGCCGCCCACGGATCGCAGGGTGAGGGCGATCGCCGACGCCGGGGTGAGCGCGGGATGGCAGCACAGGAACAGGGTGATGAGCGTGTCGTCCCGATTCGTCTCGCAGGCGTCGTCCGCCGGCGGAGCGGTCCGCCGGTCGGAGGGTTCCCGGGTGGCGACCAGTTCCTCCCGCCGCCGCCGCGCCCGCTCGTTGCGGACCTGCTCGGTCATCCGGCGGTACGCGACCTGGATGAGCCATCCGCGCGGGTTGGCGGGGACACCCTCCTTAGGCCACTGGTCCGTGGCGGCGATCAGCGCCTCCTGGACCGCGTCCTCGGCGGCGGCGAAGTCTCCGAACCGCCGGGTGAGCACGCCGACGACCTGCGGCACCAGCTGGCGCAGCAGGTCGTCGGCAGGAGGGCTGGCCAACGGTCACGGTTCTCCGGAGAGCGGGTTGTCCGGGGTCACAACTCCTCTGAGGGAGGGGCCGACATCACCTGGCGCAGCTCTATCGGCATGTTCAGCGGCCTGCCGCCGGGGCCGGGGGCCGCGGAGACGTGGGCGGCGAGGTCGATCGCGCGCTCGGGGCCTTCGCAGTCGATGATCCAGTAGCCGACCAGGAACTCCTTCGTCTCGGGGAACGGCCCGTCCGTGATGACGGCCGCGCCGCCCTCCCCGGCCCGTACGATCTTGGCCTGGTCGGGGGCCGCGAGCCCCTGGGCGTCCACGAACTCCCCGGCGTCGACAAGCTTCTTGTTCGTGTCGTGCATGAACTGGATGTGGGCCTGGAGGTCCTCGACGGGCCAGGTGTCGATGGGCGGCACCTCGTCCGTTGTCTGCCCGCTGAACTGCATCAACATCATGTACTTCATGCCATCGCTCCTTACGTTCGAGCGTCCTCTTCGACGCTCTCACCCACGGGTAGAAGCAGGTGACCGTGTTCTCGACATTCTGGCCGACATCCGGCGAAAAAAGTTCCCGTCACAGTGCCGGAGCGCGAAGTGTCAGGTCAGGGCGGGACAATGCCGGAATTCTCACCTCGGTGCCGTGGTTTCGTCTACTGCCCATGCCGATGAGAGCCTTGAGAGGCCGTTGGGAAGCGGCTGGGAAACCGTTGGGAAAGAGGGGACGATGGCCGCACCGCTTGAGTTCGCGATCGACACGTTCGGGGACGTCACCGCCGACGCGGACGGAAACCGGCTGCCGTACGCGCAGGTGATCCGTAACGTCGTCGAGGAGGCCGTGCTCGCCGACAGCGTGGGGATCGACGCCATCGGCGTCGGGGAGCACCACCGGGACGACTTCGCGATCTCGGCTCCGGAGATCGTGCTGGCGACGATCGCCGGCCGCACGGAACGCATCCGCCTCGGCACCGCGGTGACCGTGCTCAGCTCGGACGACCCGGTACGGGTCTTCGAGAGGTTCGCGACCCTGGACGCGGTGTCCCGGGGCCGCGCGGAGATCATTCTCGGCCGAGGCTCGTTCACGGAGTCGTTTCCGCTGTTCGGTTTCGACCTGGCCCACTACGAGGAGCTGTTCGAGGAGAAGCTCGACCTGCTCTCCCGTCTCCTGGAGGAGGGCCCCGTCACGTGGCAGGGGCGGCTCCGCGCCGGGCTGAAGGACCAGCACGTGTATCCGAAGACGGAGTCGGGCCGGCTGCGCACCTGGATCGGCGTCGGCGGCAGCCCGGAGTCCGTGGTGCGCGCGGCGAGTTACCGGATGCCGCTCATGCTCGCGATCATCGGCGGTGCGCCGGAGCGTTTCGCGCCGTACGTCGACCTGTACCACCGCGCCCTCGCCCAGCTGGAGGTCGAGCGGTTGCCGGTCGGCGTGCACTCGCCGGGCCACATCGCCGAGAGCGACCGGCAGGCCCGCGAAGAACTCTGGCCGCACTATCGGGCGATGCACGACCGTATCGGCCGCGAGCGCGGCTGGGGCCCCACGACCCGGAGCCGTTTCGAGGCGGAGGCCGACGAGGGCTCGCTCTACGTCGGATCGCCCGAGACGGTGGCCGCGAAGATCGCGAAGACCGTGGGCGCGCTCGGCGTCAACCGTTTCGAGCTCAAGTACAGCTCGGGGACGCTCGCGCACGAGAAGCTGATGAACACCATCCGCCTCTACGGCGAGGAGGTCGTGCCGCGGGTGAGGGAGCTTGTGGCCAGGACCTCGGCGACGGCCCAGGCCGGGTGAGCCGAGAGGCGTGACCGTCACCCCGAGGGAGTTCATCCGCCGATCGCGGCCCACAGGGTGTCGAACTCCTGGGGGGTCAGGGCGTTCAGGCCGAAGTCGCCGGGATAGATCGGCCCTTCCGCCAGGAAGCCGTGCTCGTCCTCGATGTGGCGCCATGAGTAGGTGCGGGCGATGCCGTCCGAGCCAAGTTCGGCGTGTCTCACGGGCCAGTACTCCCCGCCGCTGTCGATGACGGTCTCGAACAGCCACACGTGGCCGTCACCGTCCACCCCGTGCCAGTACAGGTGCGGCCGGTCGCTCTCGTCGAGCGCCCGGATCGTTTCCCTGCGGCGATCCTGCGACATCGTGCTCCCCGGTGTTCGTCAGAAGGCTGAGTGTTCGGTGTTCGTCGAAGGCGAGTAAGGGCTCAGGGCTTGCCAGAAGTGGCCGAAGGGCGCATACCCTGCCTTTTGTTATGTTGCGTGTTCTTGGTCCGCTCCAGGCGGAGATCAACGGTCGTACGGTGGACCTCGGCACCTCCCGGCAGCGGGCCGTGATGGCCAGGCTTGTCGCGGCGGGCGGACACGTGATCTCCACCGATCGTTTCATCGATGACCTGTGGCGCGGGCAACCTCCGCCGAAGGCACTGGCCGCGCTCCAGGTCTACGTGTCCAACCTGCGGCGGGTGCTCGAACCCGGACGGCTGCCGCGCACGCCCGCCACGGTGCTGGTCAGCGCCGTACCGGGCTACCGCCTGCGGTTGGATCCCGATCAGGTGGACGCCTGGTCCTTCCCCCGCCTGGTCGACGCCGCCGGGGCCGCGCTCGCCGAAGGGGACGGGGCGCGGGCACTGGAGGTGGTGGACCGGGCACTCGGGTTATGGCAGGGGCCCGCGTACGGGGAGTTCGCCGACGACGAGTGGGCGGAGCCCGAGGCCGCGCGGCTCGAAGAGCTGCGGCTCGTCGCCGTGGAACACAGGGCGGAGGCGCTGCCACCTGGGATCGACCTGGGCGGCCCTGGCCGGGCGTGACACCCACAGGATCGACCTGGGCGGGCTCGGTGACGAGGACGTGGCCCTGCTGCTGCGCGAGCGCTCGGGGCGGGAGGTGGACGCGGTGACCGTGCGGACCGTGGCCGAGCGGACCGGCGGCAACCCGTTGTTCGTCTGCGAGACCGCGCGGCTGATCACCACGGACGGCACCTCGGCCGCCCGCGCGCTGCCCCCCGGCGTGCGCGACCTGATCCGCCGCAGGATCGCCAGGCTGCCCGCGACGGCGCAGCGGGTCCTGCGGGACGCGGCCGTCGTCGGGAGGGACGTCGACGTCGACGTGCTGCTCACCCTGGAGGGCGCCGAGGAGGACGCCGCGCTCGAAGCGCTGGAGGCGGGCGTGGTGACCGGGCTGCTGACCGAGCCCGCGCCGGGGCGGGTGCGCTTCGCCCACGTGCTCGTCAGGGAGACCCTTTACGAGGACACGCCCGTACTGCGCCGTACCCGGCTGCACGGCAAGGTCGTCGGCGCGTTGGAGCGGGTCAGACCGGGGGAGGTCACCGCGCTGGGCCACCACGCGCTCGCCGCGGCCACCCCGGCCTCGGCGGGACGGGCGGTGCCCTACGCCAGGGCGGCGGCCGAGCAGGCGAGGGGGATGCACTCCTATCGGGAGGCGGGGGTGTTCTACCGGGGAGCGTCGATCCAGCCGGGCCGCCACGTGGACCAGTCGCTCGTCGACGCGCTGGTGGAGGCGCTGGACGGTGCCGACGACGAGACCCGCTGCCGGCTGCTGGCCACGCTCGTCTTCGAGCTGGAGGGGCACGACGACGAGCGCTGCCGGGCCTACAGCGCCGAGGCGGTCGAGATCGCCAGACGACTGGGGCGTACGGACCTCGTCTGCCTGGCGCTCAACGCCCGCTACTTCGTGCTGCTGACACCCGACCGCCGCGACGAGCTGGAGGTCGTGGCCCGTGAGCTGGTCGAGCTCGGCGACCGCGCGGGGCTACCCGGGTACGCGATGCAGGGACACCACGCCCTGTTCATGGTCAGTCTGGGCCGCTGCGACCTCGCCGCCGCCAGGCACCACGCGGATCGAGCCCTGGAGCACTCCACCGCCGGCCAGCTCGGCCTCGCGCTGGGCGTGCTGTCCATGCTCGACACGCTGATCCTGCTGATCAAGGGTGACTTCGAGGGCGCGGAGCGGTCCTACCTGGCCATCGCCGACCGCATGATGGCCGCCGGAGGGGCGAACGCCCACATCGTCGGGCCCATCGGCCGGTTCGCGGCGAGGCTGGCGGGCGGCCTGCCGCAGGACATCCCCGAGCTGCTGGCGCTGTACGAACTCGTCCCCGAGGGGGTGTCGGACATCCTGGTCAGGGCACTGGTCGCCGCGGGGCGCGTCGCGGAGGCGCGGACGTACTGGCAGCCCGACCAGGAGCCCCGCCTGGACTACTACTGGCTCCTCTGGCAGGGCCTGCGCGGGGAGAACGCGATCGCGTTGGGCGACCGGCGGGCGGCCGAGCACAGTTACGAGGTCCTGCTGCCCTGGGACGGCGAGCCGGCCGGGATGCACTCGGGATCGATCACTCTTGGGCCGGTCGCCCAGATCCTGGGCGACCTGGCCGTCTTCCTCGGCCGGGACGCGACCGCACACTACGAGCGGGCGGTAGCCGTCGCGGAGAGGATTGGATCACCGCACTGGGCGCGCAGGTCCACCTCGGCTCCGGCGGACCGTTCGAGGACGGGCCAGAGCACCTTGTCCTCCATCGTGTGGTGGTGGTGGATGCCCCGGTTCAGTGTCGTGATGAAATCGGCGATGGCGCGGGCACGAGGCCGATCGGCCGACTGCAGGCCCTCGGCCAGCTGGGTGGCGAGCGTGGCGAGGCGGCGGACGTCACCGCGCATCGCGCGGTGGGTGATCTGGAATCCCAGAAGTTCCGGGGTCATGTCGAGGGCTCCTCGGTCGGTGCGGGCTGCTTACCCGGCCACGATGCCGCCGCCCTCTTATGGGCCACTTGGTGGTCACTTGGTGGTGAGCCGTGGCCTGTCGGCACGCTCGTTTCCCCCGCGTTCCCAGGCGGGATTCGAGGGAGTGGGTGGGGTTCATCGCGGAGAGCGTACGGTGGTCCGGGTTGGCCTCTATTGATTTCGCATCCCGCTGCGGAGCCGTGTATGGTTACACCTGTCCGCAAGCGAGAGCGACCCGGACAGGCCCCTTTAGCTCAGTCGGCAGAGCGTCTCCATGGTAAGGAGAAGGTCTACGGTTCGATTCCGTAAAGGGGCTCCAGCCTAAAGGCCCTAACCTCCTGGTTAGGGCTTTCGGCTTGGTTGGCCTTAAGGCAGGCAAAGGCCGGCCAGAAAACACTCAAGGTTCCTGACACGTGAGCGGGCATACTGGGGCAACCCAGAAGAGGTCGCCCTGACCTGCACAAGTACGCAGGCACTCTGCGGGTCGGGTATCCTTGCGGGGTCGGTCGATTTCGTCGGCCTCAAGGCGGAGTAGCTCAGCCAGGCAGAGCAAACGGCTCATAATCGTTGTGTCGCCGGTTCAAGTCCGGCCTCCGCTACTACCCACCGGGGCTTCTCCCAGCAGAGAAGTCCTGTCGTGGGTTGTCCACTGTCCAGAACGTAGAAAGGCACTCCCAAGTGGCTGCCACCGACGTTAGGCCGAAGATCACGCTGGCCTGCCAGGAGTGCAAGCACCGCAACTACATCACGCGGAAGAACCGGCGTAACGACCCGGATCGGCTTGAGCTGAAGAAGTACTGCCCCAACTGCAAGACGCACCAGGCGCACCGCGAGACTCGCTAGTCTGCGCGAAGCCTTCCGCCGCGGGCGGGAGATGAGTGCTTCATCGGCACGCACACACTCCACGGAAACCGGCGTCCTCCAGCGAGGCGCCGGTTTGTCGTGTCCACGCAGTTTTCTCGTCCGGGCGTTGACCGGTGTCGGCCCCAGCAGTTCGGTATCCGCAAAGGAGCACGATGGCTCTGAACCGTGACTTCGTCGGGCGGGCGTCCGCGCCCTCCTCGCCGTACGAGGTCAGTCGCGTGAAGATCAAAGAGTTCGCGACGGCGATCGGGGACGACAACCCGATCTACCGGGACAGGCAGGCGGCCCAGGCGGCGGGGCACCCCGACGTGATCGCGCCGCCGACCTTCCCCATCGTGTTCAGCCTGATCGGGGGGACGATCCTGAGCGACCCCGAGCTCGGCCTGAACCTCGCCATGGTGGTCCACGGCGAGCAGCGCTTCGAGTACCGGCGGCCGATCCGCGCCGGAGACGAGCTGGTCAGCGTCTCCACCGTGACCGACATCCGCAGCGTCGGCCGCAACGAGCTGATCACCGTCAAGAGCGACGTCAGCACCGTCGACGGTGAGCCCGTGTGCACGACCTACAACACCATCGTCGAGCGTGGAGGGGCGGGCTGACATGGCCGCGACGGTCAAGTACGACGAGGTCGAGACGGGTCAGCAGATCCCGCCCGCCGAATACACGGTGCGCCGCGCCAACCTGGTGATGTACGCCGGGGCCTCGGGCGACTTCAACCCCATCCACTGGAACGAGCGTTTCGCCAAGACCGTCGGGCTTCCTGACGTCATCGCGCACGGCATGTTCACCATGGCGCAGGGCGGCCGGTTCGTCACCGACTGGGCGGGCGATCCCGGCGCGGTCGTCGACTACGGGGTGCGCTTCTCCTCCATGGTGGTCGTCCCCGACGACGAGCAGGGGGCCGTCATCACGGTGAGCGGGCTCATCGAGGAGAAGCTTGAGGACAAGCGCGTGGTGGTCGCCCTGACCGCGAAGTCCAGCGGTTCCCGGGTCCTTTCCAAGGCCCGCGCGGTGGTGCAGCTGTCGTAGGCGCCCCGTCACGGGCGCCGGGTCCCGCTTCACGGCACGCTCCCGGGCAGGGGCCGAATCTTCTTCCTGTCGCGGGGTAGCTCCCCAGCATGAGCGAAGTACCTCCTAACGTGACCGGCCTGGCCGAGCGGCGGGCAAAGGCGCGAGCAGAGCGGGACCACGCCACCGCCGACGCGCTCCGTGACGAGATCAGAAGCGAGGGCTGGCTCGTCCGGGACACCGCCGACGGCTTCGAGCTCATCTCCTCTCCCTCCTTCGAGGTGTGGCCCACGGTGAGTTCCCTGCCCGAAGGGGCGGAGCGGGACGGTTCGGGCGGGCAGCCGGACGACGCCACGGCCCAGGGACGGGTCAGCGCCGAGGACGCCGAGGACGCCGAAGGGCGGGACGACTCCGCGGATCCGGGGCGAGTCGCCGAGGCCGCGGAACCCGGACGCCACCCCGGCCGGCTCGGAGACCTGGACGCCGAGCGGGTCGCCGAGACCGAGGCGGCGCCCCAGCAGAGGCCGGAGGGGGCGGAGCTGGTCGGCCGGACCGACGATCTCGGCGGCCATCCCGAGCGGATGGTCTCCTCCCAGCTGCTGTGGGACGCCAGCCTGTCGATCTCCCGCCTCGACGAGTCGATCACTCCTCCGGCCGATGCCGAGGAGCCGGAGGAGGCACGGCCGACGGTGACCGTCGCGCTGCTCGTCGACGGCCGACCCGACGAGCTGCGCGAGTGCGTACGATCCCTGGTCGCCCGTACGGAGGCGAGCGTCCTCGCCCTCGACCTGGGAAACGTGGACGGCGCGGGAGAGGTCCTGGAGGAGCTGGCGCAGGAGTTCCCCCGCAGGGTGCGAGCCTGGCACGTGGCCGAGCTTCCGCACTGGAGGGGCGGTTCCGCCGGGTGGGGCGAGAGCCGCGACAAGCTGCTGCGCCTCGACTCCTCCGATGTGCACGTCGTGATGGACACCTCCGTGGTCCTGGACGGCGACGCCGTCACGCCGCTGGTCAAGGCGCTGGACGACGACGTGACCGCGGCCGGCTGGAAGGGCGTGAACCCCCGGGAGGACTGCGAGCAGTGGTTGGAGGCCGAGCCGGGCGAGGTCCGGGGGCTGCTCGGCCACCTGTTCGCGATCAGGCGTGACGCCCTGCTCGCCGCGGGCGGCTTTCCCGCCGAGGCCCGCTACTATCGCAACGCCGATCTGGAGCTCTCGCTCGGGCTTCCCGGTGTCCTCGTCGGTCTGGGCAAGGATCTCCCGGTTCACCAGGAACGGCACCGGGGGCAGGACGGCGTGGACCGCGAATACCGTGACCGGGAGTCGCGGCGCACCTACGACCGGGTCCGGAACCTGCTGCGCTCCCCGTAGGCTGGTCCCGGATTTCGGCCGGGTGGTGGAGAGCATATGACGGAGCGGGTGTCGGAGACGGGGGTACGGCTGGCGCCGTACACGACGCTGGGGCTGGGCGGGTCGGCCAGGATGTTCGCGGAGGCATCCTCCTCCGAGGAGATCGTCGAGCTGGTGGAGGCGTGCGACTGGGGGGCGAAGCCGGTGCTCGTGCTCGGCGGCGGCAGCAACCTGGTCATCTCGGACGAGGGGTTCGACGGCCTGGTGGTGCGTGTCGCCTCCAGGGGGGTCGAGATCGAGGGAGACCTGGTCACCGCGCAGGCGGGCGAGGACTGGGACTCCCTGGTCGAGCGGATGGTGGCGGAAGGCCGTTCGGGCCTGGAGTGCCTGTCCGGCATCCCCGGTCTGGTGGGGTCCACACCGATTCAGAACGTCGGCGCCTACGGGCAGGACGTCTCCCAGACGATCGCCGCCGTCCGGGTCTACGACCGCCGCCACGGCGAGGTGCGGGACCTGACCGCGCGGGAGTGCGGGTTCGCCTACCGGCACAGCGTGTTCAAGGAGAGGCTCGAACGCTACGTCGTGCTCGCGGTCACCTACGAACTGCCCCGTGACGCGCTGTCCGGTCCGATCGCCTACCGGGAGCTGGCCGCCCGGCTGGGTGTCGAGCTGGGTGACCGGGTGCCGCCGGCCGAGGCCCGTGCGGCGGTGCTGGGACTGCGGGCCGGCAAGGGAATGGTCCTGGACGCGGACGACCCGGACACCCGCAGCGCGGGGTCGTTCTTCACCAACCCGATCCTGGTGGCGGCGCAGGCGGCCGAGCTGGAGCTGCGGGCGCCGGGGTTCCCCCGCTGGGACATGCCGGACGGGGGGGTGAAGGTCGCGGCGGCCTGGTTGATCGAGAACGCCGGGTTCCCGAAGGGGTATCGGCGTGGCCCGGCCCGTATCTCCACCAAACACACCCTTGCCCTGACAAATCCGGAACTGTCGGCCTCGACCGAGGAGTTGCTCGATCTGGCCCGCGAAATCAGGGACGGGGTCTTCGAGAAGTTCGGCGTAACCCTGGTCAACGAGCCCGTGATGGTCGGCACCCGGCTCTGAGGATCTCCGGATCCTCCGGCCCCCGAGGCCCTCCGAGGTGGGAATGGGCAGTTGATTCCTACTGCTATGGTCTGATGGAAAGACCCGAAGGGGAGTAGTCCCAATCGCGTGATCGACATGCTGGCGCCTGAGGCGCCCGGTCGCGCGGGCCTCGGATCCGGCCGGTTCGGCTCGGCTTCGCGGCGGACGAGACCTTCGGCCTGGCAGGCATCAACTGGATGCCGCCGGGCCGAAGACGTGCCCGAGACTCCCCGGGTATCCCCTTCCGCCCGGCTGCGTACGCGGGAAGGGCACTTTCGTTGGAAGCGTTCTGGATCAGTCTTGTAGTGATCTTCGTCGCCGAGCTCGGCGACAAGAGCCAGCTCATGGCGATGACCTTCGCCACCCGGTTCAAGCCGTGGCCGGTCCTCGCGGGAATCACCCTGGCCACCGCGGTGGTCCACCTGTTCAGCGTCGCGCTGGGCGGGCTGGTCGGCGACTTTCTCCCCACCACGGCGATCACGATCATCGCCGGCATCGCCTTTCTGGGCTTCGCGCTGTGGACGCTGCGCGGGGACGAGCTGACCGAGGAGGAGTCCCAGAAGGCGCGGCGCACCACCCGGTCGGCGATCATCGCGGTGACCGTCGCCTTCTTCCTCGCCGAACTGGGTGACAAGACGATGCTCGCCACCATCACCCTCGCCACCCAGCACGGCTGGTTCGGTACCTGGATCGGCTCGACGGTGGGCATGGTCGCCGCGGACGCGCTCGCCATCGTGGTCGGCCGGATGCTCGGCAAGCACCTGCCGGAGAAGATCATCCGGTACGGCGCCGCCGCGGCCTTCGCCGTCTTCGGCGTGATCCTGCTGCTCGAACCGCTCATCGCCTGATCAGGGTCCGTACGACCGCGCGTGCTCGGCGGTGGTGGAGCGGTGGGCGACGCGCGGCCGGGAGACGGCGCCGTCACGGTCTCGGTGCCGCACTCGCGGACGAACCGGCGGATCGCCGCGGTGAACGGCGCGCAGGCGAGGCCCTCGGTCGACGGCTCCACGCAGCCCCCGTTGAGCACGTGGGCGCCGTCGACCGTGGCCCGCTCCGCGAAACATCCGATCAGGCGTGACCTGCCGGCACCCGCCTCGCCGCGAGTGGACGGGTCACCGCCGCGCCCTTGCGGGCCTGTTCGAACGCCTCGGTCAGGTCCGCGAGTCCCCTCTCCCGTCCCACGAAGACGGGGCTCACCACCTGACACAGCATGTCATGTCTTAAAGCTGTTATCTCCTCATTTTTCGCTCGGTGAAATCGGAGGTCAGGGAGGCAGGGAGGTCCGGCCGGGCGGGCGGGGGCGGCCGGGCTCTCGTGACGGGGTCATGCGGGGGCGATCTTGCCGAGGAGGCCCCTGCGGCGCCTCTCCGAGCAGTGATCCCTCCTGCTCTCCTCCGCCGCACGGACACGGCGGTAGTCGTCGGCCTCCTTGCGGAGCTCGGCGGTCCGGTGGGCGACCATCGCGAGGTGGAACTCGGGACCCATGAGGGTTCCTCTCTGGTGTGGCGCCTCGCGGCGCGCTTTCCTTACAGACTCAAGATTCGTCCTAAGGCCCCCGGTCCCACATCGGGAGGATGTCCTATCTCCGGACCGCTCCACGCCCCGCCGCCGCCCGGCCCCTCCCTAGTGCGCCTAGTGCGACGCTCCTCATCGGCTGAGGACGAGGAAGGGCCGCGCCGAGACGCCCTCACCGATGGTGGAGGCGCACGCGCCGGACCGTTCCTGAGCGCCCCCTCCGGGTGAATCGGTCGTGCCGGCCGGAGGTTCGCCGACACCGGTGAGCGCGGTGTACACGGTCCGGTTTGGAACTAATCACACCAGTGGGCATTCTGGAGGGGTGTCAACTATGACGACCTCGCTCAACGACGTGGCCACGTCCAACGTCACGCTGCGAAGCTTCCTGCACGGCCTGCCCGGTGTCGATCGCGTGGGCGCGGACCAGCGCGCCGCGATGCTCGGCACCCGATCCATCAAGACCACCGCCAAGGCCCAGGCCATCGACCTCGCCATCGGCATGGTGGACCTGACGACCCTGGAGGGGGCCGACACCCCGGGTAAGGTCCGCGCGATGTGCGCCAAGGCCGTCCACCCCGACCCGGCCGACCCCTCCGTGCCCAAGGTGGCGGCGGTGTGCGTCTACCCCGACATGGTCGCCGGGGCCGTGGCGGCGCTGAAGGGCTCCGGCGTCAAGGTGGCCAGCGTCGCGACCGCCTTCCCCAGCGGACGCTCCTCCCTCGACGTCAAGATCGCCGACACCACCTTCGCGGTGGCGGCCGGCGCCGACGAGATCGACATGGTGATCGACCGGGGCGCGTTCCTCGCGGGCGACTACCTCAAGGTCTTCGAGGAGATCACCGCGATCAAGGCCGCGTGCGGCAGTGCCCACCTGAAGGTGATCCTGGAGACCGGCGAGTTGTCCACGTACGACAACGTGCGCCGCGCGTCCTGGCTGGCGATGCTGGCCGGGGGTGACTTCATCAAGACCTCCACGGGAAAGGTGCAGCCCGCCGCGACCCTCCCCGTGACGCTGATCATGCTGGAGGCGGTCCGCGACTTCCTGGCCGTGACCGGCCGCAAGGTCGGGGTGAAGCCCGCGGGCGGCATCAGGACCACCAAGGACGCGATCAAGATGCTCGTCCTGGTGAACGAGACCGTCGGCGACGGCTGGCTCAGCCCCGACTGGTTTCGGCTCGGCGCCTCCAGCGTCCTCAACGACCTGTTGATGCAACGCCAGAAGATGACCACCGGCAGGTACGCGGGTCCCGACTACTTCACCCTCGACTAAGGGCGTTCACATGTTCGAGTACGCACCGGCGCCCGAGTCGCGTGGTGTCGTCGACATCAGGCCGTCCTACGGCCTGTTCATCGGCGGCGAGTGGGTCGACTCCCAGGGCGAGAACCGCAACAAAACCATCAACCCGGCCTCCGAGGAGGTCTTGGCGGAGGTCGCCTGGGCCACGGAGGCCGATGTCGACCGGGCGGTCCAGGCCGCGCGCAAGGCGTTCGGCGTCTGGTCGGCGATGCCCGGCTCTGAGCGGGCCAAGTATCTGTTCAGAATCGCGCGGATCATCCAGGAGCGCTCGCGCGAGCTGGCCGTGCTGGAGTCCCTGGACAACGGCAAGCCGATCCGCGAGTCCCGCGACGTGGACCTGCCCCTGGTCGCGGCCCACTTCTTCTACTACGCGGGCTGGGCCGACAAGCTCGACTACGCCGGGTACGGTCCCGGCCCGCGCCCGCTCGGGGTGGCCGGCCAGGTCATCCCGTGGAACTTCCCGCTGCTCATGCTCGCGTGGAAGATCGCCCCAGCGCTGGCCTGCGGCAACACGGTCGTCCTCAAGCCCGCGGAGACCACCCCGCTGACCGCGCTGCTGTTCGCGGAGATCTGCGCGCAGGCCGACCTGCCGCCCGGCGTGGTCAACATCGTGACCGGCGCGGGTGAGACCGGCGCCGCCCTGGTGAACCACCCCGATGTCGACAAGGTGGCCTTCACCGGCTCCACCGAGGTCGGCCGTCAGATCGCGAGGTCGGTCGCGGGCACCGGCAAGAAGGTCACGCTGGAGCTCGGAGGCAAGGCCGCGAACATCGTGTTCGAGGACGCCGCGCTCGACCAGGCCGTCGAGGGCATCGTGAACGGGATCTTCTTCAACCAGGGCCACGTCTGCTGCGCGGGCTCGCGCCTGCTGGTGCAGGAGTCGATCGAGACGGAGCTGCTCGACGCGCTGAAGCGACGGCTCGGCACCCTGCGGCTGGGCGATCCGCTGGACAAGAACACCGACATCGGCGCGATCAACTCCGCGGCCCAGCTCGCCAAGATCCGCGAGCTGTCCGATCTGGGGGAGGCGGAGGGCGCGGAACGCTGGTCCCCGGCCTGCTCACTGCCCGACAGGGGCTTCTGGTTCCCGCCGACCATCTTCACCGGTGTCGCGCAGTCGCACCGGATCGCCCGCGAGGAGGTCTTCGGCCCCGTGCTGTCCGTGCTGACCTTCCGCACCCCGGCGGAGGCGGTGGAGAAGGCGAACAACACCCCGTTCGGCCTGTCGGCGGGGGTGTGGACGGAGAAGGGCTCGCGCATCCTGTGGATGGCGAGCAAGCTGCGCGCCGGCGTCGTCTGGTCCAACACCTTCAACCGTTTCGACCCCACCTCGCCGTTCGGCGGCTACAAGGAGTCCGGCTACGGCCGAGAGGGCGGCCGGCATGGGCTGGAGGCGTATCTCGATGTGTGAGCACAACCGGGCAAGGCGCCGTCGCCGACGCGCCCAGAGCACCCGGGGTCACGGCTTCGCCCGGGTGGGACGGCCGATGCCGCGGGGCTGGTTCGCCCACCGGTGCGGTGTGAGCCGTTGCGGTCAGATCTTCGTGCCGGCCCGGCTGGCACAGCAGGAGAGCACGTGGAGAGGGCTGGGAAATGAGTAAGGCGGAGAAGCCGGGCCGGGCACGGGCGGGCAGGCGGGCGGGTGACGAGGACGGCGGAGACCCCGCCGGCCGGCCCGCACGGCTCGCCGTGCGCAAGACGTACAAGCTGTACATCGGCGGGGCGTTCCCGCGCTCCGAGAGCGGAAGGTCCTACGCCGTGGCCTCCTCAAGGGGCGACTTCCTCGCCAACGCGTCCAAGGCCTCGCGCAAGGACGCCCGCGACGCGGTGACGGCCGCGCGCAAGGCGTTCGGCGGCTGGTCGGGCGCGACGGCGTACAACCGGGGGCAGATCCTCTACCGCGTCGCCGAGATGCTGGAGGGCCGCCGGGCCCAGTTCGTCGCGGAGCTGGCGGAGACCGGGACGAAGAAGGCCGGGGAGGTCGTGGACGCGGCCGTCGACCGGCTGGTCTGGTACGCGGGATGGTCCGACAAGATCGCCGCCATCGCCGGGTCCTCCAACCCGGTCGCCGGGCCCTACTTCAACATCTCCTCGCCGGAGCCGACCGGCGTGGTCGCGGTGGTCGCCCCCGACGAGCCGCTGCTCGGGCTCGTCTCGGTGATCGCCCCGGTGATCGTCACGGGCAACACCTGCGTCGTAATCGCGAGTGAGCGTGCCCCGCTGCCCTCGATCACCCTGGCCGAGGTGCTGGCCACCTCGGACCTGCCCGGCGGGGTGGTGAACATCCTCACCGGTTCGGTCGCCGAGATCGCCCCCTGGCTGGCGGCGCACATGGACGTGAACGCCCTCGACCTCACCGGGGTCGCCGACGAGGGCCTGGCGGTCGCGTGTGAGGAGGCGGCGGCGGAGAACCTCAAGCGCGTCTTCCGCCCCGCCGCGACCGACTGGTCCGCCGATCCCGGCACCAGGCGCCTCACGGCCTTCCTGGAGACCAAGACGGTCTGGCATCCCACCGGGGTCTGATCAGCTGAGCGGGGCGTGGCGGGTCCAGGGACGGGCGGTCTCCAGCTGCCCGGCCAGGGCGAGGAGCTGCGCCTCGCCACCGGGGGCCGCGACGAGCTGGACACCGATCGGCATGCCGGTGGAGTGTCTGCCGTACGGGACGCTCATGGCGGGCCAACCGGCCATGTTCCACGCCGCGGCGGCGGGCGCGTACGTCAGGGTGACGCGGGCGTTGGCGAGGAGTCCTCGGCGGCCCCAGCGCTCGGCGGGCGGCGGTACGGCGGCGAGTGTCGGGGTGACGAGCACGTCGGCGTTGCCGAACCACTGGTCCGCCCCGTGGGCGCGCCAGCGGTCGCGGCCCGTCGCGCCGTCCGCCCCGACCTTGGCGAGCAGCCGGCCGACCCTCGCCAAGGATCGGGTGCGCCGCTCCAGCCCGCGCGGGTCGAGCCCTTCGGCGTCGCCGGCGGCGCACGCGAACCAGGTGGCCACGGCGGCGGCGGCGAGCCGGAGGGACATCCGCTCGGTGTGCTCCACCACGATGTGCCCCGCCGCGCCCAGGACCTCCGCCGCCTCGGTCACCGCCCGCTGGAACTCGGCGTCCACCGACAGGCCCGGCGGCAGCGGCATCGGCGCGACCGCGATCCGCAGCCGTGGCGGATCCGACAGGGTGAGCCCGCCCGGGTAGTCGTCGATGGCGCGGCCCACGCCGAGGGCCTCGCTCTCGCCGGGTGTCGCCAGCGACATGTCACCGGCCATGACGGCGAGAGCGAGGGCGAGGTCGGCGACGGTCGTGGCCAGCGGCCCGTTCTCCGACATCCGGTACCAGTCGTGCTCGGGAGGCGGGACCACGCCCTGACCGGGCTTGATCGAGACCAGGCCGCAGCAGGCGGCCGGGATGCGCAGCGAGCCCAGCCCGTCGTTGCCGTGGGCGAGCGGGACCATTCCCGCGGCCACGGCCGCCGCGCTCCCGCCGGAGGAGCCGCCGGGGGTTCGCCTCGGGTCCCACGGGTTGCGCGTGACGCCGTACACGTTGTCGGAGACCCCGGCCAGGCACAGCTCCGGCACGTTGGTGATGCCGACGACCACCGCGCCCGCCGCCCTGAGCCTGGCGACCACGGGGTGATCCTCGTCCGCGGCCACGTCGGGCGTCGCTGCGGAACCGTTGCGTGAGGTCTCACCTTTGACCGCGACATTGTCCTTGACCGCGATCGGCACCCCGGCGAGCGGCAGCCCGGCGAGGTCCTCCCGCTCCTGCAGGACCCGTGCCTCGGCCAGCGCCCGTTCTGCGAGGACCACGCGGAACGCCCCGACGCGCCCGTCACGCTCGGCGATGGCGTCGAGATGCTCGGCGACCACCACGGGTGCCGTGACCTTCCCCCGTCGCACGGCATCCGCGATCTCCACTGCGGAACTTCCCACCCACGACATGCACCGAGTGTGGTCCGGCGAATGGGTGAGGGGAAGCGTCCCACATCTCAATCCGATGACTTGTCCGGCCTGTCGGCGTTATTTCTCCCGGTGTATCCGGGTTCCCGAGGTCAGCGTCGGGGGTTGGTACGGCGGGTGGCGGTGGCCGACAGCGGATCGTCGGGCCAGGGGTGCCGGGGATAGCGCCCACGAAGCTCGGCGCGGACCGCGCGGTAGCCCTCACGCCAGAACGAGGCCAGGTCGGCGGTGACCGCGGCCGGGCGGCCCGCGGGGGAGAGCAGGTGGATCACGAGCGGGACTCCCGCGACGCGCGGGGTCTCGACCCAGCCGAACAGCTCCTGCAGCTTGGCCGCGAGCACCGGCCGCTCGCCCGAGTAGTCGATCCTGATCCGCGACCCGCTCGGCACCTCGATCCGTTCCGGGGCGACCTCGGCCAGCCGGGCGTTCCACGGCACCAGGCGGTGCAGGGCGGAGACCACGTCGAGACGCTCCAGGTCGGACCGGCGGCGGGCCCGCGACAGCTCGGGCTCCAGCCAGCGGTCGGCCGCCTCGATCAGCGCCTCGTCGTCCGTCGCGGGCCACGGGTCGCCGAGCGTACGGCGGCAGAAGGCCAGCCGCTCGCGCAGGGCCACGGCCTCGGGTGTCCAGCGCAGGATCGACAGGCCCTCCGAGCGCAGGCCCGCAAGGACGGCGGGCCGTACGTCCGCGCCGCGGAGCGCGCCGCTGGACAGCTCGATCGCGCCGAGCCGTTCCACCCGGCGCGCCGACACGTCTCCGCGCCGCTCTCCCGGCGGCACATGCCAGGTGATCTCCTCACCGGAGCCGTACAGGGAGGCCGCGGCGAGCCTGGCGATCTCCTCGTCGATCACCACCGCCTGCCTGATCCTGGCCGACGCCGCCCCGGCGGGCCGGTCCGCGACCGCGATGGCGAGCCACTCCGCCGTCCCCAGCCGCGACCCGCGCGGCAGCTCCGCGGCCGTTCCCGAGGCCATGAGGTACGACCCGCCGCGCCGCCGCGCCACCCGCTCCGGGTAGGCGAGCGCCACGACGAGCCCGGCCACGGCGTCGTCGCTCCCGGCCCAGGCCGTCCGTGCGCTTGTGGGGGTGGTGTTGCCGGCGCCGACCGCCTCGGCGTCGCCGCCTCTCGCGGGTTTCCCCGCGGCGTCACCTTTCCCCGGCCGGCCACTCCCGGTACCGGCCGGTCTCCGTCCCCGGTGCCGGTCGGTGGCGGGGACGGCTCGGGCCAGGCGCCCCGCCTCCTGGCGCCACCGGGCGGAGAAGCCGTCACCGCCCTGGCGTGCGGAGCGCCAGACCGCGACCAGGTCGTCGCCCGCGTCCCGTGGCAGCTGCTCCGACAGCAGTGCCACGACCTCGGCGGCACGAGGACCGGCGCCGATCCCGTCCGCTCCGGTGTCCGTCCCCGCGTCGATCAGAGCGCGCGCCAGGCGCGGGTGGACCCCGGCCCCGGCCATCCGCCGCCCCCGGCCGGTCACCCGGCCCGGGGGAGGAGCGCCCGGAGAGTGCCCGGGCCCGCCGGGTGTCCGCGAGGTGGCGGGGGAGTCCAGCGCGCCCAGGGCGTACAGGGTGCGGCGGGCGGCGTCCATCGCGGCGGGCGGAGGCGGGTCGAGCAGGGCGAGGCCGGTGGCGGCGGGATCGCCCCAGCAGGCGGCCTGGAGGGCGAAGCCGGTCAGGTCGGCGAGCGCGATCTCGGGCCGCGCGTGCTCGGGCAGCCGGTCGTGCTCGGCCCGCGACCAGCACCGGTAGACCACGCCCGGCGCCTCGCGTCCCGCCCGCCCCGCCCGCTGGGTGGCCGAGGCCCTGGAGGCGCGGACGGTGGTGAGTGAGCCGAGACCGCGGGCGTGGTCGGTGCGGGGCTCCCTGGCCAGGCCGGAGTCGACCACGATCCGCACGCCCGGCACGGTGAGGCTCGACTCGGCGACCGAGGTGGCGAGCACCACCCTTCTCCCCTCCCCGGGGGACAGGACCGCGTCCTGAACGCGGGGCGGGGCCTGGCCGTGCACCTGGAGGACGTCGACGCCGGGAAGCATCGCGGCCACCCGGCCGATCTCGCCGACGCCCGGCAGGAAGCAGAGCACGTCCCCCTCGTGCTCCGCCAGCGCACGCCGTACGACGGCCGCGACGTGGGCGAGGAACGCCGGGTCCACCCGCATGCCGTGGGGCGGTGCGACGGTCCCGGTGGGCGGCACCCATACGGGCGTCACGGGGTGCATGGTCCCGGAGGCGTGCACGATCGGCGCGGGATCGCCGGGGCCGCCGGGGCCGCCGGGGCCGCCGGGATCGCCGGGATCGCCGGGATCGCCGGGATCGCCGGGGCCGCCGTGGGTGTCGGAGGTGCCCGGGCTCTCGGATGGGGGGAGCCCGTCCGTGCCGCCGGGCGGGGGGAGAGTGCCGGGGGAACCGAGGAGGCGGGCCCAGGGGGCGGCGTCGGCGGTGGCGGAGGTGGCGACGATCCGCAGGTCGGGGCGGAGTGTGGCGCGGACGTCGAGGAGGAACGCCAGAGCGGTGTCGGCGTCCAGGTGGCGCTCGTGGCACTCGTCGAGCAGGACCGTGTCCACGCCTTCGAGGTCGGGGTCGCGCTGGAGCCGCTGCAACAGGACTCCCGTGGTGACGACCTCGACGACCGTCCTCGGACCGGCTCTGCGCTCGCCGCGTATCGAGAAACCGACCTCCGCGCCCACTTCGGACTCCAGCAGCCATGCCATCCGCTTCGCCGCCGCCCGCACCGCCATCCGCCGCGGCTCGGCCACGATCACCCGCCTCGGCCCAGAACCGTCGAGGAGTCCGGCGAGCGCGAGCGGGACCAGCGTGGTCTTCCCGGTGCCCGGAGGAGCGGTGAGCACGGCGACGCCCCGTCCGTCCAGCGCCGCGAGCAGCTCGGGCAGGGCGTGACGTACGGGCAGGTCTGACCAGTCGGAACGCACCCGTCCAGTCTCCCGGAGTCCACCACCGGATCGGACGCGCCGATCACCCGGAGCCCGGGAGGTTCCTGAGCCGGTCCCGGCCACCGAGGCGTCGGCGGCGGCGAACGCCGGTGAGCCGCGGGAGGAGGGGGGACCCGAAGGCGACGTCGCGGGTCCGCCTTCGGGGCTCTACGCCGTCGGGTCGAGGATCCCGAAGCTCACCAGGGCGATGATGATGATTCCGAGGGCGATCCGGTAGATCACGAAGCCGGTGAAGCGGTGGGTGCTGATGTACTTCAGGAACCACGAGACCGCCAGATAGCCCACGACGAACGAGATCACCGTGGACAGGATCGTGGGACCCCACTCGGGTGACACGCCATCACCGATCTTGAAAAGCTCCAGGAAGCCCGCGCCGAGCACGGCGGGGATGGCGAGCAGGAAGGAGTACTTCGCGGCCTCCTCGCGGCGGTAGCCGAGCAGCAGTCCGGCGCTGATCGTGCCGCCGGAGCGTGACACCCCGGGGATGAGGGCGAGCGACTGGGCGAAGCCGTAGACCAGGGCGTGGGGGAAGCCGAGGTGCCGCTCCAGGGTGAGCTTGTTGCGGGCGGTGTGGTCGGCGAGCCACAGGACGAGGCCGAAGACGATCAGTGTCGTGCCGATCAGCCGCAGGTCGCGGAAGGCACCCTCGATGGAGTCCTTGAAGAACAGGCCGAGCACCACGATCGGGATGGTGCCGGCGATGACGTACCAGCCCATCCGGGCGGCGTGGTGACCGCGCAGGTCGGGGGTCCACAGGGATCGGGTCCAGGTGGTGACGATCTCCCAGATCTCCTTGCGGAAGTAGATCAGCACCGCGGCCTCGGTGCCGAGCTGGACGACCGCGGTGAACGCCGCTCCCGGGTCCTGCCAGCCGAAGAACGCCGAGGCGACCCTGATGTGGGCACTGGAGGAGATCGGCAGAAACTCCGTCAATCCTTGAATCAGCCCGAGGACCACCGCTTCGAACCAGCCGATCACCTGAGCACCTCCCGTACCGGCCGTGTGCGTAACCTACGCGAGGTTAGCGGAGCGGCGGGGCGACTGTGGTCGGCCGTTCGGCCTCGCCCTCCGAGCATCTCACGCGAGGTGACGAAAGAGGCGAGACGCCCGGAGAGAGGTGAAGGAGACTGGGCCTTCGGCTTTCGACGCGACCCTCGTCACGGAAGGTGTCGGTGTTGTAGGCGGCCCGGTAGGCGCCGGGGATGAACCCGGGGCCGAACGCGCTGATCTCGCACCCGGTCACGGACACCACCTCCGCCCCGTGCGCGCACTGTTCTCCTGTTGATCGAGACCGTGTTCCAGTAGATCGAAGGCGAGTTCGACGTCCCCGCAGAGGCGGCTGCCCGCCTCCTGCGGTGAGGCGCCGGAGACCAGGTGGCGGAAGAACCTCTCCTGGAGGGTGAGCACGGAAGCGGTGATCTGGGCGGCCATCAGAGCGGCCGTCAATTCGTCGCGTTCTTCGGCGAGCACCCGCGCGAGCGCCTCACGCTGACCGTGGAGCAGCGCGTTCACGCCGTTGCCGAGCGTGGGGCTGGCGAAGATCACCTGCATCTGGATGATCAGCGTGTCCCTGTCCGCGGCCTCCGCGGGCTCGGTGGCGAATCCGCGGTAGTGCTCCCGCAGTGCCTCCAGCGGTGACCGCCCGGGGGGCCGCGCCGCGACGATCCCCGCCAGGTCCTCCTGGCCCACGCCCCGCAGGACGAGTGACTCCTTGGTCGGGAAGTATTTGAACAAGGTCACCTTCGCCACCTCGGCGGCCTCGGCGATCTCGTTGACGGTCACCGCGTCGAAGCCCCGCTCGGCGAACAGCCGCAGCGCCGTCGCGGCGATCCGCCGTTGGGTCTGTTCTTTCTTCCGCTCCCGCAGTCCTGCCATGGACAACCATAAACACGAACCGAGTTCAAAAGCAAGCCCGGTTCATTTTTTTACGGTGTGAGGGCGCGTCGAGTTGGCTCAGGGCCCCGGGTCGGCGAGGGTGGCACCTTACTCGGGGTGTCGCCCGAGGACGACGATCGGAGAGTTGGGGATGACGATCAGGACGATCGCGGACTTCTGGTTCGACCCCTCCTGCCCGTACACCTGGATCACCTCCCGGTGGCTGGTGGAGGTGGAGAGGGTGCGGCCGGTCGAGGTGCGCTGGCACGTGATGAGCCTGGCGGTGCTCAACGAGGGGCACGACGAGGATCCCGAGGGTGACACGGAGGGATACCTCTGGATCCCCGTGCGCATCTGCGCGGCCGTACGACAGGAGTACGGGCAGGAGGCGCTCGCGAGGCTGTACACCGCGATGTGGACCGTCGGGCGCGCCCACGGGGAGGAGTGGCCCTCCGACCTGCACGCCTCCCTCGTCGCCGCCGGTCTGCCGCCGGAACTGGCCTCGGCCGGGATGTCGACGGCCTACGACGAGGCGGTGCGCGCCTCGCACGCGGAGGGCATCGGCCTGATCGGCGAGCACGTCGGCACCCCGGTGGTCGCCGCCACCGGTCCCGCCACCGGTGGCGGGCGCGTCGTGTTCTTCGGCCCCGTGATCTCCCGGATTCCCGAGGGCGAGCGAGCGGGCCGCCTGTGGGACGGGACGCTGCTCGTGGCCGCAACCCCCGGTTTTCACGAGCTCAAGGGCGCCGCGCACGAGAAGCCCCGGCTCGACGATCCGAACTGACGGGGGTCCACCCGAGGACGCGGGGTTCCCGGCCCGTGAGACGTCGGCCTGTGGGCTGTCGGTGCCCGGCGAAGGAGGAGATGTCGACGTTGGCCGTCGCCCAGGCGCCGTTGCGGTTGGAGGTGGTGAATCCCGCGTCGTCCAGCAGGCCCTTGATGTAGTTCGCCGAGGCGAGGTAGCCGGGGCGGCCGTGGGCGCGGTTGCCGCCGTTGGCGCCTGCGATGGACTGGAGCTGCGTGAGGTGTGCCTTCACGGCGGTCAGGGAGATGTCCGGTGGGACGGCGGCCGACGCCGATAGGGCTCAAGTCGTTGACAAGTTGAATGCAACACGAAATTCACATACTCGACCTAAGGAGTTTTCCTAGCGAAACGGCATCATATGGCACCGAAGTCCGCACGGACCGTCCTGCATCTGTTCCAGGAGCGCGTGCGATCCGCGCCCCAGGCGATCGCACTGATCACGTCGGACGGCGTTCTCACCTACCAGGCTCTGGACACCCTGTCTACTCGGTTGGCGAAGCGGATCGCCGAGCTCGGGGCGGCTCCGGAATCTCTTGTCGGTGTTCTCGCGGATCGCTCCGTGCTTCTCATCGCGGCCCAGCTCGCCGTGCTGAAGACAGGCTCCGCTTTCGTGCCGCTCGATCCGGCGACTCCGGCCGAACGCCTCCACACCATGTTGGACGACGCCCGGGTCGCCGCCGTGGTGACCAGCTCGAACTGGTCAGCGCGACTGACACACCCCGATGCTCCTCCCCTGATCCTCATCGAGGACGTCGAAGGGGAGAACCTCGAAGGCGAGGAAGCGGAAGGCGTGGTCCTCGCAGGCGGGGAGACCACTCGGGGACACCTCGACAGGCTTGCCTACACCATTTACACGTCCGGCTCGACCGGGCGTCCGAAAGGGGTCCTGGTACCGCACGGCGGGCTGGTCAACCTGGTGCGATGGCACCACGAGGAGTTCGGCACCACGGCGGAGGACCGGACCGCGATCATCGCCGGCCCTGCCTTCGACGTCAGTGTCTGGGAGATCTGGACCTACCTGGCGGCGGGGGCGAGCATCGCGATACCGGACGCCGACACCCGGGGTTCTCTGACCTCCCTGCGCGACTGGGTCGTGGCACAGGAGATCACCGCGTGCTTCTTTCCCACGGCCGTCGTCGAAGCCCTCGTCGATCTCGACTGGCCGCCTGCGACGAAGCTCCGGATCATGTTCACCGCCGGGGACCGCCTCACCCGCTACCCGCCCCCGGGGCTTCCCTTCCGTCTGGTGAACGGCTACGGGCCCACGGAATGCTCAGTCCTCGCCACCGTCGCCGAGATACCCGCCCACGCCGAGGACACCGGCGCGCCCTCGATCGGCAAGGCCATCGGCGACGTGGACATCCACCTGCTCGACGAGCATCTCGAACCGGTGCCGCCCGGCGAGGCCGGCGAGGTCTACATCGGTGGAGTCGGACTGGCCAGGGGTTATCTGGGACGTCCCGAGCTGACGGCTGCGGCCTTCGTCCCGGACCCGTTCAGTGGATCGGCGGGCGCGCGGCTCTACAGAACGGGTGACTTCGCCAGGGTCAGGCCCGATGGCCGGCTTGATTTCATCGGCCGTGCCGACCACCAGGTGAAACTCAGGGGTTACCGGATCGAGCTCGGCGAGATCGAGGCGGTGCTCAGCCGACACCCCCACGTGCAGTCCGCCGCGGTGCTCCTCCAGCAGGACCGGCTCGTCGCCTATGTCGTCATGACCGGTGGGGCGGTCGAGGAGTTGCGGGCGTTTCTCGGTGCCAAGCTCCCCGAGTACATGGTTCCCGCGCGCTTCGTCCCGCTCACGGAGATGCCACTCACCCTCAACGGGAAGATCGACCGCCGTGTGCTGCCCTCGGTCCGAGGCGCCGACGCGGTCCGTGGCTCGGCATCACCTCGGACACCCACCGAAGCGGCCGTCGCCAAGGCGTGGCAGCGCGTCCTCAACCTGGAGCGGGTCGGCGTCCACGACGACTTCTTCGCATTGGGAGGTCATTCGCTCGCCGCGATGCGGATGGCCGTGCAACTGGAGGACGCCCTGCGCAGGCCGGTCCAGTCGAGGATCTTCTTCGAGCATCCCACCGTCGCGGCCGTCGCCCGAGAGATCGACGGCGACGTGAAGGAAGTGTCGCGGCCTCTCGTCCTCGGCTCGGTGAGCGAGTGGTCGCCACTCTCACCCGCACAACAGCGGCTGTGGTTCATCGACCGCCTGGTTCCCGACAGCGCTCTCTACAACGTGCCGATCTCCTACACGATCGACGGCGACCTGGACGCCGCCGCGCTCGAACGCGCGGTGAACGAGATCGTCAGGCGGCACGAACCCCTGCGCACCCGCTATGACGAGCGGGCGGGCCTGCCCGTCCAGCACGTGGCCGCGTGGGGGCCCGTTCCCTTCGTCACCGCCGACCTGCGCGGGCTCCCGGGTGAGAGGCGCGCCGAACTCGTCGACGCCGATGCTCGGGGCCCCTTCGACCTCCGTACCGGCCCGCTGCTCCGGGTGCTGCTGCTGCGGCTCGCCGACGACCGGCACGAGCTCCTGCTGACCGTGCACCACATCGCGTTCGACGGCTGGTCGACGAACGTCTTCCTCGCCGAGCTGGCTGAGCTGTACGAGGCGTTCGTCACCGGGCGTCCCCCGGCACTGCCCACGCTCACCGCCCGCTACGCCGACCTCACCGCCTGGTCGGCGGGGCGGCTCCAGAGCGTCGCCGAGGAGCAGCTGGTGTTCTGGGGCAGGCGCCTGGAGCGACTGCCCGAATCCCTGGCACTTCCCTACGACCGCCCTCGCTCCCCGGCCAGGAGTCATCGCGGCACGAAGCTTCGCCGTCCGTTGCCCGCCGAGCTCGTCTCCACCCTGGAGTCGGTGGGCGTGCAGGCGCGGGCCAGCCTGTTCATGGTGATGTTCGCCGCCTTCCAGGTGTTGCTCCGCCGCTACACGGGCCAGCAGGACATCGTGGTGGGGGTGCCCGTCGCGGGACGTGACCACCCGGCGGCGGAACAACTGGTCGGCTTCTTCACGAACACCCTTCCCCTGAGGGTCGATCTGCCGGGGGACCCCCTGTTCGCCGACCTGCTCCGCGAGGTGCGGCGGACGACTCTCGACGCGTCGGCCAACGCCGACGTCCCCTTCGAGCGGATCGTCGAGAGCCTCGGCCTCGGCGGGGGAGCCGCCCACAACCCGCTCGTCCAGGTCCTGTTCGTGATGCAGCAGGAGGCGCCCGCCGCGCACGCCGCCGGAATCCGCGTCGCGACGAACGGGGAGATCGACAACGGCTGCGCCAAGTTCGACCTCCTGACGTTCGTCGACTTCCTGCCGGACGGTCCCGTCCTGATCGCCGAGTACAACACCGACCTGTTCGACACCGAGACGATGGAGCTGTTTCTCGCGCACTACGAGAAGGTGTTGTGGGGGGTCGCGGAGAACCCGCTCCGCCGGATCTCCGAGCTGCCTGCGGCGGCGGGGATCGAGCCGCTGAGCGGCCCCCGTCCGGAGCCTGTCGACGCCTGCCTGAACACACTGGTCGAGAAGCAGCAGGTGGACCGCCGCGCGCTCCCCGCGCCCTTACCGGAGGGCGAGGCGTTCATCGCCCCGAAAACGGCACTGGAGAGGGTCATCGCCACGACCTGGGGCGAGTTCCTCGGGGCGGAGGAGGTGGGGCTCCATGACGACTTCTTCACACTGGGCGGTCACTCCCTCCTCGCCATGCGCGCGGCCGCAGCCCTTCGGGAGGCGCTGGAGGTCGACATCCCGCTGAAGGTTCTGTTCGAGGAACCCACCGTCGCGATGCTGGCGAGGACGCTGCTCGACGAACACGGCCCCGGCCTGGAGGAGGCGGCCGAGCTGTTCCTGCTGGTGGCCTCCTCCTCCGACCACGACATGGAAGCACTTCTGCGAGAAATCGGGGATTCAGATGAACGGTGATCAGCTGTCGCCGCGTCGGCGCGAGCTGCTGGAGGCACTGAGAAGGAAGCGGGGGCTGTCGACCGGCGGCGGCAGGATCTCCCGGCGCGAACCGTCGCCGCGGGCGCCGATGTCGTTCTTCCAGCAGCGGCTCTGGTACCTGGACCGGATGCTCCCCGGCGCGAGCCTGTATCTGCTGCCCGTCGCCTACCGGCTGCAAGGGGCGCTCGACCACCAGGCGCTGGTCCAGGCGCTGAACGAGCTGGTCGCCCGGCACGAGAGCCTGCGGACGACCTTCGCCATGGACGGTGCGGAGCCGGTGCAGCTCATCGCGGAGAACCTGCGCCTGGAGGTGCCCGTCGTCGACTGTGCCGACGAGGCCGAGCTGTGGTCACGGCTGGCGGAGTCGGCCGTGGAGCCGATGGACCTGACCCGCGGGCCACTGCTGCGCGGGCGGCTGCTGAGGTGCGGTCCCGAGGAGCACGTCCTGCTGCTGACCTTCCACCACGCCGTCGCCGACGCCTGGTCGTTCGAGGTGTTCGACCGCGAACTGGGCGAGCTGTACGCGGCTCACCGCGCCCGGCGGCCGGTGGAACTGCCCGAGCCGCCCATCCAGTACCCGGACTTCGCGATCTGGCAGCGAGAGTGGCTGGCCGGGCCCGAGTACGACGCCCAGCTCTCCTACTGGCGGCAGGCCCTCGAAGGCGCGCCCCAGGTGCTGGAACTCCTCCCCGACCGGCCACGCCCGCCGGCGCAGTCGTTCAGGGGCAGGTCGCTGCCGTTCCGCGTCGAAGGCCGGGCGGAGGAGTTCCACGCCCTCTGCCGCGGCCTCGGCGCCACCCCGGCCATGGTGCTGCTGGCCGCCTTCCAGGTCCTGCTGGCCCGCTACACCGGGCACACCGACATCGTCGTCGGCACCCCGATCGCCAACCGCGACCGCGCGGAGCTGGAAGGTCTCATCGGATTTCTCACCAACACCGTCGTGATCCGTACGGACGTCTCGGGGAACCCCACCTTCGCGGCGGTCGTGGAGCGGGTGCGCGCGGCGATGCTGGACGCGCACGCCAACCAGGGGCTGCCCTTCGAGAAGCTGGTCGAGGCGTTGCGTCCGGAACGCCACCTCAGCCGCAGCCCGCTCTTCCAGATGATGTTCCTCTACCAGCAGGGAGCCGAATCCCGCCCGGATCTGGACGGGCTGACCGTCACCCCCGTCGAGGTGCCCGGCGAGACGTCGAAGTTCGATCTGACACTCGCCGTGCGGGACGGCGAGGACGGCATCGAGGGATTCGTCGAATACAGCACCGATCTGTTCGACGAGAACTCGATCCGCCGCCTCACCCGTCATTTCAGCACGCTCCTGGCCGGCGCCGTGGCCGACGCGACGACGCCGGTGTGGGAGCTGCCGATCCTGCCGCCCGCGGAACGCGAGCAGATCCTCGTCGAGTGGAACCGGACCCACCAGCCGCTGGGAGACGACCTCGTCCACCAGATGTTCACCGCCCGCGCCCGATCCGCCCCTGACGACGTGGCCGTCGTGGACGGGAACGGGGAGCTGACCTACCGGGAGCTCGACGCCGCCTCCGACGGGTGGGCGCGGGCCCTGCGGGAGCTGGGGGTCGGCCGGGGCGGCCTGGTCGGAATCTGCCTGGAGCGCTCGGCCGAGTTCGCCGTCGCCTTCCTCGCCGTGCTCAAGGCGGGCGGGGCGTACGTACCCCTGGACCCCGCACAACCGAGGGACCGGCTGGCCTTCGTGCTCGACGACACGCGGGCCGGTCTCCTGCTGACCTCGGGGCGGCTCGCCGACCGCTTCGCGGGCTCGCCGGCCACGGTGGTCGAGGTGGAGACGCTCGCCGACCCCGGGACGCCCCCGCTGGAGGAGAGCGGGATCGGCCCCGAGGACCTGGCCTACGTCATCTACACCTCCGGCTCGACCGGACGGCCCAAGGGCGTGATGGTCACGCATCGCGGCATCGCCAACTACGCGACCTGGGCCTGCCGCGAGTACGATCCCATCGGCGGCGCGCCGGTGCACTCCTCCGTCGGGTTCGACCTGACCGTCACGAGCCTGCTGGTGCCGCTGCTCGCCGGTGGCACGGTGCACCTGCTGCCCGAGGGCGCGGGGGCGGAAGGGCTCGGCGAGGCGCTGCGTACCAGGCGGGCGGCGTACGGCCTCACCAAGATCACCCCTGCCCATCTGGAGATCGTGGCACACCAGCTCGCGCCGGACGAGGCCGGGGGGCGGACCGGCAGCTTCGTGATCGGCGGGGAGAACCTGCTCGCCGAGAACATCGCGTTCTGGCGCCGTCACGCTCCGGACACCCGCCTGATCAACGAGTACGGTCCGACGGAGGCCACGGTCGGCTGCGTCACCTACGAGGTCTCGGAGCGGACGCCGACCACCGGGGCGGTCCCGATCGGCCGTCCCATCGCCAATACCGAGCTGTATGTCCTCGACCCCCGGCTGAACCCGGTCCCCGTCGGGGTGGCCGGTGAACTCTACGTCGGCGGGGCGGGCGTCGCCCGAGGCTACCTGAACCGTCCGGGGCTGACCGCGGAGCGGTTTCTGCCCAACCCGTTCTCGGCGTCGGGCGGCGAACGCATGTACCGGACGGGAGACATCGTCCGCTACCGCGCCGACGGCAACCTGGAATACCTCGGCAGGGAGGACACCCAGGTGAAGTTGCGCGGGTTCCGCGTCGAGCTCGGCGAGATCGAGGCCGCGCTGACGCGCCTGCCGGCCGTCGCCGACGTGGCGGTGGCGCTCCGCGAGGACACCCCCGGTGACAGGCGCCTCGTCGGCTACATCATGAGATCCGGCGACGGTGACCACGGCGACGCCGGCGCGCTGCGTGAGGCGCTCGGTGCCGAGCTGCCCGACTACATGATCCCCTCCGCGTTCGTCTTTCTGGACGCGCTGCCACTGACCGCGAACGGCAAGGTCGACCGGGCCGCGCTGCCCGCCCCGTCGTCCGGGCCGGCCGTCGTGGCCGCGCGCGGCGGCGACGTGGAGGACACCGTCGCGGGCGTGTGGAGAACGCTGCTCGGCCGGGACGACATCGGGGCGCACGACAACTTCTTCGAGGCCGGCGGCCACTCACTGCTGCTACTCGCCGTACACGGGAAGCTGGTGGAGCTGTTCGGCGACCGGCTCACCGTCACCGATCTGTTCCGCCATCCCACGATCCGCTCGCTGGCCGACTTCCTCACCGCGGGGGAACCCGCCAAGCCCACCGTGGCCGTAAAGGCCGCCGTGCCCTCCGGCGGCGCCATCGCCATCGTCGGGATGGCCTGCCGTTTCCCCGGCGCCCGTACGCCGGAGGAGTTCTGGAGGAACATCGACGAGGGGGTGGAGGCGGTCCGCTCCTTCTCCGACGAGGAGATCCTCTCCGACGGCGGCGATCCCGCCCTGCTCGGCGACCCCGCCTACGTCAAGGCCGGCACCGTGCTCGACGACATCGACCGGTTCGACGCGGGGTTCTTCGACTTCACCCCCCGTGAGGCGGAGATCCTCGACCCGCAGCACCGCCTGTTCCTGGAATGCTCCTGGGAGGCGCTGGAGTACGCGGGCTACGATCCGCACCGGTATCCTGGGCAGATCGGGGTGTTCGCCGGCTCGGGCAGCAGCACCTACCTGACCGACAACCTCCTCCACGCCCCCGAGATCGTCCGCGCGGTCGGTGAGTATCAGCTGATGCTCAGCACCGAGAAGGACTTCCTGCCCACCCGGGTCTCCTACAAGTTCAACCTGCGCGGTCCGAGCATCAGTGTGAACACGGCCTGCTCGACCTCGCTGGTGGCGATCCACTTCGCGGGAGCGAGCCTGCTGTCGGGCGAGTGTGACATCGCGCTGGCCGGCGGGGCGAGGGTCGAAGCGGCGCAGCGCCGCGGTTACCTCTACCAGGTGGGCGGCATCGAGTCCCCGGACGGCCACTGTCGTCCGTTCGACGTGGACGCGCAGGGCACGTTCGGCTCCAGCGGCGTCGGAGTGGTGGCGCTCAAGCGGCTTGAGGACGCGATCGCCGACGGCGACGTCATCCACGCGGTCATCCGCGGCTCCGCGGTGAACAACGACGGCGCGCGCAAGGTGGGCTACGTCGCCCCCGCCGTCGACGGTCAGGCGGAGGTGATCGAGCGGGCGCTGGCCGTGGCCGGCGTCTCCCCGGGCACGATCGGCTACATCGAGACGCACGGCACGGCGACGCCGCTCGGCGACCCGATCGAGGTCGCCGCACTGGCCCAGGTCTACGGGCGCGAGGAGGAGGACGCCTCGCGGCCCTGCGCCCTCGGCTCGGTGAAGTCCAACATCGGCCACACCGACGCGGCCGCCGGCGTCGCGGGACTGATCAAGACGGTCATGGCGCTCAAGGACGGCACCCTGCCCGCGAGCCTCAACTTCAGCGCGCCCAACCCCAAAATCGACTTCGGCGGCACGCGCTTCTACGTCAACACCGAATCGCGTGCCTGGCCCACCGGTGACGGCCCCCGCCGGGCCGCGGTCAGCTCGTTCGGAATGGGCGGCACGAACGCCCACGTCATCCTTGAGGAGGCACCGCGGATCCCGTCCAGGGACGCCGCCGACGACCCGGAGCTTCTCGTCCTGTCCGCCGGAACGCCCACCGCTCTCGACACCATGACGGAGCGGCTCGGTGACCACCTGCGCGACCACCCCGAGGTGAGCCTCGCGAGCGCGGCCACGACGTTGCGGCTGGGACGGCGCGAGCTGGATCACCGGCGGACGCTCGTCTCCGCCGACCGTAAGGCCGCCGTCGAGATCCTGACCTCGAAGGACGCCCAGCGGCTCCGTTCGGGAACGGTCCGGCGGACGCGTGGCGTGGCGTTCGTCTTCCCGGGGCAGGGATCCCAGTACCCGGCCATGGGCGCGGGCCTGTACCTGCGGGAAGGCGTGTTCCGCGCGACCGTCGACCTCTGCTCGGAGTTCCTGCGTCCGCATCTCGGCCTGGACCTGCGCGACGTCCTCTACACCGGTGACGGCTCGACGCTGCAGCAGACCTGGCTGACCCAGCCCGCCCTGTTCGTCACCGAGTACGCCCTCGCCCGCCATCTGATGGAGTGGGGGGTGCGGCCCGACGCCATGGCGGGACACAGCATCGGCGAGTACGTCGCCGCCTGCCTGGCCGGGGTCTTCTCCGTCGAGGACGCGCTGAGACTGGTCGGCGCGAGGGGCCGCCTGGTCCAGGACCTCCCCTCGGGGGCCATGCTCGCCGTGCCCCTGCCCGAGACGGAGGTGCGCTGGCTGCTGGACGAGGAGCTGTCGCTGGCCGCAGTCAACGGGCCCGCGCTCTGCGTGGTGGCGGGCCCGCATCCGGCCGTTGCCGCGGTCGAGGAGCGGCTGCTGCGGCGTGGCGTCACCTGCCGGCAGCTGCGGACCTCCCACGCGTTCCACTCCTCGATGCTGGACCCCGTCCTGGACGCCTTCGCCGCCGAGGTGGGCCGGGTGTCCCTCCAGCCGCCCCGGCTCCCCTACCTGTCGAACGTCACCGGCTCGTGGGTCACCGACGAGGAGGCGACCGACCCGGCCTACTGGGTACGGCACCTGCGGGAGACCGTGCGGTTCGGTGACTGCGCCCGGATCCTCCTGGAGGAGGGCCACGCCGTCGCCGAGGTGGGACCCGGCCGTACGCTCGCCACGTTCCTGCGGAACAAGGACGGCGACCGGCCGGACCGGCGGGAGGAGGGCGGGCCAAAGACCCCGGCGAACGCCATCGTCACGCTGATGCGGCACCCGGCCGACGACACGGACGACCTCGCCCACATGCTCGACGGGGTGGGCCGGCTCTGGCTCGCCGGCGTGCCGGTCGACTGGGCCCGCTTTCCCGAGGGCGGGCCGCGCGTGCCCCTGCCCACCTACCCGTTCGAGCGGAAAAGGCACTGGGTCCAGGGGCGGGGCATGCCCGCCCAGCCGGTGGAGGAGGCCGTCGACGGCCCTTCCCCCGACTCCCCCCTCTCCTCGCCGGAACTCGCGCCCGGTGACACGACGCGGGCACGCGTCGCCGCGGTGTGGGAGGAAATCCTCGGCATCACTCCCATCGGGGACCACGACGACTTCTTCGAACTGGGCGGTCACTCGCTGCTGGCCACCCAGCTGGTGGCCAGACTCCGCTCGGTCCTCGGTGAGGAGATCCCGATCGAGGCGGTGTTCAAGCACCCCACCGTGGCCCGGCTGGCCGCGGCGCTCCCGCAGTCGGGGACCGTCACCGGTGAGCGTCCCGAGGGCGCCTTGGGGGAACCTCTGGGCGAAGCTCCGGAGGAAGCGCCGGGGGAACCGGACGACGGCCCCCTACCGCTCTCCTTCGCGCAGCGGCGCCTCTGGTTCATGGACCAGATGCACCCCGACCAGAGCGCGTACACGATCGCCATGACGTTGGAGCTGGAGGGCGAGCTGGACGAGCGCGCCCTGCACGCCGCCGTACAGGAGATCGTTCACCGGCACGAGGTGCTCCGTACGACCTTCCCCGCGCCCGACGGGGAACCGGTCCAGATGGTCACCGCGCCCGGCCCGGTCGAGCTGCCGGTGATCGAGGTTCCCGATGTGACGGCCGCCGAACAGGCCGCGTCCGAGCTGGCGCGGACCCGGTTCGATCTGGCCGAGGGGCCCGTGTTCCAGGCCGCCCTGCTGCGGGTGGGGCGGACGCACCACGCCCTGTCCCTGTCCATGCACCACATCGTCTCCGACGGGTGGTCGCTCGGGGTCATCGCCAGGGAGCTGGGCGTCCTCTACAACGCGTTCGCCGCGAACCGCGAGTCGCCGCTGGGCGACCTGCCCCTGAGCTACGGCGACTACACGCGGTGGCAGCGTCAACGGCTGACGGAGGTGCTGGAACCCGATCTCGCCTACTGGAGGCGGCAGCTGGCGGACGCGCCGCCGGCCCTGGAACTGCCGACGGACAAACCCCGGCCGCCGCTGCAGACCTTCGACGGCGCGGTCTCCGCCCGGCTGCTTTCCGCGGACCTGACGGACCGGCTGCGCGGGCTCAGCAAGGAGCACGGGCTGACCCTCTACATGACGCTGCTCGGCGCGCTGCAGACACTCATGTACCGCTACACCGGGCAGTCCGACATCTGTGTCGGCTCGCCGGTGGCCGGGCGCACCCGATCCGAGCATGAGGAACTGATCGGGTGTTTCCTGAACACGCTCGTACTGCGTACCCGGCTCGACGGCCGGATGTCGTTCGGTGACCTCCTTCCCCAGGTCCGCGAGACGGCCCTGAACGCGTACGCGCGCCAGGACGTCCCGTTCGAGCGGCTGGTCGACGCGCTCAACCTGCCCAGGGACCCCAGTAGGAACCCCCTCTTCCAGGTCATGTTCAACCTGATGAACCTGCCGTCGGACGAGCTGCGGTTGGACGGGCTGCGGACCCGCAGACTGCCCGTCGACGCGAGAGCGGCCCAGGTCGACCTGGCGCTCTACGTCTACGAGGTGAACGACAGGCTCGACTGCCGCCTGGAGTACAACACCGACCTCTTCGAGGAGCGCACCGTCGAGCGCATGCTCGGCCACTTCGAGGTACTGCTGGAGGCGTTCGCCGCGGATCCCTCGACCCGGCTGGCCGACGTCGAGTTCCTGACCCCCGCCGAACGTCACGAACAACTCGTCGAGTGGAACGCCTCGGCGGACGACCAGGTGCCCGCCTGCCGTATCCACGAACTGGTCGAGCGGCAGGCCGACCGCACCCCCGAGGCGGTCGCGGTCACCTTCGGCGGGCTCTCGCTGACCTACCGTCAGCTCGACCGGCGGGCGAACCGGCTGGCCCACCGCCTCCGCGCGCTCGGCGTCGGCCCCGACGTGCTGGTGGGGGTGGCCGTCGAACGCTCGCAGACGATGATGGTGGCGCTGCTGGCCGTGCTCAAGGCCGGCGGGGCGTACGTACCGCTCGACCCGATGTATCCGCGCGACCGTCGGGCGTACATCCTGGAGCACTCCGGGACCGCGGTCCTGATCACCCAGGAGAGGCTCCTGGGCGACTACGACGGGTACAGCGGGCAGACGGTCCTTCTGGACGCCGACATCGAGCTGGAGAGCGCCGACAGACCCGTGGTGCCGGCTCCTGCCTCAAGTCTCGCCTACGTCCTCTACACCTCGGGATCGACCGGCCGCCCCAAGGGCGTGGCCGTCCCGCACTCGACCGTCGTCAACTTCCTGCACTCCATGGGGCGCGAGCCGGGGCTGAAACCGTCGGACACGCTCGTGGCCGTGACGACCTTCGCCTTCGACATCTCGGTCCTGGAGATGTTCCTCCCGCTCTGCGCCGGTGCCCGGGTGGTGATCGCGAGCCGCGACGAGGCATATGACGCGACGCTTCTGGCCGCCCTGATGGCCGCGGAGAACGCGACGTTCCTGCAGGCCACGCCCGCCACCTGGCACCTGCTGGTGTCATCGGGCTGGCAGGGGGCAGCCGGGCTCAAGGCACTGGCCGGAGGGGAGGCGCTGCCCGCCGCGCTGGCCGCCGACCTGCTCGACCGGACCGGCGAGCTGTGGAACATGTACGGTCCGACCGAAACGACGATCTGGTCGACCATGGCGCGGGTCCGCGAGGACGGCGGCCCCATCACGATCGGCCACCCGATCGCGAACACGCAGGTCTACGTGCTCGACCGCGAGATGCGGCTCCTTCCCGCCGGCGCCGTCGGCGAGCTTCACATCGGCGGACTGGGAGTGGCCCGGGGCTATCTCGGCCAGCCCGACGTCACCGCCGACCGGTTCGTTCCCGACTCCTACGGGCCCGTTCCGGGGGCGCGGCTCTACCGCACCGGGGACCTCGCCCGATTCCGGCCGGACGGCACTGTCGAGTTCCTCGGGCGCAATGACGCGCAGGTGAAGGTGCGCGGCTTCCGGATCGAGCTGGGCGAGATCGAAACCCAGCTGCTGGCACACCCCGCGGTGCGCGACGCGGTGGTGGTCGTCCGCGAGGACGGCGACGCCAAGGAGATCGTCGCCTATCTCCGGCCGCACCCCGGCCAGAATCCGGTCGAGGCCGGTGAATGGCGGGCCTACCTGCGCAGGGACCTGCCCGACTACATGGTGCCCACGGCGTTCGTGACGATGGAGGACTTCCCGCTCACCCCGAACGGCAAGGTGGACCGGCTGGCCCTGCCCGCTCCCGACCGTACCCGCTCCTTCGACGAGAGCGGCTACGTCGCGCCGAGGACCCCGCTGGAGATGACTCTGGCCACGCAGTGGGCGCAGGTACTGGGGGTGGAACGTCTCGGGATCGACGACAACTTCTTCGACCTGGGCGGCGACTCGTTCAAAGCCGTGCGTGCCGTCAGGGGGAACGACTTCTCCGCCGGTGTGCTGGACCTTTTCAAGAACCCGACCGTCCGCCTGTTCGCCGAGCACGCCGGAGGGGGGAGCACGAGGCTCTTCCACGAGCTGACGCCGCCCCGTCCCAAGGGGGATTCCCCCCTGACGCTCGTCTGCCTGCCGTTCGCCGGCGCGGGTGCCATCACCTACCAGTCGCTCGCCGCCGCCGCGTCCGGTGTCTCCCTGTACGCGCTGGAGCCTCCAGGCCACGACGTCAACCGGCCGGACGAACCGATGCTCCCGATGGACGAACTGGTGAGCCGCTGCGTCGAGGAGATCAAGGAGCGGATCACCGGCCCGCTCGTCCTCTACGGGCACTGCATGGGGGGCGCGATGACCATCGCGCTGGCCGAGCGGCTGGAGGCCGAGGGGATCGACCTTGTCCGGATCTTCGTCGGAGGCCATTTCCCGACACCACGCCTGCCGGGAAGGCTGGCCGACCTGCTGTACAGGATGTTCCCGATGGAGCGCCGCACCTCCAAGCGCGCCACGCTGGACTTCCTGCGCGCCATGGGATTCTTCACCGAGGACCTCGACGAGAAGGAGCGGGCCTTCCTGATGCGGGCGTTCTTCCAGGACACCCAGAATGGTGAGGACTACTACACCGCCCGGTACCAGGACGGCGGGGCACGCAAGCTGGCGGCGCCGATCGTCTCCGTGATCGGCGCCGCCGACCGGGCCACCGAGCTGTACGAGGAACGCTACAAGGAGTGGGAGGAGTTCTCGGACTCCGTGTCCCTGGAGGTCATCGAGGGGGCCGGTCACTACTTCCAGAAACACCAGGCAGCCGAGCTGGTGAACATCATCACCTCCTACCAGGGGCGGCGGCCCGACGGCCGGAGTGGGAACGAACAGGCCCCAGATGATCACACGGAGAACGGCCGGGCCGGGGAGGTGGAAGCCGGAACCCCGCCGACGCGGACCTCGCAGCCGAGCCTGCGGACGTTCTCCCTCGTCGCGGCGGGGCAGCTCGTCTCGGTTGTCGGCACAGGTCTGACCACGTTCGCCATGGGCCTGTGGGTCTACCAGCAGTCCGGGTCGATCTCACTGTTCGCGCTCACCACGGTCCTGGCCCTGCTGCCCGCCGTCGTGCTGGCACCGATCGCCGGAACGCTGGCGGACCGCTGGGACCGGCGAAAGATCATGATCTTCGCCGACACCTTCGCCGCCACGGGGACCCTCGGCCTCGGTGCCCTCCTCATGTTCGGCCGCCTTGAGCTCTGGCACGTCTTCACCGCCGTCACCATAAGCGCCTGCGCCAACGCGTTCCAGCAACCGGCCTACCTGGCCGCCGTCACCCAGCTCGTGCCCAAGCGGTACTACGGGAGGGCGAACGGCATCACCCAGCTCGGCAGCGCCGTCGGCACGACCCTGGCTCCCCTGCTGGGGGGCGCGCTCGCCGCCGCCATCGGACTGCGGGGCATCCTCCTCATCGACCTGCTCTCATTCCTGTTCGCGGTCACGATCAATCTCATCGTCCGTTTCCCCGACACGCTCTTCGTCAGAAAGGAGGAGCCGTTCGGCAAGGAGCTCATCGGCGGCTGGCGTTACATCTCGCGGCGGCACGGCCTGATGGCCATCATCGGCTTCACCGTCGTGCTGAACTTCATGATGGGGATGGTCGAGTTGCTGGCGACCCCCCTCGCGCTGTCGCTGGGCGACCCTTCCGTGCTTGGCATGATCCTCGCCGCGAGCGGTGTCGGGCTGCTGGTGGGCAGCGCTCTCATGGCCGTGACAGGCGGTCTGCCCCGTCGCACCACGGGCATCATCGGCAGCTACGTCCTGATCGGCCTGTCGATGGTCGTCATGGGGCTCTGGCCGCACCCGGTCTTCCCGGCTCTCGGCCTGTTCGGCATAGGCCTGGCCACCGCCGTGCTCAACACGCACTGGCTCTCCATCGTCCAGGCCAAGGTCGGGCTCGAACTTCAGGGCCGGGTGATCGCGACCACTCTCATGCTCAGCTGGATGATGGTGCCCGCCGGATTCCTGCTGTCCGGGCCGCTCGCGGAGCACGTCTTCGAGCCGCTCGCGACCAGTCCAGGGCGAGGCATCGGACTTCTCATGATCACTGCCGGTGTCTGCACGATGCTGCTCGGTCTCGCCGCCTACCGCTACCGGCCGGTCCGTTTCCTCGAAGACGACCTGCCGGACGTCATCCCCGACGCGAAGATCATCACCGACAAGGACGTACTCCAGGATCTGGCCAACCGCCAGCTCGTCATGAAAGAAAGGGCCACCCGATGACCACCGACCTCTACACCGTTGTGGTGAACCACGAGGAGCAGTACTCCATCTGGGCCGCCGGCCGGGCGATTCCCAACGGCTGGCGCGAGGTGGGAAAGACCGGTTCCAAGGAGGACTGCCTGGCCTACATCCAGACGGAGTGGACCGACATGCGCCCACTGAGCCTCCGCGGCGAACTCGGCGGATGAGCGTTCGTCACGTTCGGGCCACGCTCCCGCCCGGTATGCGCACGGTGCCCGCGAGGGGCACCCGGTCATCGGCGGACATTCGAGAGCGAGGCTGAGCCGGCCGCCCGTGGCGGCGGGGGCCAGGCGGTCGAGGTCTGTGACCGCCCGGCCTGCCGACTCGGGCCCGGCCTACTGCCGGGTTATCTTGACGTCGTCCACCCCGGCCTCGACCAGGGAGGCGCCCGAGGCGTCGGCGGCCTCGACCAGGATCCGGACGCTCTGCCCGGCGAAGGCGGAGATGTCGACGTTGGCCGTCCCCCAGGCGCCGTTGCGGTTGGAG
>Ga0233385_1000087_pt1 | contig 50783 bp, 47 predicted proteins | sample ElkDunMinimDraft_16_FD_191543 | JGI IMG/M metagenome (GOLD analysis project Ga0233385, IMG submission 191543) | Fecal eukaryotic communites from dung pellets of Tule Elk in California, USA - Elk Dung G36 | ecosystem: Host-associated > Mammals > Digestive system > Large intestine > Fecal | place...
GCGAGCGCCTCCTGCGCCGTGCGGTACAGGCTCAGGCCGACCGGTGCCGGAGTGGTCGCCGCGGCGCCGGGCGGCTCCTCGACGAGGCGGTACTCGACGTCGAGCCCGGCGGGCGCACCGCCCTCGGCAAGGCGCCGGACGTCCGCCAGCCCGGGTTCCGGGTCGCGGCCCGAGTGCGTCGCGCCGTCGCGCCCCGGGACCTCGCGCAGCGTGCCGAGCAGCCCGCGCATCTGCACGACGGCGTCCCGCGAGGCGGTCTCGATCGTCGCGAGCGGCTCGGCCGCGGCCGCCGGGTCCTTCGCCAGCAGACGCCGGGCGGCTGCGGCCTGGATGCCGATGACCGACACGTGGTGGGCGACGACGTCGTGCAGCTCCCGGGCGATCCGCAGCCTCTCGGCCACCACGGCCTGCTGCTGGAGCTCGGCCGCCTGGCGCTCGATCGTCCCGGCCTGGAGCGCCAGCTGCTCCCGGCGGTACGCCGAGCGCCACATGAGCTGCCCGGCGACGACCGCCCCGGAGAAGTAGGCGAGATTGATGAGCCACGTCTGCACGACCCATGCGAAAGCCGGGCCGAACAGCCCCAGACGCTCCTCGCCGAGGCCCATCTGCTCGACGACGCCGTCGATCCCCGACCCGACCGCGAGGCCCCACGTCAGCCAGGCGAACATCGCGAGCACCGCCGCCCCGACCACCAGCAGCATCGCCCGCCGGTCCGTCGCCCAGGCGACCGCCGTGGCCAGCGCCACGAAGTAGACCACCTGCATCGTGGCCGTCGCGGTCACGGGCGGCACGGCGATGCCCACCGCGAGGAAGTGCGTGTAGACGACGGCCAGCACGACCAGCGGGTACCGGCGCCGCCACATGAGCGGCAGCGCGCCCGCCGCGGCCAGCAGGTACAGGCCCCACGCGGGCACGTCCATCTGCTCGAAGGCACCGATGCTGCGGAAGAGCTCGACGCTCAGGACGGCCAGCGCCGTCACCGCCGCCCCGACGACCAGGTCCCTGCGGTACCCGGCCGGGGGGTCGTCCGGAGCCCGCTCCCAGTCCGAGTCGACGCCGAACCAGTCGAGCAGGCGTGCACGGTCCATCTTCCAGCGATGCATCCGGCCAGGGTAGAAAGTCCTGATGAGAGAAAGCCTCCGTCCACAGGCGGAGGGCAGGCACGCGTATCACCCCGGGGCCGCCCGCACCTCCGTCCAGGGTCGGACCGGGCAGACGGAGGAGAGACGATGACGTTCTGGGTCTGCCGCACGTGCGCGGTCGAGCACGCGACTCGGCCGGAGGTGTGCGCGATCTGCGCGGACGAGCGGCAGTGGGTGCCCGCGTCCGGCCAGGTGTGGGCCAGCCTCGACGAGCTGGCCGCCGAGGGCCGCAAGGTCGAGGCGACCGAGCTCGAGCCCAACCTCTACGGGTTCGAGGCCGTGCCACACGTCGGCATCGGTCAGCAGTCCAAGCTGGTGCGCACGCCGCAGGGCGCGCTGCTGTGGGACCCCCTGGGCTACGTGGACGACGACGCCGTAGAGCGCGTGCGCGAGCTCGCTGGCCCCGCCGGTGTGGTCGCGATCGCCGCGAGCCACCCCCACATGTTCGGTGTCCAGGTGGAGTGGAGCCATCGGCTCGGCGGCGTGCCCGTGCTGGTCAGCGAGGCGGACGCCGGATGGCTGGGCCGGCGGGACGACGTCGTCGAGCTGTGGACCGGCGAGCGCGAGGTGCTCCCGGGCGTGGTGCTGTCCCAGCCGGGCGGGCACTTCCCGGGCTCGGCCGTCGCGCACTGGGCCGCCGGGGCCGACGGGCTCGGCGTCCTGCTCAGCGGCGACACCATCTTCGCCAACCCGGACCGCGTGTCCGTGAGCTTCATGCGCAGCTACCCGAACCGGATCCCGCTCTCGGGAGCCGTCGTCCAGCGCGTCGCCGAGCACGTCGCGCGGCGCCCGTTCGACCGGCTCTACAACAACTTCCTCGGCATCGTGCCGACCGACGCGACCGCCGTGGTGCGCCGGTCGGCCGAGCGGCACGCCGCGTGGGTGCGGGGAGACTTCGACCACCTCACGTGAGCCGATCGCGCGGTTGCCGCTAGTGGTGGAAGCCGGCCCGACGCCTCTCGGTGGGCATCGGCCCGCCGAGGGCGTCGAGGTAGTCGACCTCGTCGCGCAGGTCGGCGAGGAACGACTCCGCGAGGTCACGGCTGAAGCCGTTGCGCACGACGATGCGCTGCACGGTGACGTCGGTCAGGTCGTCCGGCATGGGGTACGCCGGGACGAGCCACCCCTTCATGCGCAGCCGGTCGGACAGGTGGTAGAGGTCCCAGTTCTGCGTGTAGCCCGTGCGCAGGCGCCAGGCGAACACGGGGATGTCCGACCCGTCGTTCCAGAGCTCGAACGCGGGGATCTTCCCGATCTCGCCCGAGAGGTACGTCGCGACGTCGTGCGACGCCCGCTGCACCCGGGTGAAGCCCGCGACACCGAGCCGCAGGAAGACGCAGTACTGGAGCAGCACCTGTGCCCCGGACCGCGAGAAGTTCAGCGCGAACGTCGGCATCTCGCCGCCCAGGTAGCTGACGCGGAACACCAGGTCGTCCGGCAGCGCCTCGGCGTCGCGCCACACGACCCACCCGACGCCCGGGTAGACCAGGCCGTACTTGTGGCCGGACGTGCTGATCGAGGCCACGCGCTCCACCTGGAAGTCCCAGCGCAGGTCCGGCTGGACGAACGGCGCGATCATGGCGCCCGACGCGCCGTCGACGTGGATGTGCACGTCCAGCCCGCTCGACGCCTGGATGCGGTCGAGGCGGCGGCGATCTGCTCGACGGGCTCGTACATGCCCGTGTAGGTGACCCCGAGGATGGCGACGACGCCGATGGTGTTCTCGTCGACGTAGCGCTCCAGCTCGTAGCCGTCGAGCACCTTGTGGTCCTCGCTGATCGGCACGTACCTGGCCTCGACGTCGAAGTAGTTGCAGAACTTCTCCCAGCACACCTTCACGGCGCTCGACATGACCAGGTTGGGCCGGTCGGCCGGCTTGCCCGCCGTACGCCTCGCGTGCTGCCAGCGCCGCTTGAGCGCGAGCCCGCCGAGCATGCACGCCTCGGAGGAGCCGATGGTCGACGTCCCGACCGTGTGGTCCGGGTCCGGCGCGTGCCACAGCCGCGCGAGCATCGTCCAGCAGCGCGTCTCGACGGCCGCGGTCTGCGGGTACTCGTCCTTGTCGATCATGTTCTTGTCGGCCGCCTCCAGATACAGGCGGCTCGCGTGCTCGTCCATCCAGGTGCCGACGAACGTCGCCAGGTTGAGCCGGGCGTTGCCGTCGAGCATCGCCTCGTCGTGCACGAACTGGTACGCCGTCTCGGGCAAGGACTCGCCCTCGGGAAGGCGGAACTTCGGCAGGTCGGTCACCTCCCCCGGCCGGGCGAACAGCGGGTTCCGACCGATTGCGTCGGGCTCGTCCTCGTGTCGTTCGACACGACGGGGCGTCGTGACAATGGGGTTCCCTCGCGGTGCCGGTGCATGACCGCTCTGGCGGCCGGCCTGGTGGCGGCACGCCGTCGAGCGCCGTGCGGCCGAGCCCTTTCGGGGACGGAGGGAGCCTGATCAACCCTCACTGGCACGGTAGGTCGCGCCGCGGCGATGCACGACCGCTAGCGGGCCAGCAGGTGCGCGGCGAGGGCGCTCAGCAGCAGCGGGCGCCCGGGTTCGCGTCCTGCTCGGCGTGCCGTTCGCGCCAGTACTCGCGGACCGTCGGCACGCGGGCGTCCGGGTGGTGGCGGCGCAGGTGGGCGACGTACCGCTCGTAGTCGCTCTCCCCCAGAACGCCCGTGACGTACCAGGTCAGGGCCCGCCACGCGCGTCGCGGCGTCGTGAGATCCATGCTCATCGCCCTCCCTTCGGGTCGGTCCACCGGCCGGGCCTGCCGAACGGCGGCAGGCCCGGCCACCGGTCACGACGTCAGGCGTGCGTCGGCGCCTTCTCGCGACGCTCGCCGTGCTCGGCCTCCCAGGCGTCCCACTCTGCCGCGACCTCGCGCTCGGCGTCGGTCGGGACCAGGCCCGACGGCGCGAAGATCTTCGACGGGACGTCGGGCTCCTCGCTCGTCGGCAGCGACCCGGCCCGGATCGCCCGGACGCACACCCACAGCGCCGCGAGCGCGACCACGACCACGAGCCCGGCGAACACGATCGACAGGGTGCCCTGGATGAACGTGTTGCGGATGACCGCGTCCATCGCGGCCGGGTCCGCGGCCGTGCCGAACGTCGTCTCGCCGGCGTCCCGGGCGTCCCGGAACGCCTGGTGCTGCGCCCAGTACCCGAGCTTCGGGTCGGCCGAGAAGATCTTCTGCCACGACGCCGTGAGGGTGACCGCGAGGTCCCAGACGAGCGGCACGCCGGGGATCCACGCCCACTTGAGGTAGCCCTTCTTGACCACGACGCACGTGACCAGGGCGAGCGCCATCGCCGCCAGGAGCTGGTTGGCGATGCCGAACAGCGGGAACAACGTGTTGATGCCACCGAGCGGGTCGGTCACGCCCATGAGCAGGATCGCTCCCCACAACCCGCAGACCACGACCGAGCAGACCCACGCGCCCACGCGCCACGACGGGTCGCGGAACTTGCGCAGCGGGCCGCCCAGGTTCCCGAGGCTGTCGGAGAGCATGAAGCGCGCGACGCGCGTGCCGGCGTCCACCGTGGTGAGGATGAACAGAGCCTCGAACATGATCGCGAAGTGGTACCAGAACGCGATCATGCCCGAGCCGCCCAGGAACGAGCCCAGGATCTGGGCCATGCCGAACGCGAGCGTCGGGGCACCGCCGGTGCGGGACACGATCGACTCCTCGCCGACCGCGTCGGCGGCGCCCTGGATGTCGCCCGCGGTCGCGGGGGTGCCGCCGAGCCCGAGCCCGTTCACGTACGCCGCGGCGGTCTCGGGCGTGCCGCCGGTGAGTGCCGCCGGGGCGTTCATCGTGAAGTACAGGTGCTGGTCGATCGAGATGGCCGTGACCAGGGCCATGATCGCGACGAACGACTCCGTCAGCATGCCGCCGTAGCCGATGAGGCGGAGCTGGCTCTCCTTCTGCACGAGCTTGGGAGTGGTGCCCGACGAGATGAGCGCATGGAACCCGGAGAGCGCGCCGCACGCGATGGTGATGAACAGGAACGGGAACAGCGCGCCTGCGAACGCGGGCCCGTTGCCCTCGATCGCGAATGAGGAGACCGCCGGGGCGTGCACCTGCGGCTGAGCGACGATCACGCCGACGGCGAGCAGCATGATCGTGCCCACCTTCATGAACGTGGACAGGTAGTCGCGCGGCGCGAGCAGCAGCCAGACGGGCAGCACCGAGGCCAGGAAGCCGTAACCGATGATGAGCCAGGCCACGGTCACCTTGTCGAGCGTGAACGTCTCGGCGCCCCAGGGCGTGTCGGCGACCCAGCCGCCGGCCACGATCGCGAGGATCAGCAGCGCGACGCCGATGAGCGAGACCTCGGACACCTTGCCGGGCCGGAGGTATCGCAGGTACACGCCCATGAAGAGGGCGATCGGGATGGTCAGGCCGACCGAGAACACGCCCCACGGGGACTCCGCGAGCGCGTTGACGACCACGAGGGCCAGGACCGCCAGCAGGATGATCATGATGACGAAGACGCCGATGATGCCGGCGACGCCGCCGACCGTGCCGATCTCCTCGCGGATCATCTGCCCGAGCGAGCGGCCCCGGCGGCGGGTCGACATCCACAGGACCAGGTAGTCCTGGACGCAGCCCGCGAGCACCGCGCCGATGATGATCCACAGCGTGCCGGGCAGGTAGCCCATCTGCGCGGCGAGCACGGGCCCGACGAGCGGGCCCGCACCGGCGATGGCCGCGAAGTGGTGGCCGAACAGGACGCGGCGGTCCGTGGGCGCGAAGTCGCGCCCGTTCTCGTACTGCTCGGCGGGCGTGGCACGGTCGTCCCGCGGCCGCACCACCTTGTACTCGATGAGTCGCGCGTAGAAGCGGTACGCGATGACGTACGTGCCGACGGCCGCGACGACGAAGTACGCGCCGTTGACGCTCTCGCCGCGCACGAACGCGATGAGGGCCCACGCCGTCGCCGCGAGGAGCGCGATGACGGCGAAGAGGATTCTCTTGCCGGTAGTCATGGGCCGCCGGTCGATGACGGCGACGGGCGGGCGGTCCGGATCCGTCCGGACGAGCTCCACGAGCTCAGGCGAGCGCACGATGAGGCCTCCTTGCCACGAGTTGTGCTGGTGTCCCCCCGGCCGCACAGAGTACTGCCGGCCGGGGCCACTTTAGGGGTGGCTCGGCCCGCTCGGAATGTGTGCGCGCCGGGACCGGCATAGCGTGGCGGTGGCCGCGAGACCAGCGCCGGGAGCGACACACTGCGGACAGGGTGGACGAACATGGAGCAACCGCTCGACGTCGGTACGAAGCAGGATCCGGGCACGACGCCCGGTCTCGACACGAAGTACCTCGCGACCTACCTCGACGACCACGTGACGGGCGCGACCGTCGCGATCCAGCGCGTCCGGCGCATGACGTCGAGCTACAGCGACACACCCGCCGGGCCCGTCCTGAGCAAGCTCCTGGCCCAGCTCGAGGAGGAGCGCGAGTTCCTCGCCTCGACGGCGCGGGCGCTCGGGATCGACCTCAGCCGTTACAAGCCCGCGCTGGCGACGGTCGCGGAGCGGATCGGCCGGCTCAAGCCCAACGGGCGGCTCCTGCGCCCCTCCCCCCTGAGCGCCCTGCTCGAGGTCGAGCTCCTGCGCGGAGCCATCACCGGCAAGCTCAGCGGGTGGCAGACGCTCGGCACGCTGCCGGCCGAGGCGCCCGTGGACCGCGAGCGCCTGGCCCAGCTCCAGGTGCAGGCCCAGGCCCAGTTCGACCAGCTCACCGAGCTGCTCACCCGGTTGCGTCCGGCGATCTCGCGGCGGCGCACCAGCGAACGCTGACCCCGACGTCGGGGGCAGCGGGCCCGACGTACACTCCCCGGGTGCCTGAGCCGACCGACCATCGCAGCGCCAAGGTCGTCGGCGTCTCGCTCGCCGTCCTCGGCGGTTTCGGCGCGGCCGTGCAGAGCCGCGTCAACGGCAGCCTCGCCGACCAGGTGCACAGCGGGTTCGGCGCGGCGGTCATCTCGTTCGGCTCGGGGCTCGTGGTCCTGCTCGTCGTCGTCCTGTTCTCCGGGCCTGCCCGGAGCGCGCTGCGACGGGTGGTCGACCGGCTGCGCGACGGCGGCCTGCGCTGGTGGGAGTGCCTCGGCGGTGCGTGCGGCGGTTTCTACGTCGCGGCCCAAGGCCTGACCGTCGGCGTCCTCGGGGTGGCCGTGTTCACGGTCGCGATCGTGGCGGGCCAGTCGCTGAGCTCGCTCGTGATCGACCGGCTGGGGCTGGCGCCAGGTGGCGTCCGGCTCGTCACGGTGGGCCGCGCCGTCGGCCCCGCCCTGACGGTCGTCGCGGTCGTCGTCGCGATGTCCGGCCAGTCGGCGCCGTCACGGGTGCTCGGGCTGGCGGTCCTGCCGTTCGTCGCGGGCATCCTCCAGGCGTGGCAGCAGGCCGTCAACGGCCGGGTCCGTGCGGCGACGGCGGCGCCCGACGCGCGCGGTGCGGGTGCCGGGGTCGCCGCGAGCGTCACGGCGGCCACGTTCCTCAACTTCCTCGTCGGCACGCTCGCGCTCGTCGTGGCCTTCGGGATCGCGGTCGCGGTCCAGGACTGGCCGGACGGCCAGCTCCCGCCCGACCCCTGGCTGTACACCGGCGGGCTCATCGGCATGTCGTTCATCGCCATCCAGGCCGCGGTCGTGCACCGGATCGGCGTGCTGCTGCTCGGGCTCGGCGTGATCGCCGGCCAGGTCGTCGGCGCGCTCGTGCTCGACGTCGTCGCGCCCGACGGCGCGACCCCGGGCCTCGCGACGTTCGTCGGCGCCGGGCTGACGCTCGTGGCGGTCGCGGTGCCGGCCGTCGAGGGCATGCTCCGTCGTCGTTGACCGCCGTGGGTGCACTCGTGGCCGCGCGCCGCGACGTGGGCCACGAGTGCACCCCCAGGGGTTGGCTAGCCGGCTAGCCGTGGAACCTGGTCTGCATCTGCGGGTTCAGCTCGCGGTAGGTGTTCTTCTTGGCCTTTCCGTCGATGCCGTTGGTGATGTCGAGGACGTCGAAGCCCTTCTGGATGTCGTTCGAGAAGACGAACCCGTTGTAGTAGTACGCCGACCACGATCCGCCGGTGATCAGGTCGGTCGACGAGAGCGGGCCGCGGTCGAACCAGGCGATCTCCTTGGGGTTCGCCGAGTCCGTGAAGTCGAAGACCGAGATCCCGCCCTGGTACCAGGCCTGGACCATGAGGTCCTTGCCCTTGACCGGGATGAGGGAGCCGTTGTGGGCGACGCAGTTCTCGGTGTTCGTGTTGGTGCGCGGGATCTTGTAGTAGCTCTTGAAGACCAGGTCACCGCCCTGGATGTCGTAGATGCCGTTCGCACCGCGGGTCGGGCCGACGGTCGGGTTGCAGGTCGCCTGCCCGCCACCGCCGAGCTCGTCGGTGAACACGACCTTCGTCCCGTCGTTGTTGAACGTGGCCGAGTGCCAGAAGGCGAAGTTCACCGTGTCCCGCACCGTCTCGGTCACCACCGGGCGCTCCCGGTCGGAGATGTCCAGGAGGATGCCGTCACCCATGCATGCACCGGCCGCGATGTCGAGCTTGGGGTACGTCGTGATGTCGTGGCAGCCCGACGTGTTCGTGTACCCGCCCTCGGGGAAGAGGACCGGCGTCGCGACGACGGCCGCCCGCTCGGGCGCCTTGACCGGGATCTTGACGATCGAGATCAGGTCGTGCGGCGGCTGGCAGCCCTCGAGGCTCGCGTTGGGCGAGTACGACGAGACGTACGCGTACACGGTGCGCCCGTCCTTCGACGGCGCGAGCGAGTGCGTGTGCGACCCGCACCTGGTCTCGACGGAGGCCACGTACTCAGGTGACGTGGGCCGCGAGATGTCGAAGATCTTGAGCCCTTCCCAGTACGGGCTGGTCGTGTCGGTGGGCGGCATCGCCTGGCTGCTGCACGAGTCGTCGGTGCGCCGCGAGTCGGTCGACAGCACGAGGATGTCCCCGTAGACGGAGATGTCGTTCTGGGACCCGGGGCAGACCACCTGAGCGGCCTGGACCGGAGCCTCCGGCTTCCTGATGTCGTAGACGGTGAAGCCGTTGTAGTTGCCCGCGAACGCGTACTTGCCCTGGAAGGCGAGGTCGGAGTTCAGGGCGTTCAGCGGCGCGAAGTCGCCGTTCTTGGGGATGTTGGCCAGCAGCCGCATGTTCTTCGAGTCCATGGACCCGGGCTGCGTGAGATCGACGGGAGTGCGGGAGTCGTCGAGAGCGACGATGCTCTCGGCAGGTAGTGCTGAACCGTCGCCGGGCTCTGCGAACACAGGCGCGGCGGCGACCAGAGCGCCGACCGCGAGCGCACCCGTGAGGGCACCCGCGGTCAGTGCACGGCGTCGGTGCAGTGCAGTGGTTGGACGCACAGGCGTCACACCTCCTTGGTAGTGTCACCTCACTCTGACGGAGTGTGACGCAAGTCACCAGTGGGCACGGCAACAATTAACAAGGTGGTGACAGTGGACGTGAAGGTTCTACCCAGGATCGGGACCGGTGCCGTGGCGTTCGCCGTCGCCATGGTTGCGGTCGCCTGCACGGGCGATGCCGACGACGGCACGACGTCGACGCCGTCGAGCGTGGTCATCCAGCCGGGCAGGCCAGGTGAGGACAGCACGACCATCGCGCCCGAGGACTTCGTCGACGACGACAGCGGGGTGCTGCGCTGGAACGACGTCGACGTCGACTTCATGACGATGATGATCGACCACCATCTCCAGGCCCTCGAGGTCGCGGAGCTGGCACCCGGGCGCGCCGAGAACGAGCAGGTCAAGGCCATCGCCGACCGGATCCACGACACGCAGGCCGCCGAGATCCACGGCATCGCCGCGTGGCTCCAGGAGCGCGAGCTCCCCGTCCCGGTGGACACCGAGGACCTCGACGGCGAGGGTCCGCGCGCGCCGGAGACGCACACCGACCACTCCGAGCAGGAGATGCCGGGCATGCTGACCGACGACCAGCTCGCCGCGCTCGGTGCCGCGCGCGGAGCGGAGTTCGACCGGCTCTTCCTCGAGGACATGATCCAGCACCACGAGGGGGCCGTGGAGATGTCCGTGACCGTGCTCGAGGAGGGCCTGGACGAGCGCGCGAACGAGATGGCGACCGACATGGGCGCCGGTCAGCAGGCCGAGATCGGCCGCCTCCAGGACATCCTGGCCTCGATGTAGCCCGGCTGGTCCGGGAGACGGCCTGTCGGTTACTCGTGCTGGCGCTCGGCGATCTCCTCCTGACGCGTCGGGTCGGCGACCACGTCCTGGACGGAGTTGGTGCGCCCGGCCTTCCAGTAGCCGCCGATGTCGCTCTGCCGCTTGCCGATCCCCTGGGCGCGAGCCCAGCGGCGCACCGGCTTGACGCACCCCGCCTCGGCGAACGCCCAGACGTAGGTCCAGGTGTCGGACGGCAGCTCGATGCGCTCGGCGAAGTCCCCCAGCAGCGTCGTCGACCCCGCCGGAGCACCGTCGCGGTGGAGCCAGGTGAGGCTGAAGCCGGCCGGCACGCGCAGGTCCTGCTCCTCACCGGCGTCCGCGACCTCGATCGCCGCCACGCCGCGGGCGTCGTCGGGCAGCTCCTCGAGCCGGCGCGCGACCGCGGGAAGGGCCGTCTCGTCCGCGAGCAGCACCAGGAAGCCGAACTCGGGCGGGACGACGAGGCTGGGCCGCGGACCCGCGAGCCACAGCGTCTGGCCTGGCTCGACGGTCTGGGCCCACTCCGACGCGAGACCGCCCGGGTGGACGACGAAGTCGAGGTCGACCTCCTGGGCCGCCGGGTCATACCGGCGGATCGTGTACTCCCGGGTGGGCGGGAACGGCTCGGGCCAGTCGAGGTACATGCCGTCGTCGGCCTGCCACGGGTGGCGGGTCACACCGGTCTCCGGGTCCGGGAAGACGAGCTTGCAGTGCTCGTCTGGCTGGTGCGACTCGAACCCCGCCAGGTTCGGGCCGCCCATGGTGACCCGCACCATCCGCGGCGTGACGTACGTGCGCCGGAGCACGGTGAGCTCACGGATCCGGATGGGGAACTCGGCGAAGTACGCCTCGGGCTCCGGCCCGGGCGCACCTGCGGCGGGTTGAGCGGCGACGGGCGCGGCGGTCGCGGCCGTCACCGGTCCGCTGCCAGCGTCTCGGCTGCGGCGCGGAGGTCGGCGACCTGCTGCTCGGCCGCGTCGAAGGTGTAGATCGTCCCGGAGGTGATCGGGAAGACGTGGCCCGCCTGTGCTGCCGGCAGGCGCTGGAACGACGCGGAGTCGACGAGCTGCTGGGTGCCGGGCGCGAGGGACCCGTCGAGGTTGACGGCGTAGAAGATCGCGTCCTGGTCGGCCAGGTCGGGCAGGTTCTCCGCGGCAAGCTCCGTCACGTACCGCTCGGGGTTCTCGGTGTAGGCCGGGTTGTACCCGAACCCGGCGGCGTCGAGGCGACGGAACGTGAGGGACTTGGAGGTGTCGACCCAGATGGAGTCCGTGTGGTTCAGGGCCGTGACCTCGAGCTCGCCGAGCGCGTCACCGAGCTCCTGCTCGATGGCGGCGAGCTGCTCGTCGAGCGCGGCCTGGCGCTCGTCGAAGTCGCTGGACCTGCCGACGAGGTCCGCGAGCGTGGGGTAGTTGTCCCAGACGTCGGTGGGCTCGGCGATGTCGAGGATCACGGTGGGTGCGACCTGGGCGATCTCGTCGTAGTCGATGCTGAGCCCGCCGTGGTCCATGCCGACGATGAGATCGGGCTCGGCCTCGATGAGCTTCTCGATGTCGACGCCCTCCGAGGTGCCCACCACCGGGACGTCGGACACCGCGTCGTACCGGTCGCCGAGCTCCTCCGGCTGGAACTCGCCCTCGAGCGCGGCCACCGGCACGATGCCCAGCTCGGCCAGCTCGGTGCCCGTGCGCCAGAGCGCCACCACGCGCTGCGGCTCCGTGGGGATCTCGACCTCCTGGCCCGTGAACGTCGACTCGACGGTGCGGGTGCCGGCGGTGCGCTCGGCGGTCTCGGGGGAGCCACCCTCGCTCGCTCCGGCGGAGCTGCACGAGGCGAGGGCGAGGGTCAGGAGCGTCGCGCCGCCGACCGCGACGAGAGGACGGGAGGGAGCCATCGTTGGTTGCCAACCTTCGGGGAGTTCGTAGGGTGCGACCCGGACGCGGACTGGGCATGAGCCGAGCAATCCGGCCGAGTTCTTAGGTAAGGCTAACGTAACCTAGGATGCACTCGTGCCCTCCTCCACGGTCCGACGACGGACGCCGCGCCAGGTGCTCCTGCTCCTCGGCATGGCCGGCGCCCTGTCGGTAACGGTGCTGGTCAGCCTCATGGTCGGCAGCCGCCCGATCCCCGCCGCGGACGTGATCGCCGCCCTGCTCACCGACGTGGACTCCGACGACGCCACAGTCGTGACCAGCCAGCGGCTGCCTCGCACGGTCGTGGGCCTCGCCGCCGGCCTGGCGCTCGGCGCCGCGGGCGCTCTCATGCAGGGGCACACCCGCAACCCGCTCGCGGACCCGGGCCTGTTCGGTGTCAACGCGGGCGCGGCGTTCGGCGTCGCGGTCGTGGTCTTCACGTTCGGCGTGCAGGAGCCCGCGGTCGTCGTCGTCGCGGCGCTCGTGGGAGCCGGGGCCGCCGCGACGCTGCTGTTCGTGCTCGGCCTGGGCGCTCTGCGCGGCAACGCGCTGGTCGTCCTGGCCGTGCTGGGCACCACCCTGGGCGCGCTCCTCGGCGCGCTCACGCAAGGGCTCGTGCTGCTCGACCGCCAGACTCTCGACGTCATGCGGTTCTGGGACGTCGGGACGGTCGCGAGCCGCGACCTCTCCCTGGCGCCCGTCGTGCTGCCGCTCGCCGTGCTCGGCATCGTCCTCGCGCTCCTCAACGGCACCGCGCTCAGTGCCCTGGGGCTCGGCGAGGACGTGGCCCGGTCGCTCGGCACGGGCGTCCTGCGCGCCCGGGTCACCGGGATCGCGGCGGTCACGCTGCTCGCCGGGACCGCGACGGCGCTGTGCGGACCGATCGGCTTCGTCGGGCTCGTGGCACCCCATGTCGTCCGCCGGTTCGCCGGGCCCGACTACCGGTGGGTCGTCCCGGGCAGCGCGATGGTCGGCGCCACGGTCCTGCTCGTCGCGGACACGCTCGGACGCGTCGTCGCACCGCCGGGCGAGCTGCAGGCCGGGATCGTCATGGCCGTGGTCGGTGCCCCCGTGCTGGTTGCCCTGACCCGGCGACGACGGCTGGTCGCCCTGTGAGCCGCGCCGACGGCCGGGCCGTGCCTGCTCTGCGATGGGGACCGGTCGGCGTGCGCATCCGGCCCCGCGGGCTGGCGGCGGCCGCGATCGTGCTCGCCGTCCTTCTCGCCGTCACCGCCTACTCGCTGTTCACTGGCCCGCTGGCGCTGACCGCCGACCGCGTGCTCGCGGCCCTGACCGGCTCCGGTTCGGACGTCGAGGCCCTCGTCGTGTCGCGGCGTCTCACGCGCGCGACCGCGGCAGTCGTGATCGGCGCGGCCCTCGGCTGCAGCGGAGCGCTCACCCAGACGATCACGCGCAACCCGATCGCGAGCCCTGACGTGCTCGGAGTCACGGCGGGGGCCAGCGTGTTCGCGGTCCTGGTGACCGTCCGGCCCGAGGTCGTCGAGGCCGTGGTCGGCGTGCCCGCGCAGAGCGTCGTCGGGGTCGCCACGGTCCTCGGCGGGCTGCTCACCGCGGGCCTCCTCGTGGCGCTGAGCCGGCGAGGAGGGTTCGACGGGTTCCGTCTCGTGCTCGTCGGCATCGGCGTCAACGCCTTCGCGCTGGCGGTCGTGGCGTGGCTGCTGACCCGTGCAGAGGTCGAGTCCGCCGCCGTCGCGCAGCGGTGGCTGACGGGTTCGCTCGAGGGCGTCACCGCTGCCGACGTCCTGGCGGCGACCGTCGTCACGGTCCCCGGCCTGCTCGCCTGCGTGGTGCTCGCGGACCGGCTCGGAGCGTTGCGGCTCGGCCGTGAGGTGGCCGCCTCGCTGGGCGTCCGCACAGGGCGCGCGGAAGGCGCGGCCCTGCTCGTCGCCGTCGTGCTCGCGTCGGCCGCCACCGCCGTGGTGGGCCCGGTCGCGTTCGTCGCGTTCGTCGCACCACAGATCGCGCTGCGCGCGTTCCGCACCGCCGGACCGCCGCCGCTCGCCGGGGCCGCGGTCGGGGCCGCGCTCCTCCTGGGGGCCGACGCCGTAGCCCAGTCCCTCCCCCAGCCACTGCCGGTCGGCATCCTCACCTCGGTCGTCGGCGCGCCCTTCCTGCTGTACCTCGTGACGCGAACCCTGCGGAGGACCCGTGCTTGAGCTCAGCCCCGCCCAGTCCGCCGCTCCGACCGGCGCCGCGCCGCTGCGTGCCGTCGGGGTCACCGCGGGCTACGGGCCGCGAACCGTCCTGCACGGGGTCGACCTCGCCGTCGCGCCCGGCCGGATCACGACGATCGTCGGCCCCAACGGCTGCGGCAAGTCGACCCTGCTCCGCACGCTGGGCCGGCTCCTGGCGCCCAGCGCGGGCCACGTGGAGCTCGACGGGGCGCCGCTCACGGGCTTCCGGCAGCGCGAGCTCGCGCGACGGCTCGCGGTGCTGCCCCAGTCCCCCGTCGCCCCGGAGGGCATGACGGTGCGTGACCTGGTCGAGCGGGGCCGTCAGCCGCACCGCCCGTGGTACCGGCCGTGGTCGCAGGAGGATGCCGACATCGCCGAGGACGCCATGCACGCCACCGGGGTCGCCGACCTGGGCGAACGGGCTCTCGACGAGCTGTCGGGCGGGCAACGCCAGCGCGCCTGGATCGCCATGACCGTCGCTCAGCAGACCGACGTCGTGCTGCTCGACGAGCCGATCACCCACCTGGACCTCGCGCACGCCGTCGAGGTCCTCGACCTCGTGGTCTCGCTGCGCCGCCAGGGCCGGACGATCGTCACGGTGCTGCACGACCTGGGCCTCGCGGCCCGCTACTCGGACACGATCGTCGTCATGAAGGACGGCCGGGTGCGCGCCGAAGGGCCCCCGGCGGACGTGCTCGACGCTCCCATGCTGGCCGACGTGTTCGGCCTGTCGGCCCACGTGTTCGCCGACCCGTTCGACGGCCTGCCCGCCGTCGTCCCGACCGGCCACGCCTGATCGGCGGGTGCGACGCCGGCCGGGTCTGGAGGGTGCGACCGGCCGCGAGCGCACCCGGCGATCAGGGCCGGCGCTCGAGGCCGGTCGACGACAGCAGGAGCGTGGTCGAGTCGTCCTCCGACTCGACGCCCGCGAGCTTGTGCTCGAGCACCTCGAGGTCGAGCGTGAGAGCAGCCGTGACGCGCAGCTCCTCCAGCCGCTCGGGCAGGGACGTCCCGCGACGCTCGACCAGCCCGTCGGTGTAGAGCAGCAGCGACTGGCCCAGCTCGAGCTGGATGCGGCCGGCACTCGGCGGGCTCTGGAGCGCGCCGATCGGCCGGTTCCCCACGACATCCACCCAGTTCGCCTCGTCCAGGTCGATCAGCAGCGGCGGGAGGTGGCCGGCGCACACGTAGTCGACGGACGCCGAGCCCGGGTCGAGGACCCCGACGAAGAGCGTGGCCATGTCGTCGGGGAGCAGGGTGCGCGCGAGCCGGTCGAGCGAGTCGACGGCGGCGACGACCTCCCCGTGCGCGAACAGCAGGGACCGCAGCCCGTTGCGGAGCTGGGTCATGGCCGACGCCGCCGGCAGGCCGTGGCCCGCGACGTCGCCGATGACCAGCGCGACCCGCCCGTCGGGCAGGTCGAAGGCGTCGTACCAGTCGCCGCCGACCCGGCCGCCCTGGGCGGCGCGGTAGCGCGCCTCGATCCGCCACTCGTCGACGGCCGGCAGCTCGGCGGGCAGCGAGGACCGCTGCAGCACCAGCGCGGCACCGAGATCGGGTCGGGTGCGCCGGTAGAGCGCCTCGACCACCGTGCGGCGCGCCACGAGGGCCGAACGGACGTCGTCCTCGGACCACGGCCGGGACGTGCCGTGGACCACTTCCTTCCAGCTCTCGAACGACCGGCGCGGCCCGATGTGCAGCGTGCCGTCGTCGTCGCGGGTGACCGTCTTGGCCCGGGGGTCGCCGCCCCACACCACCTCGCGCGCGAGCTCGCACCGGAACAGGGCGAGCAGGTCCCCGTCGGGCAGCGGCACGACGAGCGCACCCGCGACCTCGCCGAGGTCGTCGCTGAGCCACGGGTAGGCGGCACGCAGGTCGTCGGACGCCAGGACGGGAGCTCCGCCGCCCTCGTCCCGGCGCGGCGTGGCGCCGCGCCGCACGGCTTCGACGACAGCGTCGAACGACCGTGGGACCGCGCCGACGCTCGCGACGATGTCGCCCGTCTGCACCACCGCTCCGTCGACCCCCAGGATGCGGAGCAGCTCGGGCCGCGCGACGGCGTCCGCGACCGGGTCGTCCTCGACGTCGATCATGGCGCTCAGCGCCCGGGCGACCTCACGGGCGCGTTCGGCCTGGTCGGCCGCCGCACGGACGACCATCTGCAGCGACAGCCCGGACGCCAGCGCCTCGGCCGCCGCGCGGACCTCGAGCGACGGCGTGTGCGCACCCGCGTAGTGGTGGCACGCGACCATGCCCCACAGGCGCCCGCCGTCGAGGAGCGAGATCGACATCGACGAGGCGACGCCCATGTTCTTGAGGTACTGGATGTGCACGGGCGAGACGGCTCGCAGGCTGGCGAGCGAGAGGTCCGCGGGAGCGCCCGTCGTCGGGTGCAGCACGGGAACCAGGTTCGCCGGGACGCTCGCGACGTCGGAGATGAGGCGCAGCCAGCTCCGTTCGTAGAGCGCACGCGCCTGCGGCGGGATGTCCGACGCCGGGTAGCGCTGCCCGAGCATCGGCTCGAGGTCGTCGCGACGCGCCTCGGCGACCACCTCGCCGTTGTAGTCCTGGTCGAACCGGTACACCATGACGCGGTCGAAACCGGTCACCTCGCGCACCCCGGTCGCCGTGAGGTCGTACAGCTCCTGCAGGGAGCCGGTCATCGCGGCCTGGCCCAGCACGCGGTAGGCCGTCCGGAAACCCTCACCCGGGTCCGCGGCCACGTCGGTCACCGGCTCGAGCTCGACGATCACGGTGCCCTGCACGGTCCGGTGGGTCGCCGTGATCCACGTCCGGCCACCGACCGTGACCCTGCCCAAGGTGTCCGCGAGCGGTCCCGCCTCGGACGCCTCGGCCAGCCGGAGACGTTCCGCGGCCTCGTCACCGAGCGTCGCGGCCAGCGTCCGGCCCAGGACGGCGTGGGGCTCCATGCCCAGCATCGCCTGCACGTTGTCCGACGTCTGCACCACGACGTCCTGGTCGACGACCAGCAGCACGCCGCGCGGTTGGACGGCGCCGGGAACGTGGATCGGCTCGGCGGCACAGGCGTCCAGATCGACGTCGTCCTCTGCTTGTCCTGCCATCGACCCCGCCCTCGTTGGATCCCTGCCTCCGCACCATCCCACGCCGGCCCGCAGCACCCATAATCTTCGCCGGACGCCGCCGACGCATCCCTGGCGGGGTCCCGATCGGCTCGACGAGGCCGGAACCAGCACAAAACGGGAGCGTCACGGAGGGGTCAGGGAGCGGTCAGGAAGACGTCGAAGAGCTCGGGATGATGGCCGTGCACCAGCACCGCGAACACGACGACGTCGAACAGCAGATGTACCGCGACCACGTACGTCAGGCTCTTGAACCGCGAGAAGATCCAGCCCTGCACGAGCGCGAACGGGATGGTCAGGGCGGGCCCCCACTCGCGGTAGCCCAGCTCCCACAGGAACGACACGAACACGATCGACTGCAGGACGTTCGCGGTCCACATCGCGAAGTGGCGTCGGAGCAGGGCGAACACGGTGCAGACGAAGAACAGCTCGTCCCAGATCCCGACGGCGTTGACGCCCACGAACAGTCGCGCGATGTCCTGGCCGCCCTCGAGCTCGGGCCAGTTGAGGTAGACGCCGGACCCGAGGAAGTACCAGGGCAGCACCAGGTAGCCCACCACGACCACGACCACGAGGTAGACCACCTGCCCGCGCGTCCAGCGCCGCCCCGTCCGCAGCGGGAACTGCACGGCGTCGTCGCGGTAGAGATAGCGCGAGACGGCCCACGGGACGAGGACGGCGAGCGAGAGCACGACGGCGAACCGTGTGATGCCGGCGTTCGACAGGTCGGCCTTGAGCGAGATGGTCGAGATGATCCCGAGCCCGGCCGCGATGAGCAGCAGGTCGCGGCCGAGCCGCCGGTCGACGGCGAGCCCCAGCGCGACGCCGATCACGAGCGGGACGTACGCGAGCGGGCGCAGGTGGATGGCGAACAGCAGCACCGCCGAGGAGCACACGAGCGCCGCGGCGACCAGGCGCGCGGCGTTCGTCATCGGGCTGAACGGTGGGGCGTCGGCGGCGTTCGTGGTGGGCGGCGTCGTCGTCACACGCCGAGCGTCCCACACGGCAGGGCGCCTCCCGGACGGCGGACCGCCCGGAGTGCGGGACGGCGGGGCCAGGTCCACGGTGGTGGTGTCCGTCCTGGAGAGAGTTCCTGGAGCAGGTCCTGGAGTGAGGAGAGCGCCATGCCGCGACGCAGTGCGGGCCCCAGCGTCAAGGACACGAAGGTCTACGAGGAGGTGCGCAAGCAGGGCAACAGCAAGGAGAAGGCCGCTCGCATCGCGAACGCCGCCGCCGCGCGTGGGCGCTCCGCGGTCGGCACCAAGGGCGGGAGGTCGCCGTCGTACGACGACTGGACCGTCGCCGACCTGCGCAAGCGCGCCGCGGAGATCGGCGTCGCGGGCCGGTCGAAGATGAACAAGGCACAGCTGGTCAAGGCGCTGCGCAACCACTGACCACGCGGCAGGGCGGTATCGACGGCCGATGCCGCTGACACCGGGCGTCCGACCGGCGAGGATGGCCGGATGACGACTCCCGACGGCAACGACGCCAAGGCCGCCCTGCACCGCTACCTCCAGACCCAGCGCGAGGCCCTCGTGTGGAAGGTCGCCGGCCTCACGGAACGCGAGGCGCGCTGGCCGCGCACGCCCACGGGTACCAACCTCCTCGGGCTCGTGAAGCACGCCGCCGCCAACGAGATCGGCTACTTCGGCGAGACCTTCGGGCGCGACTGGCCGGACCCGGGCGAGGTGGCCTGGATCCAGGAGATCGAGACCGACGCCAACGCCGACCTGTACGCCAAGGCCGACGAGTCGACGGACGACGTCGTCGACCTCTACCGCCGGGTGTGGGAGTTCGCGGACGAGACGATCACGACGCTGCCGCTGGACGCCGTCGGCCGCGTGCCGTGGTGGCCGGCCGATCAGGCCGAGGTCACGCTGCACGGCGTCCTGGTGCACATGACGGTGGAGCTCGCCCGGCACGCGGGCCACGCCGACATCCTGCGCGAGCTGCACGACCGGTCGGCCGGTCTCTCGCAGCGCCACAGCAACCTGCCGGACATCGGCGAGGACGGGTGGTCCGCGTACACCGCCAAGCTGCGCGGGATCGCCGAGCAGTTCCCCGGGTAGCGGCGGAACGGGACGGGCGGGGCGTGCGTGGCCCAGCGGCGCTCCCGGGCCGGGCGTAGTATCCCGACATGTTCGAGGAAGGACAGCTCTACGCCCCCGTCACTGAGGACGAGCAGGGTGTCACGGTCCACCTGACTGATGATCACCCTGGCGCCCACGACCCTGTCTACAGACGCCGTCGTGAAGAGATCGCCGCCCCGGCACTGCGCTGGTCACCGGGCGATCCGGTGCCCAGCGTCGACTACACAGAAGAGGAGAACGAGATCTGGCGCAAGGTCTGCGCCGAGCTCGCACCGAAGCACGAACGCCTCGCGATCCGCGGGTTCCTCGAGGGTAAGGAAGCCCTCGGCCTGCCGACCGACCGCGTGCCGCAGCTCGACGAGGTCAGCGCCGGCCTGGAGCCGCTCACCGGCTTCCGCCTGCATCCCGCCGCGGGACTCGTCCCGCTCGACCAGTTCTACGGATCGCTCGCCGACGGCGTGTTCCACTCCACCCAGTACCTGCGGCACGGCTCCCAGCCGCTCTACACGCCCGAGCCGGACATCATCCACGAGGTGGTCGGGCACGGGAACCTGCTCGCCAACCCGCAGATCGCCGAGGTGAAGCGTCGCGCGGGCGAGGCGGCGCGACGGGCAGAGACGCCCGAGGGCCTGCAGTTCGTGGCCGACGTCTTCTGGTTCACGATCGAGTTCGGCGTCATGTACGAGGAGGGCGAGCTGCGGTGCTACGGCGCCGGGCTGCTGTCGTCCTTCGGCGAGATCGAGGAGTTCCGCGGGGCCACGATCCGGCCCATCGACTTCCACGCCATGGCGACGCAGGCGTACGACATCTCGCACTACCAGCCGACGCTGTTCGCGTGCGACGGGATGAACGAGCTCACCGAACGGGTGGGCGGGTTCTTCGCGGAGTTCGACGACGACGTACCGGCCCGCCTGGCTGCCGCGGCCACGTAGCGGTCACGGAGCGGTCATGTAGCGTCCCTGCACACCATCCGCGCCGAGCATGGGTCCCTTCCGTCCGGGCCTCCCGGACGAAGGCCCATGCTCGGCTGTCGTCTGCCGCGGGGATCCTCTGCCGCGAGGACCAGGTGGTCCCGGCCGTGCGACGCCCGGCTCCGCACGGCACCCTGTAGCCGGAGGTGATGGTGGCGATGAGCGAGACGTTCCCGCACATCAGGCAGGTGGTGCTCGACACCACGGACGCGCGCGAGCTGGCCGAGTTCTACCGCCGGCTGTTCGGGCTCGAGTACCGGCACGGCGACGAGCGGCCGCCCGAGGGCCAGCCCGACCCTCGCGGCTCCGACTGGCTCGTGCTGCGCAACCCCGACGGGGTCCCGCTCGCCTTCCAGCAGGTCGATGAGCTGCCGCGGCCGACCTGGCCGGATTCCGGCGTTCCCCAGCAGCTGCACCTGGACACGTCGGTGACCGACCTCGAGGAGCTCGAGCGCCACCACGAGCGGGCGCTCGCCCTGGGCGCGACGCTCCTGTTCGACCGTTCGGGCGACGAGGAAGAGCCCTTGCGGGTCTACGCCGACCCGCACGGCCACCCCTTCTGCATCTTGGTCGCATAGCCGACGTAAAGCGATCGTTACGTTCTGCATCTGTTGCCTGCATCACGAATGGCGTAGGTTCCCGATTCAACAGCCGGTGCTCGCCCCGGGCAAGACACGTCCGGGACCGGGCGCCGGCTTTTCGTTCGAGGATCCGACGAAGGGTTCGTACATGACCTTGCGCCATCGCACGCAGCTGACCCGATGGGCGGCCGTCACTTCCGGCGCCGCGCTCGCCATCACCACCTTCACCACCGCGGCGTCCGCCGCTCCCCCCGAGCCGCCCGACGACTTCGTCGACATCTCGGCAGACGTCGCCGGCATCGTCGAGAGCACCAAGTCGTCGAGCGCGAACGTCGCGCAGACGCCCGAGGCCCTCCTGGACCTGACCAGCAGCGCCAAGGTCGACGTCGTCCTCAAGTACGACTACGACGCCGTCGCGTCGTACACCGGCGGCGTCGCCGGGCTCGCCGCGACCAGCCCTGCCGTGACCGGCACGGCCCTGGCCGAGGCCGCGGACAAGGGGGCGACCAAGAAGTACGGGCAGTACGTCGCCAAGCGCGAGAAGGCGATCACCGCCGACGTGCTCGACGCCGTGCCCGCCGCCCAGGTGCACGAGAGCTACCGGATGGTCTACGGCGGCGTGGCTGCGACCATCCCGGGCAACGCGGTCGAGAAGATCCTCGAGGTCCCCGGCGTCGTCGCCGTGCAGGAGAACACCCTCAACGAGCTCCTCACCGACTCGAGCATCGACTTCATCGGCGCCCCCGCGGCGTACGAGGCGCTCGGCACCGAGGCGAACGCCGGCGCAGGCGTCGTGTACGCCAACCTCGACACGGGCGTGTGGCCCGAGCACCCGTCGTTCGACGACACCGGGATCGAGCCGTACACCGGCCCGCAGATCGCGTGCGAGTTCGGCGACAACCCGCTGACGGCCGAGAACGACCCGTTCGAGTGCAACAACAAGCTCATCGGCGGTCGCCACTTCACCGACTCGTACGACCGCTCGTACCCGCCGGGCGACCCGCTGGCCGACCAGTACGCAGGGACGGCACGCGACACCGACGGGCACGGCTCGCACACCTCCACCACGTCGGCGGGCACCATCGTCGAGAGCGCGCAGATCCTCGGATCCGACCTCGGCCGTGTCCAGGGCGTCGCCCCCGGCGCGCACATCATCGAGTACAAGGTCTGCGGACCTGACGGCTGCACGAGCGCCGACACCATGTCGGCCGTCCAGCAGGCGATCCTCGACGGTGCGGAGGTCATCAACTACTCGATCTCGGGCGGCGTCGACCCCCTGACCGACCCCACCGAGCTCGCGTTCCTCGACGCCTACAACGCCGGCGTCTTCGTCGCCGCGTCGGCAGGCAACGACGGGCCGGGCGCCGGGACGGCGAACCACCTCAGCCCGTGGGTCACCACGGTCGCCGCATCGACCCAGGCGCGCACGTTCGCCTCGACCGTGACCCTCACGGCGGACAACGGCGAGACCTTCACCGCGGAGGGCACCTCACTCGTCGGCGGTGTCGACGAGTCGACCCCCGTGGTGTTCGCGGGTGCCGCACCGTACGGCGACGCGCTGTGCCAGCAGCCGGCTGCCGCCGGGATCTTCGAGGGCAAGATCGTGCTGTGCGAGCGCGGGGGCAACGCCCGCGTCGCGAAGGGCTACAACGTCCTGCAGGGCGACGCCGAAGGCATGATCCTGTACAACCCGACGCTCGCCGACACGGCGTCCGACAACCACTTCCTGCCCGCCGTGCACCTCGCGGACAACGCGGTCAAGGTCTGGTTCGACGCCCACGCGGGCGTGACGGGCACGTTCACGGACGGCGCCCAGGCCGAGGGCCAGGGCAACGTCATGGCCGCCTTCTCCTCGCGCGGTCCGGCCGGTTCGTTCCTCAAGCCGGACATCACCGCACCGGGCGTGCAGATCCTCGCCGCCCAGACGCCCACGCCGTTCTCGACCGACTCGGGCGCGCCCGGCCAGTACTACCAGGCCATCGCGGGCACCTCGATGTCGTCGCCGCACATCGCGGGCGTCGCGATCCTGCTCAAGGACCTGCACCCGGAGTGGACCCCGGGCCAGATCAAGTCCGCCATCATGACGCAGGCTCGGCAGAACGTGGTGAAGGAAGACACCGTCACCCCGGCCGACCCGTTCGACATGGGTGCCGGTCACGTCGACGTCGCGGCGTCGCTCACGCCGCCGGTCACGATCTCCGACACCGCGGAGAACATGTTCGCGCTCACCGGTGACCCGGTGCGCACGGTCGACATCAACCTGCCGTCGGTCAACGCGCCGACGCTGCCGGGCACCCTGACGACGACCCGTGTGCTGGAGAACGTCACCGGGAAGACGCTGCGGGTCACGCCCAAGGCGACCGCTCCGGAGGGCACGACGATCTCGTTCGGCAAGCGCGTCTACACGATCCAGCCGGGTCGCACCGCGGCGGTCGAGATCACCATCTCGACCGAGTCCGCCACGGGCAAGCAGCAGTTCGCGGAGATCGTGTTCGACACGAACCGTGGCGACGCCCGCATCCCGGTCGCCTTCGTGCCGACGCAGGGCAACGTGTCCCTCGAGCAGACGTGCGAGGAGACGGAGCTCACGGTCGGTACGTCGACCACGTGCACCGCGACGGCCACGAACAACGCGTTCGAGGCGCAGACGGTGACCCTCACGGCCGGCACCACGGGCAAGAGCCTGCGTGGCGGCGGGTCGACGTCGGCCGAGCTCGCCGGCGCCCAGCTGGGCGTGCCGTCGATGGTCGAGACCGACACCTCGGAGTTCGTCGACCTCGGGGCCGCCGGAGTCAGCGCGATCCCGGTCACGGACGAGCAGTTCGTCCGGCTCAACACGCCCGCGTTCACGTTCAACGGCAAGCAGTTCACGATGCTGTCGGTCAACTCGAACGGGTACCTCATCCCGGGCAACGCCAAGTCGGAGGACGGCAACTGCTGCAACCTGCCGGCCGGCGCCTCGCCGAACCTGCCGAACAACCTCATCGCGCCGTTCTGGACCGACCTGAACGGTGAGGGCGCACCCGGGATCCGGGTCGCCACGGCGAGCGGCGGCGCCTACCTCGTCATCCAGTGGGAGGTGTTCGACTACGGCACGGACCACCTGCGCAAGTTCCAGACGTGGATCCAGACCGGAGCGCAGCAGGAGATCTCCTACGCCTACTCGGAGACCCAGGTGGCGAGCAAGTCCGGTGACTGGCTCGTCGGCGCCGAGAACGCCGCGGGCGAGGGCGACATGCAGGCGATCCTGCCGTCGTCGGACATCTACATCGAGTCCACCGACCCGGTCCCCGGCGAGTCCGTCTCGCTGACGTTCGACGTCAAGGGGACCAAGAAGGGCACCGGAACGGTCCGGACCGAGATGACGGCACCCACCGTCCCCGGCACGACCGTGGTGGAGACGGACGTGACGGTCGGTCGATGACACCGTCGTAGTCCACGGAAGGGCCCCGGGTCGTCGACCCGGGGCCCTTTCGCACGCCGTGCCCGGCCACGGGAACGCGGGGTGACAATGGACGGGTGCAGTGCCCTCATTTCGACGCCGGACGCTGCCACTCGTGCACCCTGCTCGACGTCGCGTACCCGACGCAGGTGCGCGAGAAGGAGCAGCACGTGGCCGCGCTGCTCGCCTCCTACGACGACATCGCCTGGCTGCCACCCGTGACGAGCGCGGAGTCGGGCTTCCGCAACAAGGCCAAGATGGTCGTCAGCGGCACTATCGAGGATCCCGTGCTGGGCATCCTCGGTTCCTCGGGCCCGTACGCGGGGCGCGGCATCGACCTGACCGACTGCGGGCTCTACCCGCCCCAGCTTCAGGACGCGTTCCCCGCGCTGCGCGAGCTCGTGACCCGCGCGCGTATCCAGCCCTACGACGTCGAGCCACAGGCGCCCGCCGCCGACGGCGTGCCCCGGCGTCGGCGCGTCACGGCTCGCGACACCGCCCGGCGCGGCGAGCTCAAGCACATCCTCGTGACGCTCTCGCCCGACGGCGAGCTCATGGTGCGGTTCGTCCTGCGGTCGCAGGAGCCCGTCGCGCGGATCCGCAAGCACCTGCCGTGGCTGCAGACGGCTCTGCCCCAGCTCGCCGTGGCGAGCGTGAACATCCAGCCCGCGCACGCGGCCGTGCTGGAGGGCGACCTGGAGATCGTCCTGACCGACCGGCAGACGCTGCCCATGCGGGTCGACGGCGTCACGCTGCACCTGCGCCCGCAGAGCTTCTTCCAGACCAACACCGACGTCGCGGCCGCGCTGTACCGGCAGGCACGGTCATGGGTCGACGACGTGCGGCCCGCATCGCTGTGGGACCTGTACTGCGGCGTCGGCGGGTTCGCGCTGCACTGCGCCGCGCCCGGTCGGGCCGTGACGGGGGTCGAGATCTCCGTCGAGGCGATCGCGAGCGCCACGACCACGCGGGACGACCTCGCCGCGGCCTCCCCCCAGGGCGCCGCGGCCATGGCCGGCGTCGAGCTCCTCGCGGCGGACGCGACCGCCTTCGCCACCGCCCACCCGGGACGTGGCGTATCACACAGCGGCGCCGGCGCGGCGCCCGAGCTCGTGATCGTCAACCCGCCCCGGCGGGGCATCGGGAGCGACCTGGCACGGTGGCTGGAGCACTCCGCGGTGGGCCACGTCCTGTACTCGAGCTGCAACGCGACGACGCTCGCCAAGGACCTCGCGGACATGCCGTCGCTGCGGCCACGACGCGCCCGGTTGCTCGACATGTTCCCCCAGACCGCGCACTACGAGGTGCTCGTGCTGCTCGAGCGCGACCCGCGCTCCGGCATCGCAGACGCGGACTGAGCGCGTCCCCAGAAGGACGCCGCCGGCCGGCCGGACCGGACGGCCCGATCGGACGCACCGCGCCGACAGCACGTCGTGGCCGCTCAGGGCTTCGAAAACGTTCCGGGTGCGAGGTCGTGGTCCTTGTGCCACCTTAAGTGCTGGTCAGACCGAATGGTCCGACTGCACTGTCTAAAGGAGGAGTACTCCATGGGGTTCATCGGACTCATCATCCTCGGCCTGCTGGCCGGTGCGATCGCCCGTGCGATCCTGCCCGGTAAGCAGCCCGGCGGCTGGTTGGCCACCCTGATCCTGGGTGTCATCGGCGCGCTGCTGGGCGGCTGGCTCGGGTCGCTGCTCTTCGACCGGGGCCTGACGGAGTTCTTCGACATCCAGACCTGGCTTCTCGCCATCGTCGGTGCGATCATCGTGCTCGTCATCTATGGCGCGGTTGTCGGACGTCGTCGGGCCTGATCCACGTCGTCACCAGGTCGAGCCTGCCAGGACCGTAGAAGGTCCTGGCAGGCTCGACCTTTGTGCGGGTCCGACGGTCCGGCCCGCCCGCCCGCCGGAGTGCTCGACCCCCCTGCCACCGAGCACACGCAACGCTGCGGGTCTGTCTACGTTACGAAGCGAGCGGGCGTTCATCGTGGACCCGCTCAGGCCGTGTCGCATCGCACCACGGCAGGCGCTGCCGCTCGTGGTCGGAGCAGGGCAGGCTAGGCGGACGCGCGTGGCCGCAGCTCGGCCGCCTGCGCGGCCGTCACCAGCGAGAACAGGTCCTTCGGGTCGTCCGGCTCCGCGATGAGGTCGAGCCCTTGGAGCAGGTCGGCTCCCCCGGCGCGCACGTCGTCGAACACGTAGCGCAGCGCCGACCAGTCCTCGACCGCGAACCCCACGGAGTCCCACAGCGTCACCTCGTCCGGGCTGCGTCGCCCCGGGTGTCGCTCCGTGACGACCTCCCAGAGCTCGGTCACCGGGAAGTCCGGAGCCAGCTGCTGGATCTCGCCCTCGACGCGGGTCTGCGGCTCGTACTCCACGAACACCGACGCGCGGCGCACGACGTCGGCGTCGAGCTCCGTCTTGCCAGGGCAGTCGCCACCGATCGCGTTGAGGTGCACGCCCGGCGCGGCCAGCTCGCGGACCATGCGGTCGGTCAGGACGACGGCGCTGGACTTGTCGGCCGTGCAGGTGGTCACGACGTCGGCCCCGGCGACGGCATCGGCGGCGCTCCTCGCAGCACGGACCTCGAAACCGAGCCCGCGGGCGTTGTGGACGAACTTGCCGACGGCGTCGGCGTCGACGTCCCAGGCGGTCAGGCGCTGGATCCCGAGCGCCTCCCGCATCCCGAGGGCCTGGAACTCGGCCTGCGAGCCGGTACCGAGCAGAGCCATCGTCGTGGCGTCGTGGCGCGCCAGCCGCCGCGCCGCGAGGGCCGACGCGGCCGCCGTCCGCAACGCCGTGAGCAGCGTCATCTCGGCGAGGAAGCTCGGGTAGCCGTTGTGGACGTCGACGAGCGCGCCGAACGCCGTGACCGTCTGGAACCCGCGAGCAGGGTTGGCGGGGTGCCCGTTGACCAGCTTGAAGCCGAACGTCGTCGCGTCGGCCGCCGGCATGAGCTCGATGACCCCCAGACGCGAGTGGGAGGCGAGGCGCGGTCGCAGCTCCAGCTCCGTCCAGCGGGCGAGGTCGCGCTCGAGCGCCCGGCTCATTCCCGCGATCACGGTCTCGGGCCCTCGGCGGGCGATCCAACGAGCGGCGCCGTCGACGTCGAGGAAGGGGACCGTGGCCATCTCGCGCTCCTCGGGCTGGACGATGCCGACCAGACCACGGTAGGTGTGCATCTCTTGCGGGCCACCGCGCGATTCGTTGCGCGCGGGCGGCACGGACGTCGCTTTCCCAACCGCACGTTGAGGAAACCTCGATGACTCCCGTCCGCCGTCCGGGCGCGGTCCGGTGCGGCCGCTCGGCGGGCTCTGTGCGGGGGCCTGGGCCGGCCCGGGGCCGGATCTGGGCGGCCCTGGCCGGTCAGATTGACTCGGATGTCCCGATGATCCGACAAATAACCCGGGCAGTAGCCGAATCGTTATAGAGTGTCGTGGCTCTCATTGAGGCTGCATCAGTAACGTTCTCCCAGGCAATGCCTAGCCCCGTCGCCGACGACGGGCCGCGGAAGGCACACCGCGAAACACGACCCGGCGAGGCCGCCGGCTCTGGAAAGAGAGTCCATGACAGCGACCAGATCTGAAATCAGACCTGCACGTTGGCCGGCGGCATCCACGATCGCCGGCCTCGCAGCCCTCGCGATCGCGGCACTGATCGCCGTGACCGTGCTGCTCATCTTCGACGGCCGGGTCGCCGACGGCGCTCAGCGCCTCGACGACGGCGCCGGCAAGGTGCGCGACAACACCGTGCTCCTGTCCGACGGCGCCAGCCGGGTCGCCTCGGGCTCGTCCGAGCTGGCCGACGGCGCCGGCGAGCTGGAGGCCGGAGCCGACAAGCTCGTCGCCGGCAGCGACGAGCTGGCCGCAGGGTCTCGCCGGCTCGACAGCGGAGCCCAGGACGCCTACGCGGGGATCCAGGAGCTGGACACCGGCGCCAACGACCTCGACGCCGGAGCCGTCAAGCTCAACAACGGCATGAGCGACCTCGCAGCCGGGCTCGACCAGATCGCACCGGGTACCGCGGCGTTCCACGCGGCGCTCAACACCCAGCTCGCCCCGGGTTCGTACCAGATCCTCGGTGGCATGGCCGTCCTGACCGACGGGCTCACCGAGCTGCGCCAGGGCGCGGCGGCAGTCGCCGACGGGAACGCCCAGGTCGACGTCGCCGTCGGGTCGCTCGCAGCCGGGACCGGCAAGATCGCCGCGGGTGCCGACGCTCTCGCGACCGGCAACGGTGCCCTCGCCCAGGGCGCCAACGACGCAGCGACGGGAGCCGCACAGCTCGCCGCGGGCACCGGCTCCCTCAAGGACGGCATGGACAAGCTCGTCGCCGGCGGTGGCGAGCTCGTGACCGGCGCAGGGGACGCCGCGGCCGGCGCGGGCCGGCTGGCGCAGGGCACGGGAGAGCTCGCGGCCGGTGCGGGCAACCTCGCCGGTGCCGGGGCACAGGTCGCGGAGGGTGCGAACGCCGCCAAGACCGGCGCCACGACAGTCGCCGAGGGCGCGGCCGGCCTCGCGGCCGGGACCTCCCAGATCGCGGGCGGCACGGCCGAGCTCCGCACGGGGCTCGACACGCTGTCCCAGGGGGCCGCTGCGGCCGCCGAGGGTGCGAGCGGTGCCCACACCCTGGCGGGCCACGTGTCCGGCGGTATCAGCGGGGTCCGCTCGGCCGCAGGCGGTGCGGCGTCGCAGCTCGACGGCGTCCCGGGCGCGGCGAGCTCGCTCGCCGCGGACCTCGAGGCGCTCGCGAACGAGGCCACCGACGCCGCTCTCGCGGAGCGGCTCCGCGGGCTCGCCGCCGACGCCAAGGCCATCGCGGGCGACGCGGACGCCGCGCGGTCCGCCGTCGGGCAGGTCACCCAGGGCCTCGACGGGCTCGCCCCGACCGCACAGCGGCTCACCGCGACCGCGGACGCGGTCGCGAACGGCACGCGGTCCGTCTCGGCAGGACTCAACGAGGCTGCCGGCTCGGCCAAGGCCCTCGCGGCCGGAGCACAGGACGTCGCCGGCGGCGCGGCCCGCCTCAACGCAGGGGCGAGCACGCTCCAGGCCGGCGTCACGTCTCTCAGCGACGGCGCGGGGCAGCTCGCGACCGGTGCCGCGGCCCTGAGGACCGGTGCCAACAACGCCGCCCTCGGTGCGAACGATCTGGCATCCGGCACGGCGCGTCTCAGCGCCGGCGTCGGGCAGGCCGCCCAGGGCATCGTCAAGGCCCACGACGGCGCGACGCAGGTCGACGCGGGTGCGGGTGCGCTCGCGTCCGGCACCAGCACGCTCGCCGCAGGTGCGCAGAGTGCCGCGGCCGGTGCGCAGAGCCTGGCCACGGGATCGGCCGACGCGGCCGCGGGCGCGTCCCAGATCGCGGGGGCGACCGGTGCGCTCGCCGACGGCAGCGGGCAGGTCGCGACCGGTCTGGTCGGTGCCCATGACGGGTCCGGCGTCCTGACCGGCCACATGTCGGACCTCGCCGTGGGCCTGTTCACGGCCACGGGCAAGGCGGCGGAGCTGAGCGCGGGCTCGAGCAAGGCCGAGGTGGGTTCCGACAAGCTCCTGGCCGGGACGGTGGACCTCAGCACGGGTACGCAGAAGCTGACCAACGGTTCGGAGAAGCTCCGGGCCGGCCTCGAGAGGCTGTCGACCGGCACGTCCGACCTCGCCAAGGGCGCGGGCACGCTGTCCGACGGCTCGGTCGACCTCGGCGCCGGGACGGTCCGGCTGAGCGCGGGTGCCACCGAGCTCTCGACCGGCAGCGCCGATCTGGCCGACGGCGCGCAGAGGCTGTCGGACGGCACCGTCGAGCTTGCTGACGGCACGACGCAGCTGCGGACCCAGTCGGCCAACAGCCCGGCCGACACGGCCGCGCTCGCGGCGGGCGTCCTCGTGGCGCTCGGTCTGCTGGCCGGTATCGCCGGATCGCTCATCCTGGCGCGCAGCCGCAAGAGCTGAGCGCCGCCGCGGGCCTGGGCCCGCACCGCACCGAGGCGAGGCCGTCGGGGGGATTCCCCCGGCGGCCTCGCCGTCTTGTGCCCGAGATGCATCACCGCTGGTAGGCACGGGTGACCGTGCATAGGGTGCTCGGACGAACATGTCGACGCGAGGAGGCGGCGATGGAATCGATCGAGCCGGTGTACAGCGCGGGCGTCCTGCTCCTGATCGCGGCCGGAGCCGTCGCGCTCCTGCTCTTCCTCATCATGCGGGTCAAGCTGCACGCGTTCGTCGCGCTGGTGCTCGTGAGCCTGCTGACCGCGGTCGCGTCCGGCATCCCGCTCGGGGACGTGCCCGACGCCCTGCTCCTGGGCTTCAGCGGGACGCTCGGCTCGGTCGCCCTGCTCGTGGCGTTCGGCGTCATGATCGGCCGTCTGCTCGAGGTCACGGGCGGCGCACAGATCCTTGCCGACACGCTGATCGCCCGGTTCGGGGAGAAGCGGGCGCCGCTCGCGCTCGGCGTTGCCGCGCTCATCTTCGGCTTCCCGATCTTCTTCGACGCCGGCCTGGTCGTGTTCCTGCCGATCATCTTCACGGTGGCGCGGCGGTTCGGCGGCTCGATCCTCAAGTACGCCCTGCCCACCGCGGGTGCCTTCGCCGTCATGCACGCGGTCGTGCCGCCCCACCCGGGGCCGGTCGCCGCAGCCGACCTGATGGGCGGGGACATCGGCCTGACGCTGCTGCTGGGCGTCCCGGTCGCCGTCGTGTCGTGGTTCTGCGGCGCCTATTTCGTCTCGCGCTACCTCGCCGCGCGGTTCTACGTCGACATCCCGGACCTGTTGTTCGGCAAGATCAACGACGGATCGACCGACGGCGACGGACCGGCCGGCGACGACGGAGCGTCCGGCCCGAGCGGCGCGGGCGGGACCACCACGGCGACCCGTACCGCCGCACCCCCGCGGTTCCGCACCGTGCTGTTCGTGCTGCTCCTGCCGCTCCTGCTGATCTCGCTCAACACCGTCGTGGCGACACTCGTGACGGCCGGCACGGTCGCCGAGGACGCCGCGTGGGCGGACGTGGCGCAGCTCCTCGGCCAGACGCCGATCGCCCTGCTCATCACGGTGCTGGTCGCGCTCGCCGTGCTCACCCCGGGACGGTTCACGCTCGCGCGGGCCACGGACATCCTGGACGACGCCCTCGGGCCCATCTGCTCGATCATCCTGATCACCGGTGCCGGCGGCATGTTCGGCGGGGTGCTGCGCGCGAGCGGCATCGGCGCGGCGCTCACGGACGAGCTGTCGGACCTCGGTCTGTCGGTCATCGTCCAGGCGTTCCTCATCGCGACCGTCCTGCGCGTCGCGCAGGGGTCCGCGACCGTCGCCCTGACGACCACCGCCGGCCTCATCTCCGCGCAGGTCACGGCCCAGGGACTCACCGACTTCCAGGTCTCGCTGCTCGTCTTCGCGATCGCCGCGGGAGCGACGGTACTGTCACACGTCAACGACTCCGGCTTCTGGCTCGTGAGCCGCTTCTTCGGCATGGACGTCAAGACGACGCTCAAGACGTGGACGGTGCTCGAGACGACGCTGGGTCTGTCCATATTCCTTATCGCTCTCCTGCTCTGGGTGGTGACCTAGATGACCGAACTGCGCCATGTCGTCGTGATGGGCGTGACGGCCACCGGCAAGACGACCGTCGGCCGCGCGCTCGCCGAGGCTCTCGACGGCGTCTTCGTCGAGGGCGACACGTTCCACCCGCAAGCCAACATCGACAAGATGTCGGCCGGGAAACCGCTCGACGACGACGACCGGCGCCCGTGGCTCAAGGCGCTGGCCGAGGAGATCGCGCGTCTCGACAGCGAGGGCCAGGTCTCGGTCACGGCATGCTCGGCGCTCAAGCGCCAGTACCGCGACTGGCTGCGCGAGAGCGGGGCCGACCTGTTCTTCGTGCACCTCGAGGCCAGCCCGGACGTGCTGCTCGAGCGGATGCGGCGCCGGGCGCACTTCATGCCGCCGTCGCTGCTCCAGTCCCAGCTCGACACGCTCGAACCCCTCGGCGCCGACGAGGCGGGCATGCCGATCGACGACAGCCGGCCGATCTCCGTCGTGGTGGGCGCGGCCGTCGACGCCCTGAAGGGCACCGAACGCCGGACCCCGTGACGCCGGCCGGCGGGCTCAGCCCCCGACCGGCCCCTGGAACGACGCCGCGCCACCCGCGGGGCGGAACCCGAGCGCCACGTTGATCGCGAGCATGTGCGGGTTGTTCTCGTTGTTCCAGGTCGAGATGCGCCGGGTGCTGGGCCGCACGCGGGCGTGAGCCTGCAGGTTCACGGCCTTGACGAGCATGCCGAGCCGGTGCCCACGGTGGTCCGGCAGCACGACCGTCGTCTCCTGCTCGGAGACCTCGGGCCTGTCCTTGGCGTAGAGCAGCATCGTCATCGGCACGAGCTCGCCCGACGGCACGTGCTCCACCGCCGTGATCAGGTACCCCTTGCCCGCCTCGGCGTGCTGGGCGTCGTACGCCCGGACGCGGTCGGCGTCCCACGGGTCGGGCTCGATGGCGAGGTCGGCGTTGGGCTCGTCGATCGTCAGCCGGGTCTCCAGGTCGGCGTACTGGCCGAGCCACTCCTCGGGGATCCGGTCTTCCCACGTGTGCACGCGGTACTCGCTGCCCGCGGCGGTCCGCGCCTCCGCGGCGAACCGCTCGGCCGTGCCCTCGGGAAGCGGGAGGTCGAGCACGGACCGCCGGGCGACGAGCTCGAGCCTGAGCCCGTTCTTCTGCGCGAGCAGCACGCCGGGCTTGCCCGCGGCCACCGAGCCGCTGCCCGTCGGGGGGACCAGCACGGGCTCGGACGCGGCGTCCGGCTCGGACGCGAAGTCGGCGTCGACGATGACCGTCGTCCGCCCTTCCTCGACCACGATCTCGCGCAGGCGCTGCACCAGCGCGGACCCGATCCCCCGCCGTCGGTGGGAGGGTCGCACCGCGACGTGCACGAACGCCAGGTGCGGGTTCGAGGTCATCCACAGGTGCGCGACTCCGTGCCCCACGACGAGCGGAGCGCCGTCCGGGCCGTCCTCCACGGCGACGATGCGGCGGCGGCGCATGTGGTTCTCGTGGTTCGCGCTCGCCAGGAGGTCGATCGCGCGGGTGGCGAGGTCCTCGTCCCCGAACTCCGCGATCATCGAGAGCCGCTCGACCTCCGCGATCCCGTGGTACGCCCACGCCTCGGGGGCGTCGAGCGCCGCCGGGTGCGGTGCATCGGCGACCCGCCAGGCCGCGTGCGCGGCCACGTCCGTGCGTGCGTCGTTGATCACCCGACCACCGTGCCCGTCGCGGGGGGCGTCCGCCAAGTTTTTTGGCGTCTGGCGCCACCGCACGGCGGCTTCGGCTCACGTGTCATGAGCGTCACGCCGCGAGTCTCGTCCGCGAGGCCTCCCCAGCAGGGCAGAGTCACCAGCTGCCGCTACCGTCTCTGTCGTGACATCGGACCCGATCCCCCTGACGACCGCGCGGCTGACGTTGCGCCGCTACCGGCCCGACGACCTCGGACCGGCCCTCGAGTACTACGGCGACCCGGACGTGGCTCGTTATCTGCTCGAGGATCCATGGACCCGGGCCGACGGCGAGAAGCAGATCGCGAAGCGCGTCGCGCGCACGGGGATCGACCAGCCGGGCGCTGCCCTCGCGCTCGCGGTCGAGCACAAGGGTGCGGTCGTGGGAGACGTCGCCCTGTGGACGACGGACGACACGCTCTCGCGCGGCGAGATCGGGTGGGTCTTCCACCCGGCGCACACGGGCAAGGGCCTGGCCACGGAGGCGGTGCGGGCGGTCCTGGGGCTCGCGTTCGAGCACTACGGCATGCACCGCGTGGTCGCCCAGCTCGATGCACGCAACGAGCGCTCGGCCCTGTTGTGCGAGCGCGTCGGCATGACCCGCGAAGGACTGCTCCGACAGGACTGGTGGTCCAAGGGCGAGTGGACCGACACGCTGGTCTACGGCACGCTCGCGAGCGAGTGGGACGCGGACGCCGCGTGACCGCCGTCAGGCGCTGGCGGCGGCTTCACTGACCGTGACACCGGTCCTCGACTCGGCCCGGACGCCCTCGAGCGTGAACGCCCACAGCAGGTCGACGCGCTCGGCGAGGTCCGCGCGCTCGGCGAGCTGGTGCGAGACCTCCTGGGTCCCGAAGAACAGCGCCACGAGGTGCCAGGCGAGTGCATCGACGTCGACGTCGGGGCGCAGGTCCCCCGCGTCTCGCGCCTGCTCGAGGTAGTGCCGGACGACCTCGATCCAGCCCACGAACGGGACGGGCATCGCCGCGTCGATGATCGACGACTCGCGCATGAGCCGGACGGCGGCCCGGACCGTGACGTCGTCGCGGTACCGGAAGGCGACCTGGCGCGACGCCCACACGAGCGCGTCGAGGCCCGAGAGGCCCTGCTCGTCGACCTTGCTGAGCACGGGCTCCCACAGGTGGAAGTACTCGCCGGCGACCTCGGCGGCGAGCTCGGCCTTCGAGGGGAAGTGGAAGTAGACCGAGCCCTTGGTCATGCCCAGGCGGTCAGCGATCTCGCCGACCGTCGTCGCCGCATAGCCGTTCGCGTCGAACTGCTCCGCGGCGATGCGCATGATCGCGGCGCGGGTCGCCGCCTTCTGGGCCTGGCGTGAGTTGAGGGCCACTCAAGTTCCTTCAGTTTCTGCGTTGAATGCTGGGACGAGCGGACGAGGCCTACTCTGGCATCGATCTCATGGTGGAGTCGCGAACCTCAGGAGTCCCGACCCGGAACCGAGCACTTCTTGACCGAGCCCGACCAGGAACGATACCTGGGAGGTCCGGCCGCGGTCCGGACTCACCTGGGTGCTGACCACGTCGAGCAGCACGCGGATCCCGGGCGTCACGCTGCGGCGCGAGGCCGGGGACATGGGAGTCCAGGTCAGGACGACGGCCTCGACGTCGGCTCGCTCCGGTACGTCGAGCGCCGTGGTCCGCCCTGCGATGCGCGCCCCGCAGGCGCGCAGCAGGGAGGCGGCGACCGCCGTCGAGGCAGGCCAAGGGAGACGCTCGACCTGGAAGAGCCATGAACCTGGACGCAGTGTGAGGGCCTCGCTGACCGCGAGCGCTTCCGGCTCAGAGCCTGAAAGCGTCGGGGCACTCCGTGACACGGGAGTGTCGCCCATGCAGTTCCCCCCGGAACTCGTTGACTGACCGACCGGTCAATGAAAACCGCCATCCGTTTGCAAGTCAAGTCGCGGGTGGAGGTTTCGCCCGCTGCCGGCCGCCAACCTCTGCTCGTCGTCGACGTCGACGGCGCGTCAGGCGGTTCCGGCAGAGGCCAGGAGGCGCCTGTACCAGGCGACGTGCTCGGCCGTGAGGGCGAAGCCCGACGACGGCTGCAGCCCGGCCACGGCCCACGCGGCATCGCTGCGGTACCAGTGGTCGCTCAACGCCATCGCGAGCTGGTGGTCGGAGAATCCACGAGCCCGCGCGGCGTCCCGCACCGCGTCGGCGGGAACGGCGGCAAGGCTTCCCGGCAGCCCGAGGGCCCGCCACGTCTCGTGCGCGATCGTCGCCACGGTGACCGGCTCGGGCCGGGCGGCGTGCAGCTCGCGGCCCCGCAACGCCTCCGCCGCCCCGTCTCGGGACGCGAGGCAGAGTCCCGCGACCAGCGCGCCGAGCTCCTCGACCGCGACGACCGACACACGCGCCGCGCCCCCGTCGGGCAGCCCGCCCGCGAGGCGGACGAGGGTCACGACCGCGGGCACGACCCAGGTGTCGCCCACGCCGTACACGAGGTCCGGCCGGAGCACGCACCCGCCCGCCTCGAGCACGAGCTGTTCCGCCTCGTGGCGGTGTGCGCTGCGCGTGGACGCCGGGCGGATCGCCACCTCGCCGACGTCGGGGCCACGGTGCGGTCCGGCGCCGTAGACGGCCGTCGTGCTGACCTGGATCACGGTGGCGCCCTGGGCGGCGGCCGCACGCACCAGGGTGCGGGTCCCTTCCACGTTCACGCGTCTCGACTCGTCCGGGTCCTCGCCGAGGTAGGGCGCCGCGTGCACCACGACGTCGGCCCCCGAGACGAGCTCCGCGGTCCGGTCGGCGTCGGTCAGGTCGCCCGCGAGCACCCCAGAGCCGGGCGCGCCACCCCGCGAGAACGCGGTGACCTCCGCGCCGCGACGGGCGAGCGCCGCACGGACCGCCGTCCCCACGAAGCCGGTACCCCCGGCGACGACGACCCGGACGGGCGCGTGCTCGCCCTGCCGCTCACCCGGCTGCTCACCCCACACGGCACGTTCCGGTCGCGGCGACGGTGCCCGCCTGCTCGACCCGCACCGCGACGACGTCGTCCACGAAGTCGGCGCGGAGCTCGGGCTCGGGCTCGTACTCGACGAAGCGCTCGTACGCCATGGCCACGTGCCGCACCTCGCGGCCGTCGGCGAGCAGCTCCGCGGCGCGCACGGCCGCGGACATCATCACCAGGCCCGACACGTGGTCCGTCGCGTGGTCGAAGAGGAGCGGGTCGGCGTCGTTCCAGCCGAGGTGCGCGCGCAGCCCGGCGGGCCCGCGCTCGACGTCGCGCAGGCCGTCCGGGTCACGGCGCCGCGGCGCGGCAGCCGGGTCGGGCGCGTGCCGCCGCAACGCGCGGTAGTGCTTCGGGCTCATGCACCGCAGCAGGCCGCCGCCGGCCGCGACGGGCCCGGCGTCGTCCACCACGTCGACCTCGACCCGGAGCCCCGCCGTGGTGCCGCGACGCTCGTGGTGCTCGACGACCCGCACGTGCGCGGCCGCGACGAACGGCCCGTCACCGGGCAGCCGCGGCATCGCCCCGTCGGCCCACCCGAAGGCGATGTCCTGGATCGTGAACCGGAAGTCGGTGGGGACCTGGAACCCCTGGTGCGCGACGACCAGGCCCGACTGGCGGAAGACCTCGACGCCGTGCAGCAGCGGCAGCCGGTCGCCCGGTCTGGCCGCGGTCAGCGGAGGCACGGTCACGGGCAGGTGCCACGTCCGCTGGCCGTCCGCGCGCGCCGCGCCGACGAGCACGGTGCCCGCGGACGCCCTGTGGACGACGGCGCGGTCCACCCGTGACACGGGCTCGCTGGGGCTCGGCACAGCGACATCGTGCCATTGGCGGACCTACACGCGCGATCTGGTCTGTCCGCTGCCCGAGGAACGGCCGGTCAGTCCTGGCGTCCGTGCCGCGGGGGCGGGCCGCCGCCGGCGCGGCGCTTGCGGATCACCCGCACGACGTACCAGACCACGGCGAGCGCGACGACGACGATGACGACTTCCTGGTACCTGCCCAGGACCTCCTCGATGACATGCCAGCGCGACGCGAGCGCGTACCCGGCCATGATCAGGGCGGTGTTCCACACGCTCGACCCGATGGTCGTGAACAGCACGAACCGCGGCAGCGGCAGGCGTTCGACGCCGGCCGGGATCGAGATGAGGCTGCGCACGATCGGGATGAACCGGCCGATCAGCACCGAGGCGTCGCCGTGGCGCACGAACCATGCCTCGGCCTTGTCGACGTCCTCGACGTCGACGAGCGGCATCCTGTCCACGATCCGGCGCAGTCGAGCCCGCCCGAGCCAGGCGCCGAGCCCGTACAGCATGAGCGCACCTACCACCGAACCGACGATGGTCCACAGGATCACCGGCACGAGGCCGATGTAGCCCTGCCGCGCGGTGAAGCCCGCGAGCGGGAGGATGACCTCGCTCGGGATCGGCGGGAAGAGGTTCTCGAGCGCGACGGCGAGGCCGGCGCCGGGGGCGCCCAGCGTGTCCATGAGGCCGACGGCCGCATCGGTGATCTGGGAGAGCCAGCCGGTGTCACCCCCGGTGTCCGGGGAGCCTGTCGATGCCGGAAGGTTCGCGGCGAACGTCATGGGGCAGTGGCCGTCTCGTCGCGATGCATGCACCTGATCGTCCTGGACGATGGCGTGTGCCGCCAAATCGCGGCACCACCGGGCACAGGCCGGGGCCGGCCCCGGGAGACACTGGGCCCATGAGCCACGGGCACGGCCACGCGCACCATCCCGCGGCCGCGGGCGACCACCGCGGCCGGCTCGCGGTCGCGTTCGGGATCACGGTCGCGATCGTCGTGGCCCAGGTCATCGGTGCGGTGGTCACCGGGAGTCTCGCGCTGCTGGTCGACACCGCACACCTGCTCACGGACGCCGGCGGGCTCGGGCTGGCGCTGTTCGCCGCGCACCTGTCCCTGCGGCCGCCGTCCCCCCGGCGCACGTGGGGCTTTCGGCGCGCCGAGGTGCTCGCGGCGCTCGCCCAGGCCGCGGTGCTGCTCGCCGTCGGCGCCTTCGTGGTGGTGGAGGCTATCCGGCGGCTCCTCGAGCCACCCGAGATCCCCGCCGCCGAGCTCGTCGTGTTCGGCGTCGTGGGGCTCGCGGGGAACGTGGCGGCGCTGCTCGTGCTCGCGCCGCGCCGGTCGGCGAACCTCAACCTGCGCGCCGCGTTCCTCGAGGTGCTCAACGACGCGCTCGGGTCGCTCGCCGTGATCGTGGCGGCGATCGTGATTGCGACGACCGGCTGGCAGCGCGCCGACACGCTGGCCGCCCTGCTCATCGGGCTGCTCATCCTGCCGCGGGCGGTGCGACTGCTGCGCGAGACGAGCGCCGTCCTGCTCGAGTCGACGCCGCCCGGGCTCGACCTCGACGAGGTGCGCCGGCACCTGCTCGAGGTGGAGCACGTGCGAGGCGTGCACGACGTGCACGCCTCGCTCATCGCCACCGGCCTGCCCGTCCTGAGCGCGCACGTCGTCGTCGGCAGCGAGTGCTTCACCGACGGGCATGCCGGACGCATCCTCGACGAGCTCCAGGAGTGCGTGGCGACGCACTTCGACGTCGCCGTGGAGCACTCGACGTTCCAGGTCGAGCCCGACACGCACCCGTCGCACGAGCACCCGACGCACGAGTGACGGCTGAGCAGCCGCCTCAGCCGCGGCCGTCCCTCGGCCCGAAGGCCTCGATCGCGTCACCGTCACCCGGCGGGCTGAGCAGGTAGTCCGTGACCCAGTCCCGGATGCCCGGATAGCCGCTCTCTGCCACGAGCCGCTCGGCGGCCGCCCTGACATCCACGGGAGCCCGCCGCAGCTGGACCCCCGAGCCGTCGATCAGTGCCCAGGGCGCGGGCGCGCAGCCGTAGGGCATGCCGACGCTCCCGCTGTTGACGACCCAGCGCCCGTCGACGAGCCGCGCGAACGGCATGTGCGTGTGGCCGCACACGACCGCGCGGACCGACTCGTCCACGCCCGCGAGCACCTCGCGCCACCACTCGAGCCGCGAGTCGACGAGCGCGACCTCGTCGTCGTCGCGCGGCGTGCCGTGGCAGAAGAGCACGTCGCCGAAGCCCTCGACCGTGACGGTCACGGGGTGGGGCAGCGAGCCGAGCAGGTCCAGGTGCCGCTCGGTGAGCTGCCGCGCCGCCCACACCGAGACGTCGGGCGCACCCGGCGCGGTACCCGAGCGCGCCAGGTCGACCAGCTCGCGGTCCGCGTTGCCGCGCACCAGGACGACGCGCTCGTCCAGCCCGGTGAGCCGGTCCAGCACCTCGACGGGCTGAGGGCCCGCCGCGTGGTCACCCGTGGCGACGACCAGGTCCGCGGCACGGACCTCCGGCTCGGCGAGCACGGCCTCGAGCTGCGGGAGTGCGCCGTGCACGTCGGAGATGACCGCGACGGACCGGACGGTTCGTTCCATGACTGGACGGTAGCGCGGCGTACCCGGGCAGTACCGTGACGGACATGCCGACGTCGCCCGCACACTTCCTGTCGTTGCACACGCCCGGCTCACCGCTCCTGATGCCCAACGCCTGGGACGCCGGGTCGGCGAGGATCCTGGCCACGCTCGGGTTCGCCGCCGTCGCGACGACGAGCAGCGGTTTCGCCGCCACCCTGGGTCGCGCCGACGGGCGCGTGTCCCGCGAGGAGGCGCTCGACCACGCGGCGGCGCTCGCGGCAGCGGTCGACGTCCCGGTCAGCGCCGACCTGGAGAACGGGTTCGCCGACGAGCCGGCCGACGTCGCGCGCACCGTCGCGGCCGCGCGAGCCACCGGGATCGCCGGCGTCTCGATCGAGGACCACACCGGACGCGCGGACGATCCCGTCTACGACGCCGAGCGTGCCCGCGAGCGGGTCGCGGCGGCCGCGGAGGCGTCCGGCGAGCTCGTCCTGACCGCGCGCTGCGAGAACTACCTGCACGGCAGGCCGGACCTCGCCGACACCGTCGCCCGGCTGCAGTCCTACCAGGACGCCGGTGCCGACGTCCTGTACGCACCTGGGCTCACCTCGGTCGAGGACGTGGCGACGGTGTGCCGCGAGGTCGACCGCCCGGTCAACGTGCTGCTGGTGCCGGGCGGCCCGACGCCGGACCAGCTCGCGGACGTGGGCGTCGCCCGCGTCTCGGTGGGCGGGGCGTTCGCGTGGAGCGCGTACGCAGGGCTCGTCGCGGCGGCCGAGGACCTGCGGGCCGGGCGCCTCGACTACCTAGAGCGCGCCGCCCCGGCCCGGGCCGTGATCACCCGCGCGCTCGGCGGGTGAGCGCGCGCCCGGATCCGGTCGGCAGTTCGTGGTCAGGTCGGCAGTCCGGACTGCCGACTCGATCACGAACTGCCGACCAGATCTGGCTCAGCGCGTGCGCAGCACCTCGTTGACGAACCGCTCGGACCGCTCACGCAGGCCGGCGATGCGGCGTTCCAGGATCTGCTCGCGCACCGACTCGAGGTTGCTGCCTGCCTCCGCACGGGTCAGCGGACGGCGCACGTTCTGCGAGCACAGGAAGTCGGTGCAGATCAGCGTGCCGATGGTGTTGCCGCGCCGGCCGGCCGCGCCGGCCCGTCGTGCGACGTACAGCGTGACGTCGTCGGTCACGATGACGTCCTCGCACCACGCGCACACCGACTTGCGGCGGGCGCGACCGGCGCTCGGGTCGGCGGAGCGCAGGAGCACTCCCGTGGGTTCGTCGTCGATCTCGAGGACGACGTAGGCCGCGAGCGGCGCCTTGCGGTCGCGCCAGCCGACGTAGTCGAGGCGGTCCCAGGGGAGCGCGTCGAGGTCGGGCAGCGTGGCCTGCGCGGCCTCGCGACGGGACGCGTTCACGAAGGACGCGCGGATCTGCTTCTCGGTCAAGGGGGTCATGGTCTGCTCGGCTTCCGGTCAGTTCGGAGCCGCCGGGCGTCGTCGACGTGACGGCGCAGCGCCGCGGACCGGCGTCGTCGGACCTGGGTACGGCGACGCCGTCGAGCGCCTTGCGGCGGCGAGAGGGCGGGCAGCACGGCGTCCGCCTCTCCGGTCGACCAGCGTCAGGTCGAGCTCGGGCACGCGGGGTGCCCGGGGTGCTGGCCGTTCTCAGAGATGCGCGATGCCGCGCAGGGACGTGCCCGAGCAGGCCGAGACGGCCACCCCGCATCCCGCGGTGACGTCATGCATCCGCCTGCTCCTCGCCATGTCCGGTCGGGGACCCTTCCGGCCCTCGCTGGGCGCCCTGGCCACGCTCGGGCCGGGCAGCCGCCCATCGATGTTATGCCATCGCCCCGTCGACGGTGGCATGGTTTTCGGCATGGAAGCCCACCGTGAGCCGGTCCTCCTCGACTTCCCGTTCCGTGGACGGTGGATGGCGCGCAACAGCCCGGCGAGGCGGGTACCGAGCCACGGCACGCACCTGCTGGGCACCACGTACGCGGTCGACTTCATCGCGGTCGACGAGCGCGGCCGGTCGGCGCCACGGGGCTGGCGGGCCGCGCTCGCCACCGAGCCGCCCGAGCGGTTCCGCGGGTTCGGAGTACCGGTCCTCGCGCCCGTCGCCGGGACCGTTGTCGCGGTCCACGACGGCGAGCCCGACCACGAGGCGCGCCGGTCCCAGCTCGCCCTGGTCCCGTACGCGCTCGGGCAGGCGGCTCGGGTGCGGGGCGGCGCGCCCGCGATCGCGGGCAACCACGTGGTCGTCGCGCCGTCCCCCGGCGGACCGTTCGTGCTGCTCGCCCACCTGCGGTCCGGGTCGGTGCGCGTCAGCGCGGGCGACGTCGTGGCCGTGGGCGCCGAGGTCGGGCGGTGCGGGAACTCGGGCAACAGCACCCAGCCCCACGTGCACGTGCAGGCCACCGACTCGCTCGACTGGCCGCGGACCCGCGGGCTGCCGATCGCCTTCCGCGACCCCACGAACCCGGGCGCGCCCGGCGGCTGGATGCCCCGGGAGTCGGAGGTCGTCGACGTGAGCTGACGGCGGCCCGCCGGGCGTACCGGCCACGGGTGGGTGATCGTGAGAACGACGCCGGCGCACGTCGGCCGCGGCACCGGGACTCAGGGGGACGACGTGGCAACGATCAGCATCATCGGCACGGGAAACATGGGGAACGCGATCGGCGGCGTCCTGACGGACGGCGGCAGCGACGTCCAGTACGTCAGCCATGCCCAGATGGCCACGGCACCGCTCGCGGGCACGGTGATCCTCGCGGTGCCCTACCCGGCCCTCGAGGAGATCGTCGCCGTGCGCGGGGACGACCTCGCGGGCAAGACCGTCGTCGACATCACCAACCCGGTCGACTTCGAGACGTTCGACGGCCTCGTAGTCCCCCCGGACGGCTCGGCGGCCGCCGAGCTGCAGGCGGCGCTGCCGTCGAGCGCCGTGCTCAAGGCGTTCAACACCACCTTCGCGGCGACGCTCGCCACGAAGCAGGTCGGGGGCCGCACGACGACGGTGCTGATCGCCGGGGACGACGACGACGCCAAGGCGGCGCTCGCCTCGGCCGTCGACGCCGGGGGCGTGCTCACCATGGACGCGGGGAGGCTGGCACGCGCGCGCGAGCTCGAGGCGCTCGGGTTCCTGCAGCTCACGCTCGCGGCGGGCGAGCGGATCGGGTGGGACGCGGGCTTCGTGCTCGTGCCCTGACCCCAGCCAGGGCGGGTCGTGTCGGTGGGTCGTGGAATCGTCGTGGCGTGCCCGAACGTCCTGACGTCCCGCTCGAATGGCTGGACCGGATCCACGCCCATCTCGACACGCTTCCCGGCTGTCACCAGGAGCGGGCCTGGGTCGGGGTGCGCTGGCGTGTGGGCCAGGCCACCGTCGCCCACGTGTTCGGCGGTGACGACCAGCTCTTCCGCATCACCTTCCGCGCCGACGACGCCGAGGTGATGGCGTTCGAGCACATGGGCGCGCCGTACTTCAAGGCCGACTGGGGCACCAACGTCGTGGGGATGATGCTCGACGACGGCACCGACTGGGACGAGCTCGCCGAGCTGCTCGTCGACTCCTACTGCATCCAGGCCCCTGCCCACCTGGCGCAGCAGGTCGACCGGCCCTGACCTGCCCTGCCCTGACCCGCCTAGTCGAGCGGGTCGCGCGCGATCGGGCAGGTCATGCAGTGGCCGCCGCCCCGACCCCGGCCCAGCTCCGCGCCGACGATCGTGATCACCTCGACGCCCGCCCGGCGCAGCGCCGCGTTGGTCAGCGTGTTGCGGTCGTAGGTGAACACGACCCCCGGCTCGACCGCGACCGCGTTGTTGCCGCTGTCCCACTGCTGGCGCTCGGAGACGTAGACGTCACCCGCCGTCTCGACCACGCGCAGCTCCTTGAGCCCGAGCGCGCGCGCGACGAGGTCGACGAACGGCGTGCCGTGCTCGTCGGTGACCTCGACGCCCGGAGACCGGTCGGACGGGCGCAGCGTGAACGGGTGGATCCCGTCCACGATGTTGGGGTGGACGGTGACGAGGTCACGGTCCGCGAAGGTGAACACGGTGTCGAGGTGCATCGCGGCGCGCATCCGCGGCATGCCTGCCACGATCACCTGCTGCGCGGCGCCGGCGTCGAACAGTGCCTTCGCGAGCTGGGTGATGCCCTGCCGCGACGTGCGTTCGCTCATCCCCACGAGCACGATGCCGTTGCCGATCGGCATGACGTCGCCGCCCTCGACGGTCGCCTGCCCCCAGTCCTGCTCCGGGTCTCCCCACCACACGCGGGAGTCGCGGTACCCCGGGTGGAACTCATAGATCGCCTTCATCAGGAGGGTCTCGTCGCGCCGGGCCTTCCAGTACAGCGGGTTGAGCGTCAGGCCGCCGTAGACCCAGCATGTCGTGTCACGCGTGTAGAGCGTGTTGGGCAGCGGCGGCAGCAGGTACTCCCGGTCGCCGGTCGCCTCCCGCGCGAGCGCGACGTGGTCCGTGCGGTAGTCCCGGGGCAGGTCGGTCGTCGCGAGCCCGCCCACGAGGAACCGGGCGAGCTCGCGATCGGCGAGCGAGTCCAGGTAGGCGCGCGTGCCCTCCACCAGGCCCAGCCCGACGCGGTTGGCCACGACCTTGCGGTCGAGCAGCCAGGACCGCGCCTCGGGGATCGCCATCGTCTCGGCGAGCAGCGCGTGCAGCTCCACGACCTCGACGCCGCGGTCGGTCAGCTTGTCCACGAAGTCCTGGTGGTCCCGCTGGGCGGCCTCGACCCACAGGACGTCGTCGAACAGCAGGTCGTCGGAGTTCGTCGGCGTCAGGCGCTCGTGGGCCAGGCCGGGCGCGCACACCAGCACCTTGCGCAGCCTGCCCACCTCCGAGTGCACGCCGTGGGTGATGCCGGTCGTGGGTTCGGGGTCCATCGGTCTCCGTTCTGAGGCGGTAGGTGCTGCGGGTCCGGACGACGAGGTCAGAGGTCGACCCATCCCGTACCCAGTGCGACGACGCCGACCACGGCACCGGCGCACACCAGCAAGAACATCACGAGCTCGCCAGGGCTGAACACGCGCTTGCGGCCGCGCTCGCGCCGGGTCATGACGAACAGGATCGTCGCCGGGGCGTAGAAGATCAGCGAGACCAGCACGAACCGTAACCCGGCCGCGTACAGGAGGAACGCGGTGTAGAGGCAGGCGAGCAGTGCGACGGCGAGGTCGCCGCGGAGCGTGCCGGCGGGTGCGGCGTCGTACGTCTCGCGCGTCAGCCGGAGCTTGAGCGCGTAGGCCGCGGCGAGGAAGAAGGGGATCAGCGTCATCGCCGCCGTCAGGTCGAGCGCGAAGTCGAACGCGTCTTCCGAGAAGTAGGTGACGATGAGGACGACCTGGGACAGGACCGTGCTCATGAGCAAGGCGTTCACGGGCACGTCGTCGCCCCGGGTGCGCGCGAGGAACCGCGGCATGTCCCGGTCCTTGGCCGCGACGAAGAGCACCTCGGCCGCCATGAGCGTCCACGCCAGGTAGGCCCCGAGCACCGAGACGATGAGCCCGGCGCTGACGAAAGCCGTGCCCCAGGAGCCGACGGCGGCATCCAGCACGCCCGCCATCGACGGCTGCCGCAGCTCGGCGATCTCGGCCATCGGCAGGATCCCGTACGAGACGATCGTGACCGAGGCGAAGATCGCCAGGACGCTGACGAAGCCGAGGATCGTCGCCCGTCCCACGTCCTCGCGCCGCCGCGCGTGCCGCGAGTAGACGCTGGCGCCCTCGACGCCCAGGAACACGAAGACCGTCACGAGCATCGTGTTGCGCACCTGGTCGAACAGCGGCCCCGTGTAGCCGGCGCCGGACCAGTTCTCCGCGAACGCCGCCGGGTCGAAGACGAAGACCGCGAGCAGGACGAACACGATGATCGGGATGACCTTGGCGACGGTGACGATCCTGTTGATCGCCGTCGCCTCCTTGATCCCCTGGCGGATGAGCATGAAGAACAACCACAGACCGCCCGTGGAGATCGCGAGCGCGATCACCGTGTCACCTGCGCCCAGGGCAGGGATCCACGCCCCGAGGGTCGACATGATGAGCACCCAGTAGGTCACGTTGCCCACGCATGCGCTCGCCCAGTAGCCCGCCGCAGCGAAGAAGCCCGTGAACTCGCCGAATCCGGCCTTCGCGTAGGCGTAGACGCCGGCGTCGAGGTCGGGCTTACGGATCGCGAGCCGCTGGAAGACCATCGCGAGCATCAGCATGCCGACGCCCGCCACGGTCCAGGCGATCAGCGCACCCGCGACGCCCGTCTCCTGCGCGAAGCGGCGGGGCAGGGAGAAGACGCCCGCACCGACCATCGAGCCGACGACCATCGCGGTCAAGGTGGCGAACGTGACCTTGGTCGAGGTCTCCCGCGTGTCCACGCGCTGTTCCATGCCTGATGACCCTGCTCCTGTGTGCGCCCAGGGCCACCTCCGAGCCCGCTCCCACGATCATGGCATCGGTTCTCGGGCGTCGCCCGGGCATGGCCGTGCGGCTGGCGCGGGCTGTCGCGGTGTGGCGGGCGGCCGCACGGCCCGGTGCTCGCCAGGATGGGCGGATGGCCACGATGCTGCAGGTTGTCCGCTCGGCCGTCGCGCCGCTCACGCGGACCCGGGCGTTCCGGGCGCTGGGGCCCGTCGTCCTGCCACCGGCCGAGCGGGTGGTGGCGTTCCTGAGCCGGGGTCGGGTCCAGGTGAGCGCGCTGCTGGTGCCGTCGCTCGTGCTGCACACGGTCGGCGCGAGGTCGGGTCAGCCGCGAGACACGTACCTCATGTACACGCCCGACGGTCCCGGCCGCGCGATCGTCGCGGGCACCTCGTTCGCCCGGGAGCGGCACCCCGCGTGGACCTACAACCTGCTCGCGCATCCGGACGCGGAGATCACGGTGCGCGGGAGGCGGATCCCCGTCCGGGCGAGCCTCGTCGTCGACGACGACGAGCGCGACGCGGCGTGGGCCCGGATCGAGGCGCAGTGGCCGGGATACCGGAGCTACGAGCGCGAGTCGGGTCGGGTCGTGCGGCTGTTCCGGCTGGTCCGCCGCCCCTGACCGCTCACACGGGCTTGGTCTGCTTCCCGTCGAGCCACAGCGTCGTCGACTCGTCGCGGTGGGTGCCCGTCGTCCCGACGTGCTTCTCCGAGATCTCCGGGCCCTTGGTGATCACGTGCACGAGCGCCATGCCGTGCCCGCGGCCCAGGCCGTAGTCCTCCTTGAGCCACTCGAGGATGGGTGCGGACTTGGTGCCCGGACCGAAGCCCTTGCCGGCCGCCTGCTCCACGAGCTGGCGAGGGGTGAGCCCGGTCTTGTCCTCGACGGCGTCGAGGTATGCCTGGAACGACATGGTCGGTGCCTCTTCTCTGGTAGGCGCGGTACGCGTGATGCACTTCAGACGGCGTGACCGGTCCGGACTCATCGGGCTGGCAGGGTCGTGACCAGCGGTTTGACTTCCGACCGCGGCTCCGGGAAGGTCGCCGAGCGATCACCGAACGATCGTCCGACCGGCCCCGGAGGAGCACGATGCAGTTCTCTCAGATCGGAATGGCGCTGGCCGCGGCGGACCCGCGCGCGAACGCGGACTGGCTCGCCGAGCACTTCGGGTTCGTCGTCGGCGTGGACCTCGGGTGGTACGTGAACACGCAGCATCCCCAGCACGCGACCCTCAGCGTGGACTTCGTGGTCGCCGACCACGAGTCGTGGCCGGCCGCGATGCGCGCCCGGCCCGTGAGCGGTGCTCTGCTCGCGTTCCTCGTTGAGGACGTCGATGCGCAGGAGGCCCGGCTCCGTGCCGCCGGTCTCGACTTCGCGCTCGAGCTGGTGACCGAGCCCTGGGGCCAGCGCCGCTTCCAGGTCGCCGGACCGGGGGGCATGCTCGTCGAGGTGCTGCAGGCCGTCGCCCCGGACGTCGAGTGGCTGGCCGCGAACGGTCTGGCGAGCACGAGCGACGACTGACACGGTCGCCACGGACAGGAGGACCATGCCGTACTTCCGGCGCACCGGCGCGACGACCTTCCACCCCACGCCCGACGTCGGCGGCGCGTGGCGCACCGACGAGCAGCACGTCGCGCCCACGTTCGGGCTGCTCGCACACCTGGTGGAGGCGGACCGCACGGCTCGCGGCCGTGACGACCTCGCGCTGACGCGCGTCAGCTACGACATCTGGGGCACGTACCCGCTGGACGTGATGGACGTGGACGTCTCGGTGCTGCGACCCGGTCGTGCCGTCGAGCTCGTCGAGGCCGAGATGACGTGCGGCGGACGGCGCGCGGTCACGCTTCGCGCCTGGCTCTCGCAGGTCACCGACACGCACGGCCTCGCCGGTGGCGCTCCTCCCGGAGTGCCGGGACCCGACGAGACGCCGGCGTGGGACCCGCGCCCGGTGTGGCCGGGTGGCTTCATCGAGTCGATCGAGGCGCGTCGGACCAGCGCCGGCCCGGGCCGCGGCGTCGCCTGGGTCCGCACCGAGATCCCGCTGCTCGACGACGAGGACGTCAGCGCGGTGGCGCGCACCCTCGGGTTGCTCGACACGGCCAACGGCATGTCGGTACGAGCGGATCCGCGGGAGGTCGCCTTTCCCAACCTCGACCTCACGGCGCACCTTCACCGGGCGCCCGCGGGCGGGTGGCTCGGCATGGACACGACGGTGACGTTCGGACCGTCGGGAGCCGGGCTCACCCAGGCCGTGCTGCACGACGTGCACGGGCCGATCGGCGCGAGCGCCCAGGCGCTGATGGTCCGTCCGATGGGCTGAGGGCCAGTTCGCCACCCCGACCCGCGGCACCCGGGTTAGCGTGCAGTCATGACCGAGGCAGCCGCGAAGGTGGAGAAGGTCGACCTGCACACCGACCCGGGCGTCCTCGCCGACCTTCGGTCGCGGCTGCGTTCGACGCGGTGGTCCGACGCCCCGGAGGACGCCGGCTGGTCGCTCGGGGCCGACGTCGACTATCTGCGTGAGCTGACCCGGTACTGGGCGGACGACTTCGACTGGACCGCCCGCGAGGCGGAGATCAGCCGCCTGCCGCACCGGCGCGTCACGGTCGGCGGTCTCGGCATCCACGTGATCCACGCGCGGGCCGACGCCGCAAGCCCCAGCCCGATGCCGCTGCTGCTCACCCACGGGTGGCCCGACTCGTCCTGGCGCTACCTCAAGGTGATCCCGATGCTCGCCGACCCGGGAGCGCACGGCGGCGACCCGGCCGACGCCTTCGACGTCGTCGTCCCGGAGCTACCGGGGTTCGGGTACTCCGGGCGCCCGGGCACGCCGCTCGACTCGGTCGCGGTCGCCGGGCTCTGGGCCGAGCTCATGACCGCGCTCGGGTACGACCGGTTCGCGGCCGCGGGCGGCGACCTCGGCAGCCATGTCAGCCGCTACCTCGCCCTGGACCACCCGGATCGCGTGGCCGCCGTCCACCGCACGGACGCCGGGCTGCCCCGGTTCGCCGGTGACCTGTCCGAGCTCACCGCCGAGGAGCGGGCGTGGATCGACGAGACCGCTCGCTGGGGGGCGAGCGAGGGCGCGTACGCCGCGATCCAGCGCACCAAGCCGCAGACCGCGGCGGTCGGGCTGACCGACTCGCCGGCCGGGCTCGCGGCATGGATCGTCGAGAAGCTGCGCAGCTGGAGCGACTGCGGAGGAGACCTCGAGAGCGTGTTCACGAAGGACGACGTGCTCACGCTGGTCACCCAGTACTGGGTGACCGGCACGATCGGCTCGTCGATGCGGATGTACCACGCGAACGCTGCCATCCCCCCGGAACAGCTCGCGCGCCGGGTCGAGGTTCCGTCCGGCTTCTCGATCTTCTCGGGCGACCTGGTCCGACCACCCCGCGCGTGGCTCGAACGGATGACCAACCTCGCCCGGTACTCCGTCGTGGACAAGGGCGGCCACTTCGCACCGTACGAGGTGCCGGAGCTGTACGTGCGCGAGCTGCGGGACTTCTTCCGTCCGTACCGGACGGGCACGGCCTGACGGCACGGTCCGGGATCCGGCTAGGCCGCGAGCTCGGCGAGGCGTTCGGTCGAGACGCACGAGACGAGGCAGCGCTCCTTGCGGTCCGCGAGCAGCCGCGCGGTCCACGGGGTGAGGCCGCCGTCGCCGATCTCGATCGCGCCGTCGTCGGCCCACAGGGCCACGGCGACGCCCGAGTAGTAGCCGCGACCACGCTCGCGCTCGGCGCGCTCCACGACGGGGACGACGTCGTGCCCCAGCGCCGGCAGGACGGTGTCCGCCAGCCGCTCGGCCGCCACGTCGTCGTCCCACACCGTGACCTCGATCCGGGGGTGCCGGTGCCCGATCGTCCGGGCGAGCACCTCCTGCCAGTACCTGACGTGCGTGACCAGCAGGTCGGCCTCGGTCCGGCCCGACCCGCTGTCCCGCGCGCTCGACACGAGCGCCAGCAGGCGGAAGTGGGAGCTGGCTCCCGGCCCGAAGTCCTGCGCGCGGAGCTGACGCTGGATGGTGGCGAGGTGGACGGGCTCGTCCCGCGGGCGCACCGACCGCCGTGCCGCAGCCTCGACGGCGAGCGCGTTGGTCGAGTCGCTCACGACCTCGGTGAGCCGCGTGGTCG
>Ga0233385_1000088_pt1 | contig 50747 bp, 43 predicted proteins | sample ElkDunMinimDraft_16_FD_191543 | JGI IMG/M metagenome (GOLD analysis project Ga0233385, IMG submission 191543) | Fecal eukaryotic communites from dung pellets of Tule Elk in California, USA - Elk Dung G36 | ecosystem: Host-associated > Mammals > Digestive system > Large intestine > Fecal | place...
GGCTCGGCGAACCGGGCCAAGGCCCAGGTGCGGGTGGCCCGCGTCCACGCCCGCATCACCGACCGCAGACGCGATCACCTGCACAAGGTCACCACCCGACTCGTCCGTGAGAACCAAACGGTCGTGATCGAAGACCTCACCGTGCGCAACCTGGTCAAGAACCACCGCCTGGCCCGCGCCGTCTCGGACGCCTCCTGGCGTCGGATGCGGGAGATGCTGGAGTACAAAGCGGCCTGGTACGGGCGGGAACTGGTCGCCGTGGACCGGTGGTTTCCCTCCTCGAAGCTGTGCTCCGCGTGCGGCACCGTGCGGGGCGAGATGCCGCTGGGTGTCCGCGAGTGGGTGTGTGTCTGCGGCGCCACCCATGACCGGGACGTCAACGCCGCCAAGAACATCCTCGCCGCCGGGCTGGCGGAGAGGTAAAACGCCTGCGGAGCGGGTGTAAGACCTCAACGAGAGTCCTCTCGGGCGGGCGACCGGCGATGAAACAGGAACCCCCACGGGCGACCGTGGGAATCCCCTCCCTTCAGGGAGGGGAGGATGTCAATCGGCCTTCTTCCGCTCCCGTGCCCGTTGCGTGCCCGATCCCTTCGCCAGTGCCCCACGGGCGAGGCCGTCGAGCTTCCGTGCCACCTCCCGTTGCCGTTCGTCGGTCGAGTGCTGATAGACCATCGCGGCCCGCGTGCTGGATTGGCCCATGCGCTCCATCAGCTCCCGGATCGACGCCCCGGCGTTCGCGGCGAGGGTGTTGCCGGTGTGCCGCAGGTCGTGAAAGTGGATCTTCGGAAGGCCCGCGTTCACGAGAGCCTGAGCCCAGACGCGGCGGTTGAAATTGGTGTTCCGGAGCGGAGAAGCCTGATCATGCTCTGTCTTTCTCGTGAGCACTCTCGCCTGGAGGGATCGCCCGGCTACGTATTCGGTTCTGAGGGGAGAGAGTCGACGAACGCTTCGGCTTTGGGGCGGCTCATGCCCTCTTTACTCCGTACAAGGAACACGGCCTCCTTCCGGCGGCCGGCGGAGACCAGGTTGCGAACCCTGGTGGGAAGGTCACCTTCCCAGGGCATGGGGAAGTCCGGCAGAACATGTCCGGCTTGCAGGGCCTTCGCCACGTCCTCTGCTTCGTCTTGAGATACCTGGCTCTCCTCCCTGATCAGCTCGACGGCGTCCGCGAACCTGTCTGCCTCGATGAGGTCGTGCGCTCGGACCTGTATCCCGATGGGAGTGACAAGGCCCAGGTCGATGTGGACACGCACCACATTGGACCTTGTTCTCCATTGACGGATCCCGAGTCCAACGATCACAAGGAGGAGAAGAAAGAGAATTAGCTGGACCTGCCCCAGATCGAACACGTGTTGATCGTAGCGAGCAGGTATGACAGCGGACAGATTCAGCTTGCGATAGCGACCGGTTCCCGACCTGGTTTTTCTTGATTCGTTCGTTTCCCGCTTCTGTGATCGGTGTATTGCTGATTAGGCCATGATGGCCTGCCCTGGATGAGTAGTTCTGCTTCTCATGACCACATCCCTGACTTGGGATGCCAGCTCAGTGTGACGGCCTTACCGGCGAGGAGGGGATCCGCGAAGGCTGTGACCAGCGCTATGACGTGGGCGAACAGGTCGGGGTAACCGCTTGATGCGGTTCCCTGTCGACGCAGCCAGGCCGTGTAGGACGATTGGCGACGTTCTCCGAGATCGGTGATCGAGGATGTGAGTGTCCGCAGTGGAATGCCACGGTGCCGGGCGGTTGAGGTCAAGGCTTCGGTGAGCTCGCCGCCGTCGAGAGTGTGGAGGGTCACAAGACGGTAAAGGTCAGCGTAGTCGCGCTCTCGGGTGTTGAGGTCGCCGAGCGAGACGGCAGTGGAGAGCTTCTCGGCGATAACCGTGGCGAGCGGATAACCGAAAATCTGGAAACTGTCAGCGGAGAGCTGCTGTGGATAGTTGATGATCTGAGGCTCGGGGGTGACAGGGTCACCGAAACTGATGTCGAGCTGGAGCTTGAGAAGCGCGCGGGCGATTGTCGCGAGCATGGTCAAGCGCAGACCGTTGTACTCCTCGTCCGCGCGGATCGGGATGGTCTTGAGGGTGCTGGGATCGAAGGTGACGCCATCGTCGGCTTCGGTGGTCGCAATGATCGCGACTCTCCGAATGATTTCGGCTTCGTCATTGGGAAACGCGCGGCCCAGGATATCGATGTCGCGGGTCATCCGGCGCGCGCCGAACTGAGCAAGGAGGAGTCCACCCTTGAGGATGAAGTGGCGGCCGCCCGCCGGAGAGAGTCCCATCCGGTAGAGAAAGCGTTCGAGTACGTACTCGACCATGATCTCATCGGTGGAGCGGCCGGTGCGGCGGGCCAGATTGCGCAGGTCGTTGTAGACACGACCGGCGGTTGTGTCGCGTGTCGGGTTCGGCATCAGGCAAGCACCGCCTCGATGCTGGGGCGAATGGTCGACAGTGCACCCAGATCACGAGCGATTTCCTGGAGGTCGCGGACCCCGTTGTGGCCTTCACGGCGGAGGTAGCGGCCAAGTGCGGCCAAGGCGAGTGTTTCGCCGAAGCGTCGGCGATGACGCATCGCGTCAACGACGCTGCGTGCGGCACTGTACATGGGGATCATTTCGCTCGGTGCCGCCTCGAACCGCTCGATAGCCAGAGAGAAGGTCTCGGCTGCGTACTGGGTGACCGTGGTCGGTGGGTAGGAGATCGAAGGGCGGTGGGTGCCGCGGGGGATCGCGATGTGGACGCTCATCGGGATATCGTCGATCAGTTCGTGGATCGCCAGGGCGGACTCTCCGCACACAACGGCACGCGGAGCCCGTAGACAGACGGCGAGCAGGTCAAGGTGTGCGGTCGCGGGGGCGTCCGCGCGACGGTAGACCCCTCGTGAGAGTTCTTCGATGTCGCCGCTCGTGGTCAGGATGGTCAGATCGCGTGATGAGATAGCCGCCTGTCTGGCCTGCGTTGCCGTGAATGTGGGAGGGAGCGCGGCCAGACGCCCTTCGAGGCGTGAGTGCGCAGGAGTGCCCATGTATTAAATGCTACCCCTTTCCTCGTTGGAGGGGACTGATTTAATACATTGCCCGTGTCGTTGCTCCTACGAATGCAACGAACTGCAGGAGTCCGCGCACATGGCTTCGCGGAGGCTGGACATATCCGCTGACCTCACCGTTGAACGCATCGCCTGGCGTGCTCGTGTGCCCCCGGATGGCTCAAGCGTTGCGCCGAGGTCCCAGGGGCGGGAGAACCCATGGGTGTATGAACCTTGCCCGGAGCGGTTTTCTGAGTGACCAACTGGGTGACAACGCCCCTGGACGAGGCCGGACGACGGTGGACCACCGTGGACTGTAGACCCAGGTGAGAGCGGGTATTGCCGGTGGTCCCGCCCCCGCCCGGGTTGCTTTGCAAGCAGGATGTCAGGAGTTCGAATCTCCTAGGCTCCACCACCCTTACGGACATAAGAAAGCCCAGGTCAGGCATAGTCGCCGCAACCTGGGCTTTGATCTTCGTTCGGCCTTCCTCCGCTTGTGTGCCCGTTGCGTGCCCGATCCCTTCGCCAGTGCTCTCCACGGGCGAGGCCGTCGAGCTTCCGGGCCACCTCCCGCTGCCGTTCGTCGGTCATACGGCGGCGCGCCGCCGTATGACCCGCGCCGCACGTGCGGCCTGGGGACCGGTCACGGCGCGAGCGCCGCGCGGGGCATCGCCGTAGGCGCACCGCCGACCACCGGCCCTCCGCCGCTTACTTGGGAACGCCGAACTCGTTCACGGCTTGCTCAACGGTCTCGCGAGGCTCGAACCGCTGGTCCAACCTCTGCCGCTGAAAACGCTCCATGAGATCAGCAGGAGCCGCCGCAATGACGAGCTTCCCGCCAGCCGTCATGACCCGCTTCACCGCAGCGACGACGGCTCCAACTCCCTCGTCATCCCAGGTGGTGACTCCTCCCAGGTCGAGAACCAAGCGCGGAGGACCGTCCACGCTCAAACTCACGATCTCGTCTCGAAAGAGAGTCGCTGGAGCAAAGTCCTCGGTGAGCTCACCCCTCACATGCAAAACGGTGCACTCACCATGGTGCACCGGTCGAACCTCCAGCTTGGTTCCAGGTTCCTTGCTTGGCACGGCGTATCCGCCTTCCTGGCCCTGCCCGTCGCCGCTTCATTCTGCCTCCGGCGGGCGCTCCCCCTCGGTTGCGGGCGATCGGCGCCCTGCTGCTGCTGGCCTATGGTGCCCAAGCGAAGCGGGAGGCGGGCGTGAGCACGTTGGTCCCGAAACTTGGTTACCAAAGGTGGCGCAGGCGGGGCGGGTGCGGAAGACTGCCTCGATGGCTGCCGAGTACGCCCAAAGTGACCAGTTCCGTGATGCCCGCATCCACCTGTGCGACCTTGCCGGTCTCGAGATCCGCGATTGCGAGGTCAGCGGCCTGAAGATCGTCGACTGCTATGGGGGCGATGTCTACCTCGGTGGCGACTTCGAGCGTCTCGTCGTCAACGACGTCGACGTGACCGCCTACGTCGAGGCCGAGCTCGACCGTCGGCACCCCACGCGGGTGCTGGCGCGTGAGGCCGCGTCCCCCGACGACTATCGGGCTGCTTGGGATGCCATCGAGGCGCTGTGGGAGGCGACGCTCGACCGCGCCAGGCTCCTGCCCGAGGCCAGGCTGCACGAGCAGGTCAACGGCGAGTGGTCGTTGGTCGAGACCCAACGGCACCTGCTGTTCGCCGGCGATGCCTGGCTCGGCAATGCCGTGCTGGAGGAGGAGGCGCCGTACCATCCGTTGGGCTTCCCTCACGGCGGGATGCCGCCTGACGCGACGGCGAAGCTCGGCCTCACCCTCGAAGCCACCCCGACGCTCGATGAGGTGCTCGCGCCGCGGCTCGCCCGCATGGCCACGATGCGGCGTGTCGTCGACGGGCTCACCGAGGCCGAGCTCGATCGGGTATGCGGTCGCAGGCCGGCGGACCCGTATCCCGACCAGGAGTACGTCGTGCGCCGCTGCCTGAAGGTGGTGCTGAAGGAAGAGGCCGAGCATCACCGTTATGCGGTGCGCGACCTCGCTGTGCTCAAGGCCGGTGCCTGAACTGGCGCCGACCCGGCCGAGAATGACCTCCAGCCGCATTGCGTGCTGCTAAGACGGTCATCCAACGGTCACGTCGACACAAGACACCGGGCCGCCGAGCCGTACGCCCGGCAGGTACTCGCCCGCCTGGAGTCGGCCGCGGACGGGCTGGTTCGTCCGAGTAGGGCAGCCTCCGCGCGCCTTGACCTGGCTCTGGCACTTCTGGCTACCGATCAGCCCGACGAGGCGGGTCAGCTTGCTCTCACGACCATGACGAGCGGCGTGCTGGTGCCGTCCAGCTACTGGAGGGCGCGCGAGGTGATCGGCGCCATCGAGACGCGCCGCATGCCGGAAGCCGCAGAACTACGCGAGGCGTATCGAGAACTGAGCGATTCCGCTTGAGCCTTGTCACGGAAGGTGTTTCACATCCATTCCTTATTTTATGGTCGAGTGCTTTGCCCGCTAGACTCCGGGGATGCCTAGTTGGGAAGCCATTGGCTTGATCGGGGTCCCTGTCGCGTTCTTTTCCTTTCTCATTTTCGTATGGGTGAAGGCCACTCGGCAAAAGCAGGTGCTCAGATATACGGATCCGATACGTGCGATGGAACTTACGGGGCGGGTCCGTCGAGCTTCAGCGCAGGCAGATTGCACGGGGGCATAATCCTTGTACTGGAGCTTGACGCTGGCGTAAGGGGTGTTGCCGCACGCACCGCGTTGAGGTCCGGTGCCGTGCCACCCACATAGACCTTTGTGGCCTTCCCTACCTGGTTCATGGTGCTCGGGGTTCCAGGGCTTTACCCAGATGACGGTTTTCTCCATGGGGCGACGTTAGAGGCGTCAGGTGTGGTTATGACGGTGTGGGAGCGGGGCCGCCTGGCCCACCTTGCCGGAACGCGTCGGCGCATCAGCCCCTACTGGGGCGGCAGCTTCGCGCTCTACGGCGTGGCGCTGGCTGTGGGCGCCGGCGAGACAATCGGAGACCTGGCGTACTGGTTGCCCGCCAGCGTGATCGTCGCACTGCCCATGCTCATCGGAGCGTTCCGGGAGCGGCACGCATGAGCTACGGACAAGACAGCGATCGCGGGCACGCGGGAGGCCGCAGCCACCCGCGCCATGATCTGGACGACCTGCTGACCCACGCGGTCCGATTCTCGATCGTCGCCGCGCTCGCCGGCCTCGCGAACGCTGAGTTTGCCGCAGTGCGAGACAGTGTGGAGATCAGCGACGCGATGCTCTCCAAACAGGTGGCGCTGCTGGAGAAGGCGGGTTACGTCCAGGTCGAAAAGGGGCGCGTCGGCCGGCGACCGCGTACGTGGCTGTCACTCTCCGACGAGGGGAAGGCGGCGTACGCGAGGCACGTCGCGGCGCTGCGAGCCATCGCCGACCTCACCGACTGACAGGAGTGACAAGCCTCGCCGTACCCGACGAAAACCCACACCGGCAGCCCCGCCCGCCAGGAGGATTCACCGCCTTTTCCCGGCGCGAACAGGCCCGCATTCAGGCGCCACAACGTCCGGTCGGTGCCGGACCGACCTACGGCCCGCCGTCTCGCTCCCGGATCTCCCCGACCACACCCCGCCGGGGGCACAGCCTCTGACCGGGGGCCGATCACCCTGGGGAATGCGAATTCCGGCAGGCAGATGGCCCTCGACTTACCCCCGCATCCAGGGGGGCGCGCGGCGAGGAGACCGGAGAGGCCCCTGCGCGCGGAGATCATCAACTGCCGGTCTCTCCGCCCAAGGCGGGACTGGCGTAGATGTTCAGGACCAGTCTTTGACGGGCCAAAGGCGGATCTTTCCGTCCGTGCCGCCAGCGGCGAGCGTCTGCGCGTCCGGCGTGTAGGCGATCGAGGTGATCGAGGTGGGGCCGTCACTGAGGTCGTGTACATGCAGTCCGGTGCTGGAGTCCCAGATACGGACCGTGCCGTCGTCGCTGCCCGAGGCCAGACTGTTCCTCAACAGTGGGTTGAAGGCAAGGGCGGTGACCTTGGCGGGGTTTCGGATGTCACGGACGTGCTTGCCGTTGCTGGAGTCCCAGATTTGTAACGTTCCATCCCTTTCGCCGGTGGCGAGAGTGTTAGGAGTCAATGGATCGAAGGCGAGCGACGAGATCTGACCGAACTCGCCCTGCATCGTGCGCACGAGGGTGCCGTTGCTGGAGTCCCAGATTTCGACCGACCCGCTGACGCCGCCGACGGCGAGAGTGTTGCGGGTCAGCGGATCGAAGGCCATTGCGGTGATCTGTCGCTCGCGGGTGGTGAAGGTGCGGCTCTGGCGGCCGGTGGCGGTATCCCAGATCCTGATGACACCCCCCGCTCCAGCAGTGACGAGGGCGTGTCGGTTGGCAGGGTCGAAAGCCAAAACGGTGGCGGTGCTATGCCGGCCGGGGAGGGCCCACAGTCCCCTGCCGGTGTTGGTGTCCCAGATTCGTATGAGGGGGTCCGTGCCGCCAGTCGCCAGAACATCTCGGTTGAGCGGGTCGAAAGCCACGGCCGTGACGTTCGGGTTGCGGGTGGCGATCTCCCGGATCCGGCGGGATGTTCTGGTGTTCCAGATTCGCACGACACCGCCTGTCCCGCCGGTGGCGAGCGTGTCAGAAGTGAAGCGGCTAAAGCTCACCGATGCAGCCGAGCCGGGCCTGCCGGGAAGTACCCGGAACTGTTCTTCGCCGGCGGTGGCGTTGTTCGTGTGACGATCCGGGGCGAGGACGCCGAGCATCATGAGCAAGATCGCCACCAGCGCGGTGTGAGGGCGGCCAACCCGAAGAACAACACGTTCAAGATGCGGTATGGATTCACCCTGACCCGAAGAGCGAAGCTGCAGCAAAAGGCTGGTGCTGGCGATGAGCAGGCCGACCAGGCCGGTGAACATGCTGATCACGCTGGCGCGTTTGTCCAGCACGTCCAGTACCTCACCTGGCAGGTGCAGCGGGTCGGCGAAGAACCCGACCAGCCCTGCGCCCAGCACCCCCAGCGACACCATCGCCGCCACGACGGTCATGACGCGACGTGAGCGGCCGGAGGCCGGGGGCGTGGTCGCAGAGTTCCGCAACGGGGTAGACGGCGGCACGCTTCCCATTTGATCTACCTTTCGCTAACCCCCGTTGCGCGCCTTGGTGCCTCTTTTCTGGCTGCAGCCCTGGGCGTTTCAGCGAGGTGAACGCGCCTGGTTGGACCAGTCGCACCTGCCATGAGGCTGACAGGCTGGAGGAGGGCTGACTACGTAAAAAGACACGCAACGTGATTAGACGTTGAGGGGCGTCGTCAATTCCTCTCCGGGAGCCGCTCGTCGGCGAAGACGGCGTCAACTCCCTTCGCCTACTCCGTCACACTTCGCGTGCCCGCGCGTGAAGGTGTCGCAGAAGTCGCGAAACCCTGCCACCAGCGTTAGGTCCCGGCGTCGTAGGTGTAGGCGGCGACCTGGCTGGTGGCCTTGGGGACCTTCGTCAGCAGGCTGCGGTCGTTTGTAGCCGGTCCAGGTGGCGTTGCCGAGCGCGTCGGTCACCAACGCCACTTTGAAACGCGAGACGCTGCAGGGCGCCAAGTGCTGGTCCTCGGCACGCGAGGCCCGCCTGGCCGTCTCACCGTCGCAATCCATTGATCGGCATTCTGTGTGGCGTGTGCCAAGGCGTGGGGACGGTCGATGAATGTCGTGCTGTAAGCATCGGGTGAACGCTCGGCGTACTCCCAGCCCATGACACAGACCACTCCGGCCTTCACCAACTCCGCCACATCGGAGGTCTTTGCTATTGATCAAGTCCAACTGTCGACAACGTTCGTGGTCAACGCACCTGGAAGGTGGTACTCATCCCCTCCGTTGCGCGGCCGGGCGGCGGCGCGACGACGACCCTCGGGCGAAACTCCTGCCGGTTCTTGGCTAACGGATGTTCGAGGAGAGGCCGATAGGCGAGCGGACCTGCGGAATCAGCTACGCTTATGCCCGATTCCTCCTCAAAGCAGGCTATGTGTCCCCCTCTGTCGCTGCCCGAGAAAAATCCGCGCCCCCTGACGGCGCGGTCTTCGTCGACCACAGCGGTCGGCGGAGGAGATGGTTCACGGTGGGCGCGGCCGTGGTCGGCACGCTCACCCTCGCGATGACGGTGACGCTCGTGGGCGCGGTGCTCGCGGACACGCCGCTGTCGGGTGACGGCTTGCCCGGATGGCCTGCAAGCCCGTCCGGCACGATCCTTGAGGACACCGCTTCCGGCGGCGAACCGGCCGAGCGCGAGCTGTCCTCCGCCCCGTCCATGACTCCGCCGGCCCCGTCCCGGTCCGTGTCCCGGCGGGAGCCCGGCCCTCGCACGCCCGCCACGCCTTCCCGTACGCGCCAGATGAGCCGGTCAGCGTCTCCCACCACCTCGTCCGCGCGGCCGTCGCGCACGTCCGAGCCGCCGGCGATCGAGCGCGAGACGGAGCCCGAGCCCGGCACGATCCGCGACATCGTGCCGCCCCGCGAGCTTGAGGCGACCGTGCCCTCCGAGCTCGAACCCACGGGTCGACCGTCACCGGCCCAGGTCGCCATCCCTTCCGGAGCGCCGGCGTGACCTCCGTCCGGCGCCGCCGCCGTCCCCGCCCCGGCACGACCTCCAATCCTGTGCGGGCAGGTGACGTCGGTCATGGGGTGAAGAGGCGGGCGCGGCGGCGGGACGGCGAGCCGTCGGGTCACTGGCTGTTGCTGCTCACCGTGATGACGCTGGTGGGGTGCGCGCTGGTGCTCGACGGCTTCGTCAAGAACGTCGCCGGCGAGACGGGGCCCGCGCCCGGCAGCGGCGACCCGGTGGCCTGGCTGGAACCGATGCACCGGGGCGGCCCGGTGCTCAACCTGACCGGCGACGAGCCGTCCAGCGCCCGCCTGAAGGCCCGCACGGTGGCGCTGACGTTCGACGACGGGCCCGATCCCGAGTGGACGCCGCGACTGCTCGACGTGCTGAAGGCGCACGGGGCCAAGGCGACGTTCTTCGCGGTCGGCTCGAGGATCGCCGCCCATCCGGAGCTGACCCGCCGGATCGTCGCCGAGGGCCACGAACTCGGCAACCACACCTACACCCATCCCGACCTGGCCACCATCCCCGCCTGGCGGGCCGAACTGGAAATGAGCCTCACGCAGAAGGCGCTGGCCGGAGCCACGGGCCTGCAGACGACGCTGGCCCGTCCCCCCTACTCCTCAACCCCGAGCACCATCACCGTCGAGCAGTGGGACAGCCTCGCGACGCTCGGCCGCGAGGGCTACCTGATCGCGCTGACCGATCTCGACACCCAGGACTGGCTCAGGCCGGGCACGTCCCACATCGTCGAGGCCTCGCTCCCGTCCGGGGGGCGCGGCGCGGTGGTGATGATGCACGACTCCGGCGGCGACCGCGCCCAGACGGTCGAGGCCGTCGACCGGCTGCTCGACGAGCTGGACCGGGCCGGCTACCGCGCCGAGACGCTGACGTCCGCGCTCGGCATGCCGTCGGCCCACCGCCCGGCCGGGCAGACGGCGCAGATCGCCGGCACCGCGCTCGGCCTGGCGCAGCGCGGGGCCGACGCGTTCACGACCGCGCTGTGGTGGGTGCTGTTCGTCACCGGGGCCCTGACGCTGGCACGGCTGGTGCTCCTGGTGGTGCTGGCCCGGGTGCACGTCCGCCGCTCGCGCGACCCGGAACGGGCCGGACGGTGGGACCGTCCGCCGGGGGTGAGTGTGATCGTGCCCGCGTACAACGAGGAGGCGGGAATCGCGGCGACCGTGCGTTCGCTTGTGGCGACCGCGTACCCCGGACCGGTGGAGGTGCTGGTGGTGGACGACGGCTCCACCGACCGCACCGCCGAGGCCGTCGCCGCGACCGGGTTGCTAGGCGTACGGGTGATCAGGCAGGCGAACGGGGGCAAGGCGGTCGCGCTCAACACCGGCATCCGGCACGCGAACCACGAGATCCTCGTCATGGTCGACGGCGACACGGTGTTCGAGCCCGACACGATCGGGCATCTGGTGCGCCGGCTCGCCGACCCGCGTGTGGGCGCGGTGAGCGGCAACACCAAGGTGGGCAACCGGCGCGGGCTCATCGGCCGCTGGCAGCACGTCGAGTACGTGATCGGCTTCAACCTGGACCGGCGCGCGTTCGAGCTGCTCGACTGCATGCCGACGGTGCCGGGGGCGATCGGCGCGTTCCGGCGCGACGCGCTGGCCGCGCTCGGCGGGGTGAGCACCGACACGCTGGCCGAGGACACAGACCTGACGATGGCGCTTGGCCGGGCGGGCTGGCGGACGGTGTACGAGGAACGGGCGATCGCCTGGACGGAGGCGCCCGCGACGCTGCGCCAGCTATGGCGGCAACGCTACCGCTGGTGCTACGGCACGATGCAGGCGATGTGGAAGCACCGCCGCGCCCTGGCCGAGCCGAGGCCGTTCGGCCGCCGCTGCCTGGGTTACCTGGCGCTGTTCCACGTGCTGCTGCCGCTGCTGGCGCCGGTGGTCGACCTGATGGCCGTCTACCATGTGGCCGTCGGCGACCCGCTGCCCGCGGTGGCGGTGTGGGCCGGGTTCGTCGCGGTGCAGGCCGCCGCCGGCTGGTACGCGCTGCGTCTGGACGGGGAGCGGGTGTCGGCGCTGTGGGCGCTGCCGCTACAGCAGGTGGTCTACCGGCAGCTCATCTATCTGGTGGTGTTCCAATCGGTGGCGACCGCGCTGCTGGGGGTGCGGCTGCGCTGGCACACGGTGCGCCGGCAGGGCACTTTCGCGGCGCCGTGAGGGCGCGGCGAGAGCCCGGATCGCCCTTACGGTCGCCACGACGTGGCCGGCGCGGCCTTACGCTCAGGAGTCGAGTACGGCGGCGACTGCTTCGATCTCAACGAGCTGGTCGGTATAACCGAGCACGGTGACTCCCATCAAGGTGCTCGGTACGTCATGGTCACCGAACGAGTCCCGGACCACCTCCCAGGCAGCCACCAAATCCTCCTGCCTGGTGGAGGCGACGAGAACCCTTGTGCTGATGACGTCCTGCAATGACGCGCCAGAGGCGGTGAGAGCCGCCTGCATGTTCTCGATGGCTTTCGCTGCCTGCCCCGCGTAATCCCCAATTGCCGCCGTCGACCCGTCCTCGTTCAGAGGACACGCACCGGCGAGGAAGATGAGTCGTGACTCGGCGGGTGCCGTGGCTGCGTAAGCGTACTGGGCGACGTCGGACAGAGAAGCGGCGCGGATCAAAGTAATGGCGCTGGGCATGGCCGTTCAGTCCTTTCACATCAGGTACAGAACGATCATCCTGACATGGGCGTCCTGATTGCCGCCTCCCGCCCTTCCCCTTCACACGGTCGAAGCCGCGGGAAGGGGAAGGGCGGGACAAGCTCAGATGCAGACCACGATCTTTCCTCGGGTGTGTCCGAGCTCGGCGTACGCGTGCGCATCCGCGATCTTTTCGAACGGGTAGGTGTGCTCGATGCGCGGCCTGTAACGGCCTTGCCGGCCGAGTTCGGCCGCTTCGGCGAGGAGCGTGGAGTCGTTCTCCGCGTTGGCCAGATGTACGCCCAGGCGATGCGCGTTCTTGTAGTCGGCGATCGTCGACACGCGGGCGGGGTCGCCCACGATCGTGATGAGATCGGCCAGGGACCCGGAGGCCGCGGTGTCGAGCACGATGTCGACACCGTCCGGAGCCAGGGTGGCGAGGCGCTCGGCGAGGCCGGCGCCGTAGGTGGTGGGAACGGCTCCGAGGGAGGTGAGGAACTCGTGGTTGCGTTCGCTGGCCGTCCCGATCACGGTGGCGCCCTGGGCCACCGCGATCTCGACCGCGGCACTGCCCACGCCTCCGGCGGCGCCCTCGATGAGCAGGGTGCGCCCCCGCAGGGGGCCGAGCGCCCTCAGCCCGCCCATCGCGGTCACGGCTGCCAGGCCGGCGCCGGCCGCCTCCTCGTCGGTCCAGGTGGCGGGCGCGTGGGCCCAGGCCGAGAGCACGACCAGCTCCGCTGTCGCGCCGGTCGCGCCGCCCAGCCCGAAGACACGGTCGCCGATGCTCACCCCCTGCACGCCCTCGCCGATCTCGTCGACCACGCCGACGGCATCACGCCCGGGAATCGCGGGCAGGTCCACGGGGAGCACCTCTTGCGCCGCACCGGAACGTATCTTCCAGTCGACGGGGTTGACGCCGGCGGCCGCGACGCGGATGCGGATCTCGCCGGGCTCGGGATGGGGGTCCGGCACCTGCTCGACCACAAGGGTCTCCACACCGCCGTACTCGTGATATCGGGCTGCACGCATGGCGTTCCGCCTTTCCACGCGGCCTGGGGCGGCCGTTCGTGAGATCAGTGGGATGAATGCTCGGCGAATGCCGACGCACGCCACGCTAAAACCTGACATTGATGTCAGGTGCAAGTCTGGTTGGGCCGCTCGGACCATCGACGGTCCGGGACGTCGTGCCTCAGCCCCAGCTCATCGGGCAGCGGGGTCGCACTTCGAGGTGCGACAAAAGTTTTTCGGGGCCGTTCAGGGTGGGCCACTCGTGCCCGACAGGGCGCCGTCGGAGAGGGCCCTCCAGCCAAGTAGTTGAAGGCTGAACAGAGCCTGACTCGATTGCCGGATTCAGGCAAGTCGCAGCACGAATTCGTGAAAGTTTCAGTCGGGCGAGTCATGTTCAGCCGCCCATCGCATACACGCGCCGTCTCGGGCTTCGATACCGGGTGGAGAACTGAGGCCCAGGCCAGGGTCCCCCGGCCTGGGCCTCGATCGTTGTTCGGCGCGGCGCTCCTCTCTTGCCGCCGTCGCAGGTCCGGTCCGTGTCGTTCGGGTGCTCACCGCACGCGAGGGACTGTCGCAGACCTCCCCGTGTCGGTGCGGATCTTCTGCGCGCTCACGCGCCTCCTCCGGGCGGGGCACTTCCTCCGTCTCGGCAGGGAGGGCGCGGCGTGTTCCCGAAACATAAAACCGGAAGGCCGATTGTTTCAGACACATTGCCGTAAGAATATTGACGCTCAGGTCGGCGGAGCCCTAATGTCCTGGATCAATGACCGGCATGACATTCCGAAAGTTTTATGTTCAAGATCGGTGTCAGGGGTCTCCCAGGTGAAACACCAGGTCGGCGTGGCGGTGCCGAACCTGTCCGGCGTTCGCGATCCGGAGCCTGAGGTGGCACTGCATCGTCGCCGTCCTCCACACGGAGGAGGTGCCCGGCGAGCGCGGCGCTTCCTCTCCTCGCCGGACCGCCCATCACATCCCTGACCAGACCACAGCAAGCGAAAAGAGGTCGCCGTGAAGTCCCGCAACGTCTCAGCGGTCGTGTGCGCCGCTATCGCGGCCCTCAGCCTGGCAGCGTGCTCAGGCTCGCCGTCCGAGGCTCCCTCCGGCGAGTCGGGTGGCTCGTCGTTCGAGTTCTGGTCGTTCACCGGGATCAACCAGAAGCAGGCCGTCAACGAGTACCAGAAGCAGAAGCCGGACGTGCAGGTGAAGCTCACCGAGGTGGGCAACGCGCAGGAGACGGCGCAGGCGCTCACCACCGCGCTCGCCGGCGGCAAGGTGCCGGACCTGGTGCTGATCCAGGGTGACGACCTGCCCAAGTTCGTCCAGCAACCGCAGAACTTTGTCGACCTGCGCACGATGGGCGCAGACAAGGTCAAAGGCGACTACCTGGACTGGGTGATCAGCCAGCCCACGGCCAAGGACGGCTCGATCATCGGCATCCCGACCGACGTCGGTGGCATGGCCATCGCCTACCGGGCCGATCTGTTCAAGGAGGCCGGGCTGCCGACGGACCGTGAGGAGGTGGGCAAGCTCTGGCCCACCTGGGACGCCTTCATCGAGGTCGGCGAGAAGTACAAGGCCGCCACCGGCAAGGCGTTCATCGACAACGCAGGCGGGAGCATCTACTCGCAGGTGGTCAACCAGGGGCAGGAGAAGTACTACGACCCCCAGGGCAATCTGGTGTACGAGCGGAGCCCTCAGGTCAGGACCGCCTTCGACCTGGCGCTCAAGGCCGTGGACGCCGGGATCACCGCCAAGCAGAGCTCGTTCACCGAGGGGTGGAGCGCCGCGATGAAGCGGGGGGACTTCGCCGTCGCCGCCGCACCGGTCTGGTTCCTCGGCCAGATCCGCGACAACGCCCCCGACACCAAGGGCAAGTGGGACATCGCCACGATCCCCGGCGGCTCGGGCAACTGGGGCGGCAGTTTCCTCGCGATCCCCAAGGGCGCCAAGAACCCGCAGGCCGCCTGGGACTACATCGCCACCACACAGTCGCCACAGGGCCAGCTCGCCCACTTCGCCGAGGCCAGGTCGCTGCCCGCGACCCCGTCGGTCTACCAGGACCCGAAGCTCACCTCCGCCAAGGACGAGTTCTTCTCCGGCGCACCGATCGGCAAGATCTACACCGACTCGCTGCTCGGCCTCAAGCCGTTCCTCATCGGGCCGGACAGCACCACGATCGGCACGGAGTTCACGAACGCCATCACCAACGTCGAACAGGGCAAGGGTGATCCCGCGAAGGCGTGGGACGCGGCGGTGACCAACATCAAGACCGCGATCGGTGGCTAGAACCCTTCACGAACGCCGCCGGCGCGGGCCGTTCCGACGGGCCCGCGCCGACGGTGGGGAAGCGAGCAGACCGTGACGACGAGCATCAGCCCCACCGCCTCCACCGGCGGGGCGGTCCTGCCCCCCGCCCCGCCGGTGGAGGCGGCGCGGCGCGGTTTCGCCGAGATCATCGCCCCCTACGCCTACATCGCCCCGTTCTTCGCGCTCTTCGCGGTGTTCGGCCTCATCCCGCTGCTGTTCACCTTCTACGTGGCGCTGTTCGACTGGAACCCGATCGGCGAGCAGGTGTTCATCGGCCTGGACAACTTCAGCCGGCTGTTCGGGGACGTGCGGTTCTGGAACGCGGCACGCAACACCGTGAGCATCTGGTTGCTGTCCACCGTGCCGCAGTTGCTGATCGCGCTGCTGCTCGCGCACCTGCTCAACCACGTACGGCTGCGCTTCGCCGTGTTCTTCCGCATGACGATGCTCGTGCCGTACATCACCTCCGTGGCCGCCACCGCCATCGTGTTCGTCCAGATGTTCGACCGCGACTATGGGCTGCTGAACTGGCTGCTCGGCCTGGTGGGCGTCGAGCCCATCGACTTCACCCAGTCGGTGATGGGCAGCCATGTGCTGATCGCCGTCATGGTGACCTGGCGGTGGTTCGGCTACACGACGCTGCTCTACCTGGCCTCCCTGCAGGCCGTTCCCCGAACGATCTACGAAGCGGCCGCCGTCGACGGAGCCGGAGGTGTGCGGCAGTTCCTGCACATCTCCCTCCCCTCGTTACGGCCGGTCATCGTGTTCACGATCGTGACCTCGACGATCGGCGGGCTGCAGATCTTCACCGAGGCCCTGCTGGTGAACCGCGGCGCGGCCAACACCTGCGGACCGGTCCGCCAGTGTCAGACGCTCACTCTGTTCCTGTTCGAGCAAGGGTTCATCCAGTTCAAGTTCGGTTACGCCGCGGCGGTCGGAGTGGCGTTGTTCGTGATGGTCGTCGTGCTCGCCAGCCTCAACTACTTCCTGTCCACCCGGATCCGCCCGGTCAAGAGCTGAGGAGGCGATCATGAAAACGACGAGACCGCGCTCCGGCGAGCGTGTCCGATGGTGGACCTACGTGCTGCTCGCGCTCGCTGTCTTCGCCTGCCTGTTTCCCCTGTACTGGATGTTCATCGTCGCCACCACCGACACCGCGACGGCGACGAATCTGCCGCCCGAGATCGTGCCGGGCGACAACTTCTTCCACCTCGCCGGCCTGGTGTTCTCGACCGTGCCCTTCGTCCGGTCGATCGTCAACAGCCTCGTCGTGGCCGGGACGATCGGCGTGGGCCAGGCGGTGCTGTGCGCGCTGGCGGGCTTCGCGTTCGCCAAACTGCGCTTCCGTGGCCGCGACGCGCTGTTCCTGCTCGTCGTCCTGACGATGACCGTGCCGACCCAGCTCGCCATCGTCCCCCAATACATGATCATTTCGTCACTGGGCTGGGTGGACACGCTCCAGGCGCTGATCGTCCCCGGCCTGGCCAACGCCTTCGGCATCTTCTGGATGCGTCAGCACATATCGTCCGCCATCAGTGACGAGATCCTCCAGGCGGCCCGTATCGACGGGGCGTCGACCTGGCAGATCTTCTGGCGGGTGGCGTTCCCGCTGGTACGTCCCGCGGCCTTCGTGCTCGGCCTGCTGGGCTTCGTCACCGCGTGGAACGACTTCCTGTGGCCGTTCGTGGTGCTGAAGTCGCCGGAGATGTACACCGTCCAGATCGCGATCAAGGCGCTGCAGAACAGCTTCAGCATCGACCTCGGGCTCGCGATGTCAGGGTCCTTCCTCGCGACCCTCCCGCTGCTCGTCCTGTTCGTCTTCGTCGGACGACGCATGGTGTCCGGCATCATGAACGGCGCCTTCAAGGGCTGAGGCCGCCGCTCACCGGGGCTCGGCGGGTACGAGGATGACGGGCGAGGAGGGGCCAGGAGACGGGCGGCGTCGGCACAGGTTCGGGCGGGTGGTGGGTATGATCGCCGGGTTATCTGCTCGGTCACGCCGTGAACGCGAGGTGAGACCGTCGAGGTCGACAAAAAAAGAGGCGGCATGCGCCGCCTCCCGCCGTTCAAGAAAATATTTAGGCATCGATTCCCAGAAAAGCGCTGCCCGGAAACAACCTCATGGAGTAAATCATGAAGGCTCCAGCCACGAGAATCGCGCCGACGGAGGCGTAGCAGAACCGCTTCATCGCTCTTTTTTGCCTTACCTGTGAAGTGAGAACGTCTTTGGTCCCAAGATTCGGTCAGGACGACAGCTGCATTGTATGCCATCCCAAAGCGGTGGTCATCCCACGAGGCCCGTCGCCTCTCGCGGAAGATATAGGAGTAAAGAGGACAAGCTATCTAAAAGAGCAACATATGCGGCTTGGGCCATTCCTGGGGACCGCAAAATGATCATATAGCAGGATGGGCCCACCTACCGCCTGGCGAGTCCCGTCGGCTCTACCTGGCAAGTCTCGCCCGGAGGAGCTCCGCCTCCGCCACGCCGAGAGATTCGTAGAGGTCGAGCGCCCGCCGCCAGCACTCCTCTGCCCGTGCACCCTTTCCGGCGTCGGCGAGTGCGGTGCCCATCTCGTCGAGCGTGCGAGCCTCCTGGTGGACGTCCCCGATGGCGTGCGCCACGGCGAGGGCCTTTCCATAGTGGGCCAGGGCGGCGTCGTGGCGATTCGCGCGACGATGGATGCCGCCGATGCTGAGAAGGGCCTGGCTCTCCTCGCGGCGTTCCGATATCTCGGTCGAGATGCGTAGCGCCTTCTGGTGATGGATGAGCGCGTCCCCGTCCCTGCCCATGCGCGCGTAGCATTTGCCGATGTTGTTGAGGGCGTCCACCTCGTGCCGCCGGTCGCCGATGTCACCGTGAATCCGCAGTGCCTGCCTGTAGCATTCGAGGGCGTCGGCGTGCCGGTTCAGGAGCTGGTAGACGTTGGCGACGTTGTTGAGCCAGATGGCCTTGTTCTGCGGGCCCATGTCAGGGTGGACGGACTCGGCCTCTTCGTAGTGCCCCAGTGCGGTGGCGTAGTTGCCCAGCTTGAACTCGATCTCGCCGATGTTGTTCAGCGCGACCTGCTGCCCGCGCCGGTCGCCGTCCTGCCGGTACAGCCTGAGCGCCCCCAGCAGATGCTCGGTGGCCTTCGGGTAGTCCCCTCGATGCGAGTGGATGATCCCGATGTGGGTGAGGCTGGCGGCCTGACCGTGACGGTCGGCCAGCGCCCTGCGCAGTCGCAGCGCCTGCTCGAAGCAGTCCAGGGCGACATCGAACTTGGAGTGTTGCCAGTACACCAGGCCTCTGTTGTCGAGCAGTTCGGCGATGGCCCGCCTGTCGTCGAGGGCACGCTGGATCGTCAGCGCCTCGTCCGCCAGCCGGAGCGCCTCCTCGTGTCGGCCGGTCTGCCGCCGCACCACGCTGAGGTCGGCCAGCGCGTACGCGGTCCCCGACCGACTCCCCAGTTCGCGCCACGCCGCCACGGCGCGCGTGTGCAGCTCGGCCGCCTCCGCCCAGCGGCCCCACACGTCGAGATATCGGCCGAGGACGCGCGGAAGTAGTGCCGCGTGCCTTGTCCACCCGTGATCGGCGGCGTAGCGCGTGACGAGGAGCAGGTTGTCCACCTCGGCGTTCATCCAGGCGAGGGCCTGTTCCTCGGTGGTGATACCGGCTCCGGGGTCCGGCGCGTCGAACGTCTCGGCCGGGCCGCGGGTGCGGTGCGGGTAGAGCAGCCGGTCGGCGGTGTCCGCCAGGAGAAGGTAGTGGTCGAGGACCCGGCGGAGCATCTCGGTTCGCGCGCTTTCCGGCTCCCGTTTCGACAACAGGCGGGCGTACTCGCCGATGAGGTCGTGGAACCTGTACCGGCCTCGTCGGGGTTCGGAGATGAGGTGATGGTCGAGGAGGTCGTCGAGCAACCTCTCCGCCTCGGTCCGGTCCGATTCCAGCAGTGCCGCCGCGCAGTCCGCGGTGATGTCCGCCCCGGGGTGCAGTCCGAGCCGCCAGAACGCCCGCTGCTGCCATTCGTCCAGGCCGTTGAAGGAGAGTTCGAACGCCGCGATGACCCCGCGGTTCCCCGCCCGGATCTCGGTCAGCCGCCGGTCGTTCCTGCCGAGCAACTCGGCGAGGTCGGCCACGCTCCACGCGGGCCGGTGCCGGAGCCGGCTACCGGCCAGCTGGATCGCGAGGGGGAGATGGCCGCAGAGCCGCACGACCCGCGCGACGTCGTCCGCGGGGAGCGTGCGTCGCGAACCCACGACTCGGCCGAAGAGGGCGGCCCCCTCCTGCGGTGGTAACACCTCCAGGGAGAGCGAGTGAACGCCGTCCAGCCCCGCCAGCCGCCGACGGCTGGTGATCATGACAAGGCAGCCGGGTGCCCCCGGCAGAAGGGGGCCGAGCTGATCATGCCCGATGGCGTTGTCGAGGACCAGGAGCACCTTGCGGCGGGCGAGCGCGGTGCGCCACCTCGCCACCCGCTCGTCCAGGCCGTCGGGGACCGGAATGCCGAGGAGACGCAGGAGACGTTCGAGGGCGGTCGCCGGGTCCATCGACGCGTGCTCGGCGTCGTAGCCCAGCAGGTCGAGATAGAGCACGCCGTCGGGGTAGTCGTCGGCGAGCCGGTGGGCCAGGTGCACGGCCAGCGCTGTCTTCCCGACCCCCGCCATGCCGTCGATCGCGAGAACGGTGACCGCGTCCTCCCGTATCCGCTCGTCGATCAACCGGTTGATCTCGGGCGTCCTGCCGACGAAGGTGTGGACGTCGCGAGGAAGACTGGTCAGCGGTGTGTTTCCCGGCGCCCCGCGCCAGGGCTCGGGCAGCAGCGCCGGATCGCCCTGGAGGATGCGCTGGTGCAGTGCCCGTAACCCCGGTCCCGGTTCGGCGCCGTGCTCTTCGACGAGACGTCTGCGCGCCTGACGGTAGGCGCTGAGGGCTTCCGCCTGCCGACCGGCTCGATAGAGCGCCAGCATGAGCAGCTCGACCAGTTTCTCGTGGAATCGAAATCGGTTGACCAGGTCGTACAGTTCTGTCACGAGGTCGGTATTCGAGTTGTGAAGGAGTTCAAGTTCGACGCGCTCGACGGTGCAGGCCAAAAGGTCGTCTTCGAGCGTTCTGCGGGTATGGTCGACCCAGGAACCGGAGAGTCCGGACAGCGGCTCTCCCCGCCACAGCCGACCCGCTTCCGCATAGAGCCGAAAAGCGCCGTCGATATCTCCGTTTTCGGTTATCGAACGGGCTTGCGAACACAGTGCGCGGAAGTGATGGTAGTCGATGTTCTCCGGATCCGTTTCAAGAGAATACGCCCCCGAACCGCCTCTCAGTCGCACGCCCTCCCCGGCGCGGTGGAGGCGGCTCTTCAGTCGGGCGACAACGCTGTACAGGCTATCGCGGGCCTTGGCGGGCGGATTTTCATCCCACACCTTGCGGATGAGCGACTCGATGGGAACCGGCTTTCCCGGCGTCATCAGAAGGACGGCCAAAACATGACGTTCCTTGGCCCATCCCAGGTCACAGCGTTGGCCCCGAGACCAAAACTCAACCGGTCCGAGAATACGGAATTCCATTCGACCTCCCTCTCCGATGGGAGCGGTCTTCCCGTCTGATGCATTTAACTGGTCGGAGTCGACTGAGCAGTAAGTGATTCGACTGGCCCTATGACCTATTTATCCTCATTCTTCTTTTCTGGCAACAGGATCACCGCAAGGGTTTCCGCAAGTTTCATCGGCGATCCTCTGCAGAGGGCGATGAACCTAGCCCGTCCGCCGGAACAGGTCAGGGGTGATGGCAGGAAATGTCCGATCACAAATGGAGCAGGGTTCCTATCGGGCCAGGCTCTCGCCGATGGGTGACGCGCAGAAACTGCAAAGTGGTGCTGGTGGTCGTCCATACCGTCACATCGGGACAGCGCCTGATGGACACCCTACGTCTCGTGGAATCCGACCTGAGAATCCAGGTCGTGTTCACCATCGCCCCGGACGTTTTCAGCAACGGGGTCGCGGAGTTCGTCGGTGGCCTGGGGGCGGTGGTGCTGCCTTGGGAACAGTCCAGGAACCAGCGGTTCGATCTCGCCGTCGCCGCCAGCCTGGGCTCGCTCCATGAGATCCACGCGCCACTGATCGTCATTCCGCACGGTGCGGGCTTCAACAAGCTCGTGGCCGCACGAGACGGTGTCCGCGCCGTGGGCGATCGTGTGGCGTACGGGCTCGATCCCCAGCGCCTGTTGTACGACGGCGCCGTACTGCCTTCGGCTGTGGCGCTCTCCCACTCCTCCGAGCTGGGACGGTTGGGCCGGACCTGCCCGGAGGCGCTTTCCGTGGCCACCGTCGTCGGCGACCCGTCGTACGACAGGCTGGTCGCCGGCCTGCCGCACCGAGATCTGTACCGCCGCGCGCTGGCCGTCGAGCCGGATCAGAAGCTCGTCGTGGTCAGCTCGACCTGGGGATCGAGGTCACTCTTCGGCCGATGGCCCCGGCTGCTGCACCGCCTGGTCACCGAGCTGCCCCGGCAGGAATACCGTGTCGTGCTGCTTCTGCACCCCAACGTCTGGTTCGGGCACGGCATCTGGCAGGTGAGAGCCTGGTGCGCCGATCCTCTGCGGCGCGGCCTGAGCCTGGTGCCACCGGAGGCGAACTGGCACGCGGTCCTCGCGTCGGCCGACTGGATCATCGGAGACCACGGATCGGCGACCCTGTACGGGACGGTCACCGGGGCACCGGTCGTGCTGGCCGGCTTCCCCAGGGACGACGTCGACCCGGCGTCCGCCCTCGGCGAGCTCGCCACCGTCGCACCCAGGCTCTCCCCTCGCGGTTCGCTGCGAGAGCAGCTGGTCAGGATCGCCGCGGAGGTGGAGCCCGGCCACTATCGGGCCGTCGCGGACGGCATCACCTCCGCGCCAGGCCGTTTCGACCGGAACATGCGCCGGCTCATCTACCGGTTGCTGGAGCTGCGGCAACCCGCGACCATCCCGGTGACCGCACCGGATCCGGCGCCCTTTCTCGTCAAGTAGACCATCCAGATCGGAGAATCGACGTGTTCGGTGCACTCGTGTCAGTTGACCTTTTCCGGCTGGAACACGCCCTCAGGTTGCGCCGGATCCCGCCCTCGTCGGCGGCCCCCGTTCCACCCGGACCCGCGGCTTCGTCCCGGATCACCGTCCCGTCGCGGACCCTCGCCACGCGAGGAACCGCCGCATCGCGGCGGAGCGCCCCGGCGGTCCTGGTGATTCCCCGCGAGGGCCCGCTCCGCGCCCCGCACCTCGTCATCATGTCTCCGGCGGGACATCACTGCGGCCTGCCACCAGGCAGGCGCGTCTTCGACGGCACGCACATCGTCGCCACCCTCGATGACCCCCTGGACCGGACCTGGTGCGAGGTCGCCGACGTTCTCGTGGCTCCGAGGATTTCCTGGAACGTTCCGGAGAGCGGCGTCTGCGGTCTCCTTGACCGGTATCCCGGTTGCGAGGTCACGGTCGGCGGACACGGGGCCGGGGGCGGCCTCCTGGCCGGGCTGCGCGACGGACGGCTCGCCGCGATCACCGAGGCGGGAGGTCTTTCCGGTGGCTCCGCCCCCTGGCCCGCCGTCTACGGTTCGTTCCTGTACGGCTGGCGGGCCGCCGGAATGCCGTTCGAGAGCCTGGCCACCGCCTCGGTGATCGTGGGCCGGTACGCCGGCTTCTCGGCGGCCCGGATCGGAACGCTCGAAGTGGCGGGCAGGACACAGGTCGGCCCCGCCCGCCTCCGGGCCTACGACACCGGAGGGGCGTCCGCATGAACCGCGGGATCCTCGTGGCCGGTGCCGTCAGCTTCTACATGTCCGTGGGGGTGAGGGAGTTCCCGGTCCGGTACGCCCCCACATCGTCGCCACGCTGGGCATGCGCCGGTGTGTCAGGGGCCGCGGGCCACATCGCGCGGACCCTGAGGACGCTCGGCGACAACGTGCGTCTGTGCACCGTGGTCGGCCGCGATCTCATCGGCGCGGGTATAACGACCGAACTCGGTCGTGCGGGCCTGCTCGGACCCGGGATCGTCGAGAGTGCCGAATCGTCGTCGGGCGTGACACTCGTCACGCCCGACGGCCGTCGCATGGGTTTCCCGAATCTGGCGCCCGTCAACGAGGTCACGTATTCACCGGACCTCTTCGAGACGCAGGCCCGTGGCGCGGACCTTCTGGTCCTGACGAACGCGAAGTTCGTCCGGGATCTGGTGCGGCCCGCGGCTCGGCTCGGCATTCCCATCGCCGTGGACGTCCACCTCATCCACGATCTCGGCGACGAGTACAACCGTCCGTGGCTGGAGGCCGCGCGGATCGTCTTCTGCAGTCACGAGCGCCTTCCCTGCCCGCCCGAGCGGTGGATGGCGAAGTTGTTCCGGCGCTACCCACGTTGCCAGATGGTGGGCGTCGGACTCGGTGAGCGGGGGGCGATGCTCGGGACGAGAGACGGGCTGCTCGTCAGGGCGGAGGCCGTGACGCCACGGGAGGTCGTGAACACCACCGGCGCCGGTGACGCGCTGTTCGCCACCTTCCTGCACGTCTGGCGGAACACCGGCGATCCGGTACGGGCCCTGCGGGCGGCGGTGGTGCACGCCGGCTGGAAGATCGGGTCCCGCACTCCGGTGACGGCGTCACTGACCTGCGAGGAACTGTCGAGGCTGGGAGAGGAACGTTCGCCGCACGTCGTGACCGGACGCTGGGACCCCCGCCTGCCGACCGTCCGTTGGAATGCCGGGACGGCCTGACCACCGAGACCGTCCCGGCATCCAGCCGGGGCGGTCTCGACCGTCGGGCGCCACCCTGCCGTCAGTTTCCGTCCAGACGGGACAGCCGATCGTCCAGCCTTCCGCTCCGGGCTCCCTGTCGGACGAGGATCCGCCGCGCGTCCTCGTAACGTTCACGGGCGTCGTCCCGGTGGCCGTTCTCCAGAGCGAGGTCTCCGAGCGCTTCCAGGGCCTGGGCCTCGCCGTTGTCCGAGCCGATCCGCCGCATCTCCTCCAGCGCCCGTTCCAGGAGATCGGCCGCCGCCGTGGGTCCTCCGGCCCGCGCGCGGCCGAGCAGGACGAGCACGCGTGCCTGGTTGTAGGGGTCGGGTTCCCGCGCGAGGAGCCGTCGCGCCTCCGTCAGGCATTCGACGGCCTCCGCCTGGCGATCCCTCCCGATCATCGCGTCGCCGAGGTCACACAACATCAGAGCCACCTTGCGCGACCTGCCCATCGCGCGGTAGTCGTCGAGTGCCTCCTTGAAGAGCGCGATGGCCTCGTCGACCCGCCCCCGGTCCTTCTCCACCAAGCCCAGCCGGCGCAGGCTGCCGGCCACCCGCTGCCGGTTTCCCTCGCGACGCCAGATCTCCAGCGCTCCTCGGAAGTCGTCGGCGGCCTCGTCCAACCGGCCGAGGGCGCGCAGCGCCAGACCGGTCCGGTTCAGCATCTTGGCCTCACCCGGGGAGTCCGAGCAGGCGCGCGCCGCCGCCAGGCCCATCCTGTCGATCTCCAGCCGTTCCGTGTGATGACCGCGGTACAGGAACAGAGGCCAGATGCCGTCGACCAACTGCCAGGCCACGTCGAACAGACCTCGCTCGGACGCGGCACGGACGGCGGCCCTGAGATTGGCGAACTCGTCCTCCAGCCAGTCGAGCGCCTGCAGCGAGCCGGTGAAGACGACCGGCTCGGCGGGCTCGTGGATCACCGCCCCCCGGGAGAGGAGACGGTACGGCAGCACGACCTGGCTCGCGCTCCAGGCGGTGTACAGGAACCAGTCGAGCGCCCTTCGCGCAGTCTCCTCACGGGTCGCCTCAGAATCCAGCTGCTCGGCCAGTTCCCGGGCGTGCAGCCGGGTCAGGTCATGGAAGCGATACTGCCCGCCGGGCAGGTCGTCGAGCAGGTTGGCGTCCGTCAGGACCTCCAGCAGGCGACGGACCTGGACAAGTGGGAGCCCCACCGTCGCGGCCACCGCCCGGCTGTCGAAGGTGGTGCCGGGGAAGAGCCCGAGCAGCCGGTAGACACGTGCCTCCTGCGGGGAGAGCCCTTGGTAGGAGAGTGTGAGGGCGGCCCGGATCGTCATGTCGTCCTCCACCGACAGCTCGCTGAGACGCCGCCGCTCGTAGCTGAGGGCCTCCACCATTTCCGACAGCGGCCAGTGTGGCCTGGTGGCCAGCCGGGCGGCGGCCACGCACAGGGCGAGCGGCAGTCGCGCACACAGTTTCACCAGCTCGTCGGCCGCCTCCGGCTCGCCGCGCACCCGGTCGTCACCGACGGTCCGTTCCAGCAGCGTCAGCGCGGCGGCCGGACTGAGCCGGCCCAGCTGAACCCCCCTCGCCCCGCGCATCAGCAGCCCTGCGAGCCGCCACCGGCTGGTGACGATCGCGACGCTGTCAGAGGATGCCGGTAGCAGCGGGCTCACCTGGGCCGCCGACAGGGCGTCGTCCAGCACGACGACCAGACGGCGCCCGCTCACCAGTGACTGGTAGAGCGCCGAACGCTCCGCCAGGCCACCGGGGATCTGTCCGGGCGCGACTCCGAAGGCGCGGATGAACCGCCCCAGCACCTCCGCCGGTTGCACGGGGGCGTCCGCGGCGTGCCCACGCAGGTCGGCGAAGAGCTGGCCGTCCGGGAATGCGTCACGCTCCCGGTGTGACCAGTGCAACGCCACCGCGGTCTTGCCGATGCCCGCCGGGCCGCTGACGACGGCGACCTTGGGCGCCCCCGTCCCTCCCGGGCCGGAAAACACGGCGTCCAGCAGGGCGAGGGTCTCGGCACGATCAACCAGGATGCCGCCGGCCGGCAGCTGGGTCGGCCGCGGCAGGGGGGTGGACGCCTGATGCAGGTGGATCCCGCCGTGGATGTCCCTGGCCTGGACCGCCGATCCCAGCACGGTTCCGTTCAGCTCGTTGACATGGTCTTCGGGTCGCTGGTTCCTGGAACTGGAGTCGGCACTCATCGCCCTGCTCGTGTCACGGGAGAGAAACCGCACCCGTGAATAACTGTTGACCGAATTGATTGTTTCCATGCATGAGAAAATGAACAGCAGATTCCATGCTCACGCCATCCGACGTCTCCGTCAAGCGAAAGGGTGTTCTTTCACCTGTTTTCATGCGGCACATAAAGCCAGATGTACGCTCTGAGCAGGGGATATATCTTTTTGTAGCACTTGTAAAGATATGGGCCTTGAGTGATGGAAGTGATGGTGTGAAAACGTAAAATATTTCCGTGATGGCCCCGGCGCTCCCACGTGATCGATGCGCATCCTGTCGTCCGAGTCGACGTACCCCGTCGCTCGTTCATGCAGTTCTCCGAAGGCCGTTTCTTCGAGCTCCACGACTCCCGTTCCGAGGCGGGTAGGTGTCTCAACAGAAGAGGAAACGAACGAAGGACACGCGGAAGACGTCATGGAACGATCCAAACTCCAGGAAGGGACCGGCCGCCTCGCCGAGCGAGGCGGCCGGCCCGTTCAACGTCAGGAGAAGGTCAGCTTCTCGTGCCAGGCGTAGGGGAGGTAGGTGCTGCCGGGGCCGGTCAACGTGCCGTAGACCTGCCAGAAGCTGTTGGGAGCGAGCGAGTAGCTGAAGGTCTTGTCCCCGGGCCGGTCGTCCACGAACGTGGACTGCGTCCCGTTGTTCCAGATCCGTATCTCGATCGTGAATGTCGAGGTGTCCGGGATGTCAAGGCAGATATCGAACGTGTACGTCAACGAACCACCGATGTTGTAGCTGCGGCCGTCTATCGCCCCCCTCTGGAGGTTGGTGGGCATTTGGCCGTTCACGACCCGGGTCCAGTCGCCCGTGGAACAGTCGACTGCGGAGGTGGCCGCGGACGCGGGACTGACGCCGGTGAGCATGGCGCCAAGAGCGACGGTGGCGACGAGAATGGAGATGATGCGTTTCATGCCTCTCCTCATCCGTACGGTGCCTCTTCAACCAAGTAGTTGAAGGATGAACTGATTCTGTCGTGATCACCGTATTCGGACAAGACTGGGCAAAAATATGTTTGAACCTGAGTCAAGCCGGCCACGTTCAGTCCTTCGTCGATGGACGTGGCCTACGTGCTCTCGGTGAAAGCGCGGTTCGCGAGGGTGCGGCATCACCTCGCGCGGGCACGCGAAGTCGAGCACTATGGAGCAGGGCGAGGAGCCTGACGGCTTCGGTGTTTGTTCACGCCGTCACCGGAGGTGAGCGGCGCGTCTGCCTGCGGGTCACCGAGGCCGGGGGCCCTTCTTTTTGCGAGCGGCCGGCGCGGCCCGGCGACCGGAGCCGTTCCGCGCGGGTTTTTGTGCCTGCCGCTGTGCGGGCTTCTCCGCGGGGGAGGCGGGGGTACGGCCTCGCGAGCTGTTCACCGTCCGGCCTCGGACGATGCCGATGAAATCCTCCACCAGGTCAGTGGTGGCGTCCGTGGGCCAGGTCAGCGCGACCTGAGACCGCGGCGCGTCCTGCACCGGCCGGTACGTGAGATCCCTGCGGTGGTGGAGACGCGCCAGCGACAGCGGAACCAGGAGAATCCCGGCGCCGCCCGCCACAAGCTCGATCGCGTCCGCCGTCGTGGCCGGGCGGGTGAACGCGGGCAGCCCGGGCCGGACCGCCCACTCGATGGTGTCGTCCAGGGGGTGGAACACCTCGTCGTCGCCCAGGTCGGCGACGGCCACCTCGTCGGCGGCGGTCATCACGTGGTCCTTGGGCACCACGACCACCGTGCTCTCCTCGTAGAGAGGGATCACGCTGAGCCCCTCCCGGTCGATCGGCAGCCTGGCCAATCCGGCGTCGGCACCGCCGTCCCGCAGGAGTCCCACCACCTCGGCAGCGGGAACCGCGACCAGGGCGATCGGCACACCGGGCATTCTCTCGGTCCAGATGTTGACCCATTTCGCGGGTGTCACCCCGGGCACGTACGCCAGTCGGAACGTCCTGCCGGTCTCTCCATCAGTCACTTCCTCAGGGTAGATGTCAAAGTGACCTGTTCCGGCTGACTACTCTTGACGCCATGACCTCGCCCAAGCCGAAGAGCACCCAGACGATGAAGCCCGCGACCGCGGCCAAGAAGCTGGGTGTCCCCCTTCTGGCCACTCCCGCCGAGTTCCAGGCGGGTGTCGTCTCCAGGGACGAGCTGAACGCGTTGCAGGCGACGCCGCCCGCCTGGCTCGCCGACCTGCGTCGCAACGGCCCGCACACCAAGCAGGTCATCGCCGCGAAGCTCAAGGTCTCCATCGCCGGCCTGCTCAGGGGTGGGATCACCGGACCGCTCACCACTGCCGAGATCGACGCGCTGAAGGCGGAGAAGCCGGCCTGGCTGGAGCGCGAGCAGTCCCTCCAGGCCGAGGCCCGCAAGGAAGCACTCCGCCTCAAGCAACGCTAGACGGCTGAGACCCCGCGTCTCCGGCCTCGGACGACGACGGATCACCGTGGATCGCGTGCGCGGGCGGGGGCGGGCATAGCCCAATGGTCCCGCCCCCGCCCGTCTTACTCCGCGAGCGGGATGTGTCGAGTCCTGCGCCCATCAGGTCGTGGTATGTCTGGCGATCCGCAGCCGCCTGGCCGCTGCGGGTGGTCCTGACGGTACGCGGTCGGCGCCGTTCGCCGTTTTGTCGCGGCCGCCGGGCCGGAGAGCCGCATGCCCGGCCCGCACCATCCCCCGTTGGATGTTGGTGCGGGCCGGGCCGGCCATGTCGTCCGGTCAGGTCCAGTTACGCAGCCGGATCGAGAGCATGCAGTTGGGGGATGTGGCCTCAAGCCTGTAGTAGTGACTGGCGTTGAGGTTGTAGACCTTGAACGTCGTGCTGCTGCTCACGAGGTCCTTGGTGCCCCAGCTCACCCGGCTCCAGTTGTTCGTGATGTTGTACAGCTCCCAGTTGACCCGGCAGACCAAGGCACCGCTGGGGTTGAGCTTGACCTCGAGCCACTTCTCCCAGCTGTGCGGCTCCAGTGTCCCCGCCCCGCACGAGATCAGCGGAGGGGCGTTGTTGCAGGTGCGAGTGCCGTACGGTTCAGCCGAGGCCGGCCCGGCGACCAGCGTCGTTCCCAGGAACGCCATCGCCAAGGTGCCCGCCGCCGCCAGCCGTCGGAACGGCTTGGATGCTCTGATCCTGCGTGTGGTCATTGCGTCTCCTTGTTCTTGGTGAGAGGTCGGCATTTCCTCATGACCCGCCCGGGTGCGGGGCCCGCGCCTCACCAGGCGCGCCTGATGATCCGGGTGGTCCTGCTCCGAATGTTCGACGGGTGGACATCGAGCTGGATCCCCTTCGTCCCACAGCCGGGGACGGGGTCGGGAACGGCTCGGGTCGAGCATCGGAGACGCCGATATATGTGCGGTATAGGCCCTGGTGGAACGCGCTTCGGCGCCTGCGGGCCGGTCCGGCGCGGGCACGTGCTCCTGCCCTGACCGAACGATTGACAAAGCGGGCGGCGGTCCAGGATTCTTCATTCTGAAGTCCGATGAGAGCGGAATCCGAGTGGAATTTCATGTTCTGGGGCCGCTTAGCATCTCTCGTGACGGTCGGCTGGTTCCTGTCAATGGGGCGCCCAAGCTTCAGCTCACCCTTGCCGCGTTGCTGTCCAAGGCCGGCCAGCCGGTGTCGATCGACTGGCTGATCGCCGCTGTCTGGGATGATCAGCCGCCCGTGTCTGCGCGGCGCAACATCCACCTCTACGTCCACCAGCTGCGGCGGGCGTTCGGCGCCCACGTCCTGCCTGGACGGCCGGGCGGATATGCGATCATCCCCGACGCGCTCGACGCGGCACGTTTCCGCAGTCTCGCCGCGCAGGGGAACGCGGCCCTGGGCGGTGGCGATCTCGAACTGGCCCGTGACCGGCTGCGTGGGGCGCTGAACCTGTGGCGGGGACCGGCGTTCGGGGAGTTCGGCGACTACGCGCTCATCGCCGAGGAGGCCCGGCGGCTGGAGGAGGCGCGGCTCGCCGCTCACGAGCGGCTGGCGGAGGCCGAGCTCGGTCTGGGACGGCACATCGAGCTGGCCTCCGAGCTGGCCGACCTCACCCGGCAGCATCCGTACCGGGAGAGCTTGCGCGGTCATCTCATGATCGCGCTGTACCAGTCCGGCCGTCAGGTCGAGGCGCTGGAGGTCTTCCGCCGGACCCGCGATCTGTTGAACGCTCAGCTCGGCATCGAACCCGGCCCCGTGCTCCAGCGTCTGCACGAGGCGATGCTCCGCGGTGACGAGGATCTCCTCCCTTCCCTGGGTCTGCCGCCGCGGATGCCCACCGCGCCGCGGGCGACGGAGGGCGGGGCCGTGGACGACTGCCCGTACCGGGGTCTGATGGCGTTTCAGCCGGAGGACGAAGGGTGGTTCTTCGGCCGCTCTCAGCTGGTCGACCGGCTCCGCGATCTGGTCGACCGGCTTCCGGTGGTCGGCGTGTTCGGGGCGTCCGGAAGCGGGAAGTCATCACTCCTGCGCGCCGGCCTGCTGGGGACGACCTTCAGTGAGGACGGTACGGCGGAGCCGCGGCTGGGTCTGATCATGACACCGGGTGAACACCCGCTGGACACGTTGGCCGACCTGGTGGCGAAGGTGTCCGGCGGCGATCCCAGGACGCTCCGCGACGATCTGTCCAGTGATCCCGGAGCCGTGAACGCTGCCCTGGACATGGCCCTGCGCGGCGCGCGGGAGAGCCGCCGGCTGCTGGTGGTGGACCAGTTCGAGGAGATCTTCACCCTGTGCGCCGACGACGGAGAACGACGCCGATTCGTCGAGGCCCTGCTGGGCATGGCACTCGGCGCGGACCGCGGCACCGTTCTCGTGCTTGGCATACGAGCCGACTTCCTCGCCCACCTGACCCAGCATCCCGGCCTGGTCGAGGCTCTGGGCGGCGAGGCCCAGCTGCTCGTGGGGCCGGTCTCGTCGGCGGACCTTCAGGAGATCGTCGTCCGGCCCGCCGCCCGGGCGGGGCTCACCGTGGAGCCCGGCCTGCTGGCCACGGTGCTGGCCGACGCCGCCGAGGAGCCGGGCAACCTGCCGCTGGTGTCGCACGCGCTGCTGGAGACCTGGCGGAATCGCGTCGGCCCGAGTCTCACGCTGTCGGCCTATCAGGCGGCCGGTGGCGTACGCGGGGCCATCGCGCAGAGCGCGGAACGGGTCTACGACGAGCTCGCCCCCGCGGAGCAGCGGGCCGCGCGCCGGATCTTCCTAAGACTGACCGCGCTGGGAGACGGCACGGAGGACACCAGGCGGCCCATCTCCCGGGCGGAACTCGTCGGCCTGGCCGACTCCGGCGTCACCTCCGGCGTGCTGGACCGGCTCGCGGCCGCACGGCTGGTCGTCCTCGCGGAGCAGACGGTGGACGTGGCGCACGAAGCGCTGATCCGGGCCTGGCCCCGGCTTCACCGCTGGCTCACCGACGACCGCGAGAGCCTGTTCGTCCATCGGAGGCTCACCGATGCCGCGCAGACGTGGCGGGAACTGGGGCGTGACTCCGGAGCCCTGTATCGAGGCGCGCAGCTTCTCGCCGCCCGAGGCTGGGCGGAGGATCACCCGCAGGAGCTGAACGACATCGAGAGTGCTTTTCTGCGGATGAGCCGTGTGCTGGAGGAGAGCGAGCGCACCGCGACGAGACGCCGTACCCGGCTCCTGCAGCGCCTCCTGGTCGCGATGGCCGTCCTCTTCCTGCTTGCCCTGTCCGGCGGAGGCGTGGCCGTACGGCAGGGCCAGGAGGCGGGCCGCCAGCAGGTGGTCGCCCTGTCCCGCCAGCTGTCCCTGAAGGCACGGTCACTCCTCGGCACCGACCCCGATCTGGCCGGTCTGCTGGCGATCGCCGCGTTCCGTGTCAATCCGGAGGCCGAGACGCGGGGCGCTCTGCTGAGCGTGTCGGCCGCGGCGCGCCGCCGGATCGAGCTCAACGCCGAAGGTCCGGCGATCTTCGGGGTGGCGTTCAGTCCGGACGGCTCATGGCTGGCTTCGGCCGGCGCCGACGGAACGGTCGGGCTCTGGAACCCTCGTAGCCGTACCCGTGTCGCGACCTTCTCCGCGAACACGGGACTCGGGGGGAGAGGTGAGGTCCATGCCAGGGCGGTGGCGTTCAGCCGGGACGGCCGCGCGCTCGCCTCCATCATCAGGGAGGCCGCGCTCAAGGCCAGCGGAGGCACGATCGTCGTGTGGGACCGGGACTCCCGCCGGCCGGTGTTCCAGCGGGTGCGGGCGAAACTCACCGACGCGATGGCGCTGAGCTCCGACGGGACGAAGATCGCCGTCGGCGCCGGAAACGGGGCGATCGAGGTCTGGGACCTGCGCGACGGGAGCAGACGCACCCTGAAAGGACACCGGGAGGAGGTCGTGGCTCTCACGTTCAGCCCTGACCAGGCGTTTCTGGTGTCCGCCACCGGAGGAACGGAGAAACCGCTCGTCTGGGACACCGCCTCCTGGACCAAGGTCGCCACGGTCCCCGCAGAACACGTCCACAGGCTGGGCTTCGGTTCCGCCGACGGTACCCTCGCCACCGGATCGTCGTATTACGGGGTGCGGTTCTGGCGAATCGCTCACGACGGTGTGACCTTCATGTCCGCGCTGCCCAAGCGGTCGCCGTACACCTGGGACATGTCCGCTCCCGTCGCCGGGCGGATCGCCGTCGCCGACGAGGACGGCCTGATCACCGTCTGGGACATCGCGCGACAGCAGCCCGTCGAGACCTACCAGGACAGAAATCGCACCGAGACGCTGTCTCTCGCCTTCAGCGCCGATGGCTCGATGTTCGCCTCGGCGGGATTGGGCAGGACCATCGTGGTCCGTGAACGTGCCCTCCCTCCGTTCAGCGGGCACAGCCGGGCCGTGAACGACATCGAGATCAGCCCGGATGGTCGTCTCATCGCGTCCGCGAGCAGCGACACCACCGTCCGGCTGTGGGACGTGCGCGGAAACCCGATCGCCACGCTCGGCGACCATCCCGATCACGTCCGGGCCGTCGCCTTCAGCCCGGACGGCCACCGGCTCGCGACCGTCACCCGCAGTCACACGCTCACCGTCTGGGACGTCGACAGCAGGCGGAGGCTCGCCACGATCACCTACGAAGGGCTCGGCGCCTCCACCGACGTGGCCTTCGACCCGCACGGGCGCTTTCTCGTCGCGACCGCGCTCGGCCGGTTCCGCTGGGACGTCCACGATCTGCCAAGTACGTCCGAGGTGCCGTTTCCGGGTGGGAACCTGTCCTCGGCCCTGGCGTTCAGCTCACGCGATCCGCTGCTCGCCACCGCCGGCCCCGCAGGAGACCTGCTCGTCTGGGACCTGGCCAGGGACCGGGAGGTCCGCGCCCTCAGAACCAGGCAGGGCTCGGTACTCGACGTCGCCTTCAGCCCGGACGGCAAACTGATCGCCACGGCGGGGGCCGACCGGACCGTCGAACTCTGGGACACACGGACCGGGGAGCCGTACGCCACGCTGCCCGGCCACACCGCCCCGATCCAGGTCATCGCCTTCAGCGGGGACGGCCGTGCACTCGCGTCCGCGGGTGACGATCGTACGATCACCGTCTGGGATCTGGCGTCCAGGAGGCCGACGGCGACGCTCACCGGCCACACGGCTCCGATCAAGGGCCTGACCTTCACTCCCGACGGAGACCTGATCTCCGGAGGAGACGACGGCAGGATCATCCGCTGGTCGCTCCAGCCGGACCCGCTCGTGGGGAAGCTCTGCCAGGAGATCGGCCGCGACCTCACCCGCGAGGAGTGGGCCACCTACCTCCCCTCCATGGACTACCAGCCCACGTGCTGAAGGGACGTCCACCTCGCAGTTCCGCAGCGTCCCTGGCGGTACGCGGTCCGGCGCTCTGCTCGGCGATGTCGAACACAGGACCGCCGACGGCCGTGGAGTCCTCTGGAGCCGGCCCTCGATTGACTTTGTCGCAAGGTTTGATGCATCATTTTGAGACAAAGCTTGCGACATTAGGAGAGGGTATGTCGAACAGACCATTCCCGGATGCCGATCCCCCGGTGCGTCCGGAGGATCTTCGGCAGGCGGGCACGTGGCTGGTACAGCACGGGCTGGCCGATGCCAGGCCGACGCCGTTGCTGGCCACGCGTCTGATGGTGCGGCGACGCGCACGCCTGGCCGGTCACGTCATGCTGGCCGCGTTGATCATGGCGGCCGCGCTCGCGCAGGCCTACGGCATGTTCTGGTCGCACCCCCCGATGCCGTTGCTGGTCTTGGCGGCGTCGACGGTCGGATTTCTGCTGGTCCGGCTGCTGCTTGACCGGTGGGTACGGCGCGTCGACCGGCGTGCCGCCGCGACGTTGTCACGACGGGCGGCCCACCCGCTCCAGCCCGGCTGGCGAGCCCTGCTCGGCAGGCCGTATGCCACCTTCGCGGCTGCCTCCTTCGCCGGTGCGGTGGTGCTGGCGCTGAGCGCCTTGATCGTCCGGGACCCCGCCGTGTGGTACGCGGTCGCGATCCTGCTGGTCGGCCTGTTCGGTGTCGGCATCGGTGCCGCCTTGCAGTTATACGATCTGCTGGTGCGTCCGGTCGTGGCCGAGGACGAGGTCTCGCTGACGGCCGATGTCATCATGCGCATCGAGGATGCGCGCGAACTCACCACGCCGACCGTGCTGTGGGCGCTGCCTGTGGTGTTGCTGTTCGGATCCGCGCCTGAATGGTGGAATGCCGCCGCTCTCGTCTTCATGCTCCTGGGCCTGGTCACATGCGTTGTGATCCAAGCGAGAACTCCATCGAGCCTGACGGCGGCGCGGCAGGCCATGAGCGTCCAATGATCGTCATCGACGCGGCCTCGCCCGTACCGCCATTCGAGCAACTGCGTACTCAGCTGGCCAGGCAGATCCAGGACCGAATGCTGACGGTGGGCTCGCGGCTGCCGACGATCCGCCACCTCGCGGCCGACCTCGGCTTGGCCGTCAACACGGTCGGCAGGGCTTACCGGGAGCTGGAGGAAGCCGGACTGATCGAGACCCGCGGACGGGCGGGTTCGTTCGTGTCGGCCGCCGGCCAGGAGGGGCGCGAACGGGCACGCCAGGCCGCCGCAGACTATGCGGCCGTGATCGCCAGTGTCGGTATCGACACCGGCGAGGCGATCCGGATAGTTCAGGCCGCGCTGACGCCCGGTGAGGCGGCATCGGTCTCCGCGTGACTCACCACGGCTTCCTGGCCGGAGACCAACCGCGACCACTCGGAGGAGACCTCCTCCGGGGAGAGGCCGCTGGACCGCGTGAAGAACGCGATCCAGCTCCCTCAGTAAGCCGGTATCGAGCTGAAACGCCCCGTTTCCGATCATGGGAACGGGGCCGCGGCCGCTCAAGACATGATCGAGTGCGGGACAGCGTCCTGCTCGCCTACGCCGACCGCGGCCGCGTCATCCGGCTGTCCTGCCGGCCCTCCTCGTCGACGGCCACGTCGCCGGTGTGTGGCGTCCGGTCGAGGGAGGCATCGAGGCGTCGGCCTGCCGTCCGCTGGACGACAACTTGTCGGTCAGACCACGGTGCAGGGGATGCCGTTGAGGGTGAAGGCGGTTGGTTTGCCGGTGTTGCCGGTGTGGGTGGCCTGGAAGCCGATGTCGATGGTGGCCCCGGGGGCGAGCGTGCCGTTGTGGCTGACGTTGCGGGCGCTCACCTGGCCGCTGGAGGGCGAGTAGGTGCCGTTCCAGCCCGAGGTGATGGACTGGCCGGAGGGCAGGGTGAAGACCAGCGTCCAGCCGTTGATCGTCGTGGTTCCGGTGTTGGTGATGCTGATGTTGGCGGTGAAGCCGTTGTTCCAGGAGTTCATCGTGTAGGCGACCCGGGGCGCGGATCCGGGGGGCGTCGGGGTCGGGGTGGGGGTGGGCGTCGGCGTGGGGTCGGGGTCGTTGGTCACGCCGGTCACGAAGGTCATCACGCTTCTGGCGGGGAGCGTGACGGTGAGGGAGCCGTTCGACATGGTGGTCGCCCCCTGGGGTGCGACGGTCCTGCTCGCGTCGGTGAGCCAGGACGAGACACTGGAGGACCCGGTGGCGTTTGACACGGTGAACTGCTGGCTCACCGCGGAGGTGTTCTTGTTGACGGCGACGATGACGATCGTGGAGCCACTGCCCCGGTACGCCGAGACGTAGACGTTCGACGCCGGGTTCGCGGTCGCGTCGACCCGCACATAGCCGGGGCGGACGAACCTGGCGAAGTGCGCCATCATGGCACCGCGCTTGCTGACCTGGCCGTCCTCCCTCATGGGACCGTAGCTGCGTCGGATGTACCACCAGATGTACGCCTGGAACTCGGCGTCCACCATGGCGCGGTGGATGTGCTCCCCGACGTCGAGTGCCTGGGGCCAGAGGTCCGCGGAGTCGCTGCTGTTGGGGTAGTAGACCTCGGTCATCCAGAGCTCTTTGCCCGCGCCCCTCTGCTTGAAGAGGGGGTAGGGGAAGTTCGAGAACTGCGTGCCGTAGAGGTGGGCGCCGAGAATGTCCATGTTGGCGAGCGCGGTGGAGTCGTTGAGGATCGGGTCCGAGATGTTCTTCAGATACTGGAAGGACTCGGGCGCGATCACCCTGGTGTTGATCGATCCGGCGTTCTCCCGCATGAACCTGAGCATCTCGGTGGGAGTCCACCACGTCCAGTCATGCGCGTAATCGGGCTCGTTCTGCACCGATATGGCGTACAGGTTCACCCCGTTGTTCCGCATGTGCGTGGTGAAGTCGTTCAGGTGCTGGGCATAGGCCGCGTACATGTTGGACCTGAGGCGTTTCGCGTTGGTCTGACTGCCGCGGACGAAGGTCTCGATCATGTTGGCGGGGGGATTCCACGGCGACGCGATGACGGAGGCGCCGAGTTCGATCGCGCGCTTCGCCGTCGCCACGTCACGGCTCCAGTCCGCCTGGTTCTCGGGGACGGGGATCCTCAGCACGGAGAACCCGAGCCGGCCCTCGCCGGTGCCGAACGCCGTTTCCCGCTGGGCGGCCGTGAGGTCGCCGATCCAGGCCGCGAAGGTCATACCGCCGAAGCCGCGGATCGTCTGCCGCTGTGCCGACGGATTGATGACCGCGGGCGCGGCCGTGGCCTCCGTGGCCGCGACGACGGAGGCCGCGCCGATGACCGGCAGGGCTCCCAACGTCGTCAGGACGGCTCTCCGGCTCAGTGGGCCGCGCTCGCCGTTCTCGGGCACGTTCTGTTCCTGTGTCATGTCTCCTCCTCGTGGCTGTCGGCGCTGATCCGCGCCTACTCGGTCCCGGCTGTCCGGTCGGCGCCGATCTTCGGCGTCGCTGCTGAGGTGGACCCTGTTCGTGTTCTCGATGTCGATGGGCTCTCGCGATTGTTAGCGTTAACATCCTCTTGTGCCGAACGGCATACGAGCGCGAAGGGGATGCGGATCGCTCACATGGTCGCGTGGGGGGGTGATACTCCGGCGGAGTCTGACCCGGGCCCTCGGTAGGGGGCAAGTGCGAAACGGGTCGACTAGCAGCGAACTGGAGAAATTCATCGTTGAACATGAAAATTTCAGGTTAAAAATCCGCGTCCTCGCATCTGTTCCGCTACTGAAGATCGTCCTACGCTGAGCCCTCCAGGCGAAAACGGATGGCAAGAGCCCTCGCGAAAGTGTTTTCCTGGGTGATCACCCGAGTGGCGACACCCCCGGGCGAGGTCGGACGACGGTGGATCACCGCGGACCCGCGCCTCCACGGGACGTTTCGGAAACCATCCGCATCAGATGACCGTGTTGGAGAACATGTGCCTGTCGTGAGCAGCTCGTGGCGGGCGCCGGTCGTCCTGGCGTACGTGACCTTCGTACTGGCCGGGTTGAACGCAGGTGTGAGCGGGGTGCTGCTGCCCACGCTGATCGGCGACTACGGCGTCGACATGACGACGATCGGCATCACCTTCTTCGTCCTCTCCGCCGGGTTCATGCTCGCGGGATCCACCACGGGTCCGCTGCTTGAGCGCCTCGGCACGCGCCTCGCCCTCGCCGTCGCCGGCGGCCTGTACGCGATGGTGACGCTGTACATGGCGAGCCGTCCCTCGTTCGCGGCCTTCGTGGCGGTGCAACTGGTGGTCGGTTACGGCTCCGGCGTGCTGGAGTCGGTGCTCAACGCCTACCTCGCGGAGCTTCCCTCGGCCACGACGCTGCTCAACCGCCTGCACGCGTTCTTCGGCGTCGGCGCGCTGCTCGGCCCGTTGATGGCCGCCTGGATGCTGACCTTCCTGCCGTGGACCGCCGTGTGGCTGGTGCTGGGGGTGGCGTACCTGCCGCTGGTGGCCGGTTTCCTGGTCGCCTATCCCAGGCGTACCCCCGTGGGTGACGCCTCTGTGGGGCCCGGCGCCCCGGTGCCCGAGCCTTCCGTGGAGTCCGGTACCCCGGTGCCCGAGCTCTCCGCGAAAGAAGGGCACCCTTGTCCGGCCGCCCCTGCGCCTCCAGCGGGTCTCCCCGGGGCCGAACCGGAGCGGGGCGGTCTGCTCGCCTCCGTGACGCGCTCGCCCGCGGTGATGCTGGCCTCGGTGTTCCTCGCCGTGTACGTCGGCCTGGAGGTCAGCGTGGGCAACTGGGGGTTCACCCTCCTGGTGGAGGAGCACGCTCAGACCGGCCTCACCGCCGGTTACATCTCCAGCGGCTACTGGCTCGGGCTCACCCTGGGGCGGTTCCTGATCAGCCCGGTCGCCACGAGGGTGGGGCTGACCGCGGTCGGCATGACCTACGCCTGCCTGGTCGGCGTGACGGTGAGCACGGTGCTCGTCTGGGCGGCGCCGGGAGCGGTCGTGGCGACCGCCGGTTTCCTCCTTCTCGGCTTCTTCCTCGGGCCCGTCTTCCCGACGGCGATGGCGGTGGTGCCCACTCTGACCACGGCCCGGCTGGTGCCGACGGCGATCGGCGTCATGAACGGGGTGTCGGTCATCGGCGGTGCGGTGTTTCCCTGGCTGACCGGGGCCCTCGGGCAGAGCGCAGGGATCTGGACCCTGATGCCCTCCGCCGCGCTCCTCGCCCTGCTGCTCCTCGCCCTCTGGCGGACGATCGCCGCCCGGATGATTCCGGCCTGACCCGGCCGGATCGAGATCCGCGCGGACGCCCCCGGGAGGGAGCGGCGTCCACCGGCCTCACACGGTGATAACGATCTTCGATCGCGCGTGCTCGGTGAAGCGGGCGTTGGGGAGATGGAGGCGGTCGTGGAAGGAGGCGACGGTGGTGGGGACGTCGAAGCCTTCGTCCACCAGTTCGCAGACCACCTTCCCGGACGTGCCGGCGCGGTCCAGGGAGAGTGACGTGAGAAGGTTCAGACGGTTCTGCACGACGTGGGGGGTGCGCCCCCGCAGCAGCAGGCCGTCACCGTTCGTCAGGGATCCGGCGCCGATGTCCACCAGGGTGGCCGCCCCGGTCGAGGGGGTGACGCGAAGCGGGGCCGCCACGAGTACGGCGAGGAACCCTGCTGCGATAAATATCGCCCTCATCGGGATGCATCCCATCTGTCGCGAATGCGATGGTCCACCGGGATGCCCGCCTGGGCGGCGGACCTAACGTGCGACGCCCGGTTCACTCCCGTCCTTGGATAGCGTCGAGGTCATGCGGCTTCATGTGGGATGCGCGATGTGGACCCTCAAGTCATGGCAGGGGAGTCTCCTGCCTCACCCGCTCCCGCCGGGAGAGCGCCTGCGGGCGTACGCGACCTGGTGCAACGCGGTGGAGGGCAACACGACGTTCTACGCGACACCGGCGAGGAGCACGGTGGAGTCGTGGGCGCGGCAGACCGCGCCCGACTTCCGGCTGGTGGTGAAGCTGCCCAAGTCGATCACCCACGAGGGGCGCCTCACCGGCGTCGACGAGGAGGTCCGGTCGTTCCTGGAGACGATCGAGCCGCTCGGGCCGCGAGCCCACGCCCTCTGGATCCAGCTGCCGGGGTCGTTCGCCCCGACCGACCTCGGCGCCCTGGCCGCCTTTCTCCACCGGCTTCCCCGTTCGCACAGGTACGCCGTCGAGGTCCGCCACCGCGCGTTCTTCGACGACGCGCGATCCGCGCGGCTCCTCGAAGGGGTCCTCAACGGTGCCGGCGCCGAGTGGGTGCCCTTCGACACCACGACGCTCTTCCGGAGCCCCCCGACCAGCGACACCGAACGGGAGGCGTGGTCGAGGAAGCCCCGCATGCCGCTCCGGTCGGCAGCCCTCACCGACCGGCCGATCGTCCGCTACCTCGGGCGGGACGACACAAAGAGCACGATCGAGGGCTGGCAGCACTGGATCGGCACGGTCACCGGCTGGCTGCGCGAGGGCCGCTCGCCGACCGTGTTCGTCCACACCCCCGACAACGCCGACGCGCTCACGCTCGCCCGTCGCTTCCACGACGACGTACGGGCGCTGCTGCCGGAGGTGGAGCCGCTGCCCGAGCCCATGCCCACCGAGCCGCTCACCCTCTTCTGACCCGCCCGGGCTGCCGCAGCACGACGAGCGCGACGGCGAAGGCGGCGCCGAGCAGGGCGGCGGCGATGCCGAAGGCGAGGTGGTAGCCGCCGGTCAGCGCGGACGCCGCGCTCTCTCCCGCCGACAGCAGTTCCTCGGTACGCCGGGCGGCCAGCGTGGACAGCACCGCGACGCCGACGGCCATGCCGCCGATCGCCACCGCCGCGGGGAGCATCGCGAGACCGGTGTCGAGGGCGCCGTAGCCGAGGACCCTCTGCATGTAGAGCGCGACGACGATCTGGAGGGCGAACATGGCCGACAGCGTCAGGATCTGGGCGAGGAAGGCGTGGCCGGCGGCCGGCAGGCGTGAACGGCCCCGGCCTTCGACGCGCATCGTGATCGACAAGTGGTTGATCCTGACACGGTGGCAGGGCGTAGAACGGGACCATGAGCAGTGACACACTCCATGACCGTCTCGCCCAGGCCGTGGGACAGGGCCGGGTGCCCGACCTCCACGGCGTGGTCGCCGTCCGCCACGGCCGGGTGATCCTTGAGCACTACGGCGAGGGCGAGGACTTCAGACTGAACGAGCCGCTCGGCCGGGTGCGCTTCACACCCGACACCCTTCACGACCTCCGCTCGATCACCAAGAGCGTCGTCGGCCTCCTGTACGGCATCGCCCTGGCCGACGGCGAGGTGCCGGAGCCGCGCGAGCCACTGCTTCGGCACTTCCCCGAGTATCCGGACCTCGCCGAGGATCCCCGGCGCGCCGCGCTCACGATCGAGCACGCCCTCACCATGACGCTCGGCCTGGAGTGGGACGAGAGCGTCCCCTACACGAGCGCGGCGAACAGCGAGGTCGCGATGGAACTGTCCCCCGACCGTTCCCGCTACGTCCTGGAGCGGCGGATCGTGGAAGAGCCGGGCACGACCTGGTCCTACTGCGGAGGCGCCTCCGCGCTGGTGGCGCGGCTCATCGCGAAGGGCACGGGACAGGCGGTGGAGGACTACGCGCGCGCCAGATTGTTCGAACCCCTGGGGATCTCGCGCTTCGAGTGGTCGTCCGGCGAGGACGGGACGGTGATGGCCGCCTCCGGGCTGCGGCTCACCCCCCGCGATCTTCTCGCGATCGGGCGGCTCGTGCTCGAAGGGGGCGGCGACGTCGTCCCCTCGTCCTGGCTGAAGACGGCCCTGCACCCGCACGTGCGGATCGACGACGACCTCTCCTACGGCTACCACTGGTATTCGGGCGACACGTGGAAGGGAGGGTCGGGCAACGGCGGCCAGGTGATCTACGTGGCGCCCGCGCTGGACCTGGTCGTCGCCATCACCGGAGGCCGGTACGGCACGCGCGACCGCTCGATGATCTCGATCGTGCTCGAAGAGGTGATCCTGGAGGGGATCAGGTCGTGAAGACGCGCCCGCGGGGGCGCTGATCGCCGGACGCCGCCCGTACCGTCGGAGCGATCGACGCGTCGGGGACGTGTTCGACCGAGGGCCCCGCCGGCTCGCCCGGCCGCGTCGCCGCCGGGACACGCGATCGTACGGCTGCCGTGAGGTGCGCCGGACGGAGGCGAGGCGTCCCCTCGGGCGGGGAGCGCGTCAGGGATTCTTCGCCCGGGGCCGCTGCGTGATCGCGTTCCTGACGATCCACAGGACGCTCTGGTGGATCGCCACCCCGGCGGAGACGTTGAGCACTCCCAGCGCGGCCGCCGTCATGAGCGACCCGTCGAGCCCGATCGCGTCGCCGGCCAGGAGCACCACGGGCCAGAACACGGCGGCGGCGAGGAGGGAGGCCCGCCACCAGCGTCCGAAGACCAGGCCGAACAGGATCATGGTTGGTATCACGATGCACGCCCTTCGGAATGATCTACCGACATCCTCATCATGACCTCGGGGCCCCGGTTCTAAGCCCCCGAGATCGGCTCGATCGGCGTACCGGCCGGGATTCGCGAGGCGGAACCGGCGCGGGGACGCCCGCACGGCTCGTCACCGCGCCCGTGCCCACGGGGAACGACCCCCCGGATCCGGTGCGCGGCCGTACGCTCACCGACGACCGCCGCCGTCACCTCCCGTCCGGTGACCGGTGGAGCGCCCCGGACGCGAGAGGTTCTCGTACGAGCGGTGAGGAGCTTCGGGAGGTCGTGCCTTCGGGATTCGCGGGCGTCGCTCCCCGCGAACCCTCGCCGCACGTCCGGCGGGAGCCTCCGGGCGGCGGACGTACACGGGAGTGCCCGGCTGAAGGAACCGGTAGAGGGTGAGGGCGTGGTGCAGCGGGACCCGGACGCACCCGTGGGAGGCGGGGAAGCGGGGGACGAGGGTGGAACCGTGGATCGCGATGCCGCCGTTGAAGTAGACGGGATAGAACATCGCCCCCAGAATCCCCGTGGACCAGCCGGAAACCCGCACTCCCGCCCGATAGTCGCCGACCGGGGTCGAGGCGAACCCGCAGTGCCCCTTCTCGCAGTACGGTCTGCGGGCGCCGGTGGAGATGTGGGTCACCAGCACGGGTTTCCCGCCTCGCCACGCGATGAGGAGCTGGCGCCGCAGGTCGATCTCGGCCCTTTCCCGCTCCCCGTGCGTCACCAGGGGCCTGATCCGGCGAGGGCGCAGGAGGGCCTGCCAGGTCGGCAGGTCGATTCTGTCGACGGGCTTCAACCCGTTCGCCTTCTGGAATGCCCATACGGTCATGCGCAGAGCGGAGTCGTACAGAGGGCTGAGATTTCCCGGCGGAAATCCCAGACGCTTGAGCCTTTTCTTTGTGTTGTGCACCTCGATTCCCCTGCTGCCTGTTCTGAGGACCGTGAATTGATCCGGCAGGGGGAGGTGCCGGGAGTCGGGGGCGGGGTCGGCCGTGGCGGGCGCGATGCCGAGAGGGAGGGGGAGGGCTGTGGCCAGGGCGAAGACGGTGCCGGTGATGAGGGAACGTCGAACTGTGCCTCGCATGGTGTGACGTCTATCCGCCGTCGGGCGCGCTCAACCCTTTGACATTACTTGCCGGAGAGTAAGACTTGTACATCCGCATGCGATTCACGGGTTATCTCGGATGGATTTTCCTGGGTAAATGCATATATGTCTCCTGGTGGCGTTATGTAGCGATATCAATAAGATATTTCTGGAAATATTACTCGCCGGGTGCGCGCGTGGCGGGCCGCCCGGTCGCGGGCGCGGGGGCCGAGCGCCTCTCATGGGCGTACGGGCATCGGACACTCCGCCTCCGCGGTGACCTCCCCCGTCCCTCGCGGGCGAATGCGATCCGCCGAGGCGTTCTGGTCGCCGGGCGAAGCGCATTGATTCACGTGAAACCTTCGCCGCCGTCCGGGATGGTCATCCGCCCGGCGCTCGAACCCGGCGGGGTGGGCCGGCGCGTGCCCTTCGTCGCGACCGGCAAGGGCTCCGCGACAGATCACCCGATGGTTCACATCGCGGGAAAACGGGCCTGTAGCCAGGCTCCGTGACCTTCCCCCACGACGCGCAGGCTGCCCCCGTGCCTTACCGCGATGTCTCTGGCGATGGCGAGCCCGAGCCCCGCACCGCCCGCGTCCCTGTCCCTGGCCTCGTCCAGCCGGGTGAAGCGGTCGAAGACCGCCTCGTGGTGCTCGGCCGGAATACCCGGTCCGTCGTCGCGCACGTCGAGCACCGCCTCGCCGCCCTCCGTGGCGAGGCGGACGGTGACCGTGGAACTCGCGTGGCGTACGGCGTTGTCCACCAGATTGGCCACCAGGCGGCGCAGCTGTCCGGCGGAGCCCAGGACCACGGTGTCGGCGGCCACCTCCAGCGTGACCTTGATCTCCGGCCTGGGCCTCGACCTGGCCGCCTCCTCGGCGGTCACCTGGCCGAGATCCACCTCCTCGTGACAGGCGGGCTCACCGGCGTCCAGGCGGGCGAGCAGGAGGAGATCGGAGGTGAGCGCCTGGATCCGCTCCACGTCGGTCAGCGCCTCGGCCGCGAGCGGCCCCGGCCGGGCCAGCTCCAGGCGGGTACGCAGGATGGCGAGCGGGCTGCGGAGCTCGTGGGCCGCGTCGGCGACGAAGCGCTTATGCCGGCTGACGGCGAGTTCGAGCCGGTCGAGCGTGTTGTTCATGGTCTCGGCGAGGCGGGCGATCTCGTCACGCGACCTCGGTACGGGGACCCGCCGGTGCAGGTCGCTCGCGGTGATGTCGGCCATCTCGGCGCGGATGGCCGAGACCGGTGCCAGCGCCCGGCCGACGGTGATCCAGGTCAGGACGGCGACCAGCAGGAGCAGCGAGGGAATGCCGGGAAGCAGCAGGCCGCGCAGGGACCTCAGGGCGTCCCCTGTGGGCTCCAGCGATGCTCTGGCCTGCACGAACAGCGTGCCGTTCGCGGTGTGCACGGGCATCGTGACGAGAGCGAAGGAGTCACCGGGCGTCCATGGCGCGGGCTCGGCGAGCTGGAACGCCGGCACGTCCGCCACGCTCCCGATGGCCGTCGCTGGGGGTGATCCCTTGTGCGCCGTGCCCTTCACGGCTGTCGCGGGCTTTCCGCTGGACGGTGGGTCGGAGGTCGGAGACGGCGACACGGGGTGCGTGAAGATCTTGATGTCGGGATCAAGGAAGGTCGTTTCCGAATGCCGCAGGGACCCGGCCCGCGTTCCGGGGACGGTCACGACGGTGGCCGACGGAGCGTCGGCCGTCGCCGCGGCGGTCGAGGGACGGGGGATCCGTATGACGTCCATCGCCGGAATGCCGAGCGTCACCGTGCCGCCTGCGAGCACGTCGGCGGTCGCGCCGGCGCGACGGGCGGCCTCGTCGGAGGCGCTGCGCGTGAGGCTTCCCGTCAGCACGCCGACGAGCACCGCCGACGCCACCCCCAGCGCGACCGCGACGATGGCGGTGGCCGCGAGGGTAGCCCGGAGTCGTACGGAAAGACGTGATGCCATCTCAGGCCTCCAACCGGTAGCCGGCGCCGCGTACGGTCACCAGTGACGAGCGGCCGAACGGAGCGTCGATCTTGCGGCGCAGCGCGCTGACGTAGACCTCGACGATGTTCGGGTCACCGTCGTAGGAGAAGTCCCACGCCTGGGCGAGCAGCTCGCTCTTGGAGACGACCTCGCCCTGCCTGCGCGCCAGACCGTGCAGGACCGCGAACTCCTTGGGGGTGAGGGAGATCTCCGCGTCGCCTCGGCGGCAGCGGAGCCCTGCCGGGTCGACGGTCAGATCGCCGACCACGATGGACACCGGCCGCGCCGCGCCGCCCCTGCGCACCAGCGCGCGCAGCCGGGCAAGCAGCACCACGTAGGAGAACGGTTTGGACAGGAAGTCGTCCGCGCCGGTGTCCAGGGCCTCGGCCTCGTCGTGCACCCCGTCCTTGGCCGTCAGCATCAGGATCGGCGTCCAGTTCTCCGCGTCGCGGAGCTTGGCGCAGACGGTGTAGCCGTTCATCCGGGGCAGCATGACGTCGAGCACGATCACGTCGTACGGATTCTCGGTCGCCATCCACAGCCCGTCGCGCCCGTCGTACGCGACATCGACGGCGAACCCCTCGCCTGCCAGCCCCTCCTTCAGGAGATGGGCGAGGCGTTTCTCGTCTTCAACCAGCAGCACGCGCATGCCGCTCAGACTGCCGTACCGCGCCTAAAGCCAACCTGAAGATGATTTCCGGCGCCTTCAGCCTGGGTTCAGGCAACGGGCGGGACGCTGTGGGCTCAGGAACCGCGGACCGATCCACTCGCCGATTCGTTCATCGATCCGCCTGACATCGATCCGCCTGACAATCCGTCCTACAGGGAGAACACATGCGTATTCGCCTGCTCGCCGTCGCCGTGGTGACCGCGGGGGCGCTGATGGCCACGCTGACCGGGGCCGCCAGCGCCGACACACCCACCCCCGCGCCCCTTCCCGAGGAAGGTGTCGCGCTGATCGTCGACTGCGAGGGGGGCGGCCGGATAAGCCTGATGACGCGCGCGCTCACCAAGGCCGAGCGTGAGGAACTGGGGAGGAGCGGAGCGGCTTTCGCCGTCCCCGCCCTGCCGTCCGGGCAGGCGGGTGAGGTCGGGAAGGTCGAATCGGGCCGCATCAAGATCACCAAGGACATCACGGTGGCGAAGCCGGACGCGGAACCCTCCGCCCTGCCAGAGGACAGCGAGGACAGCACGGTCAAGGCCCTGCCGACCCTTCCCGGAGAGGCGCGGAGGTCCGGGAAGGCGGCCACGCCCTTCACGACCATGTCCGTCCCCGAGGGAGCCAGGTACACCAAGGTGAGGGTGACGCGCACGCCCTCGGGTGACCTGCCCGCCGCCACCTGTGTCCAGAAGGCTGAGGAGAAGTGACCTCGCGGGGGCGCCTCCGGAGGCGGAGGGGCGTCTCCGCGAAGACCTGTGAACCGACCGGGACATCCGTGCGGGAATGATCCCGGCCGGTTCGCAGCCGGCCAGGCGGTCGGTCGGGGAAAACCGCGAGGAAACCCGGATGGGGTGCCGCACGAAAGTACGGCCAGGGCCGCCACACGAAAGTACGGCCCGCACCTTCGCGGTGCGGGCCGTAAATTTTCTGCCGACGTCGTAGGCCGTGATCGGTCGTGCGCCGTGCCCGGTCGTGCGCCGTGCCCGGGTGACCGGACGGACCCCGGTCACCCGAGAGGCGCGCTCCGACCTCCTAAGAGGTCGTCTTGGGCGTGTGCGACGCGTGTTCCGTATTGGCGTCGGACGCCTTGGCACCGACCTCCTTGGCCTTCGTCACGCCGTCGTTCACCGCACCGGAGGTCTTTCCGGCCAACGCCTCCGTCTTCTGACCCACCCACTGGGACGCGTCGGAGGCGCTCTCCTTCAGAGTGTCCGCCCACTGGTCGGCGTTCTTGCGGTACAGAACGTAGCCCGCCGCGGCGATCGCGATGCCCGTGAGCAACAGGAAGGTCGGTGTCTTCCTGGACTTCACGGGGGTGGGATCGATCCTCGCGGCGGCCTGGGACAGCGCGGCGCTGAGTCTCGGCGCGAGCTGCTCCTCGATCGAGTGCGCGGCGGCGTCAAGCCTCGGTGCCGCCCACCCGCGTGCCACGGTGATCTTCCCGCTCGCCATGTCGCGGGCCTGATCGGCCACTTCACGAGCCTGGCTGGCCATCTCACGGGCCTGGCCGGCCACATCGCGAGCCTGGAGGGCTACGTCATGTGCGTGATGACTTGCCGCGTTACGGGCATGACTGGCCATTGGGCCGACCCGGTCCACGGCTCGGACGGCCTGAGCCTTCACGTGGCGCAGCCGCCTTTCCGGTGCCACGATCTTCATGTGGCGCTTTCCAAACAGTGCTAGAGGCACAACAACCTCCCCATTCGTTGGGGCCCCGTCGCCACCCCTTCCCGCTCGAAGGCGGCTCAATCATGACGGCCCGTGGGAGGATGCTGAGGGATGCGGCCACGGCCGAAATCGTCAAAGTGCCACAAAAGCAATACGTTGCTCAGGTATTGCCTACGACCTGAAGGGGGCAGTCCGATCATGGCTGAGAAGTTGATCGCGAACCTCAACACCAACCGCGGCAGCGTGAAGGTCCAGCTCTTCCCGGATCACGCGCCCAAGACCGTGAGAAATTTCGTCGAGCTCGCCGAGGGCGCCCGCGAGTGGGTGCATCCGGAGACCGGCCAGAAGTCCACCGCCAAACTGTACGACGGCACGATCTTCCACCGGGTCATCTCGGGATTCATGATCCAGGGTGGTGACCCGCTGGGCCAGGGCGTCGGCGGCCCGGGTTACAAGTTCGACGACGAGATCCACCCGGATCTCTACTTCAACCGTCCTTACCTGCTCGCCATGGCCAACGCCGGTGTCCAGTTCGGCCGAGGCACCAACGGCTCGCAGTTCTTCATCACGGTCGTGCCCACGCCGCACCTGAACGGCAAGCACACCATCTTCGGTGAGGTGATCGAGGGCCAGGACGTCGTCGACGCCATCGCCAAGACCGACACCGACGCCCGTGACCGTCCCACGGAGCCCGTGGTCCTGGAGTCGGTGACCATCGAGCGCGTCCAGAGCTGATCTCATGCTCGGCGGCCTCCGTCGGAGGCCGCCGTTCGCGCGGGTGCACGGGCGCTCGGGATCGTGAATAGGCTGGCAGTCTGTGGATAACAGCACGCTCGAAGGGGCCAGCCACACATATGACCACCCAGCCGTCCAACGAGCCCAACACCGTTGTCCCCACCTGCTACCGGCACCCGGAACGTGAGACCTACGTCCGCTGCCAGCGCTGCGAACGTCCCATCTGCCCCGACTGCATGCGCGACGCCTCGGTGGGCTTCCAGTGCCCCGAGTGTGTGAGCGAGGGCAACAGGGGCATGCGGCAGGCGCAGGCGGTCTTCGGTGGGCGGGCGGTCACCACCCCCCGGGTCACCTGGACGCTGCTGGTCGTCAACATCCTGGCGTACGCCGTCGAGACCGTGAACACCAACTGGGTGCTCGCCAACTTCACGATGAACGCCTACGAGGTCGGCTATCAGGGCGAGTGGTGGCGCCTCATCACCGGCGCGTTCCTGCACCAGCCGCTGGGTGGCTCAAGCTGGGCACTGACCCACATCCTGTTCAACATGTGGGCGCTCTACGTCATCGGCCCCGAGCTGGAGCGGCGCCTGGGGTCGGCCAGGTTCCTGACGCTGTATCTTCTCTCCGCGCTCGGCGGGTCCGTCGCGATCTATCTGTTCGGCATCGCCGCGGTCGGCGCCTCGGGCGCGATCTACGGCATGTTCGGCGCGCTGTTCGTGCTCGCGAAAAGGCTTGGATACAACGCCCAGGGCGTGCTCTGGCTGATCGGTGCGAACGCTTTGATCACCTTCGTGGTCCCCGGCATCAGCTGGCAGGGGCATCTCGGTGGCCTGATCGCCGGCACCCTGGTCGCCGTGATCTTCGCCTTCGCCCCCGCCGGAAACCGCAGCGCGATCCAGTGGGGAGGTTGCGCGGTGATGCTGGTCGTCCTGGTCGCGATGGTGCTGGGCCTGCCGCCGTTCGCCGTCCAGGCCGAGCTCGGGATCTTCGGTTGATCTCCACACCCTGATGCTTCCCCAGGGTGTGGACAATTCCTGTGGAAAAGCTAGCGCCACCGAGTGGACAGGATCACCCCGAGGATGATGAACGCGAACCCGACCAGCAGGTTCCAGTTCTGGAGGTCGCCGAGGAGGGGCGCGGTGGGCGCCACATAGTAGACGGCGATCCACAGGATGCCGACGATCCAGCAGGTCACCATGACCGGTGCCAGCCAGCGTGGGCTGACCTTGATCTGCTGTGACGTCTGCGGCGGGGTGTAGACCGGCTTCTTACGAGTCTTGGGCTTGGGCACTGGGGTTCTTCTCCTGCGTCAACCCTGCGCGATCTGGATCGTGCGCAGGCCGTGTCGGTGAGCGTAGTCGCTAGTGGGTGAAGTTCCGTGTAAGGATAGTCGCCGCAGGTGGGCCGTGGCGATTCCACAGGGCACCATCCTGTGGCAAATGTTATGCCGGGCAGGTGATCCGGCCCGCCGTGGGAGCCTTTTCCGTCACTACCCTGCCCCCATGAGAGCAGCGCTGAGGGCTCTGGGCGACCTCAGCCTCACCGCGGGGCTGGTCGTCCTTCTCTTCTGCGCCTACCTGCTGTGGGGCACCGGCTCCTACACCGCCGCGCAGCAGGAGCTGCTGCGCGAGGAGCTCCTGGTGGAAGCCCCGCCGGGCGGAAAGCCGGGAGATCGGCGGGGCAGGGCGGCCTGGCCGGTCCGGCTGGGCGGTGCGGTGGCGCTGCTGGCGATTCCCAGGCTCGGTGACGACTACCGGTACGCCATCGTGGAGGGCGTCGACCAGGATCGGCTGAGGATGGGCCCTGGGCACTACCCAGGAACCGCCATGCCAGGAAAAATCGGTAATTTCGTTCTTTCGGGCCATCGGACCACCTACGCCGCTCCCTTCAACCGCATCGACGAACTCCGCAGGGGCGATCGCATCCTGGTCGACACCCGCGAGACCCGCTAC
>Ga0233385_1000095_pt1 | contig 50011 bp, 41 predicted proteins | sample ElkDunMinimDraft_16_FD_191543 | JGI IMG/M metagenome (GOLD analysis project Ga0233385, IMG submission 191543) | Fecal eukaryotic communites from dung pellets of Tule Elk in California, USA - Elk Dung G36 | ecosystem: Host-associated > Mammals > Digestive system > Large intestine > Fecal | place...
AGAGCTCCAGGAGCTTGCCCGCTTCCTGCGTCGCGCGCGCGCTGTCGCCCCGGTTGACATAGGCGGCCGCGAGATATTCCCGCGCCGGCTCGCTGATCGGCAGCGCGTCGCGCGCCCCTTCGAGCAGGGGGATGGCGCGCTCGTTCTGGCGCGCGGTGTAGAAGACGACGCCGGCCTGCAGCCGGAAGCTCGCCGGCGGGCTCGGGTCGAGCCTCAGCGCCTTCTCCATCTCGTCCACCGCCTGCGGCCGCTGCCCTGAATAGGCCAGCACCAGCGCCAGGTTGGCGAAGGCCTCTGGGTCGCTCGGCTGGGCGGCGACCGCCACGCTCGCCGAATCGATCGCCTCCGCGTTGCGGCCGTCGACGAGCTGCAGCAGCGCCAGCACCGTATGCGCCCTGGCGTTGTTGGGATCGAGCTTCAGCGCCTGTCCCGCCGCGTCGTAGGCGATCTTTCGCGCCACCGCCGCCGACCAGATCTGGTTGTAGTCGTTGCGCCAGACGTCGACGGCGACGCGGGCGATGCCGGCATGCGCGTTGGCGAAGTTCGGGTCGAGGTCGATCGCCTTCTGGTAGTAGGACAGGGTCCGGCGATAGGTGTCGACGTCGCTGTAGAGGAAGCCCTCGTGCTCGGCGCGCAGATAGTAGTCGTAGGCCTCGAGGTTTTCGGTGGGGATCTGCGCCAGCAGCGTGCGTTCGCCTTCGTTGAGCTCGACCTCCAGCGCGGAGATGATCTTGCCGATCACCTCGTCCTGCACCGCGAAGATGTCGGCATATTCGCGGTCGTAGCGCTCCGCCCACATGGAGAGGCCGGTCAGCGCATCGATCAGGTTCACGTTGATGCGCAGCCGCGATGCGGCGCGCTGCAGCGTGCCCTCCAGCACGTAGTGCACGCCGAGCTGGTTGGCCACCTGCTGGATGCTGCCGGTCTTGTCGCCGAGCGCGAAGACGGAGTGGCGGGCTATCACGAAGAGGCCGGACACCTTGGACAGCTCCGTGATCAGGTCGTCGGTCAGGCCTTCGGCGAGATGGTCCTGCTTCGGGTCGCTGCTGACGTTGATGAAGGGCAGCACGGCGATCGAGGGCTTGTCGGGCAGCGGATAGGCGAAGCGTTGGGCCGGCGACTCCGCCTGCTCGGAAGTCCATGGCTGCCACCACAGCGCGCTGCCGCCGAAGATCAGCAACAGTGCCCCGAAGCACGCCGCCAGCCCGCGCCCGCCGATCCAGGGGGCGGCCGATGGCTCGACCATCGGCGTCGTCATGGCGGCAGCCTTTTCGTCGATCAGGATGCGATAGACCGTCACCGGTTCCGCGATGTTCTTGACCGACTTCTCGCCGAGATGTTCGTAGGTGAGGTCGAGCTTTCCCTTCAACTGCTCGAAGGCCGCGCCGGACAGGCAGATCCCTCCGGGGTCGGCCAGTTGCTCGAGCCGTGCCGCGACGTTCACGCCGTCGCCATATATGTCGTCGTCATCGAGGATGATGTCGCCGATATTGATGCCGATGCGGTAGCGGACCTGCCTGTCCTCGGGGAGATCGGCGTTCTCGTCGGCCAGCGACGACTGCACTTCGACGGCGAAGCGGACCGAATCCACCACGCTGGCGAACTCGACCAGCGCGCCGTCGCCCATGAACTTGATGATGCGGCCGTGATACTGGGCGGCCCGGGGGTTGAAGAATTCCCTGCGATGCCGCCTGTGAGCCTCCAGAGTGCTCTGCTCGTCCACGCCCATGAGGCGGGAATAGCCAACCATGTCGAAGGCAAGGACCGCGGACAGCCGACGTTCCATGCTCAGCCTCCTTGCCGGACGATAGCGGAACGGCCGGGAAAAATCCATCTGCCGGTGGCGTCGGGCGAGCGCTTCGCCTGGATCTCGCCCGGGCTCTGCCGGCCCCCCGCGAAAGCCAAAAGCTTCAACAGCTTCGTTGCGACTGCTGCTATCGCACGCAAAGGACGTGATAGACGCCGTCGACCGCCTCGGCGCCCTCGGTCACGTGCTCGAAGCCCGGAAACGTCCGGTCCCACGCCGTGAGGCCGCGCAGGTAGCCGATCTGCGGGCTGTCCTCGCCGCCGAAATTTTCGCCCGACATGAGCATGGGTATGCCTGGCGGGTATGGCATGACGCCGTTCGCCGCCGTCCGGTTGGCGATGTTCTCTACCGAGACCAGTTCCACGTCGCCGGTGACGATGCGCTGATAGGCTTCCCTCGGGGTCAGGTCCGGCACCGGGATCGTGCCGTAAGCCCGGTTCAGGAGCTCGCCCGGCTGGTTGACCCGCAGATATTCGAACATCTCGTCGCCGAGGTCGTGCAGGCCGACCTTGCGATATCGTGCGGGATTGGCGGCCGCCAGCTCCGGCAGCACGTCGGCGACCCTGTCATTGGCGTCGTAGTGGCGCTTGAACGACAAGAGGTTGGTGATCAGCGTGCCCCATTTTCCCTTGGTGATGCCGATCGAGAACAGGAACATGATCTGGAAGTCGGTGACCCGCGTCGGCACAATCCCGAAGCGATTGAAGTAGGCGTTGACGAGCGCGGCCGGGACGCCGGTTTTCTGCAGCTGCCCGTCCTCGCCCATGCCCGGCGCAAGGATGCTCACCTTGATCGGGTCGAGCATGCACCAGTCGGGCGCGATGTTCTCGAAGCCGTGCCACGTGTCGCTTGGTTCCATTCGCCAAGGCTCTTGATGGGTGCAAAGCACGTCCGCGGCCACGTCCTCGAAATCGGTCTTCTTGCCGGTCTTCGGATCGGTCACGAATTCCGCGTTCCACGGCTTGAAGAACCAGTCGTCCCTTTCCGCGAACTTCCTGCGGATGCGGGCGACGGCCAGGCGGAAGTCGACCGCCTCCTGGATGACCTCCTGGGTCAGCGAATAGCCGGTGCGGCCGTCCATCATGGAGGAGGAGATGTCGTTCGAGGCGACGATCGCATAGAGCGGCGAGGTCGAGGTGTGCATCATGTAGGCCTGGTTGAAGCGGTGATGATCGACCGCCCCGCGCCCGTCGCGTATGTGGATGTAGGAGGCCTGCGACAGCGCCGCCAGCAGCTTGTGGGTGGAATGCGTGGCGAAGACGGTGGGGCCCTCGTGGGCCGCCGGATCGCCGCGCATCGCGAAGTGCCCCTCATACATCGGGTTGAAGCGGGCATAGCCGTACCACGCCTCGTCGAAGTGGATGCGGTCGCAGCTCTGGCCCAGCAGCTCCTGCGCCTTCACCGCGTTGTAGCAAAGCCCGTCATAGGTGCAGTTGGTGATCACCGAATAGACGGGCTTGGCGCCTGCCAGATCGCGGGTCAGCGGACTGCCGGCGATCTTGGCCTGCAGCGCGGCGGGTTCCATCTCGGATGGCGGGATCGGTCCGATGATGCCGTACCGGTTGCGGGTCGGCACCAGGTAGACCGGCCGCGCGCCGGTCAGGATCAGCCCCTGCTCGATCGACTTGTGGCAGTTGCGGTCGAGCACGACCAGGTCGCCTTCGTTGGCGCATGCCTGCATGATCGTGCGGTTCGAGCCCGACGTCCCGACGACGCCGGAGTAGCTGCGGTGGGCGCCGAACACGCGCGCGGCGTATTGCTCGCTGGACAGCACCGGCCCGGTATGGTCGAGCAGCGAGCCGAGCGCTCCCCGCTCGATGCCCATGTCGCTGCGGAACAGGTTCTCGCCGTAGAAGTCGAAGAAGGCCCGTCCCGACGGCACCTTGGTGAATGCGACCCCGCCCTGGTGCCCGGGCGCCGACCAGGAATGCTCCCACAGACGCGAATACTCGGCAAGCGCGCGGGCGTAGGGCGGCAGCAGCGCGGCGCGATAGCGCCCGATCGCGGCCGCGATGCGGCCGGCGACGAAGTCGGGACTGTCCTCCATGATCCAGACGAACTCGTCGATCATTTCCGCGACCTCGATGGTGATCGTCTTGGTTGCGGTCTTGCGTTCCGCCAGCAGGAACACCGGCACTTCGCCGTGCCGCTCGCGCAGCTTCTCCAGCAGCGCCATCGCCTGGCGATGGGACCCCTCGTCGTCGGCGCCGAGATCCCAGTTGAGCACGACGCATTGGATGGAGGCGTCGGCTCCGACGACGGCCACGCCGTCCTCGAAGGACAGGGCCCTCACCACCTCGATGTTCCGGTCCTCCAGGACCCGGCACAAGCCTTCGCTCGCCCGCCCCAGCGCCGTGTCCAGTCTCGCCAGGTCGTCATCGACGAAAAGCGCGCGAGGTATGAAGGGCTGGTGACGTCTGCCGCTGACTTCCATAGCCGAACTCCCTGCGTTGTCCCGCGTCATCGCGTGCGACAGCAAGGGAGCCAGGGGGGCATGTCAAGAATGTTACAGTAACCGGCCCGTAATCGTGGACTTGACCTGCCTGCGGCGAAGTTGTTCGGCCCGCAATTCGTCGCGATCGACTGGCAACGCTCGATTTTGCATTGGACAGGCAAGGCGAGGTGCTGGTTCTTGATTGTGTCGATGAAGCTCGGCCATCGAAAATCCTGCAGCCCGATTCTCGCCGCGCACGGAAGGCTTGAAGAAGCCGGCGTGAGCGCAGCCGCTCCACGGCCATGCGCCAACTATTCACGCAAACGTGATGCGCCGCGTAGCCGATGCGGGTCTAGCATCAAGTCGGGATATTGCGCCGCCAGGCTTTAAGGCGTGTCCGGCGCCACCCGCGTGCCGTCGGCGAGATTCCGTTCATAACGTCGGACATACATATCGAGAGAATGCTTCGCCTTCGGTGCCGCTGGCCATCCAGGGAGGACATTCATGATCTCACTCACCGTCAACCGCGTCGAACGCCAGTTTGACGGCGACCCGTCAACGCCTTTGCTCTGGTTCGTCCGCGACGATCTGGATCTGCCGGGCACGAAATATGGCTGCGGCACCGGGCTGTGCGGTGCCTGCACGGTGCATGTCGATGGTGCGTCGGTGCGCGCCTGCCAATCGAGCGTCGCGGACGCGGCCGGCAAGGCCGTGACCACCATCGAGGGGCTCAGCCCTGACGGCAATCATCCCGTTCAGGTCGCCTGGCGCGAGCTCAACGTGCCGCAATGCGGCTTCTGCCAGGCCGGCCAGATCATGAACGCGGCCGCCCTGCTTGCCGCCAATCCGAAACCCAGCGACGCCGAGATCCTGGAAGGGATGCAGGGCAATATTTGCCGCTGCGGCTGCTACCAGCGCATCGTCGCCGCAGTCCATCACGCTTCTACGGGAGCTTGAGCCATGTTGCACCACCTCAAGGAATTTCTCCCAGTGTCGACTCCTGTGCCGGCAATGGGCCGCGCGATCGTCGCCAATGTCAGCCGGCGCTCCTTCCTGACCGGCGCCGCCACATTCGTCGTCGCCGCGACCATCGTGCCGGATGCCCGTGCCTACCAGAGCTGGAAGCATGGCGGCCTCGACATGCCGAACGGCGTCGTCGCCAATCCGCATGTCTTCGTCGCCATCGATCCGGATGGCACCGTCACCATCGTCGCCCACCGTTCGGAGATGGGCACCGGCGTGCGCACCTCGATCCCGATGATCATCGCCGACGAGATGGAGGCGGACTGGGACCGCGTGAAGATCGTTCAGGCGGAAGGCGACGAGGTGAAATACGGCAACCAGGACACCGACGGCTCGCGCAGCCTGCGCCACCACATCCAGCCCGCCCGCGACATCGGCGCCTCGGTGCGCAAGATGCTGGAGGAGGCGGCTGCCAAACGCTGGGGCGTCGATCCTGCCGACGTGCAGGCGGCCAACCACAAGGTCACGCACCGCTCGGTCGGAAACAGCCTCGGCTACGGCGAGCTGGCGGCCGACGCCATGGCGCTGCCGGCCCCCGCCCGGGAGACGCTGCGCTTCAAGGACGAGAAGGAGTTCCGCTATATCGGCAAGGGCGGGGTGCAGATCTACGATTTGCACGACATCACCACCGGCAAGGCGGTGTACGGCGCCGACGTTCGCCTTCCCGGCATGAAATACGCGGCCGTGGCGCGGCCGCCGGTCGTCGGCGGCACGGTGAAATCCGTCGATCCGGCCGCTGCGTTGAAGATTGCCGGCGTCGAGCGCGTCGAGCAGATCCCCGGCGCCGGGCTGGGCGGCGTGTTCAATCCGCTCGGCGGCGTGGCGGTGGTCGCCAACAGCACCTGGGCGGCGCTGCAGGGTCGCGATGCGCTGGAGATCGAATGGGAGCCCGGCCCGCACGGGACCTACAACACCGCCGAGTACGAGAAGGAGCTGCGCGCCAGCGTCGCCAACCCCGGCGCCGCGGTGCGCAACCAGGGCGACGCCGACGCCGCGCTGGCCGGGGCGGCGAAGACATTCTCGCGCGAGTATTACCAGAAGCATGTCGCGCACGCGCCGATGGAGCCGCCGGTCGCGCTCGCCAACGTCGCCGCCGGCAAGTGCGAGGTCTGGGCGCCCTTGCAAAGCCCGTTCGGCGCGCGACAGATGGTTGCCGGCTTCATCGGCATGGACCCAGCCGACGTCACGGTCCACACGACGCTGCTCGGCGGCGGCTTCGGGCGGAAATCGAAATGCGACTACGCCATCGAGGCGGCGTACCTGTCCAAGCTGGTCGGCGCGCCGGTGCGCGTGCAGTGGACCCGCGAGGACGACATCCGCCACGGCTACCTCCACACCACCTCCGTCGAGAAGATCGACATCGGGCTGGATGCCGAGAACAAGGTCGTCGCCTGGCGGCACCGCAGTGCTGCGCCCTCCTTCCTGTCGACTTTCGCCCCCGACGAAGGCGTCCAGCATCCGGTCGAGATCGGCATGGGGCTGGAGGACATGCCCTATGACATAGCCAATGTTCGCGCAGAGCAGTGCAAGGCGATGGCGCATGCGCGCATCGGCTGGTACCGCTCCGTTTCGAACATCCCGCGCGCCTTCGCCATCCAGTCGATCACGGCCGAACTCGCCGCCGAGCTCGGCAAGGACCAGAAGGATTTTCTGCTCGAGATGATCGGCGCGCCGCGCCAGATCGACTGGCAGAAATCCGGCATGGCGCAGGCCTTCTGGAACAATGGCGAGCCGATGGACGAGTTCCCCATCGACACCGGCCGCCTGCGCGACGTGGTCGAACTGGCGGCCGCGAAAGCCGGCTGGGGCAGGGCGCTGCCGCAAGGCGAAGGGCTGGGCATCGCCGCCCACCGCAGCTTCGTCTCCTACGTCGCCGTCGTCGTCCACGCCAAGGTTGGCGCCGATGGGCAGGTACGGGTCCCGGAAGCGCATGTCGCCATCGACGCGGGCTTCGTCGCCAATCCGGAACGGGTGCTTTCGCAGATCCAGGGCGCCTGCGCGATGGGCATGACGACCGCGCTCTACAGCGCCGTGAACTACGAGGACGGTGCCGCCGTCGAGAGCAACTATCACGACTACCCGATGGTGCGGGCGGACAATTTCCCTGAAATCGTCCACACCCACATCGTGCCGCACCCCTTCTCGGTACACGCGTCCGGCGTGGGCGAGCCGGGCGTGCCGCCCGTCATCCCGGCGCTGACCAACGCGATCTTCAACGCGACCGGCAAGCGCATACGCAATCTGCCGGTCGGGGATCAGCTTGCCTGAGGGGCAATCGGCAGTGGAAGAGGTGCGAGGCTTTCAGCCTCGCACCTCTCCATGCATTTAGGCAGCTCCGGCACCTGAGTGTCCCTGCGCAACCCGACGCAGTTGCGACCTTAGGCGTGCGGCGCCGCATCGGTCCGAATGGCCGGGTGCGGTGCAGGCTGCCAGCGAAGATAATTCCGCCGCTCAACCACGACGTGGATAGATTTTCCTCGTCCGGCCGTGCCTCACAAAGAATTTCCGAGCCCGTCCAACCGCTTACCGCCCGTCTTGCATTTCCTCCGCCACAATTCATCCACGCTCCTCCAGCCTCACATTAAGATTCCGCCGTCCTGAAAGGAGCGACGGCGATGGACTGGAACCTGGCAATCGAGCGAAACCGCGAGGCGCTGAAACGCATCGTCGCCACGCTCGCCGCCATGGCCGGTCTCGCGATCCCTTCTACCTCCCCCTTGAGGGGAGGTCGGCGGTCGCCAGACCGCCGGGTGGGGGCAATTGCAGCGCCGCTACCCCCACCCGACGCTTCGCGCCGACCTCCCCTCAGGGGGGAGGTGATCCCCGCCTTCACCCTGCCGCGCCATCTCCACCGCGCGATCCTGCGCCTGCTGAGGCCGGCCGAATCCGCCGTGCGGCGTCTCGTCATCGTCCTGGCGCGCGGGCTTGTTGTGACGCTGCCGCCGCTGCGCCCACGCAAGGCCAAGCCGCATCCGACGGTCCTGCGCAGGCCCGGCGGCACTGGCATCCTGATGCCGTCAGGCACCATGCGCGGCGAGCCGCGCGGACCCCGCTCGCTCACCTTGCCGCTGCTCGATCCGCTCCGCCCGGTACGGCGCCCCCGCCGCGCGGTGCAAACCGGCATTCCCCGCATCTCGCTGCCCGGCGTCACAGCACCATCTCCCATCACGGTCCGCCGCCCGCCCGCGCCGCACGACCCGCTCGACGCGACCCGGCTGGCGCTGCGCCTCCGGGCGCTCAGCGCAGCACTCGACGACCTGCCCGCACACGCCCGCCGCTTCGCCCGCTGGCGCGCCGCCCGCTCCGCACGCCGCACCAGCCGCGTCTGGCCGCTGCGTCCGGGCCGTCCGCCCGGCCAGCGCCCGGCCAACCGGCGCACCCATGAGCTGCACGAAATCCTGAACGACCTCCACGGCCTCGCCTTCGACGTGCTGGAGCATCCCGACACGTCCTGACGCGGCCGGATCCTCCCCTGCGAAGCGGGGGAGGGGGACCACGAAGTGGTGGAGGGGGCGGCCTCGCTCTGCCGGGCATTTTAAGGCGGTTTCGCGCGGAACTGCCAACCTTCCGTTGCGTCTGGCCCTACGCAGGCCCGGCATTTTTGGCTAAGGAGGCCCGATGAACCAGCACGCCAGCATCAGCCAAGCCACTGGACGGGACGGGGTGAAGATCGGCCATTCGGCCTGTCCGCACGACTGTCCCTCGACCTGCGCTCTCGACGTCGAGCTGCTTGCGGGCAACCGCATCGGCCGCGTCCACGGCGACAAGGCCAACAGCTATACCGCCGGCGTCATCTGCGCCAAGGTCGCGCGCTACGCCGACCGCATCCACCATCCCGGCCGCCTTTTGAAGCCGCTGGTGCGCTCCGGCGCCAAGGGCGAGGGGACGTGGAAGGAATCGAGCTGGGAAGCCGCCCTCGATCTGGTCGCCGAAAAGTTCATTGCCGCCGAGCAGAAGCTCGGCAGCGAGACGGTCTGGCCGTATTTCTACGCCGGCACGATGGGTCTGGTGCAGCGCGACGGCATCGAGCGGCTGCGCCACGCGAAAAAGTATTCCGGCTTCTTCGGCTCGATCTGCACCAACCTCGCCTGGACCGGCTGGTACATGGGGGCGGGCGCGCTGCACGGCGCCGACCCCAGGGAGATGGCGAAGTCGGATTGCGTCGTCATCTGGGGCACCAACGCCGTCGCCACCCAGGTCAACGTGATGACCCATGCGGTGAAGGCCAGGAAGGAGCGCGGGGCGAAGATCGTCGTCATCGACATCTACGACAACGCGACGATGAAGCAGGCCGACATGGGCCTGATCCTGAAGCCCGGCACCGACGGCGCGTTGGCCTGCGCCGTCATGCATGTGCTCTTCCGCGACGGCCTGGCCGACCGCGCCTATCTCGAAAAATACACCGACGATCCCCGCGGCCTCGAAGCGCATCTCAAGGACAAGACGCCGGAATGGGCGTCGGCCATCACCGGCCTGTCGGTCGAGGAGATCGTGGCCTTCGCCCGGCTGGTCGGCACTACGAAAAAGACCTTCTTCCGCCTCGGCTACGGCTTCGCCCGCCAGCGCAACGGCTCGGTCAACATGCACGCCGTGCTGTCGGTCGCGGCCGTCACCGGCTGCTGGCAGTATGAGGGCGGCGGCGCGTTCCACTCGAACTCCGGCATCTTCAAGCTCGACAAGGGCCTGATCGAAGGGTCGAAGCTGCGCGACCCCGGCATCCGCTACCTCGACCATTCGCGCATCGGCCCGGTGCTGGCGAACGCGCCCGACGCGCTCTATGGCGGGCCGCCGGTGACGGCGATGCTGATCCAGAACACCAACCCGGTGAACGTCGCGCCCGAGCAGCGGCTGGTGGTCCAGGGTTTCCTGCGCGACGACCTCTTCACCTGCGTGCACGAGCACTTCATGACCGACACGGCCAAGCTCGCCGACGTCGTGCTGCCGGCGACCATGTTCCTCGAGCATGACGACATCTATCGCGGCGGCGGCAACCAGCACATCAATTTGGGTCCCAAGCTGATCGAGCCGCCGGAGGGGCCGCGCACCAACCATTTCGTCATCGAGGAACTGGCCAGGCGTCTCGGCGTCGCGCATCTGCCGGGCTTCGGCATGACCGAGCGCGAGCATATCGACCTGATGCTCGGCAAGCGCGGCTACGGCGATTTCGAGACGCTGAAGGAAAAGAAGTGGCTGGACGTGCAGCCGGATTTCGACACCGCGCATTTCCTCAACGGCTTTGGTCATCCCGATGGGAAATTCCGCTTCAAGCCGCAATGGGTCGGCGGTGCCGCTCCCAACAAGCCGCCGAAGAACATGGGCGTCGCCTTCGGTCCCTATGACCGGCTGCCGGAATTCCCCGACCATGTCGAGCTGATCGAGACGGCGGACGCGGAGCACCCCTTCCGGCTGGCGACCTCGCCGGCGCGCAGCTTCCTCAATTCGAGCTTCGCCGAGACGCAGGCCTCGAAGGTCAAGGAAGGCGGCCGTCCGGAGCTGCTCGTCCATCCCGACGACGCCTCGCGGCTCGGGCTCGCCAATGGCGACCGCGTCGAGATCGGCAACGTCAGGGGCGAGGTCGTGCTGCACGCGAAGCTCTTCGACGGCATCAAGCGCGGCGTCGTCATCGCCGAGGGCCTCTGGCCGAACGACGCCCATGAGCGCGGCGAGGGCATCAACGTCCTCACCGGCGCCGACGCTCCCGCGCCCTACGGCGGCGCCGCCGTCCACGACAACAAGGTGTGGGTGAGGGCGGCCGCCTGACCTCGCGCCGCCGTCACGGGTGGTGGTAGCGAAACTCCTGCGTCCTGCCGCCATAGCCGTAGGCGGCGGCCCGCACATCATTGACGTGGATGTAGCTCTCCTCGTGGATGTCCCCGAGGATTTTCGCAAAGCCCCCGAACACCGCCTCGATATAGCGCTTCTTCTCGTCCTTGGTGTTGGTCTCGTCCGTCACCTTGATCTCCAGCGCGAAGCTCGACTTGCCTTGGTCCTGCAGCGACCGCCCGGCGACGATCCAGTCGCGCGGATCGACATAGCTGATGGCGATTGCCGTCACCTCGGGCTTCTTGCCGAGGATACTGCTCGTATGTTCGGCCAGCATTCCTGCGACCTCGTCCGTCAGCCCGTCGCTGCGCTCGCCGGAAATCTTCACAGTCAGAATGGGCATGTTATTCTCCGTGGTTGTAAGCGCTGTGGAGCGCGTTCATTCCAGCCTGGAGGCGATTGTCCTGGCCTGCGTTACGAAATCGGCAAAGGCCGTTTCCCCGAAAAGCTCTTTCATTCGTGCGGTGGTCGCCGCGCTTGCCGCGTTCAGCGCATCCCTGATGGCCAGGGCGTCGGCGGTTGGGGTAATCGAGGATTCCCGCTTGTCGCGCTCGGTCTTGTTGCGGTGGATCAGGCCCTTGGCCTCCAGCCCATCGAGCCCGCGGGTCGCGGTCGCGCGGGCAATCCTGAGTTCGCCGGCGAGTTCGCTCTGCAGCAGCCCGGGCCGCGCCAGAACGACCCGCAGCATGAACCCTTGCGGAGGCGTCAGGTCGAAGGGGGCGAAGGCAGCAGTCCAGATGCGCTCGAGCTGGCGCGCAAGCGCCGTGGTGTTGAAGTAGATGCAGCGATCGAACATTCAGGCAGGATATGTCAATCAAGTTGCATATGCAACTATCGTGTTTAAGACGCATGTGGCGTTACTCGAGATCCGCCGGCTTGAGGAAATGCGTGAGCCGTGCCGTCCCGGCGTCCAGGCTTGCCCATTCTCCATCCACCTCGAAGCGGGCAAGTGCGGCGGTCGGGAATTTTTCGCGCATTCGTTTCAGTGCGTCGGGAACGGAGCCCTCTCCGGCAAGCGAGACCGCAAGCTCTTCCATGCCAGGATTGTGGCCGACCAGAATGACCGTGCCCATGCGCGCAGGCGCCCGCCTGACTTCGCCGAGCAGCGCCATGGCCGTCGCTTCATACAGTTCTTCGGGAAACGTCGCCGTCGGCTCTGCGCCAAGCTCGGCCGCGACCCGCTTCCACGTTTCCCGGGTCCGTGCTGCCGGGGAGACGATGGCAAGGTCGGGCAGCCATCTGCGTCTCGCGATCTCGCGCCCCATGCGCGGCGCATCCTTCCGGCCGCGCGGGGCGAGCGGACGATCGAAGTCGGCAAGCGACGGGTCGTCCCGGCTGGATTTTGCGTGACGCAGCAGCAGCAACTGTTTCATGCGCGGTCCTTTGCCACGCAACGGCGCTCAGGGGGTGAAGCGCGCCAGGGCCTCGAAGTCGAGTTCCTCGTTCCACGCGCCCGGCGAGAACAGGCGGGCGTTGCCGTCCCTCGGGTCTTCGCTGAGATTGGTGAATACCGCGCGGCCGCCGGCCATCGCCGCCTTGCCTTCCGCGACGAGCCTCAGCGCATGCGGATAGAGCTCGTGCTCGGCCTTGAGCACGCGCGCGGCAAGATCGGCCTCGCTGTCGCCCGTCAGCACCGGCACGGCCGCCTGCGCGATGACCGGCCCGTCGTCGGTCTCGGCGGTGACGAAGTGCACCGTGCAGCCGTGGATGCGCACGCCGGCTTCCAGCGCGCGCCGGTGCGTGTCGAGCCCCTTGAACGACGGCAGCAGGGCAGGGTGGATGTTGATCAGCTTGCCCTCCCAGCTCTGGACGAAGCCGGGCGTCAGGATGCGCATGTAGCCGGCGAGGCAGACGATGTCGGCGCCGAGCACGTTGAGTGCGGCATCGATCGCCGCGTCATGCGCTTGCCTGCTCGGATGGTCGCCGCGCGGGATGGCAGCGGTGCCGATGCCCTTGTCGGCGGCATAGACGAGGCCCCGCGCTTCCGGCTCGTCGGAGATCACGCCGACGATCTCGGCGGGATAGGATGCATCCTGCGCCGCCTCGATCAGCCTGGCCATGTTGGTGCCGCGTCCGGAGATCAGGATCGCGGTCCGCTTGCGGGGGGCGGTCATAATGCGATCGAGCCCCGGTATATGACGCCGGCGTCGCGGCGCGGCACGATGCGGCCGATCGGCGTCACCGTCTCGCCCGCCTCCTGCAGCACCGCCGCGACCTGCGCGGCCTGGCCTGAGGCGACGGCCAGCACCATGCCGATGCCGCAGTTGAAGGTCCGCATCATCTCGCTGGCCGCGACGCCGCCGGTCTGCGCCAGCCACGAGAAGACGGGCGGCACTTCGATGGCGTCGAGGTCTAGCTCGGCGGAAAAGTCCTTGGGCAGGACGCGCGGGATGTTCTCCGGGAAGCCGCCGCCGGTGATATGCGCAAGCGCCTTGATGCCGTGCGTGCCGCGTATCGCCCCGAGCAGCGGCTTCACATAGATGCGGGTCGGCTCGAGCAGCGCCTCGGCAAGCGTCTGCCCGTCGGCGAACGGCGCGGCGTCGCTCCAGCCGAGCCCGGACATCGAGACGATTCGCCGGACCAGCGAGAAGCCGTTGGAGTGGAGGCCCGACGAAGCGAGCCCGAGAAGAACGTCGCCCTCGACAATGTCGTCGGTCGGCAGCAACTGGCCGCGTTCGGCGGCGCCTACGGCGAAGCCCGCGAGGTCGTAGTCGTTGCCGTGATACATGCCGGGCATCTCGGCCGTCTCGCCGCCGATCAGCGCGCATCCCGCGCGCCGGCAGCCTTCGGCTATGCCGCCGATGATTGCCGCGCCCTGCTCGGGGTCGAGCTTGCCGGTGGCGAAGTAGTCGAGGAAGAACAGCGGCTCGGCGCCCTGCACGACGATGTCGTTGACGCACATGGCGACGAGGTCGATGCCGATCGTGTCGTGCTTGCCGGCGTCGATGGCGATCTTGAGCTTGGTGCCGACGCCGTCATTGGCGGCCACCAGCACGGGATCGGAAAAACCTGCCGCCTTGAGGTCGAACAGCCCGCCGAAGCCGCCGATCTCGCCGTCGGCGCCGGGCCGACGCGTCGAGCGCACGGCCGGCTTTATCTTCTCGACCAAGAGGTTGCCGGCATCGATATCGACGCCGGCCTCGGCATAGGTGAGCCCGTTCTTTGTCATCGCTCCATCCTGCGCGGCTGTCGTGTGGGGCTATTCGCATGAACGGATCGCGCCCGCAAGAAGCTGGGCGGGTCTGCGCATCAGGGAGGTGTGGCGGAGAGGCGGCATGGCACCTTGCGCGAGGCGAGCGGCCTGACCATCTATGCGCGGGGCAAACCGGGAGGAGAGTGTGACCGTCGCCAACATGATCACCATCCTGCGCCTGTTGCTGGTGCCGGCGGTCGTTTATTGCCTGCTCGCCATGCAATGGCAGCTGGCCTTCGCGGGGTTTGTCGTTGCCGGCATCTCGGACGGGGTCGACGGCTTCGTCGCCCGCCGGTTCAACCAGCGTTCCAGGCTCGGCGGCTATCTCGACCCGCTGGCTGACAAGCTGCTGCTGGTCAGCGTTTTCGTCGTCCTCGGCTTCATGGGCGAGTTGCCGCTCTGGCTGGTGATCGCAGCGGTGAGCCGCGACGCGCTCATCCTATGTGCCGTCCTCCTGTCGACGGTGATGGCCAATCCCGTCGAGATAAAGCCGTTGATGGTGTCCAAGGCCAACACGGCGGCGCAGATCGTGCTGGCGGCCGTCGTGCTCGCAGAGCTGGCTTTCGCGGCCGATTTCGGGCCCCTTCGGCCCGCCCTGATAATTCTGTCCGCCCTCTTGACCGTGGCTTCGGCGGGAGCCTATCTCCTGGCCTGGACAAGGCACATGGGTAAATATGGCGAAGGCGGACCGCACGCCGGACAGTGAGATAGCCGAGGCGGTGATTGCCGCGAACTTCCGCCGCCAGATACGCTTCTGGCTGATCGCCGCGGCGGTCCTCGGCGTGTTCGTCTATCTGTTCGCGGAAATCCTGCTGCCCTTCGTGGCCGGCATGGCGCTGGCCTATTTCCTCGATCCTGTCGCCGACCGGCTGGAGAAGCTCGGGCTGTCGCGCACCGCCTCGACGCTCCTGATCCTGCTCGCCTTCATCGTCGTGCTCACCATCGCGATGATCGTGCTCATCCCGGTGCTGGCTTCGCAGCTCGCCGATTTCCTCGACAAGATGCCAGGCTATCTCGAGCAGTTGCAGACCCTGGTCACCAGCTTCAATCCGCAATGGCTGGAGCAGCGCTTCGGCCTCGATGCGGGTAGCCTGCGCGACGGACTGAACTCGCTGCTCACCTCCGGGGTGGGCTTCATCACCACGGTCTTCCAGTCGATCTGGAGCTCGGGCGTGGCGTTGTTCAGCATCGCCGGCCTGTTCGTGGTGACGCCTGTCGTCGCCTTCTACATGCTGCTGGACTGGGACCGCATGGTGGCGACGGTGGACAGCTGGGTGCCCCGCGACCATGTCGAGACCGTGCGCGCCATCGCCGCCGACATCAACACCGCGACCGCCGGCTTCGTGCGCGGGCAGGGCACGCTTTGCATCATTCTCGGCGTCATGTACGCCATCGGGCTGACGCTGACCGGCTTGAACTTTGGCATCCTGATCGGGCTCTTCGCCGGGCTGATCAGCTTCATTCCCTATGTCGGCTCGATGGTCGGCCTCGTGCTGGCGGTCGGGGTGGCCTTCGTACAGTTTTGGCCGGACTGGATCATGATCGTGGCGGTCGCCTGCGTCTTCTTCGCCGGCCAGTTCATCGAGGGCAACATCCTGCAGCCCCGCCTGGTCGGCAAAAGCGTCGGACTGCATCCCGTCTGGCTGATGTTCGCGCTGTTCGCCTTCGGCGCGCTGTTCGGCTTCGTCGGCCTGCTGATCGCGGTTCCAGCCGCCGCCGCAGTCGCGGTGCTGGTCCGCTTCGCCATTGCCCGCTACCTGGAATCGCCGCTCTATACCGGCCACCGCGAACCGGTCGAGGCAGAGGCCGAGATCGATGTCGTGATCGTGAAGCCGAGGACGCAGCGCAGCCGGAAAAGCTCTGGCAAGACGGATTGATTGTCGTGCCGGCGTCCGACCCACCCAGGCAGATTCCCTTCGACCTCGGCCACAGTCCGGGTCACTCGCGCGAGGAACTGGTCGTCTCGGACGCCAACCGGCAGGCCGTCGCGCTGATCGACGCCTGGCCGGACTGGCCGGCGACCGTCGTCGTCCTTGCAGGCCCGGCGGGGTCCGGCAAGACGCATCTCGCCGCGATCTGGGCCGCGAGTGCCGACGCGATATCGGTCGCGCCGTCCGAGATCGAGCGCCAGATGGAGGATGCGCCGCTGACGCGTTCCGTGGTGATCGACGATGCCGACGCCGACCTTGACGAGCACGGCTTGTTCCACCTGATCAACGCCGCCAAGGCGGCGGGAACGCATGTGCTGCTGACCTCGCGGCTCTTTCCGTCCGCCTGGGGCGTCAACCTTCCCGATCTCGCGTCGAGGCTCAAGGCCGCGGCGACGGTCGAAATCCTCGAGCCCGACGACCACCTGCTTGCCGCCGTCATCACCAAGCTCTTCGCCGATCGGCAGGTGGAGGTCGAGCCGCATGTCGTGCAGTTCCTGGTGCTGCGGATCGAACGCTCGCTGTCCACCGCGATCGACGTCGTCGACAGGCTGGACCGCGCAGCGCTCGAGCAGAAGAGCCGCATCACGCGCGCGCTGGCGGCGCAGACGGTGAATGCGCTCGACCTGGGCCAGGCGGAATTCGACCTCGACGAAGACGATTGAGGCGCCGGCCGACCAAACTGACTCAGGGCAGGGCAGTGGCAATCGGGAGGGTCTGGGCGTCGCGCAGGTGCCGCAAACCGCGCGAAGCTAAGCCGTTTCGACGCGGTAGAGTTCCTCCACATATCCTTTCCGCAGCCAATAGGGCGACCGGAAGATGCGCCGGAAACTCGGGTCGGCGCTCAGTATCCTCGAGACATGAAGGTGTCTCGCGGCGCCCGAGATCATCTGCTCGCCCTCATGGTTGATGCTGAGAAGATACTCGGAACAGACGCGTTTGATCTGCGCGACATACTCGTCGAAGATGCGGCGATTGATTTCCGGGAATGAATCCTGATTGGCGACGACCCGAAATCGTTTGGCCGGTTCGTTCGCACAATTCCAGTTGGCCCGGAGCCTGATGGCTCCCTCGCGCTGCTCCTCGCCTTCCAAGCATACCGCATCGTGGCCGAGCATGCCGATCAGGAAAAAGCCCGACAGGAGATTCACTATCGGGAGATCGAAGATGGTGACGTTCTTCCGGCCCATCCGGTTGAGATAGAACGCGGCCAGCCCAATCCCTCCTCCGAACTCGCAGATCCAGTCGTCCGGGGCGGAAATGTCCCGGATGCGAGTGGCCAGGTACAAGGCATTGATGTGCCGGTAGTGGAGGATGCCGCCTCGGATCGAGAGCCCGGCGACATGCATAGGACCCTCGGGCGGTACGATCGAAATGCCGAGCTGTGCTTCGACCGCATCGACCACCGCTTCGGGCTGCAGCAGGCGGTTCTGTCCCCACTTTCCCCCGGCGCCCTGCTCGGGACTCTCCGCCGACAGGACACCCAGCGCCTCGGCCAGACAGAGCAGCTTGTCGAAGTAACTGTAGGCGACGAAATCCTCTTTCAGGTTCCAGTATGTGTAGCCGTCGACGCCCGTGGTGATGCCTCCGAACCAGGTGTACTCCTTGCCGAAATCGGTCAGATATCGCGTCAGCCCTTCCGCGTCGTTTGCGCCGATCAGACCAAGCAACTGGCCAAGGTTCTCCCGGATCAACGCGGACCAGAGATCCTCGTCGGTGATCTGCTTGAGCCGCCCCTCCTGTGCGAGCGTCGCCTTGTAGGCCGCTATCAACCGGTGGCCGGTCGCCACCATGTCGGGGTTCCATTGCGCGTCCCTTTTGCCGAAGGGCAGGAAAGGAAGCTCATCCACGGGGTGGACGAGTGTGTGCCAATAGTCGGTGTCGGGTGTGGAGTTCATGCTTGCCTGACCGATGGGGGTTGCCGACCCTCAGCGAAGCGCCGCAGGTCGCCCAGGACGACAAGAACTCGCATAAACCTCGTCGTCATGTAAGCCGCCGCTGTCCATTGACGTTCTTAACCGCGCCGCGAAGCCCGCTTGCAACCGATCGGCCGCCCCGGACCCAAGCGATCCAGTGCGACCGGCTGTGCGCCGCCGCCAAACGAATGACCAGGGGTTTGGGGGTCCCGCCGCTCATCATTCGAGACGCAAACTTGGTGTCCGCCATCGTTGCCAGCATGAATCCGCGCAGTAGAGGGCGCGTTGGCGGCACGGCCAATCCCGGCTCGTTGCCCTACGCTCTATTCGACTGCCGCGTCCACGGTGGTCGTTACGTCCTTTACGGCGCCGCGTGCGGTGTTTGCACAGCCGGAAAGTTCCAGCGCGCACAAAAGCATGGCGGCGACCGATGCAAGGCGGGAAAGTTTCATTGCGATGTCTCCCTGACCGGTGCGAACAACTCGTGCACCAGACGGTTCGAAACTACACCATTGCTGTCTATCGCAAAACGAAGCCACCCGCGCCCAGGGCTCGGCTCATTTCTCGCTTTGCGGGAGATGTCTCAGGGCCGTTCAATTTGGCGATCCCGACAGGATTCGAACCTGTGACCATCGGCTTAGAAGGCCGGTGCTCTATCCAGCTGAGCTACGGGACCGCACGGGGCCGGGCGAGCCGGCCTTTGTCCTGGATGCGCTGCGCTCAGTGCGTCCAGGGGATTTTGCGGTCATAGCGGAAATTGTCCGCATAGGAAATCGCCCGGCGCTTGGCCTCTTTCGGCTCCTGCACGCGATAGGCAATCCCGTTCTTCTGCGCGTAGGCGATCGCCTCTTCCTTCGTCTCGAAGGTCAGCCTGATCTGGCTCTTCATGTCGCCGGAGCTCGTATAGCCCATCAGGGGATCGATCTTGCGCGGCATTTCGGGCTCGAACTCGAGGATCCAATAGCCGGTCTTGGCCTGGCCCGACTGCATCGCGTTTTTTGCTGGGCTGAATATGCGTGCTGACATATCTGGCTGTTTCCTAACTCGCGCTTTCAGCGACTACTAGCAAATTCCTGCCCGCCGCTTCAACGAAAGCCTGGTCGACGCGGACGAGTGGTCGGAGTGGCAGGATTCGAACCTGCGACCCCCTGATCCCAAATCAGGTGCGCTACCAGGCTGCGCTACACTCCGGACCCTAAGATGCGTGAGTGCCTAGAATTTTCGGGCGGCGAACGCAACCGGAAAAGAGAGGGCGACGCCGCTCGGTTGAAGCCGATGTGCCGAATTCGGGCCGGAAGCGCTCGTCACCGGACATATGCCTCCTGTGCGGCGCCTCGAGATGCCGCTGAATTTTGTGCACAGTTTGGTTTCGAGGGCCTGCTGGCCAGGAAAGCCTGCTACCATCCGGCGCGACAACGTGCGAAGGCTCGTCGCAATGTGCAACGTGCTTGGCCAGGACATCGGGGACCTATAGATGCAGCGCATGGCATATGTCGTCATGCCGGACGGCACCGCCTGGAAGGTGAAGTGCAACGGCGTCGACTATCCATTCTACGCGACGCAGGCCGAGGCTGTGGGCGCTGCCGTTCATGCCGCGTTCGAGGCCGGCAGGCTCGGCTACGATTCGCTGGTGCTGGTGCAGGATTCGGAGGGCAGGGTACAGGTCGAATGGACCTACGGGCAGGAGCCCAAGGACCTTGCGGCCGACTGGAGGAAGCGCCAGGCAGGCTGAAGCCGGCTTGCGCGATTGCCACAAATCCCCTGCATGATAGGCTGAGGCACCCGAGGAGATTCCATGCAACGATTCCTGTCCCTGGCGGTGCTCCTTGCCATGCCCGTCCTTGCCGGCTGCGGATACGGGCCGGGCTGGGGCAACTCCGATCAGCCGATGATGGCCACCGGCGCTCCTTGCGGCTTCCGGGCAGTTGACGCGGGGATATGCCCGAAGGTCGGCTACAGGGTGCCTCCCGGTGCGCACTACTAGCGATTATTCACCGCGCAGGGGTCAGTAGTGTTTCAAGCAGAAGGCGTTGGCATTCGCGCGGCAGTGCCTATATATGCGTCGCTTCTCCCCACAGCCCGGATACTGGCGGCGTCGGCAAGGCGTCGGGCTGCGGGCCTGGATTGAAGCATCCTTTTAAAGCCGAGAGCGTTGGTGGCTTTGCCAGGCGGCTTCGGCAACAGAGGCGGAAATGACCGAGAAGGCTATCGAATTCCTGCAGGAATGGATCAACGAAAAGATCCAGGCCCCGCAAACTCCGGCCGAAATCGAACGGGAAGCCGAGGTGCTGGCCAAGCAATGCGCGGCCCAGGCCGCAAATGCCGGCGTCCGGCTCGAGGACATCGAAGAGGAGGTCGGCGATCTCGAAGATTTGATCGCCACCAAACTCGAGGATGCCGCGGAGGCCAGCAAGGCCGATCCGAGGGCCGCCTCCTGACTTGGGGCTCTTGCGCGGTCAGCCTACCTGCCGCGCTGCCGCCAGGCCCCTGGCAAGATCGTCCTTGAGATCGTCGACGTCCTCCAGCCCGATCTGAAGCCGGACCAGAGGCCCCGCATAGGGGCCTTTTGCTATCGTACGGTCGCCCAGAGAAACGAGAGCCGCCAGGCTTTCATAGCCGCCCCAGGAATGGCCGAGCCCGAATATCCCGAGGGCGTCGAGGAACGCGTGGGAGGTTTTCGGCCCTTCACCGACCAGAACCACCGAAAACAGGCCGCTGGCGCCAGAGAAGTCACGCTTCCACAAAGCGTGGTCCGGATGGCTTTCGAGCGCCGGATAAAGCACCTGGGCGACCCCGTCCTGCTTTTCCAGCCAGCGTGCGATTTCAAGCGTAGTCTGCTGGTGCCGCTCCAGCCTCACCCCCATCGTGCGCAGGCCACGCAGCACCTGGTAGACGTCGTCCGGCCCGGCACAGCTGCCGAGCGTGTTGAACGTGTCGTGCAGCTTCTCCCAGCAGGCTTCGTTCGCCGATACGGTTCCAAGCAGCACGTCCGAATGCCCGGCCGGATATTTCGTTGCGGCATGTATGGATATGTCCACGCCGAAATCGAGGGCCCGGAAATAGAGGGGCGTCGCCCAGGTATTGTCCAGCATGACGATCGCGCCGCCGGCATGGGCGACCTCGACGATCGCCGGGATGTCCTGGACTTCGAACGTGTTGGAGCCGGGCGATTCGGTGAACACGACCTTGGTGTTCGGCTTCATCAGCGAGGCCAGGCCGGCGCCGATATGGGGATCGTAATATTCGACCTCGACGCCGAAGCGCTTCAGCATCGAATTCGCGAAATTGCGTGTCGGGTGATAGACGGAATCGACTATGAGCAGGTGGTCGCCGGCGGAGAGGAACGCGAGCAGCGGCACCACCACCGCCATCAGGCCGGACGGAACGATGATCGTCCCGGCGGAACCTTCCAGTTCGTCGATCGCCATGGCGAGCGCATCGGTGGTGGGCGTGCCGCGGGTGCCGTAGGTATACTTCTGCTGCCGCGAGGCAAGGGTGGCGGCATTCGGGAAAAGCACCGTCGAGGCATGCACGACCGGCGGGTTTACGAACCCGTGGTATTCGTGCGGGTCGTTGCCCCCATGGGCTAGCCGTGTGTTGATGCCGGCGTTTTCGGGAATGCGTTTTGCCATTTCGAACTGTCTCCAATCGTCCCTGCCATAGGATGCGACCGAGGGCGGCGCAACAACGGGATGCACCGGTCAGTGCGCAGCGCGGCAACCGGAGGTCGACCGGCAGCCGTCAAGCGTCGTTCATCCGCTGGTTGCCCACGCATGCTCCGGGAAGATGATCTCGGGAGCAGAATTGCCTATCGTTGCGGCATCTCGTGGTGATGCTTCCTAAACTGGCGGATGGCTGGTCATTCCGCTTGACCTCAATAAAATTATCGCCTTCGATGCAATTCCTGCACGGGGCGCGCAGCGTTGCATCGAAAAAGTCAGCGTTAAGTTCGGAAATGGGCCGGACACCAGCATACCGCTCCGCGGAAACAAAAGTCTTTTAGACGCACAAACAAGGGTTGAGGGTTATGAAACATACGATGATTGGCATTATCGGCGCGGCGGCGTTCGGCGTGATGGCTTCGGCCGCTTCCGCCGCCACCCTCGATGACGTGAAGGCGAAGGGGTTCGTCCAATGCGGCGTGAACACTGCGCTGGCCGGCTTCTCCGCTCCCGACGACAAGGGTGATTGGACCGGCCTCGACGTCGATTTCTGTCGCGCGGTCGCTGCCGCGGTGTTCGGCGACGGCAGCAAGGTGAAGTTCACCCCGCTCAGCGCCAAGGACCGCTTCACCGCGCTGCAGTCGGGCGAAGTCGACATCCTGTCGCGCAACACCACCTGGACGATCAACCGCGACACCGCGCTCGGCCTCAACTTCGCCGGCGTGACCTATTATGACGGCCAGGGCTTCATGATCAACGCCAAGAAGCTGCCGGGCGTCAACTCGGCGCTGCAGCTTTCGGGCGCCTCGGTCTGCGTGCAGTCCGGCACGACGACCGAGCTGAACCTCGCCGACTTCTTCAAGGCGAACAACCTCGAATACAACCCCGTCGTGTTCGAGAAGGTCGAGGAAGCGAACGCGGCCTATGATTCCGGCCGTTGCGACGCCTATACGACCGACCAGTCCGGCCTCTATGCGATCCGTCTGACGCTTGCCGCTCCCGGCGACCACGTCGTGCTGCCGGAGATCATCTCCAAGGAGCCGCTCGGACCGGCCGTGCGCCAGGGCGACGACCAGTGGTTCGACATCGTCAAGTGGGTCTACTACGCGCTTCTGAACGCGGAGGAGCTCGGCATCACCAAGGCCAACGTCGAGGAGATGAAGAACTCGCAGAACCCCGAGATCAAGCGCGTGCTCGGCGTCGAGGCCGAAACCAAGATCGGCACGGACCTCGGCCTCACCAACGACTGGGTCGTCAACGTCATCAAGGCGACCGGCAACTATGGCGAGATCTTCGAGAACAATGTCGGCGCCGGCAGCCCGCTGAAAATCTCGCGCGGCATCAACGCGCTGTGGACCAAGGGTGGTCTGCAATACGGCATGCCGATCCGCTGATCCAACCAGGAGCCGGGGCGTCGAGCGCCCCGGCTCCTGACCTTGGGGAAGGGGGACCTTTATGGCCGTGCAGCATGTCTCTGGAGCGAATGAGCCGGCAAAGGCCTCGCTTATCTATGATCCGAAAGTCCGCAGCATCTTCTTCCAGGTGTTGCTGCTCGTCGTCCTGATTCTCGGCATATGGTGGATCGTCGACAATACGATCGAGAACCTGCGCCGATCGAACATCTCGACCGGCTTCGACTTCCTGCGTGGGCGCGCGGGCTTCGACATTTCCGACCGGCTGATCGAATATTCGTCCGACTCCACCTACGGCCGGGCCATTCTCGTCGGCTTGATGAACACCCTGCTGGTTGCGGTGACCGGCATCATAACGGCGACCATCCTCGGTTTCATCGTCGGCGTGGCGCGCCTGTCCCGGAACTGGCTGCTGCGCAAGATCGCCACCGTCTATGTCGAGGTGTTCCGCAACATCCCGCCGCTGCTGGTCATCTTCTTCTGGTATCTCGGCGTGCTGTCGATCCTGCCGGCGCCGCGCGACAGCATCGAGCTGCCCTTCAGCTCCTACCTCAACAGCCGCGGCTTCTACTTCCCGCGCTTCATCTGGGGTGACGGTTCCTGGCTTATCGTCGCGGGGCTGGTCGTCGGCATCGCCCTCAGCTGGTTCGTGGCGCGCCGCGCCCGGGCCCGCCAGATGGTAACCGGCCAGCAGTTCCCGGTGTTGTGGACGAGCCTTGCCCTGATCATCGGTTTCCCGTTGCTCGGCCTCGTGCTCGCCGGCTTTCCGGTGACGATCGATTTCCCGAAGGCCGGCACCTTCAACCTGACCGGCGGCTTGAACGTCAAGCCGGAGTTCCTGTCGCTCTACCTTGCGCTGTCCTTCTATACCGCGGCCTTCATCGCCGAGATCGTGCGCGCCGGCATCCTCGGCGTCAGCAAGGGGCAAAGCGAGGCAGCGGCGGCCCTGGGCCTGCGGCCGGCGACTGCGCTGCGGCTGGTGATCATCCCGCAGGCGCTGCGCATCATCATTCCGCCGCTGACCAGCCAATACCTCAACCTTACCAAGAATTCGTCGCTGGCGGTGGCGATCGGCTTCCCCGACCTCTATGCGATCGGCGGAACGATTCTGAACCAGACCGGCCAGGCGATCGAGATCGTCGTGATCTTCATGGTCATCTACCTCAGCATCAGTCTGCTGACCTCGCTCTTCATGAACTGGTTCAACGCCAAGATGGCGTTGAAGGAGAGGTGACCCATGCAGGAACATGACATGTCCTGGGTCCGTACCGAGATGGCGCTGGCTCAGCCCGCGCCGAAGTCCGAGGCGGGCTTGGGCGCCTGGGTCCGCAAGAACCTCTTCGCGACGCCGGTCGATTCGGTCTTCACCGTCCTCGGCCTGCTCTTCGCCGCCTGGGCGCTCTCCCAGATCCTCGGCTGGGCGCTCTTCAACGCCGTGTGGACCGGAACGGACCGGACCGCCTGCCTCACGGTCGACCAGGGCGGGGCGTTGCCGTCCGGCTGGTCGGGCGCCTGCTGGGCCTTCGTCAACGCCAAGTTCGGACAGTTCATGTTCGGTCGCTATCCGATCGACGAACGCTGGCGCGTGATCCTGACCGGCATCATCTTCGTCGCGCTGCTGGCGCCGCTTCTCATCCCGCGCGCGCCCTACAAGCGGCTGAACGCGATCCTGTTCTTCGCGGTTTTCCCGTTCGTCGCCTTCTTCCTGCTGGTCGGCGGCTTCTTCGGCCTCCCGTATGTGGAGACGTCGCTCTGGGGCGGGCTGCTGGTGACGCTGGTGCTGTCCTACGTCGGCATCGTCGTCTCGCTGCCGCTGGGCATCATCCTGGCGCTCGGCCGCCGCTCGAAGATGCCGGCGATCAAGATGCTGTCGGTGGTTTTCATCGAGACCGTACGAGGCGTGCCGCTCGTCACCGTGCTCTTCATGGCAAGCTTCATGCTGCCGCTCTTCGTGCCGCCGGGCGTGACCTTCGACAAGTTCCTGCGCGCGCTGATCGGCGTCGCGCTGTTCGCTTCGGCCTACATGGCGGAAGTGGTGCGGGGCGGCCTGCAGGCGATCCCCAAGGGCCAGTACGAAGGCGCCGACTCGCTCGGCCTCGGCTACTGGCAGAAGATGGGCCTGATCATCATGCCGCAGGCGCTGACGCTGGTCATTCCGGGCATCGTCAACACCTTCATCGGCATGTTCAAGGACACGACGCTGGTGCTGATCATCTCGATGTTCGACCTGCTCGGCATCGTGAAGCAGAACCTCTCCGACGCCAACTGGGCGACGCCCCAGACGGCCAAGACGGGCCTGGTCTTCGCCGCGATCGTGTTCTGGCTGTTCTGCTTCGGCATGTCGCGCTATTCGATGTACATGGAACGCCGGCTCGATACCGGTCACAAGCGATAGGACGACAAGGGGTGGAGCCAATGACCACGGAAAACGCCGTCAGCGCCGAAGAGATCAAGGTAGACGTCAAGAAGATGCACGTCTCCGATACCGACGTCGCGATCGAGATCGTCGGCATGTCGAAGTGGTACGGCGACTTCAACGTGCTGAAGGACATCAACCTGAAGGTCATGCGCGGCGAGCGCATCGTCATCTGCGGGCCGTCCGGCTCCGGCAAGTCGACCATGATCCGCTGCATCAACCGGCTGGAGGAGCATCAGAAGGGAAGGATCGTCGTCGACGGCAAGGAACTCACCAACGACCTCAAGAAGATCGACGAGGTGCGCCGCGAGGTCGGCATGGTGTTCCAGCACTTCAACCTCTTCCCACACCTGACCATCCTCGAGAACTGTACGCTGGCCCCGATCTGGGTGCGCAAGATGCCCAAGAAGGAGGCCGAGGAGGTCGCCATGCATTTCCTCAAGCGGGTGAAGATTCCGGAGCAGGCGAACAAGTATCCCGGGCAGCTCTCGGGCGGCCAGCAGCAGCGCGTCGCGATCGCTCGCTCGCTCTGCATGAACCCGCGCATCATGCTTTTCGACGAGCCGACTTCAGCGCTCGATCCCGAGATGATCAAGGAAGTGCTGGAGACGATGGTCAGCCTCGCCGAGGAGGGAATGACCATGCTCTGCGTGACGCACGAGATGGGGTTTGCCCGCAAGGTCGCCAATCGCGTGATCTTCATGGACGCCGGCCAGATCGTCGAGCAGAACACGCCGGCCGAGTTCTTCGATCATCCGAGGCACGAACGGACGAAGCTCTTCCTCAGCCAGATCCTGCACTGAGGGCGCCGTACTCCGCGGTCAGCGCTTCAGGGCGGGCGGCGTCCAGCCGTAGAGCCAGTCGAGGCTGGCGGCGAGCTGTTCAGGCGTGCGCATGCGCAGGATTGCGTTTCGCACGGCAGCCACCGGACCGCCCGCGTGCCACGCCATGCGGTTGAAGGATCCGCGCCGCGCAACACGCTCGACGCGCTTTTTCCGCTCCATCTCCCACTCCGCCAGAGCGGCGGCGACGCTGTCCGGCCGCGCCGACACATGGGCGGCCAGCGTCTCGGCATCTTCTATCGCCATCGCCGCTCCCTGCGCGGCAAAGGGCGTCATCGCGTGGGCGGCGTCGCCGATCAGCGCGATGCCGCTCGGCGCGGTCCAGGGACCGCCCGGCGCCGCGTGGATAGGCCAGATCGTCCATTCGCCGTCGTCGTCGGCGAGCTTCCGCAGGGCTGGCGCGGCCCGCCGCATGGCGTTCCTGAGAACCGTCGTGTCGCCCTTGCCGAACCAGGTCTCGTCCATCGCGCTGCCGCGGGTGAAGGCCGCGAGGTTGAGCGCGGCGCCGGCCCGGACCGGGTAGGCGATCAGATGGAAACCCGGAGCCAGGAATGCGCTGACGACACCGCCGATGCCGAGCGGGGCGAGAGAGGTACCGGCGGGGCTCTCGGCGCGGATGGTCCGGCGCCACGCGACCTGGCCGGAGAAGCGGCTCTTCGCCTGGCCGCCGACGAGACGGCGCGTTTCGGACCAGACGCCGTCGGCCGCCACCAGCAGCATGCCGGCCGTCTGGTCGATGCGCCCTGCCGCCTCGACCGAAACAGTGACGCCGAGCGGATGCTGGGTGACGTCGCGGACGGTCGCGCCGGTCACCAGCCGGATGCCGGGCTCGCGTGCGACCTGCGCGAGCAGCGCGCTCTGGAGGTCGGCGCGGTGGGCGGTGAGGTAGGGGGCCTTCCAGCGCCATTCGGCCGCAGCGCCAAGCTGCACGCGGCCAAGTTCGGCCAGGCTCGACGCGTCGCGCAGCACCACGGCGCCCGGCCGCACGGCGGTCTGGCGCAGGCCGGGCAGCACGCCGAGGCGATCGAGGATGCGGGTCGCGTTGGGCGAGAGCTGCAGGCCGGCGCCGACTTCGTCCAGCCGCTGAGCACGCTCGAATACGCGCACGGGGTAGCCACGCACGGCGAAGGAGAGCGCTGCCGTCAGCCCGGCAACGCCGGCGCCGGCAATGATGATCTGCCGGGATCGCGCCTCAGCCATGGCCGGCCGCTTTGCGCAGCGTCAGGCGGCGCGGTCGAGATAGAGGCAGTTCGCCGGACGCGTCTCGGTCGGCTTCAGCGATGCGTCGTAGCGGTAGAGCGTCGAGCAATAAGGGCAGACCTTCTCGTCGTCCGCGCCCATGTCGAGGAAGACATGCGGGTGGTCGAACGGCGGGTTGGCGCCGACGCACATGAATTCCTTGACGCCGATGTCGATCGCGGCGTGGCCCGCATCGTTCTGGAAGTGGGGAATGGATCCGCCCGCCATGTCGTGCTCCGTCGGCCTCTAAAGATAGCTTCGCTGCTAGCGTTTGTCGCATAACCGCCTGCTTTGCAAGCTGCATGAAATCAAACTGTCGCAAAAGCCTGTCAGGAGGTAGATTGCGTTGAAAGTCGGCTATGGTTAGGCAGACCCAGGGACGGGAGACACTATGAGCGAGTTGAAGCCGGCTCAAGCGGAGTTCACCGCCGTCGCCACGCCCGTCAGCGACGGCGGCTCGGGAAACCCCGACCGTTTCGTCAATCGCGAGTTCTCCTGGATACAGTTCAACCGCAGGGTGCTCGAGGAAGCCCAGAACGCCTCGCATCCGCTCCTTGAAAGGGTGCGGTTCCTGTCGATATCGGCGGCCAATCTCGACGAGTTCTTCATGGTGCGCGTCGCCGGGCTCGCCGGCCAGGTGCGTGAAGGCATCCTGTTGCGCAGCCCCGACGGCCGCACGCCGGAACAGCAGCTTGAGCAGATCCTGCTCGAAGTGGGCCGGCTGCAGGAAGACCAGCAGAAGAGCCTGTCCGAGCTATTCGTGCTGCTGCGCAAGGAAGGCATCGAGAGCATCTCCGCCGACCAGCTCTCCAGGGACGAGATCGCCTGGCTGGAAGAGCATTTCCTCGAGCAGATATTCCCGGTACTGACGCCGCTGTCGATCGACCCGGCCCATCCGTTCCCGTTCATCCCCAATCTCGGCTTCTCGATCGCCCTGCAACTGCGTCACCTCAAGGACGGCGAGGGCATGACGGCGCTGCTGCGCCTGCCGACGGCGCTGCGGCGCTTCATCCGGCTGCCCGACCGCAAGTCGGAAATCCGCTTCATCCCGATCGAGGAGACGGTGGGCCTGTTCATCGGCAAGCTCTTCCCGGGCTACGAGGTAAGGGGCTCCGGCACGTTCCGCATCATTCGCGACAGCGATATCGAGGTGGAGGAGGAATCCGAGGATCTCGTGCGGCTGTTCGAGACGGCGCTGAAGCGCCGCCGGCGGGGCTCGGTGATCCGCATCGAGTTCGACAGCCAGATGCCCGAGGAGCTGCGCGACTTCGTTGCGGGCGAGCTTGGCGTCGCCGGCAACCGCATCAGCGTGCTGACGGGACCGCTCGCGGTGAGCCAGATTTCCGAGATCGTATCGGTGCCGCGCGACGACCTGAAGTTCACGCCCTACAATCCGCGCTTCCCCGAGCGCATCCGCGAGCATGGCGGCGACTGCTTCGCCGCGATCCGCGAGAAGGACATCGTCGTCCACCATCCCTACGAATCCTTCGACGTGGTGGTGCAGTTCCTGCGCCAGGCCGCGGCCGACCCGGAGGTGGTGGCGATCAAGCAGACGCTCTATCGCACGTCCAACGACAGCCCGGTCGTGCGCGCCCTGGTCGACGCGGCGGAAGCCGGCAAGTCCGTCACCGCGCTGGTCGAGCTCAAGGCGCGCTTCGACGAGGAGGCCAACATCCGCTGGGCCCGCGACCTGGAGCGCGCCGGCGTGCAGGTCGTGTTCGGCTTCCTGGAGTTGAAGACGCACGCCAAGATGTCGCTGGTGGTGCGCCGCGAGGACGGCAAGCTGCGCAACTACGTGCATCTCGGCACCGGCAACTATCATCCGATCACGGCGCGCATCTACACCGACCTGTCCTTCTTCACTTCCGATCCGTCGATCGCGCGCGACGTGGCCAATATCTTCAATTTCATCACCGGCTACGCCGAGCCGACGGCGAGCATGAAGATCGCGCTGTCGCCCTACACGTTGAGAAGCCGGATCATCGGCCACATCGGCGAGGAGATCGAACACGCGAAGGCGGGCAAGCCTGCCAAGATCTGGATGAAGATGAACGCTCTGGTCGATCCCATGGTGATCGACGCGCTCTACGATGCGAGCCGTGCAGGCGTCGAGATCGACCTGGTCGTTCGCGGCATATGCTGCCTGCGGCCGCAGGTGCCCGGCCTGTCGGAGAACATCCGCGTGAAGTCCATCGTCGGCCGCTTCCTGGAGCACAGCCGCATCTATTGTTTCGGCAACGGGCATGGCCTGCCCTCGGACGAGGCGATCGTGTACATCGGCTCGGCCGACCTCATGCCGCGCAACCTGGACCGGCGCGTCGAGACGCTTGTTCCGATCACCAATCCGACCGTGCACGAGCAGGTGCTGGGCCAGATCATGCTCGGAAACATAATGGACAACCAGCAAAGTTTTGAAGTATTGCCCGACGGCACCTCGCGGCGCATCGCGCTGGACGAGGGCGAGGAACCGTTCAACGCGCAGGAATATTTCATGACCAACCCGAGCCTTTCCGGACGGGGCGACGCGCTGAAATCGCATGCGCCCAGGCAGATCGCGCAGTTCAAGCGGCGCAAGAAGGCCAACGCGTCCCACACCGGATGATCTCGCTTTCCCAGGGGCGGCTGCAGGATCGCAGGCCGCTCTCCGTCATCGATATCGGCTCGAACTCGATCCGCCTCGTCGTCTACGAAGGCGTGGCGCGCTCGCCGACTGTCCTCTTCAACGAGAAGATGCTGGCCGGCCTCGGCCGCGGCATCGTCACGACCGGCAGGCTCGATCCGGAGGCGGTGACGCGCTCCATGGAGGAGTTCCGCCGCTTCCGCGCGCTTTCCGAGCAGGCGGGCGCCGAAGAGCTCCACGTCATCGCCACGGCCGCCGCCCGCGAGGCGGAGAACGGCCCCGATTTCATCCATCGCGTCGAGGCCGTGCTGGGAACCGAGATCAGGATCCTTTCGGGCCGCGAAGAGGCCTACTATTCGGCGCTCGGCGTCATCTCCGGCTTCCACCCGGCCGACGGCATCGCAGGCGACCTCGGCGGAGGCAGCCTCGAGCTGGTGGACGTCAAGGGCGAGGCGATCGGCGACGGCATCACGCTGCCGCTCGGCGGCCTGCGCCTGCAGGACATGGCGAAGAACTCCTACGCCGCGGCGACCAAGATCGCCCGCGAGCAGATTGCCCGGGCGGAACTGCTGCAGGGAGGCGCAGGCAGGCCCTTTTATGCCGTGGGCGGCACATGGCGAAACCTTGCGCGGCTTCACATGCTGACCACCGGCTATCCGCTGGCGGTGATGCATCACTACGAGATGAACATCGCGAACGCGGTGCCCTTCCTGCAGAAAGTGGCGCGCGGCGATGTCGACAAGATCAAGGGCATCGAAGGCGTCTCCAAGGCGCGTCGGGCGCTGCTGCCCTACGGCGCGATCGTGCTGCTGGAAATCATCGCCGCGATGCGACCTTCCGAGATCGCCGTCTCGGCGCTCGGCGTCCGCGAGGGATTTCTCTACTCGCTGCTGAGCGAAGAGGAGCGCAGGACCGACCCGCTGATCTCTGCGGCAGAGGAGCTGGCGCTGTTGCGCGCCCGTTCGGTGACGCATTCGCACGAACTCGTCGACTGGACGGCCGACGCGCTGAAGGCGTTCGGAATCGCCGAGACCGAGGTGGAGGCGCGCTATCGCCACGCCGCCTGCCTGCTGGCCGACATCGGCTGGCGGGCGCATCCGGAATATCGCGGCACGCAGTCGCTGAACATCATTGCGCATGCGTCGTTCATCGGCGTGGATCATCCCGGCCGGCTGTTCCTGGCGCTGGTCAATGCCTTCCGCAACGACGGCGTCTTCAACGACACGATCGCGCCGGAACTGAAAGTCCTGGCGACGCCGCACTATGTCGAGCGTGCCAAGCTGCTCGCCGCGATGATGCGGGTCGTCTACCTGCTGACGGCGTCGATGCCCCGTGTCATGCCGCGGCTGAAGTGGGAGAAGCGCGACGGCGGCGCGCTGGCGCTGGTGATCCCGTCCGACCTTGCCGGCCTTTACGGCGAGCGGCCGGCCGGCCGGCTGGCGCAGCTTGCCAAAATCTCGGGCCGCAAGCTGGAACTCGTCGTCGGCTGACATCCGTCACCGGCTGCTTCGCCAGGCGTCCACCGACCACGCGCCCGCTCCGGCGACGGAGTGCGCTAGAAAGCCGCCGGCAATCGCTATGTCCTTCATCAGCGCCTGGCTGTGCATGAAGGCCAGCGTCGGGTCGCCGCCGCCCTGGCCGTAATGGCCGATGAAAGCAGCCGCGATCGAGAAGGCTGCGAGCAGCAGCGCGGCGATACGCGTCTGGAAACCGATGACGACAAGGACGCCGGCAGCGAGCTCGAAGACCGCGGTCACCCAGGCGACCAAGGCAGGGGCGGGGAGGCCCAGCGAGGAGAAGTATGCGGCGGTGCCGGGGATGTTCCCAAGGGCCGAAACGCCTGACGAGAGAAACAGGAAGGCCAGCAGAAGCCTGGCGGCCAGAAGCGCGGCATTGGCCATGAGGACCTCGTCGGATCGAACAGCCTGATTGCCGCGATCATAGGTCCAACGGCTGCGCGTTGTACAATTTCCAACCAAGCCAAAAGCCCGGATCGCTCCGGGCTTCGGGGGGCATAAAAGGCTGTTGGGTTAGCCGCGGCGGGCGTCGATGGAGAGCGCACCGGCTCCGGCAGCGGCGAGGACGAGGAAGCCGCCGGTGACGGACAGATTCTTCATGAAGAACAGCTGCTGGACCTGGTCGGCCAGATCGGTGTGCGCGATCAGCGTGGCGGCGACGGTGAAGGCGGCCAGAATGAGTGCGCCGATGCGCGTCTGGTAGCCGACCAGGATGGCGATGCCGCCAACCAGTTCGACAAGGCCGACCACGACGGCGGTGACGGTCGGTACCGGAAGGCCGATGCTGGCGAACCAGCCGGCGGTGCCGGCGATTGCCGTCAGCTTTCCATAGCCGGCGACGATGAACATGATCGACAGCAGGATGCGGCCGACAAGGATGCCGAGGGACGCGGCGGAGCTGGTCTGCGGGGCTGTGATGGAGGCGGTGGACATTTCAGTTCTCCGTTGAGTGCGAGAAATCGTGTCCACCGATATATCCGCGCCTTGTCGTTCACAGAAGGCGCGGATTGTCCGACAGTTCGTTCACAAAGAATGAACGGTTAGCCGGGGTGCGTCATGTCCTCGGGACGTACGATCCGGTCGTAGTCCTCTGCCGTGACCAGGCCGGTCTTCAGAGCCTCCTCGCGCAGCGTGGTGCCGTTCTTGTGCGCGGTCTTGGCGATCTTGGCGGCATTGTCGTAGCCGATAGTCGGCGCCAGCGCGGTGACCAGCATCAGGGAGCGATCGAGCGCGGCCTTGATGTTGTCTTCCCGCGCTTCGATGCCGACGACGCAATTGTCGGTGAAGGAGACGGCGGCGTCGGCCAGCAGCTGGACCGACTGGAGGAAGTTGTAGGCCATCAGCGGGTTGTAGACGTTTAGCTCGAAATGGCCCTGGCTGCCGGCAAACGAGATCGATGAGTTGTTGCCGAACACCTGGATGCAGACCTGGGTGAGCGCCTCGCACTGGGTCGGGTTGACCTTGCCGGGCATGATCGAGGAGCCGGGCTCGTTCTCCGGCAGCGCCAGTTCGCCGAGACCCGACCGCGGCCCTGAGCCTAGCAGCCGGATGTCGTTGGCGATCTTGAACAGCGAGGCGGCGACCGTGTTGATGGCGCCGTGGCTGAACACCATCGCGTCGTGCGCGGCGAGCGCCTCGAATTTGTTCGGCGCCGAGGTGAAGGGGAGGTGGGTGATGGCGGCGATCTTCTCGGCGACCTTCTCGGCGAAGCCGACGGGAGCGTTGAGGCCGGTGCCGACCGCCGTGCCGCCCTGCGCGAGTTGCATCAGGGCAGGCAGCGTCATCTCGATGCGGGCGATGCCGTTCTCGACCTGCTGGGTGTAGCCGGAGAATTCCTGGCCGAGCGTCAGCGGCGTGGCGTCCTGCGTGTGGGTGCGGCCGATCTTGATGATCTTCGCCCAGGCCTGCGCCTTGTCGTTCAAGGCATTGCGCAGCTTCTGCAGGGCAGGGATCAGGCGGTGGTTGATCTCCTCCGCGCAGGCGATGTGCATGGCCGTCGGGTAGGTGTCGTTGGACGACTGGCTCATGTTGACGTGGTCGTTGGGATGGACCGGCTTCTTCGAGCCCATCTCGCCGCCGAGCATCTCGATGGCGCGGTTCGAGATAACCTCGTTGGCGTTCATGTTCGACTGCGTGCCGGAGCCGGTCTGCCACACGACCAGCGGGAAGTGCTCGTCGAGCTTGCCTTCGATGACTTCCTGCGCGGCCTTGACGATGGTTTCGCCGACTTTCGGGTCGAGCCGGCCGAGTTCCATGTTGACCTCGGCGGCGGCGCGCTTGACGACGCCGAGCGCCCGCACGATGGACGCCGGCTGCTTTTCCCAGCCGATCTTGAAGTTGCCGAGGGAACGCTGCGCCTGCGCGCCCCAGTAGCGGTCGGTTGGAACCTCGATCGGGCCAAAGGTGTCGGTCTCGGTCCTGAATGTCTGCTTGGCCACGTGCGGTCTCCGGCTGTCTGGTGTCGGCGTTGGCGTAACCGGTCGGGCGGACGGCTTCAAGGGCTGCGTGCGGCATCGGGAGAAGCCAAATCGATTCAATGGCCGAGAGGCCGCGCTTCATCTCTGCCAGCGCGTCGTCTTTGCCCGCGATTCCACTTCTCCCCGATATCCGCTGCGCGCCGGATGACAGGGAGGGCGATGCGCAAGGATGATGCGGAGGGTCGGGTTTTTCGCGCGGAGGCAAGAGGTTGGCGGAACGTTTCGGAATCCATCAATGCGGGAAGAGCATGGGCGTCTTCGCCAGAGGCGATGTTAGTTCCGGGATCGGTCAGCCCTCACCAATCAGTCTTGAACCCCAGCTTGCCCTCCCATGCATAGCCGCTGTCATTGAAACTATGCTCGTAGTTGACGTTGCCGTAGAAGGTGGCGTCTTCGCTGACCTGCCAGGCCACGCCGACGCCGAGCTTGCCCCAGGTGTCGCCCAGATCGGCGGTGAAGGGGATGAAGCCGTCGGCGGAGGAGAACTCCGTCGTCGGGTTCTCGAGGAACTCGTGCCAGATATCGCCGCGGCCCCAGAGCGTCAGCTTTCGCGGTTCGGCGCCGTTCTGGCTCTCCTCGATGTTCCAATCGCGGGTGAGCCGAGCCCCGATCCTGCCGGCCAGCGAGTCCTCGTCGGAGTAGCGGATGTCGGCCGCGCCATCGTTGAAGTCGTCGACGTCGATCGCCTGATAGACGAGTTGCGCCTGCGGTTCGAGGATCCATCCGTTGTCGAAACGGAACGGGTAACCTCCCTCCAGCGAGGCGCCGAACCCAAAGGCATTTGTCTCGCCTTCAGCCAGGCCGCGCTCGCCCGACATGTCCATGTCGTACCAGGTTCCCTGTATCACGCCGTCGACATACCAATCCTTCTCTCCGAAGCGGGTGAAATAGCCACCGACGCTGACGGCGTCGAAATCGTTCTCGCCGGCCTTGAAGGTCAAGCTTCGAAAATGATGTTCGACGTCGGCGCTGCCGCGGCCGAAGGCGACATAGATCCCGGCATTGTCGCGTTTGCCGTCCTGGTGTTCCTTGCGATAAAGGTCGATGCCGGCCTGGAACGCGCCGAAATCGTAGTCGAAGGACGGTCCGTCGCTGCCATAGATGCCGCTCGTACTGCCGTCGTGGTGGCCCCAAAAGCCGATCAGCCTCCCCCACATGCCGTCAGGCATGTCCTCCTTGCCCGGGCCGAGGATCTGTGCGTCGCCGCCCATGCGCTCGTGCAGCGTGTCGATGAGGTGGCGGCCGTAGATCGCCGCCATCACGGGCGCCGCCGCGTAGAGCGAAACCTCCTGCCGGTAGTAAGGCGGCGGCGGCTCGGGAGGCGTCGGCGGCTCTGGCGGAACCGGTGGCTCGGGAGGAATAGGCGGCTCCGGGGGTATCGGCGGCTGAAACTCGTTGCGCAGGAACCAGTCGTCTGTGGCGCCGGCGCCGGTGCCGCCGCGAAACAGGAAATACTCGTAAGGACCGGCGACGGCCGGCCTCGCCAGGTAGAAGGCTTGCGCCGCCGTTGTTCCGCCGTTGACCGCGTCGATGACCAGGATGCCATCGGCGAAAGTGAGGTCGCCGGGTCCCAGCGACTGATCCTCCTCATTGATCAGCAGGCCGGTCGTGCCGGTAGCGGTCCCGCCGTCGATGACCAGCAGGTCCGACGGGGAGCCGTCTGTTCCGAGAAAGGTCGTGAGATTGAGCAAGCCTCCCAGGCCGACATAGGCGCCTGTGACGGTGAGGTTCGTGTCGGTCTGGCCACCCGTCCGCACGAAGCCGGCATTCGCCAGGCTCGGCACGGTCTGGTCGAATCCGGCAAGGTCGAGCCTGCCTGCGCTCTCGACGACATGTGCGGAGTTGGGGCTGAAGGTGTTGACGGCGCCTGCCTGCAAGGTGTCCTCAGAAACGGTTGTCGTTCCCGAATAGGTGTTTGCGGCAGTCAGTATCAGCGTGCCTTCCCCGGTCTTGGTGAGGCCGCCGTCGCCCGTAATCAGGCCCGCTATCGTCGCGTCGTTCCCGAAGGTGTCGAACGTCCCGTCGGTGACCAGCAAGACATCCCGGTCGAGGGTGATATCCGCTCCGTCAAACCTGAGGACGGGGGACGGGGACAAACCATTGCTTTCGAAGGTAAGGACGCCGTCGGCGGAACCGAGGTTGGTATCGCTGTCGATCGCCAGCGTGCCTTGCTCGATTGTCCAGGGAGTCGTGGTTGCTACCGATCCCGTCAGATTCCAGACGCTTTCGCCGGTTTTCAAGAAACTTGCGAAGCCCTGGTACTGCGCGCCGATAGCGCTGACGTCGAACGCGGCGCTGGGCGAGTCGTCGCCGCCGAGCGCAAACGTGCCGGCGTTCGTCTGATCGACGACGTTGCCGACGAACTCATAACCGGAGCGGAGTTCGAGATAGTTCGCGCCGCCTGTGAACGTAATCGCGTTGACCTGTCCTGAGGCGCCGGTACCCCCGGAAACCTCGCCGCCGGTGAAGACCGACAGATCCGAGCCCGTGATACCGATGCCGCCGCTGCCGCCGGCGTGGGTCAATGCTGCGCCGCCGTCGCCGCCGCCGATCGAGGCTCCGGCATTGTTGACGACGCTCAGGCCCGAGGCGCTGATCCCCGCGCCGCCGTCGCCGGCGTTCGAGCTCGCGGCCGCGGATCCAAGTGTGCCCCGCGCCGCGCCGCCGTCGCCGCCCTGGATCGACCCGCTGTTGGTGATGGTGACGTCCGCGCCGCCGCTGAAGTTGATGCCCGCGCCGCCCTGGGCGCCCTGCGAAAGGCCGCCTCGGCCGCCGTCGCCCCCATCTCCTCCCTGGATGGTGCCCTCATTGGCGATCTCGGTGTTGACGCCTGTCACGCCCGCCGCGCCGCTGCCCGCCAGCGAGTTGCTCGCGTTGCTCGCGTTGCCGCCGCTGCCGCCGGAAATGCTGCTGCCGGAAGAATTGGTCAGCGTGCTGCCGGCCGTGCCGAACACGACGCCGGCCCCGCCATCGCCGCCCTCCGGAAACGACGCCGTATTGGCCGATGCCGTTCCGCTGTTGCCACCGTTTCCACCGGCGATCTCGCCCGTATTCGTCAGGTTGCCGATATCGAGGAAAAACACGCCGCGTCCGCCGTCGCCGCCTTCTCCGACAGTTCCGGCTGCAGCGTTGCCCCCGCTGCCGCCTGCGCCGCCCGTGATCGAACCAGTTCCGAAGTTGGTGACCGTGACGTTCGCGCCATTGACGACCAGACCATATCCGCCGGCCCCGCCGCCGCCGCCTCCGGCGGAAGGAATCGCCTCAGCCGTCGCCCCGGCGCCGCCGTTTCCGCCGTTTATCGGGCTGCCATTGTCGAGAGGGCCGGTGGTGATGACCTGTCCGTGGGCGCCGCCACCGCCGCCACCGCCGGCACCGGTGCCGTTGGAGCCGCTTTGTTCCGGGCTGGTTGCTCCGGCGCCACCGATGCCGCCGGCCGCGTTGCCCCCGCCGCTTCCGCCGGTCGTCCCGGCGCCGCCGCCGCCGCCGCCTTCGGCCCCGTTGCCGGCCTGGCCATTCGCTCCGCTGGTTGTCGGCTGGCTCAGGCCGCCAGTGCTGGGGAGGGAGTCGTCAGTACCGGAAACTCCGCCGCCATAGCCGCCGCAGCCATTGGTTTCGTCGCTCACCCGGCTGCCCCCCGAGGAACAGGGAGGCAATGTGGCCTGCGCCATGGCGAGATCGGGTATGTGGCACGCAGCAAGCAGAACGAGGCCAAAGCGCCCGGTTTCCCGCGCCAGCAGTGAGCCGCAAACGGACGCCCGCAGGCTCAGGCGTCGCGAAAAGACCAGGCTGTGCTTGGAGCAAGTGCCACTGGGGTGGTGGGCGAAGGTGGGAGGTTTCGAATTCCGGTGCTTCAGTGCGCGGGTCATGCGGCGTCCTGCTAAGGAAGCCCGCCCCACAGTCAGGATGGACCGAACCGCTTGCGCCCTCAATCGGCTTTGGAGCGCAGCAGGCATTTAATTCAGTAAAGTTGCATATAGGTCACGACGCGGTCACCAGAGGCGTGCCTCGCCTCCGGTCCCAAGCGAGTTCGCCGGGATACGCCCGGGCGGTCTTATCGGTGCGACGTGCGTGGCCGTTGCCAAGCGGCCGAAACAAGCGTCTGGCCTTTGTGGCCGTAAGAACAGGGCGGTCTTTCTCACTCCGAGAAAAAGAAAAGGCTGCCGGATGGCAGCCTGAAATTCGTTCTGTGCAGTGCGTTTAGAGAGCGCCCTTGACCTTCTCCTTGACGTCGCCAAAGCCCTTCTGGACCTTTTCGGCGGCGCCTTCAGCCTCGGTCCGCCGATTGCCGGTCATACGGCCTGCGGTCTCCTTGACCGAGCCCTTGACCTGTTTGCCGACGCCTTTCACCTGATCTTTGTTCACCATCTCTGCATCTCCTTAACAACTGTCCGTTCGTAACAATAGGCGAAGCGGACGATGGTTCCGGCTGGGCGATGTCGGGGGGAGGAGCCGCGCTTGCGAAGGGATGTGGCGGCGAAAGGGCGGGCAGAAACACGAACGCCTCCCGCACCTGTGACAGTGCTGGAGGCGTCCATTTGTCCTAAAGCTGTCTCTTAAACTGCCCTTGGACAGCACGATAATGCAGTGCCTGCGAAGAGGTTCCGCGGCTGGCGAAATTTCGTTCGACGCTTTCCCGCTGGGCGGCGCTCCCCGAAGGCATCGTCAGTCCGGGATCCGCCGGCCGGCGACCAAGCGAAATCTCGCCAACAAAAAAGGGCGGCATCGCTGCCGCCCTTTCGTAGTCCGTAACCGGGATGGGCTGGATCAGAAATCCATGCCGCCCATGCCGCCCATGCCGCCGCCGCCGGGCATGCCCATCGGCGCGCCTGCATCCTTCTTCGGAGCTTCGGCGATCATGGCCTCGGTGGTGACGAGCAGGCCGGCAACCGAAGCTGCATCCTGCAGAGCCGTGCGCACAACCTTGACCGGATCGACGATGCCCATGGCGATCATGTCGCCATAATCGCCGGTCTGGGCGTTGTAGCCGAAGGTGAGGCCCTTGTTCTCGAGGATCTTGCCAGCAACGATCGATGCTTCCGCACCGGCGTTGGCAGCAATCTGACGGGCCGGAGCCTGCAGGGCGCGACGCACGATGGCGACGCCTGCCTGCTGGTCGGAGTTGACGCCGACCGACTTGAGGTTTGCCGAGGCGCGCAGCAGGGCGACGCCGCCGCCAGCCACGATGCCTTCTTCGACGGCGGCGCGGGTTGCGTTCAGCGCGTCGTCAACGCGGTCCTTCTTTTCCTTGACCTCGATCTCGGTCGCACCGCCGACGCGGATGACGGCAACGCCGCCAGCCAGCTTGGCAAGACGCTCCTGGAGCTTCTCGCGGTCGTAGTCGGAGGTCGTCTCCTCGATCTGCTGCTTGATCTGGGCAACGCGGCCCTGGATCTCGGCCTTCTTGCCGGCGCCGTCGACGATCGTGGTGTTCTCCTTCTCGATGCGCACGCGCTTGGCGCGGCCGAGCATGTTGAGACCAACGTTCTCGAGCTTGATGCCGAGGTCTTCCGAGATCACCTGACCGCCGGTCAGGATCGCGATGTCCTCGAGCATGGCCTTGCGGCGGTCACCGAAGCCCGGAGCCTTGACGGCAGCGATCTTCAGGCCGCCACGCAGCTTGTTGACGACGAGCGTGGCCAGAGCCTCGCCTTCCACGTCCTCGGAGATGATGAGGAGCGGCTTGGAGGTCTGCACGACGGCTTCGAGGACCGGCAGCATGGCCTGGAGGTTGGACAGCTTCTTCTCGTGCAGGAGGATGTAGGCGTCCTCGAGCTCGGCGATCATCTTGTCCGGGTTGGTGATGAAGTACGGGCTGAGGTAGCCGCGGTCGAACTGCATGCCTTCGACGACTTCGAGCTCGGTGTCGGCGGTCTTGGCTTCCTCGACCGTGATGACGCCCTCGTTGCCGACCTTCTGCATCGCTTCAGCGATCATCTTGCCGACCGACTCGTCGCCGTTGGCGGAGATCGTGCCGACCTGGGCCACTTCCTCGGAGGTCTTGATCTTCTTGGCAGCCTTGCCGAGAGCAGCGACGACTTCGATGACGGCGAGGTCGATGCCGCGCTTCAGGTCCATCGGGTTCATGCCGGCGGCAACGGCCTTGTGGCCTTCCTGGACGATCGACTGGGCCAGAACGGTCGCGGTCGTGGTGCCGTCACCGGCGATGTCATTAGTCTTCGAAGCAACTTCGCGAACCAGCTGGGCACCCATGTTCTCGAACTTGTCTTCAAGTTCGATTTCCTTGGCGACGGTGACGCCGTCCTTGGTGATGCGCGGGGCGCCGAACGACTTGTCGATGACGACGTTGCGGCCCTTGGGGCCAAGGGTCACCTTCACCGCGTCGGCGAGGATGTTGACGCCGCGCAGCATGCGCTCGCGGGCGTCACGGGAGAATTTTACGTCTTTAGCAGCCATTTTGAGCTCCTGGGCCTAAGCCCTTGAATTCAGATGTGAACGGAAGAACAGGCAATCAGCCGATGATGCCCATAATGTCGGATTCCTTCATGATCAGAAGGTCTTCGCCATTGAGCTTCACTTCGGTGCCCGACCACTTGCCGAACAGGACGCGGTCGCCGGCCTTGACGTCCAGCGGAACCAGCTTGCCGGCCTCGTCGCGCGCGCCGGAGCCGACGGCGACGATTTCGCCTTCCTGCGGCTTCTCCTTGGCGGTGTCGGGGATGATGATCCCGCCCTTGGTCTTCTCTTCGGATTCCACGCGGCGAACGACCACGCGGTCATGCAGCGGCCGGAATTTGGACTTAGCCATAGGTTTTATCCTCGTGCGGATGTTGAGATTCCCTCCGTCCGGACAGTAGGCCGGACTTCGTTAGCACTCACCTAAGACGAGTGCTAACGCGGCGCTGAGATAGGCGTTCGTAGGGGTACCTGTCAAGAATTGCCGGTCGGGAATCGCGCCAGGCGCGAGGCTTTTTTTCGCTGCTGCAGCCTAAGCGGGTAGGGCGCCGCCACAGCGAATTGGGCTGGCTGATCGCCGAAGGCTTCCACCAGCGCGGAGAGGAGGTTGGGACGAGGCCAGGGGACGGCTGAATGGATTACCCCGGCCGATCATCATCGGCAAATCAGGATGCGGCGATGGCAGGTCGGTGTTGCCGCATTCCACAAAATATCTTGGATCTGCCACTGCCGTCGCATTGTTTCGTGAGCATGCTCATAATATATGGCGCTCATGACTACGGATGGCATAGACAGGCTCGGCTTCCTTATCCACGACTCGGCGCGGCTGCTTCGCAAGCGCTTCGAGGCGAAGGGCAGCGCTTACGGTCTTTCGGCGGCGCAGTGGCGACTGCTTGTGCGGCTGGTCAAGGATGAGGGCGTCGCCCAGGCGCGGCTGGCCGAACTCCTGGAGATCGAGCCGATCAGCGTCTCGCGGCTGCTCGACCGGATGGAGGAGGGCGGCTGGATCGAGCGCCGCCAGGACCCCGCCGACCGCCGCGTGAGGATAATCTTTCCGACTGACAAGAGCCGGGAGACGTTCGCTGCGATCAAGGCCGTTGCCGGCGAGGTCTACGACCTGGCGCTCGCAGGACTGACCGAGGACGAAAAGCGGACTCTGGTCAAAGGCCTGAACACCATCATCAGAAATCTGGCCGACTGCGAAACGCCGGCAGCCAATCAGGCGAATACCGAAAAAGGCGATACAGCATGAACGCGGTGGCTAAGATCGAGGACAAGGAAGACGTTGTCGAGGTCGGGCCGGGCAATCCGTCCGCGCCGGCGGCTGCCAGGCCTAAGCGCGGCCGTCGCACGCTGATGATGCTGGCCGTGCCGCTTCTGCTCGCCGCCGGCGGCAGCTATGTCTGGCTGACCGGAGGCCGCTACCAGGAGACGGAAAACGCCAACGTCCGCCAGGCGAAGGTGACGGTCGCCGCTGAGGCGGCCGGCCGCATCGTCGAGGTGGACATCGCCGACAACGCGACGGTCAAGGCCGGCGACAAGCTGTTCGTCGTCGATCCCGAGTCCTATCGCATCGCGCTGGCGCAGGCGGACGCTTCGCTTGCTGCCGCCCGGCTGAACGTGGAGCAGCTTCGCGCCGCGTATGGCCAGGCCGTGGCGAATGAACGCGTCGCCGCCAGCGAAGTGACCTACCTGACGTCGCAGCACGGCCGCGCCGCCGATCTCGCCAAGAAGGGGATCAGCGCGCAGTCATCCTTGGACGAGGCGCTGCGCGACCTGCAGCGCGCCGAGGAGCAGCACAGGGCGGCCGTTCAAGGCGTCGAAAGCGCCCGCGCAGCACTTGGCGGCGATCCCAACATCGTGACCGACAAGCATCCCGCCGTGCTCGCCGCTCAGTCGGCGCGCGACAAGGCAGCCTTCGATCTCGCACAGACGACCGTCGTCGCGCCCGCCGACGGCGTGGTCAGCCAGGCCTCTTCCTTCAAGGTCGGCCAGTTCGTCGCGGCCGGCACGCCGCTCTTCAGCCTGGTCGAGACCGACGACACCTGGGTCGAGGCGAACTTCAAGGAGACGCAGCTCACCCACATGAAGCCCGGCCAGACGGCCGAGGTGGTCCTCGACACCTATCCCGATATCGACTTCAAGGCGACGGTGGAAAGCATCGGGGCCGGCACCGGCGCGGAGTTCTCGCTGTTGCCGGCGCAGAACGCCACCGGCAACTGGGTGAAGGTGACGCAGCGCATCCCGGTGCGGCTGAAGCTCGACACGGAAGGCAAGGACGTCGCGGTGCGGACCGGCATGAGCGCGACCGTCGAGGTCGACACCGAGGTCTCCCACAGCCTGGCAGGCCTGTTCGGCTTCGGGACCGCGTCCGCGGCGGAATAGGAACGGGGAGCCTGCCAGGCTCCCCTGAAAGACAAAGCCATGTTCGAAGTCAGGGCGATCGACCCTCACAACGTCCCGCATCGCGGGCTGATCACCATCGCCATCATGCTGGCGACGGTCATGCAGGTGCTCGACACCACGATCGCCAACGTCGCGCTGCCGACGATGACGGGCGACCTCGGCGCGTCCGCGGACACGATCAACTGGGTGCTGACCTCCTATATCGTGGCCGCCGCCATCATGACGCCGGTGACGGGATGGCTGTCCGACCGGCTCGGCCGCAAGGAGCTCTTCCTTACTGCAGTGGTCGGCTTCACCGTCACGTCGATGCTCTGCGGCATGGCGTGGAGCCTGGAGAGCATGGTCGCCTTCCGCTTGCTCCAGGGCGTCTTCGGCGCGGCGATCGTGCCGCTGTCGCAGACCTTCCTGCTCGACATCAACCCGAAGGAGCGCCACGGTTCGGCGATGGCGCTGTGGGGCGCCGGCATCATGGTGGGGCCGATCATCGGCCCGACGCTGGGCGGCTGGCTGACCGAAAGCTTCAACTGGCGCTGGGTGTTCTTCATCAACCTGCCGGTCGGCATCCTCGCCATCGCCGGCATGCTGATCTACCTGCCCGCCGTCGGCAAGCGGCTACGCAGCTTCGATTTCTTCGGCTTCGCCATGCTGTCGCTGGGCGTCGGCGCGCTGCAGCTGATGCTGGACCGCGGCGCCGAGGTCGACTGGTTCTCGGCCGCCGAGATCTGGATCGAGCTTGGGCTGGCGATCACCGGCTTCTGGGTGTTCGTCGTGCATATGATGACGGCGGAACACCCCTTCATCGACCCGAAGATATTCGCCGACCGGAACTTCGTCACCGGGCTGGTCTTCATCTTCGTGATCGGCATCATCCTCCTGGCCAGCCTGGCGCTGCTGCCGCCGATGCTGTCGCGCATCTTCGACTATCCGACGATCACGACCGGGCTCATCATGGCGCCGCGCGGCGTCGGCACGATGATATCGATGATCGTGGTCGGCCGCATCATCCACCGGGTGGACGCGCGCGTCCTGGTCGTGCTCGGGCTGCTGCTGACGGCGTATTCGCTCTACGTGATGACCGACTTCACCCCGCAGATGGACGCCTACCTGATCATCGAGACCGGAATCGTGCAGGGGCTTGGGCTCGGCCTGGTTTTCGTGCCGCTGTCGACCGTCGCCTTCGCCACTCTGGAAGCGCGCTTCAGGACCGACGCGGCGAGCCTGTTCAGCCTGGTGCGCAACCTCGGCTCGTCGATCGGCATCTCGATCGTGACGGTGGTGCTTTCGCGCAACATCCAGATCAATCACGCCGAGCTCGGCGCGGGAATGACGCCGTTCAACCAGAACCTGATCGAGGCCTCGCCCGGTGCGGCTGCAGGCGACCCGGCAGCGCTGATGCAGATCGACGGGCTGGTGAACATCCAGGCGCTGATGATCTCCTACATCAACGATTTCAAGCTGATGATGATCGTCACGCTCTGCGCGATCCCGCTGGTGTTCCTCTTGCGGAAACCCAGCCGCGCGCCGGCTCAGGGCGACGCCGCTGTAATGGAATAGCTCGGCCCGTTCGCTAGCGCTGGGCCTCTGTCGCCATGCGCAGCGCAAGTCCGACCAGGACCGTTCCCATCAGCCAGCGCTGGACGAGCATCCAGAGCGGCCGGCCGGCAAGGAAGGTCGCGACCGACCCGGCCATCAGCGCGATCAGTGCGTTGACGACGACGCTGATCGTGATCTGGACGCCGCCAAGCGCCAGGAGCTGCGTAAACACGCTGCCGAGCTGCGGATCGACGAACTGCGGCAGCAGCGAGAGATACAAGACCGCGACCTTCGGATTGAGGAGGTTGGTCATCAGCCCCATCATGAATAGCTTCCGCGGGCCGTCGGGAGCGAGGCGGCGGACCTGGAACGGCGAACGGCCGCCGGGCCTAAGCGCCTGCCAGGCGAGCCACAGAAGATAGAGCGCGCCGCAGATGCGCAGCGTGTCGTAGGCATAGGGCACGGCGAAGACCAGCGCGGTGATGCCGAAGGCGGCGCAAAGGATGTAGAAGACGAAGCCGAGTGCGACGCCGCCGAGCGAGATCAGGCCGGCCGCCGGGCCTTGCGAGAGCGAGCGGGAAATCAGGTAGATCATGTTCGGTCCGGGCGTCAGCACCATGCCGAGCGCGATCAGGCCGAAGGCGGCAAGCGTCGAGATCTCAGGCATGATGGGTCCCTCCCGGAGCAGGGAAGCATTAGCGCCGGCGGAACGGCGACCTGAGAGGCAGAAAACACCAGCGATTGCGCCACACCGACCGGACGCCGGCGATGCGCGCCGGCCGGATCAGCCGACGATGCGCAGGTTCGACAGCTCGTCGGCGATTTCCTTGAACTTTTCGGCGAGGTTCGAGCTGGTGGCGTTGAAATAAAGCTTGGCCGGCTTGCTGGGATCGGTCGGATCCTTGCGGAAGCGGGAATCCGAGGCGCAATTCTTCAGCGCAGCCATTGCCGCTTTCTCGTCGGTGTCGCTGTCGCTGAGGTCGAGCGAGACCGTCAGCATCAGCACGTTGGCGGCCTTGGCGTTGTCGCAGAGCGTTTCCATCTGCTCGTTCAGCGCATTGCTGTAGTTGGACGACGAATGGTCGAATTTGCCAATGGCGCTGCTGGTGCCCATGAAGAGGCGCGTCGTGCCGGTGCCGTTGTGGCCCTGGCCGGTGTAGCCGTAGGCGGCGTAGGTCGACTTGTTGCTCGCGGGATCGTTGCTGGGTCGCGCATAGGTGTTGGCGCCGTCGGTGAGCACGATGATCACCTTGTCGTTGCCTTTCTCGCTTTCCAGACGGCCGCCCACGAAGGGCGCAGTGCTGGAGATGGTGCGCCAGCCCCAGGCGGTGCCTTCGGGCACGTTGGTGTTGCCGCTGGAAGCCATTTTGTCGATGGCTGCCTTAATGGTGGCCAGGCCTTCCTCGGTCGTCACGTCCGTGAGCGGCGTGATCGGCGTGGTGGTGCAGCTGTAGTTGGGGCCAGCGCCCTGCGAAGTCGTCGCACCGTAGGGGCGTACGTCGAAATATTTCCTCATGTTGCGCTGGCGGGTGCTTCCGGAATTGCTTTCCGTCCCGTCGTTCCACCAGTTGTTGGAGGCGCTATAGTTGTTCCTTGTCTGGCCGTCGACGTCCCAGCGATCGCCCGGTTCGTCCGGCGCGAACATCGGTACGAACATCGTGGCCGGGTCGCCGAAGCCGATGCCGGTGTTGAGGGTGCCGCCCTGGGCGGGCGTGTCGTCGACGTTGTAGGGGTAGGGGCGGGCTTCGACGCAGCCCTGCCAGCTCGCATAGGTCGAGATCGTCTCGTCGTAGTAGCCGGTATCGCGCCATCTGCCGTCGACGCATTTGCCTCTGCGGTACTCGGTGCAGACATATTCCCTGCCAGTGGAGACCCACTCGCGGTCGCTGACGTGCTCCATGTCCTGGTAGAGAGAGAAACGCGACAGGATGGCGTTCTCCTCCACGCCCCAGCCCGTACCCCGCTTGTACCAGATTCCGCCGACCTTTTCGGCGGATTTGTCCGCCTCGTTAAGCGTGCTCCAGTTGAAATTCTCGTGGTGCACGGGCGACAGGCCCTCGACGTCCATCCAGTCGGCGCCGGCGTTTTCCGGTCCGACGTTGACAGACGCGGCGAAGGGGACGAGCGAGAACTGGACAGGCTTGGCGACCTGCTTGATCTGCGCGGCCTGCAGCGCCAGCGTGTCGACGAGTTGCTTGGCGGCGGACTTGAGCAGCGTCATGCGCCTCTGGCCCGAGCCGGAGCCGTACTCGTTCATCGAGGTGGAATTGTCGAGCACCAGCGCGACTTCGAGCGTGTTCTTGAGGCGGATCTCGCTGTTGGCCGAAAACGTGATCTCCCTGTCCTGCTCGTCGCCGGGCGCGCCCTGCAGGCTGAGGAAAGAGGGCAGGAAATACGGCTTGTAGTTCAGCACCGCCGACAGCTTCAGCTTGCCGCCGCCGAACTGGTTGTTGGGCAGGACGACGGTCAACTGGGTGTCGGCGGGGTCGACCGGCCCGAGATTGGCCTTGAAGAACTCATTGGCGTAGGCGATGACGGCCTCGTCTGACGCGCCGGTTGCCACCTGGCGAGCGGTCGCCAGGCCGGCTGCGTCCAGCGCATTGACGGTCGCCTGCTTCTGGCGGTTCATCTCGCTGAAGTCGATGGCGATGGCCACGCCGCCCATGATCGGCAGCATGGCGATGCCCATCATCATCGCATAGTTGCCGCCACGATCCCTCAGGAAATCCAGTATCATCTTGGCGGCCCCCGCCGCGGCTGCGAATTGCCGTTGTTATCCGACGATGCGGAGGTTGGAGAGTTCGTCGGCGATTTCCTTGAAGACGGTGGACAGCGTGGCGCCGGTGGCGTTCCAGAAGAGCTTCTTCGGGTTGCCGTCCTCGTCCCTGCGGAAGCGCGAGTCCGACGCACAGGACTTGAGCTCCGTGAGCGCCTTCGCCTCGTCGGTCTTGTCCTTGTCGAGGTCGAGCGCGACGGTCATCACGAGGATGTTCGCGTTCTTCGCGTTGGTGCAGATCGCCCGCATGTGTTTGTCGAGTGCCGCCTGGTAGGTGGGCTGGTCGAAGGTCGTCTTGCTGACGTCCGTGCCCTTGTACAGGCGGCCTGTCGGCTCGGTCGTCGCGAACTTCTGCCCGGCGTAGCCGTAGGCTGCGTAGGTAGACTTGTTCTTGGCACCGTCAGCGTCGTTGCGGTCAAGGTCGCCATAGGTGTTGGCGCCGTCGGTCAGCACGATGACGACCTTGTCGTTGCCCTTTTCGGTGTTGCCGCGGCCTTCAGTGAACGGCTCGTTGGACGAAAGGACGCGCCATCCCCAGGCTGTGCCTTCCGGCACGTTGGTGTTGTTGGTATGCTTCATGGCGTCGATTGCAGCGACGATCTTCTTCTTGCCGGCAGTGGTCGTGACGTCGGTCAGCGGAGTGATCGGCTCGGTCGTGCAGGAGAAGTTCGGACCCTTGCCGGATCCCGCGCTCGACGATCCGAACGGCTTGACGCGGAAATATTTGCGGGCGTCTTTCTGGCGATCCAGCACGCCGGTGTTGTTGTATTCCCAATCGGCCCACCAGCTATTGGCATAGTCGAAGTCACCGTTGCCGGCGATCGGATCGTCCTCGCCGTCGCGATCGAGATCCTTCCAGAGATTTCCGGCCTCGTCCGGTGCGAACATCGGCACGTAAAGCGTTGCCGGCGTGCCGGCGCTAGGGGTGGTGTCATCCGTGTTGTAGGGGTGGGGACGCGCCTCGACGCAGCCTTGCCAGGAGGCGTACTGGCTCGTGGTGTAGGTATAGTCGGACTGCCACTCGTATTTGTCGCAGTTGCCTCTCCAGTCTTTTTTCACGCAGACACGATGGCGACTGCCTGGAACTTCCTCGCGCGAAGACTCTGCCTGCATGTCGGTGTAGAGGCTGAACCGAGTAAGTTCTCTGCCCTCCGCCTCACCCCAGCCTGCGCCACGCTTGTACCAGATGTCGCCGACCTTCTCCGCCCAGCGGTCTCCGATCTGGCCCCTATTGGCTTTGGTCATCTTCGACCAGTCGAGGTTCTCATGGTGCATGGGCGAAATGCCCTTTGTGTCCAGCCAAGGCTTGTCGTCGATAGACGGCGCGATGTTCACCGAGGCGGAGAAGGGCACCAGCGCAAACTGAACCGGCTTGTCGACCTGCTTCATCTGCGAGGCCTGCAGCGCAAGCTTTTCGACCAGTTCCTTCGAGGCATCCTTCAGAAGGTCCAACCGCTTCTTGCTGGTGCCCTTGCCGTACTCCTTCATCGACCCCGAATTATCCAGCACGAGTGCTACTTCGAGCGTGTTCTTCAAACGGACTTCCGATTCCGAAGCGCAGTGGACGTTCGGCTTGGCCGACGACTTGTTGATCAGCATTGCGGCGGTCGGGAGGAATTTCGGATGGTAGGTCACATCCGCCGAAAGCTTCAGCGTGCCGCCGCCGAAGTTGTTGTTGGGCATGAGCACCGTCAGCTCCGCATCGGCGGGGTCGACGCCTGCGAGATTGGATTCGAAGAAGTCCTGCGCGTAGGCCCTCACGTCGGCTTCGCTGGCGCCTTCGGCAATGCGCCTGGCGGTGGCGATGCCGGAGGCGTCGAGCGCGTTCCTGGTGGCCGCGCATTGCCGCGTCAGTTCGGTGTAGTCGATCGAAATCGCCAATGCGCCCATGATGGGCACCATCGATATGGCCGTCAGCAACATGTAGTTACCGCGGATATCCTTCAAAAACCGGCGCAACATGCCCAAGCACCCCAGCTTGACCCGATTGTCAGCGTGGCACCTTCCCACAAATCCCTAAATTGCCGGTTTGGAATATAGCTCCAACATGAGCGTTCAGGTTTAGAATGCGTTAACCAAACAAGCTCCTGTTTGGACAACGTAAACCATAGGCCGCATCGGACTTGGTTCGGTATCTTGCAGTCCGCAATTGGACGGCAACCGGCCCCGCTTGGAACGCTCTAAAGCCGCCGGCCCGCAAAGGCCTCGGTCTTGAGCCGCCGCGGAGGCGAGAGGCGTTCGCCGGTCATCAGGTCGACCCCCATGTCGATGAGACTGACCGCATCCTCCTCGCTGCCGACGTCGGTGGCGATGATCTCCACGCTGGCGGCCTCCGCCATCTCGACCAGCGCGGCCCCGCTGGGCTGACCTTTGCGGGACTTCGCGCGGTCGAGCAGCCGCGGGGCGGCGATCTTCACGGCGCCGACGCCGGCCTTTTTCAGCGCGTCGAGGGCGGCCTGTGAACCGGACCAATCCTCGGCGGCGAGCCTTATATCGAGGCCGGAAAGCAGTTCGAGCGCCGCCGCGTGCCGGCCGGATTCCACGAGTTCCGTCGGCAGCGACATGACGACCGA
>Ga0233385_1000097_pt1 | contig 49226 bp, 49 predicted proteins | sample ElkDunMinimDraft_16_FD_191543 | JGI IMG/M metagenome (GOLD analysis project Ga0233385, IMG submission 191543) | Fecal eukaryotic communites from dung pellets of Tule Elk in California, USA - Elk Dung G36 | ecosystem: Host-associated > Mammals > Digestive system > Large intestine > Fecal | place...
CGCTGTCGGGACTGAAGTCCTCCTGGAGCTTCGCGACCTCGGTCGACTCTGCGGTGTCAGGGAGGAAGGCTGCGTTGTCGTTCTCGGAGACCTCTGCGAGCTTGCCGGCGAAGGGGCCCGCGGTCCCGCCGATGGCGAGCCAGACGATGAGGACGACCAGAGGGAAGACCCACCACAGACGTCGTCGGGTCGAACGGTCGCCAGATCGCTTGGACACTCTCACTCCAACTTAGGTAGAAAATCTATCCTTCTCGTGGAGGATTAACCTAGCACGTCGGCAATCTCGAGCCAGGACGCCTCCAACGTGTCCTTCTCCTCCACGATGCCGCTCAGTTGCTCCTGAAGCACGGAGAGCTTGGAGATGTCGGTGGCGTTCGCCGCCATCTCAGCCTCGATGGCGGCACTCTGCTCGGACAGGCGCGCGAGCCGGCGGTCGATCCGGGCGAGCTCCTTCTGGGCGGCCCGCTCCTCGGCACCGGAGAGGCTTGACCCGTTCTGCGTGACCTGCGCGACGGGAGGGGTCGCCGCCGAGGCGTCTGCGCGCGCACGGGCGGCGAGATCCCTCGGACGGTAGGCCTCGACGCCACCGACCAGCATCTGTACGGACCCGTCCCCGGGCAGCTCGTACACCGTGTCGGTGACCCGCTCGAGGAAGTAGCGGTCGTGCGAGACGACCACGAGGGTCCCCGGCCAGCGGTCGAGATAGTCCTCGATGACGTTCAACGTGTCGATGTCGAGGTCGTTGGTCGGCTCGTCGAGGAGCAGCACGTTCGGCTCCGAGAGCAGCAGGCGCATCACCTGGAGCCGACGACGCTCGCCTCCCGACAGGTCCCCGATCCGCGCGGTGAGCAGGTCACCGGTGAAGCCGAACCCCTCGAGCAGCGAGGTCGCCCGCAGCTCGGGACCGCTGACCGAGTCCAGCACCCGCTCGTTCGGATCGAGCTCGTCGAGCGCCTGGGACAGGTAAGCGACCGAGATGGTCTGGCCCCGCTTGACCCGTCCTCGGTCAGGCTCCAGCGTCCCGGCCAGGAGCCGCATGATCGACGTCTTGCCCGTCCCGTTCGGGCCCACCAGGCCGAGCCGGTCACCGGGCCCCAGACGCCACGTCGCGTGGTCGAGGATCACGGCGGTCCCACGAGTCAGGCTCACGTCCTCCAGGTCGAGGACATCCTTGCCGAGGCGCTGGGTCGCGAAGCGCTCGAGCTCCATGCGGTCGCGCACCGGCGGCTCGTCGGCGATGAGCGCATTGGCAGCGTCGATGCGGAACTTCGGCTTCGACGTACGCGCCGGCGGACCGCGACGCAGCCAGGCCAGCTCCTTGCGGACCAGGTTGCGACGCCTGCTCTCGCTGGCGGCAGCCTGGCGGTCGCGCTCGGCACGGGCCAGCACGTAGGCCGCGTATCCCCCGTCGTACTGGTCGACGACACCGTCGTGCACCTCCCACGTCCGCGTCGCGACCTCGTCGAGGAACCAGCGGTCGTGGGTGACCACGACGACGGCGCACTCGCGGTTGCGCACGTGCCGGGCGAGCCAGGCGATCGCGTCGATGTCGAGGTGGTTGGTCGGCTCGTCGAGCACCAGCAGGTCGTGCTGGCCGAGCAGCAGCCGCGCGAGCGAGGCACGGCGACGCTCGCCGCCCGACATGCCCTCGATCAGCCGGTCGAGCGGCATGCCCGCGAGAAGGACCGAGACGACCTCGCGGGTGACCGGGTCCGAGGCCCACTCGTGGTCGGCCTTGCCGCCGAGGACGGACTCTCGGAGCGTGTGCGCCTCGTGGAGCTCGTCTGTCTGGTTGAGGAACCCGACCTCGAGCCCGCGTACGTGCGTGACCCGGCCCGCGTCCACGGGCTCGATGCGCGACAGGACCCGCAGGAGCGTCGTCTTTCCACCGCCGTTGCGCCCGACGATGCCGATGCGGTCGGACGCTCCGACCCCCAGGCTCACTCCGTCGAGCAGCGTACGGGTCCCATGGGTCTTCTCGACCCCGTCCAGGTTCACGAGATTCTGAGGCGGCGTCACCCTGCAAGCCTACGAGGCGCCGGTACGGCCGCTCGCGGCGCGGCGCCCGCCGATCAGACGAGGTGTGCGCCCGGCTCCGGGCCGCTGGCCTGGACCGCGTCGGCGCAGACCCCCTCGGAGATGAGCATCTGGGCGAGCTGGGCGGAGTGGTCTGCATCCTCGGCGAGAAGCATGACCGTCGGCCCCGACCCCGAGACCAGCGTGCCGAGCGCCGCTCCGCGCTCGCCGACCGTGAAGATGTGACGCAGCTCGGGCCGGAGGTCCAGCGCCACGGCCTGGAGGTCGTTGGACAACGCCGCTCCGACCCCGTACGCGTCCCCGGACGCGAGTGCGGTGAGGAGCGCAGCGGGCACCTCCGGCACCGGGGGCGGGACGTCTGCGTGCAGGAGGTCGTACCCGGCGTAGACCTCCGCGGTCGACAGCCCGTGGTCGGCGATCGCGAAGACCCAGTGGAACCGCCCGCGCGCGAGGACCGGGCTGACCTCCTCTCCACGACCGCCGCCGAGCGCGGTGCCGCCGTGGAGGAGGAACGGGACGTCGGAGCCGAGGCCCGCGGCGATCTCCTCGAGCTGGGTGCGCGTCGCTCCGGTGCCCCACAGGGCGTCACACGCCACGAGCGACGCGGCCGCGTCGGCCGAGCCCCCGGCCATGCCGCCCATCACGGGGATCACCTTGCGGATCGACAGGGCCGCACCGGCCTTCACGTCGAAGGCGTCGCGCAGGGCGAGCGCGGCCTTCACGGCCAGGTTGTTGGCGTCCGTCGGGACAGGGGCCTGCTCGCGCCACCCGTCACCACCGAACTGGACCCGGACGGTCACGGAATCGTCGTCGACCTCGGTCGCGCGCACCTCGTCGCAGAGGTCGACGGCCTGGTAGACCGTCGCGAGCGGGTGGTAGCCGTCGTCGCGTCGGGGGCCCACCCCGAGGGCGAGGTTGATCTTGGCCGGCACCCTGGCCGTCGTCGTACGCACCGCAACAAACTACCGGGACGTCGCAACATCGTCGCCGAGCGCACCGGCGATCGCCACGAAAGCGGCGAGGTCGAGCTGCTCGCCGCGCTCCTGCGGGGAGACGCCTGCGGCGACGAGCGCGGCCTCCGCCCGCTCGGCGCCGCCGGCGAGCGTCGCGAGCGCTGCCCGCAACGTCTTGCGGCGCTGGGCGAACGCCGCATCGATCACCGCGAACGTCCGCCGCCGGTCCGCACCGGCCGGAGGATCGTGCTGCGTCCACGCGACCAGGCCCGAGTCCACGTTGGGGGCCGGCCAGAAGACCGTCCGGCCGACCCGACCCGCTGGGCGGACGTCGGCGTACCAGGCGGCCTTGAGGCTCGGCACGCCGTAGGTCTTGGAGCCCGGACCCGCCGTCAACCGGTCGGCCACCTCCGCCTGGACCATGACGAGCCCGCGCTCGATGGTCGGGACGTGCTCGAGGAGGTGGAGAAGGACCGGCACGGAGATGTTGTACGGCAGGTTGGCGACCAGCGCGGTCGGGGCGGGCCCGGGCAGCTCGAGCACCTGCATCGCGTCGGCGTGCACCACGTCGACATCGCCCGCACGCTCCGGGGCGTACGACGCGATCGTCGCCGGGAGCGCGGCGGCGAGACGCCCGTCGACCTCGATGGCGACGACGTGGCGCACCTGCTCGAGCAGCGCCAGCGTCAGCGACCCGAGACCTGGCCCGACCTCGAGGACGACGTCGTCCTCCCCCACGCCGGCGGCGCGGACGATCCGTCGAACAGTGTTGGCGTCGATGACGAAGTTCTGGCCGCGCTTCTTCGTCGGCACCACGTCGAGCTCCTCGGCGAGCGCGCGTACGTCACCGGACCCGAGGAGCCGCACTGAGCCGCTCAGCGCGGGAGGCCGAGCTTCGAGGCGCAGTGCGGCCAGGAGCCGTAGCTGCCGCCGTTGGCGTCGCGCAGCTTGGTGGCCACGGCGATCTGCTGCTCACGGGTGTTCTGGTGCGGGTAGCCGCTGCCCCCGTAGGCGCGCCAGGTGCCGAGGTTGAACTGCAGTCCGCCGTAGTAGCCGTTGCCGGTGTTGATGCTCCAGTTGCCGCCGGACTCGCACTGCGCGAGGCGGTCCCAGACCGACCCGTCGCCGGGGTCGATCGACGGCGTGTCGGGCTTGGTGCCGTGGCGCTCGACCTGCGCACGCGCCGGGACGAGGACCTCGGTCTTGATCGCCTTGCGCGAGCGGAGCTTGCCGTCGGCGCGGACGATCTCGTACGTCACCCGGGCCGAGCCCTTCTTGCCCTTGCGGACGACCTTCGTCTCGCCGGCCGCCATCGAGTCGTCCTCGCGGACCTTCGTCGTGAAGTCGACGTCCTCGGTCTTGGTCCGGACGACCTTCGCGACACGGACGACGCGCACCCGCATGCCGTCGGTCAGTGCCGCGGCGGGCCTCGGGGTCACCTCGTCGTGCTTGCCGAGGGTGATGCCGAGACCGGCGAGCGCATCCCGGACGGTGTCGCCCGCAGCGAAGACCGTACGACGGGTTCCGTCGGCGACCAGGCGGATCTTGTTCGGGCTCGTGATGGACAGCGTCAGCCCGTCACGCGGCACGGTGGCACTGCGGCTGGTGGAGAGCTCGGCGGCGGCGTGCGGCCGGATGCCGAGCTGCTCGAGGGCCTCGTCCACACGCAGCGCCGTGGTCCAGTAGGTCTTGGCCTCGCCGTCGACGGTGAGGACCAGCTGGCGGGCGTAGCGCACCGCGACCTTCGTGCCGTCCTTGATGCCGGCGCCGACCGACGGCGCGACGACGTCACGCGTCCCGAGGTCGATGCCCTGGGCGTCGAGGACGTCGCCGACGGTGCCGCCGAACGTGCGGACCTGGGTCTCCTTGCCGTCGACGCTCAGAGTGACGGTCTTGTTGAGCACGGTGAACGCCAGGACACCGGCGACGATCGCGGCGACGACGACAGCGCTCACTGTGGTTACTGCAAGACGGGTACGCACGAGGCTCCCTCGGGGGTGTGGAACAAAACTCTCGGCAGGGTAACCAGATCGTGACCTGAAACCCAACCCCCGTGATCTCTGTCACGCCCTGGGAGGGAACTTACCCGGTTGTGGTTCAGCGTCGGCCGACGGGTCCGGACTCAGCCCCAGGCGCCGCCGAATGCGGCGTCCGTGTTCGCGCCGATCGCCTCGCAGAGCACGGTCAGATCGACCTCGAGGACCTGCGCCATCGCCCGCACGGTGGTCGGGACGAGGTACGAGGCGTTCGGACGCCCGCGGTACGGGGTCGGCGTGAGGAACGGCGCGTCGGTCTCGACCAGGAGACGCTCGATCGGGGTCACGGCGAGCGCGTCCCGCACGGGCTGGGCGTTCTTGAAGGTCACCGTGCCCGAGTACGACAGCCAGAACCCGCGCTCGACGCAGGCCCGGGCGAAGTCGGCGTGCCCGGAGAAGCAGTGCATCACCGTACGCTCGGGCGCCCCGACCTCGTCGAGGACGGCGAGCACGTCGGCGTGGGAGTCGCGGTCGTGGATGACGAGCGTCTTATCGTGCTTCTTCGCCATCGCGATGTGCGCGCGGAAGGACTCGTGCTGGGCGGCACGGCCCTCCTCCCCCGTACGGAAGTAGTCGAGGCCCGTCTCTCCGACTGCCCGTACCCGCGGGCTCGACACGACGAGGGACTCGATCTCCGCGAGCGCGTCGTCGAGCTGACCGTCGGCCGCCAGCCGCGGCGCCTCGTTGGGGTGCAGCGCGACGCCTGCGACGATCGCGTCGTGCGCCTCGGCGGCCTGGACCGCCCACTTCGCGCCGGGCAGGTCGCACCCGATCTGGACGATCCGCGGGACGTTGACCGCCCGGGCCCGCTCCAGGGCGTCGAGCACGGTCAGCTGCTCTGCCGAGTCGTCCATGTCGAGGTGGCAGTGACTGTCCACGACCGGACGCGGCAGCGGCTCCGGGAGCGGCGGGCGATCCCCCGTGCTCACGCGGGTGTGCCCTCGGTCTCGGCGGCCGGGTCGGCCGCGCTGACGATCGGAGCCCACTCCGGGCCGGTCTCGCCGAGCGCCGGGTCCAGCTTCGCGAACAGCGGGGACGGCTTCTCCAAGGGAGTGCCGGCCACGATCTCCGTCCGGCGCCAGACCGCCTGCTCGACGGTGTAGTCACCGGTGATGACCGGGTACGGGTGGCCGAGCTCGGGAACGCCAACACCGATCGGATCGGCGGGGACGTCGTCGACGACCTCGCGCACCTCGGGCTGCGCCGCCCAGATGCCGGTGCCGCCGAGGGTCTCGAACACGCGCTGCGCGGCGTGCGGGAGGAAGGGGGTCAGCATCGCGTTGGCGTCGGAGACGACCTGGAGCACGGTGTGGAGGACGGTGGCCTGACGCTCACGGTCGTCCTTGAGCTTCCAGGGCTCCATGTCGGAGATGTAGCGGTTGGCCGCCGTGACCACCCGCATCGCCTCGGACATCGCCTGCTTGAAACGGCTGCGTGCGAGGTGGGCTCCGACCGCGTCGAACCCGGCGGCGGCGATGTCGAGGAGCGCCTGGTCGGGCGCCGTCAGCGTGCCGCGGGCCGGGATCTCCCCGAAGTTCTTGTGGGCCATGGAGACCGAGCGGTTGACGAGGTTGCCCCACTCGTTCGCGAGCTCGAAGTTGGTCCGGCGGACGAACTCCTCCCACGTGAAGTCGGAGTCCTGGTTCTCCGGTCCGGCGACCGCGATGAAGTACCGCAGCGCGTCCGGGCCGTACTCCCGCAGGAAGTCGCGGACGTAGATGACCGTGCCGCGGCTCGTCGAGAACTTGGAGCCGCTCATCGTGAGGTACTCCGACGACACGACCTCGGTCGGCAGCTCGAGGTCGCCCAGCGGCCCCGGCTCGCCCCCCTTGTCCCCGAGCCCGCGGTAGCCGAGCAGCAGCGCGGGCCAGATCTGGGCGTGGAACGTGATGTTGTCCTTGCCCATGAAGTACGACGAGCGTGCCTCCGGGTTCAGCCACCACTCGCGCCACGCGTCGGGATCACCTGAACGGACCGCCCACTCCACCGACGCCGACAGGTAGCCGATCACGGCGTCGAACCAGACGTACAGCTTCTTGTCGGCACGGTCCGACCAGCCCTCGAGCGGGACGGGGACGCCCCAGTCGATGTCGCGGGTCACCGCACGCGGGCGGAGGTCGTCGATGAGGTTGAGGCTGAACCGCAGGACGTTGGGGCGCCAGTCCTCGCGAGACTTGAGCCACTCGGCGAGCGCCGACGCGAGCGCGGGGAGGTCGAGGAAGAAGTGCTCGGTCTCGACGAACTCAGGGGTCTCGCCGTTGACCTTGCTGCGCGGGTCGATCAGGTCGGCCGGGTCCAGCTGGTTGCCGCAGTTGTCGCACTGGTCGCCGCGCGCACCGTCGTACCCGCAGATCGGGCAGGTGCCCTCGATGTAGCGGTCGGGCAGCGTGCGCCCCGTGGACGGCGAGATCGCTCCGGTGGTGACCCGCGGGACGAGGTAGCCGTTGCGGTGCAGGCCGAGGAAGACCTCCTGGGCGATCGCGTAGTGGTTGCGCGTCGTCGTCCGGGTGAAGAGGTCGTACGAGACGCCGAGGCCGACCAGGTCCTCGACGATGACGCGGTTGTAGCGGTCGGCGAGCTCGCGTGCGCTCGACCCCTCCGCGTCCGCCTGGACCAGGATCGGCGTGCCGTGCTCGTCGGTGCCCGAGATCATCAGCACGCGGTCGCCCATCATGCGGTGGTACCGGGAGAAGATGTCGGAGGGCACTCCGAACCCGGACACGTGACCGATGTGGCGCGGGCCGTTGGCGTAGGGCCATGCGACCGCGGTGAGGACCGTCTTGGACATGGTCCCCATCCTACGGAGCCTGCTCAGTGTCCGGCGCCGCGCCCGCGTGGGCGGACGAACCTCGTCACGAACGTGCCGGGCGCCGTCCGGGCGAGGCTCCTCGCCGCACGGGCCAGAGCGGCCTGGTCCTCCTGCTGCGCCACCTCGATCGCGCCGGCGAGCGCACGCGCCGCGACGTCGGGAGGGACGGGGACCGACTTCGGGATCTTGTGCGGGGTGTCCGGGCCAGGGGCGGGGACGACCAGCGTGTCCAGGTCGCCCACGACCCCGACACCGCTCGCCCGGAGGGCCGCGACGACCTCGGCACTCGTGGCGCGCAGACGCTCGACCGCCCACCGGGGAAGCCGCGCCCGCGGCGCCGACGGGTCGGGCTCGACCGCCTTGAGCGCGCGGCTCACCCCCAGCCGGACGAAACGCCGGTAGTCCGCAGGGTCCCAGCCACGCTCGCGGAACTCTGCGTTCAGGGCGCGGACGAGCTCGACCTCCGGAAGCGTCAGCGAGCGGTTCTGGCGGTCGGGCTCGGGCTGCAGCACGCCGTCAGGTGCCCCCACCATCGCCTCGAACGTCCGCAGCAACGCCGAGCGGTCGGCATCGTCGACGACGACCACGCGCACGCGGTCCGGTCCCAGCACGTCGCTCCAGCGTCGCACCAGGACGTCGTGCCGGTGCCGGCGCCAGAAGCCGGAGTCCTCTGGCTCGACAGTGGCGAGAGTGCGACGCAGCCAGCGACGGAACGGGGTGACGGCGCCGTTCTGGACGTACTGCTGCCACTGCGAGGGAATGATCTTGTCGAGCCGGCGGAGCGTGACGACGACGTGCAGCCGATCCGCCCCGAGGTCGCCGACGACCCGGTCGACGGCTTCGCCCTCCGCGTCGGCGAAGAACTCGCTCGAGACGACGACGCGACCGCTCCCCGGCACCCCGGAGACGAAGCGCTCCCAGTCGCGGATGTCCAACGGCGGCTCGCCCGTCATCGGGCCGTACCCGGTAAGCGCGGTCACGGCCTGGATCGGCGTCCGTGAGCGTCCCGGATAGCTCACGTCGTGCGCGGCGAGCGCGTCACGGGCGACGAAGAAGGCGCTCTGCACCGCCGTGGTCCCGGTCTTGTGCGGTCCGACGTGAAGGAGAAGTGCACCGTCGGGAAGGAGGACGTCGGACGGCTCCGCCCCTCGCGCACCCACCTCGGCTCCTCCGTCGGTCACGTCGTACGCTCACCCGCCGCACGCCTTGTGCGCGGCCGACGCAGAAGCGCGACGAGCTCACGCCAGCTCAGGTCCTCGGTCCTCCGCCACGCCGCATGACCGGCGGCGACCTCCGCCGGATCGACAGTCGCCTCGATCGTCGCGGTGAGGACATCGGCGCCGGTGGCCGCGGAGACGGCCCGGGGGATCACGTCGCCGCCTGCAGGCCCCTGCTTGCTGATCTCCGCACGAGCTCCGGTGACGCGGACTGCCGCGGCCTCGGCCGCCTCGACGAGACGGCGGGCTGCCCCGACCGCGCGCTCGGGAACGCCGAGCGGCGCTCCCCTACGCTGACGTCGGGGCCAGACCGTCGCGACGAAGTACTGGTCGAACACGTCCTGTCCCCAGCCTCGGCGCGCGTACTCCCTGCGCGTGGCCTGCAGGAGTGCGGCCGCCTCGGCGGACGGCGCCGGATCGGCCTGCGCGACGACGACGTGGACCCGCTCCGCGGACCCGGCACGGGCGACGAGCCGCTCCAGGAGGAGGTCGGGCCTGTTCCACACGGTCTCGGCCTCGGCAGCGAACATCTCCTCGAGCCACGCCTCGTACGACGACTCGTCGCCGGCGAGGACGCGGGAGGCCCAGCGTCGAGGCACGAGGTCCGCCCAGGCGGCGACGACGAGGGTCACGGCGTGCTGCTCCCCGTCCACGTCGGAGCCTCCGAGGAGCGTGTCGACGCTCGTGACGTCGTCACCGAGCGTCACGTCCCTGCGCGCCGGACCGACGTCGGCGGGAAGTCCCGCGCTCTCCGTACCGGGCAGGCGGACGATCCACGACTCAGCCACGGCGGACTCCCTTCAGCTTGCGCACCGCGCGTCGCCCGAGCACCCGGGCGATCTCGCGCCGGCTGTACGACGGAGCCCCGCGACGGCCTGCGCCGTCGCCCAGCGCCTGTCCCGAACCGTCGGGGTCGGCGAACAACGGGATCGGGGGCTTGGCGAGCGCGGCCTTGACCACACCGCTCGCGGCGAGCGCCACCACGTCGGCGAGCACCGTCCCCGGCTCGAGCTCGGTCGGGTTGGCCGGACGCTCCGCACGCGTGGGGACGTGCAGCAGGTCGAGGTCACCGATGACGCGGAACCCGGCGGCACGGAGAGCGGCGATCTCCCGCTCTGCGCGCTCGGCCAGCGGCGCGTACGCCCACTCGGGGGTCGCGACGGACGGATCGTCGGGATTGCGGGGCTGGGTCTTCATGGAACGCGACGCGCCGAACCGGATGTAGCGCTCGTGCACCTCGCCACGCCACTTCGGCGGCGTGACGATCTGGTTGAACCGGCGCAGCATCTCGACCTCGCCGCGCGCGAGCGAGCGGTTCTCGCCGCCGGCGACCGGTTTGAGCAGGCCAGGGCTCAGGTCGAGGAGCTGCTCGAACGTCCGGGAGAGGAAGTCGCGATCCGTCTCGTCCACGACGACGAGCGTGATGTTCTCGGGACCGACCACCTCGGCCCACCGGTCGGTGAGGTCGGTGTTCCCGTGCTGGAACCAGAAGTCGTGGTCGGGATCGGCGATCACGTTCTTGAGCCAGGGGTCGAAGCTGGTCTTGAGCCCGCCCATCACCGACTGCTGCCACTTCGAGGGGAGCATCTTGTCGTAACGACGGAGCATCCGGACGACGTGCACGCGCTCGGGGCCGAGGTCGGCGTACAGCCGCTCGATGGCCGGCCGGTGCGCGTTGGCGAGCGACTCGCAGCTCAGGACCACGCGCTGGTCACCGGCGTCGTCGATCTCGGCGACAAGCTCTTCCCACACGCTGATGTCCGCGGGGACGTGACCACGGCGGCCCTTGGCGCCGGTGAGGGCGATGACCTGGCGGTACGGCTGGATGCCCCGCCCTGCGTAGTGCACCCCCTCGTCGGCAACCTGCTCACGACGCGTGTGGAAGGCGTGCTGAACGGCGGTCGTCCCCGTCTTGTAGGGACCGATGTGGACGAGTCGCGTCCCGGGGGCAAGGGGCTGAATATCCGGCATGTCTGCTTTCGTCTTCGCACCTCGGCGGCGAGTGCTTCGCGCGTGCGGGGGGGATTCGTTCGCGGTGGGCGAAATCAAGATACTACCGTCCGGGCGCACGGAACCAACCGCTCCTGCGCGCGGACTCGGCGCCGGTCGAGAGGGCTGCTGAGGGCCGCCTCAGCGGTGGACGAGCTCGAAGACCGAGCGCCGCCTGACGCCTGTCTCGCGGGCCACGTCGGCGATCGCGTCCTTGCGCGACATCCCCGAGCTCTCGCGGTCGGCGACCATCGACCGCAGCGTCTCGTCGTCGTACGCACGTGGGGGTGCGCCGGCGACGACGACGGTGATCTCACCGCGGACACGCTCCTCGTCACCGGGCCCGGCCCAGACGGCGAGCTCCTCCAGCGTGCCGCGTCTGACCTCCTCGTACGTCTTGGTCAGCTCGCGGCACACCGCGCCGCGACGGTCCGGACCGAGCGCGGACGCCATGGCCAGGAGGGTCTCGTGGGTACGGTGCGGCGACTCGAAGAAGACCATCGTGCGCGGCTCGTCGGCCAGCGCCGCGAGCGCACGGTCACGCTCCCCCGTCTTCCTCGGCAGGAAGCCCTCGAACGTGAAGCGGTCCACGGGCAACCCGGAGACTGCGAGGGCGGCGAGCGCGGCCGAAGGGCCCGGCGCCGTCGTCACGTCCAGCCCGGCGTCGACCGCAGCGGCGACAAGGCGGTAGCCCGGGTCGGAGACGCTGGGCATGCCGGCGTCGGTGACGAGCAGCACCGTACGGCCGGCCTCGAGCTCTGCGACCAGCTCCGGCGTGCGTCGTGCCTCGTTGCCCTCGAAGTACGAGACGACGCGTCCGCCGATCTCGACGCCGAGGTCGGAGGCGAGCCGCCGCACACGGCGGGTGTCCTCGGCCGCGACGACGTCGGCCGTCGCGAGGAGGTCGCGGAGTCTGGAGGACGCGTCCGCAGGATTCCCGATGGGTGTCGCGGCGAGGATCAGCACCGGCCCAGCGTACGGGCCTCGCTAGGGTTGCGGCGTGTCCGTGACCGTCGAGCATGAGCCGGCCCTGGAGCCGCTGGGCCGCACGCCCGACGGTGCACGCCTGCCGCTGCTCGCCGAGCGCTTCCGCCCGCGGATCGCCGACAGCCCTCGCCTGATCGGCTGGATCGCCCCGATCGCGATCGCCCTGCTCGCCTTCGCCGCCCGCGTGTGGCGTCTGGAGTACCCGTCACGGCTGCTCTTCGACGAGACGTACTACGCCAAGGACGGGTGGTCGCTGCTGAAGTTCGGCTACGCCCAGGACTGGGTGGAGGACGCGAACTCCCAGGTGGAGGCGGGGCAGACCACCGGGCTGTGGACGGGTGAGCCGACGCAGGTCGTCCACCCGGAGGTCGGCAAGTGGATGATCGCGATCGGCGAGCACCTCTTCGGGATGAACTCCTTCGGCTGGCGCATCTCCGCGGCCGTGGTCGGTGCCCTCATGGTGCTCGTGCTCGCCCGGATGGTGCGCCGGATGACGGGCTCCACCATGCTGGGCTGCCTCGCGGGGCTGCTGCTGGCTGTCGACGGCGTCCACCTGGTGATGTCGCGGCTCGCGCTCCTCGACATCTTCCTGGCGTTCTGGTTGGTGTGCGCCCTCGCCTGCGTGGTGGCCGACCGTGACTGGGGCCGCGTGCGGCTCGCCCGGCGGTTCCCTCACACGGAGGACGTCGCGGGCTTCGGCCCCGTACGCATGCTGCTGCTGCGACCCTGGCGGCTGGCCGCGGGCATCTGCTTCGGCCTGGCCATCGGCACGAAGTGGAGTGCGCTGTACGTCCTGGCGGTCGTCGGGGTGGCGGTGTGGGTCCTCGACGCGATCGACCGCCACGCGATCGGTGTACGCGGAGCGTGGTGGCGCTCGGTCGTCGTCGACGGCCTCCCGGCGTTCGTGTCGCTCGTCCTTGTCGCCCTCGTCGTCTATGTGCTGACGTGGACGGGCTTCCTCGTCAACCACGAGGTGTTCGAGACGCGCTTCGGCCACGGGTACGGCGAGACTCCACCGTGGGGCACCTATCTCGACGGTGGGGACAAGGGTCCGCTCGGCGAGGCGTGGCAGGCGCTGCGGTCCCTCTGGCACTACCACCAGATGGTCTACTCCTTCCACACCGGCGACTACCTCGCAGGCAAGACGCACCCGTACCAGTCCGATCCGTGGGGCTGGCTGGTGCTCAACAGGCCGGTCGGCGTCGACGCCCAGACCGACCTGCCCGCGTCCACCGCCGGCTGTGCGGCGACCGGCGACGGGACGTGCCTGCGGCAGATCCTCATCCTCGGCAACCCCGCGATCTGGTGGGGTGGCCTGCTCGCGCTCGTCGCCTCGGCGTGGCTGTGGCTCCGGGAGCGCGACTGGCGGTTCGGTCTGCTCGTCCTGGTCGTCCTCGCCGCCTGGCTGCCATGGTTCGCCTACGACGACCGTCCGATCTTCCTCTTCTACGCGACCGCCTTCGTCCCGTTCACGTGCGCGGCGATCGCGCTGGTGGCGGGACGCCTGCTGCGCGCGTCACGGCGCAGCCGACTCCGCTGGTGGGGGCCGGTGGCTCTCGGGGCGTACGTCGCCGTGGCGCTGGCGTGCTTCGCGTACTTCTACCCGATCTGGACCGACATCCTCCTCACGCACGACGAGTGGATCAACCGGATGTGGTTCTCCCGCTGGATCTGAGCCCGGCACCTCTCGTGCCTGCGGCCGCGCGACGGGACTCCAGGTGGTCGCGGGTCGCGCGATCGGTCGTGAGCGAGATCGCCTTCGCGTAGGCGGCATCCGCCTCCTCGGGGCGCCCGGCCTGGACGAGCAGGTGAGCGCGTGTCGCCCACGCCGGCTGGAACCGCCGCGCCGCGTCGCCGTCGACCTGCTCGAGCACGGCGAGCCCCGCGCCGGGACCCTCCACGCGTCCCGTCACCGCCGCCAGCGCGACACGCGCACCGAGCGTCGGCACGACTCGTACCAGCGCTCGGTGGAGCGCCAGCAGCACCTCCCAGTCGGTACGTCCAGTGCGCACCCGTGCGCAGTGGACCGACTGGATCGCCGCCTCCAGCTGGAACCGTCCGGGCCGCGCGGCGCCTCGTACCGAGGCCCGTCGGAGGAGGTCCTCGCCCTGCGCGATCAGCGCGGCGTCCCACTGTTCGGGCTCCTGCTCGTCGAGGGGGACGAAGCGCCCGTCCTCGCCCAGGCGTGCGTCGGCCCGCGCGAGGGAGAGCGCGACCAGCGCCGCAAGCCCGAGGACCTCCGGCTCGTCAGGAAGCAGCGCGGCCAGGAGGACGGCGAGGTAGTGCGCCTCCCCCGCCGTGGACGCCCGCAGCGACGTGCTCGGGACGGCTGCCCAGTCGATGGCGTACGCACCGTAGACGGCCTCCAGCACGGCGGGGAGCCGCGCCGGCATCGCCTCGGTCCCCGGGACGACGAACGGGATGCGCGTGTCGCGGATCCGCCGCTTCGCACGGACGAGGCGCTGCGCCATCGCGCTCGTCGGGACGGCGTACGCCTCGGCGATCCGGCGGGCGTCGAGCCCGAGCACCGTCTGCAGCATCAGCGGCGTACGCACCATGGGATCGATCGCCGGGTGCGCGCACACGAACATGAGCGCGAGCCGTTCGTCGGGGATCTCCCCGGTCGAGAACTCGGCCGAGAACTCGGTCGAGAGCCCCGTCGAGAACTCTGGGCCGTCGGTGTGTCGAGAGTCCTCCTCCCACGGCACCGCCGTCTGGTGCGCCGCGCTCCGGTAGAGGTCACGGAGCCGGTTTCGTCCCGCGGTGAGCAACCACGCGTCGGGGTTGTCGGGCACACCTCGCTCGGGCCAGGTCGCGAGCGCGCGCTCGAACGCGTCGGCGAGCGCATCCTCCGCCGCGGCGAGGTCACCCGTGGGAGCAGCGAGGAGCGCGAGCAGGCGACCGTACGAGGTACGTGCCGCCCGCTCCGCCTCCTCGTAGGCGCTCAGGGCTGGTACCACTGCCGCTCACGGCTCCACGTGAGCATCGTCGGGCGCACCTCGACGGACCCGTACATCGCGCCAGGGCACTTCTGCGCCCAGGCGAGCGCGGCGTCGAGGTCCGGCACGTCGATGACGACGACCCCGCCGACGTACTCCTTCGTGTCGGCGAACGGTCCGTCCTGGATCTTCGGCTCACCGTCGACCGCGGTCACCGTCGTCGCCGCGTCGGGGAACCCGAGGATCTGGGTGGTGACGAAGACACCCGCGTCGTCGAGCGCCTTGGCGTACGACTCGAACGCCGCCTTGACGGGAGCCATGTCGTCCTCGTTGATCCCCGTCTCGCGCGGGTCGGCGTTGTGGATGAAGAGTGTGTAGAGCATCGGTACGTCCTTCCGTCGATGTGATCGTGACACCGTGATGACGGATGGGACCACCTGAGATCGACACCTCTCAGAACTCCTCGTGCACCATCGGGTCCCCGCCGCTGCGGACCTGCGGGCGATCACCGATCACCGCCATCTCCTCGTCGGTCAGGGCGAAGTCGAAGACGTCGAGGTTCTCGCGCTGCCGTTGCTCGCTGCTGGACTTGGGGATGGGCACGACGTCGCGCTGCACGTGCCAGCGCAGCACCACCTGCGCCGGCGTGACCTCGTGCCGCGCCGCGATCTCCCCGATCACCGCCTCGGAGAGGAGGTCGGTCTTGCGCGCCAGCGGCTGCCAGGCCTCGGTGACGATGCCGTGCTCGGCGTCGTACGCGCACAGCTCGTCCTGCACGAGGTACGGGTGCCGCTCGATCTGGTTCACCGCGGGCGCGACGCCGGTCTCGGCGACGAGGCGGTCGATCTGCTCGGGCGTGAAGTTCGAGACACCGAGACTGTTGAGCAGCCCGTCGTCGCGCAGGCGGATCATCGCCCGCCACGAGTCGACATAGCGATCGACGCGTGGCAGCGGCCAGTGGATCAGGTAGAGGTCGACGTACTCGACACCGAGCCGAACCCGTGACTCACCGAACGCCCGCAGCGTCGACTCGTACCCCTGGTCCTGTCCGCGCAGCTTGGTCGTCACCGTGATCTCGTCGCGCGGCACGTCGCTCGTCGCGATGCCCTGCCCGACGCCGGCCTCGTTCCCGTACGAGGCCGCGGTGTCGACGAGGCGGTAGCCGAGGTCCAACGCGCCCCGGACCGCGTCGGCCGCCTCGAGGTCGTCCATCGGGTACGTGCCGAGTCCGAGCGCGGGGAGCTGGAGCCCGTCGTTGAGAGCATGCGTGGGTGCGATGGCCATGCCCCGACGATCGCACCGCCGCGGCACGCGCGCAGAGCGGAAGCGCGGCTACCCCCGCCGAAGACCGCTCAGCACCCGGTCGAGCGCGGCGTGGGCCGCGGCACGGACGGCTCGACCCTCCTGAGCCAGCCACAGCGCGGTCTCGTTCATCGCGCCCGACAGCAGGATCGTGAGTGCGGCGACCTCGTCGGGAGCGACGTCACCGCGCGCCCCGAGCTCTCGCAACCCTTCCTCGAGAAGGCGCCGCGAGCTGGCCGCGTCCCCGTCACGCCACTCCTGCCACCCGAGGACGGCCGGACCGTCGACCAGCATCACCCGACGCGCGCCGTCCGACGCCGCAGCGTCGAGGAAGGCATGGCACCCCGCGACCAGACCGTCCCACGGATCGGTCTCGGCGACGGCCGCCGCCTCGACCGCCTCGGCGACCGACCCCTGCACCTGTACCAGTGCCGCGGAGAACAGCCCGCGCTTGCTGCCGAAGTGGTGGTAGACGGCACCGCGCGTCTGGCCGGCCGCGACCGCGACCTCTTCCAGCCCGACCGCGTCGTACCCGTGCTCGGCGAACAGCGCGCAGGCGATATCGACGAGGTGCGCGCGGTTCACCTCGCTCTGCGCCTTCGACGAGCGACCCATCGGCGACCCTTCCCGTAGATACGTACGGAGTGTATGTTACGGAATACCTACACTTCGTATGTATCAGGAGGAGCCATGACTCTCACGAGCTTCTACCCCGTGCTCGGCACGGACGACGTCGCCGAGGCGGCGGCGTACTACGAGCACTGGTTCGGCTTCCGCCGCACCTTCACGTCCGACTGGTACGTCAGCCTCGAACGCGACGGCCACGAGCTCGCGCTGCTCGATCACGGCCACCCGACGGTGCCGGACGGCTATGGAGCCGCAGCGCGCGGCACCATCCTCAACGTGGAGGTCGACGACGTCGACGCGGAGTACGCACGCCTCGTCATCGAGGGCGGACTGGTCCCCGTGCTGGAGCTGCGATCGGAACCGTTCGGGCAGCGCCACTTCATCCTGGCCGCACCCGGCAGCGTCCTCGTCGACGTCATCACGCCGATCCCGCCGGACTCCACGTTCGCCGAGGGCTTCTTCTCCGACCAGCGGGCTTGACCTCAAGCCGACTTGAGCGTCGAGGCTGGCGGCATGACGATCACCACTGCAGACACCACCCGCCAGGACGACCTCGACGCCCTCCGTGACGTCGTCGCTGAGCTCGAGCGCGCGCAGAACGCCGAGGACGTCGACGCGTTCGTCGCGCTCTTCCGCGAGGACGCGATCTGGACCACCGGCGGCGGCCGGCTCCTCGTCGGACGGGATGCCATCGCCGACTTCACCCGCACGGTGCTGCCCGGCGCGATGCGCGAGAGCACCAGCTCGTACGTGCCCGTGCACGTGCTGTTCCTGCGGCCCGACGTCGCCGCCGTCAAGGTCCGCCAGGTCGTGACCGGGTTGGACGGCTCGCCGAGCGGCGACGAGGCGTACGAGGGCTCGCCGATGTACGTCATGACCAAGGAGGACGGCCGCTGGCTCCTCACCGCCAATCAGAACACCGTGGTCGTCAGCGACTGAACCATGAGACGGTCGTGCTCCTCGCGACATGGACCAGGTGAGGCCCTGCGAACGGAGCACCATGACGACCGACTTGCCGACGGAGCACGCCGCGGACGACCGGCTGCTGCTCGCGCGGACGCGACGCGGTGACCGCGACGCGTTCGGCGACCTGTACGCACGCCACGTCCGACCGGTGTACTGGCAGGCGTACCGGCTGATCGGCACCGCGCAGGACGCCGAGGAGATCACGCAGGACGTCTTCGTCACGGCGTGGCGCCGGCGGGCGGACCTCCACCTCGTCGACACCTCGGTGCTTCCGTGGCTGCTCGCGACCGCGAAGTACCTGGCGCTCAACCTGCGTCGCAAGCGCGGCCGCCGCCACTGGGAGCAGCTCGACGACACGCTGCCCAGCACGGACCGAGAGCCCGCGGACGAGGCGGTGTCCGCGGTGCTCATGGCACGCGTACGCGAGAGCGTCGCCGGCCTGTCGCCGCTCGACCAGCAGCTCTTCGAGAGGTGCGTCGTCGGCGACCTCACCTACGCGCAGGCCGCCGACGCGCTCGGCGTGAGCCACGCCGCCGTACGCAACCGCGTGTCGCGGATCCGCAGCCGCGTCCGCACCGCCACCGAGGACCTGAGGGGGCCCGCATGAGCATCCAGCCCGAGATCCCCGAGCTGACCGACGAGCAGGTCGACCGGATGTACCGCCGCGTCACCGGGCGGATCGACCTCGACGCCTCGGTCGTACGGACGAAGCGCCGCAAGCTCGTGCTCGCAGCGGCGTCGGTGGTCGCCGTCGTCGGGCTGGGCGTCGGAGTGCTCGCCGGAGGGGTGGCGGTGCTGCCGCAGGGGTCGGACGACTCCTCCTCGGACATGCTGTCGGTCCCGGAGGCGCAGGAGCGTGCGCTGACCGACGGGGCGGTCGAGGGCGATGCCGGTGCCGGGACAGGCGACGCCGTGCAGGGAGTACGCGAGATCGTGACCACCGCGTCGGCACACCTCGCCACCGACGACCCGGGAGCGGCCGCGGACGACCTCACCCGGTGGACGGAGGACCAACGCGGACGGGTCGAGTCGCGGTCCGAGTCGTCGGAGGACGACGGGACGACGATCGACCTCCGGGTGCGCGTCCCCGCGGGCAGCACGGGCGACACGACGCAGCGGCTGCGAGAGCTCGGCGAGGTCTCCAGTCTGACGATCGAGTCGGAGGACGTCTCCGCGCAGGGGCGTGATCTCGACGCCCGGATCAAGGCGCTGGAGATCTCCGTGGCCCGCCTCCAGGACCTGATGACGAAGGCGTCCACGACGGCCGACCTCCTCGCGGCCGAGCAGACCCTGTCGCAGCGTCAGTCCGATCTCGAGGCGCTCCAGGCCGAGCGGCGCGGACTGTCGGACCAGGTCGCGATGGCCACGTACACCGTGGTGATCTCCTCGGAGGACGAGTCGGCGGCATCGAGCGGCTCCGGATTCGTCGGCGCCCTGGCCAGCGGATGGGACGCGATGGTCGCGGCCCTCGCCGTCGCCCTCCGCGTCGTCGGGTTCCTTCTGCCCTGGGCGGCGCTGCTGGCGGTCCTGGCCGCGGCGTACCTCGCCGGCCGCCGCCTCCTGCGACGTTAGTGCAGGTGGGGACGGTCGGAGGATGAGGGCTGCCGCGAGGTCGACAGCCTCGTCCTTGGTGTACGCCCCGTGGTCGGCAGCCATGAAGTGCTGCCCGATCGCCGTGGCGAACGCGAGCGTGCTGCGCGCCTCGATCTCGGCGTCGTCGGTGATGTAGGTCCTGAACATCGCACGCAGGAACTCGATGCGGACGTTGTCGACCCGGCGCAGGCGTTCGGCGACGGCGGGATCGTGGCGCGCCCACGCGTACGGCGAGGTCGATCGGCAGCAGGTCGTCGGAGAAGGTCAGGGCACCGGCGAGGTGCATCGTCTCGCGCACGTCGCGCCCCTCCGCCTCGGCGACAGCGATGGCGTCGTCGGTGCTGCGCCGCTCCCACACAGGCGCAGTCACCGTTCCTCACCGGCGAGCTGGTCGTGACCACTGTCGACGGCTCCGTCACGCTGATGACCTCGATGCGCTACGAGCGACGCCTCGGGGCGATCCTCTGGCCAGCCGTCGCCGTCGTGCACCGACGCGCGGCGCCGGGGCTGCTGCGCGGCGCGGCGACGACGCTTGCCCACGAGCACCCGTGAAGGGCCGGAACGACAGAGGCCGGATCCGCAGTGCGGATCCGGCCTCTGACTGGTGGAGCTACGGGGATTCGAACCCCGGACCTTCTCATTGCGAACGAGACGCGCTACCAACTGCGCCATAGCCCCAAAGCGAGATTGAGATTACCACGCGCCTCGCCGGCAACCGAATCCGGGGCCGCTCGGAAAGTGTCAGTTGCCGACGGCCCGACGAGACTCGCCGTGCCCGTCCTCGGAGTCCTGCGCACGGCCCTCGGCGGCTGCGGGCTCACCGAAGTCGATCGTCCGGACGGTCCGCGGAGCGGCGGGCTTCGTGACGTACGTGGGCAGGGTGACGGGGACCGGGTCCCACAGCGTCACGCCGACGGTCGTCGTCATCGCTGCTGCGTTGACGATCTGCTGGTCGAGGGCACCCTCGGGCAGCGGGCCCTTCTCCATCACGTTGCGACGGTGGGGGTCGTGGTCCTCGTACTGACCGGAGATCACCATCGTCGCCTCGTGGTCGGTGTCCACGAGGACCCCCTCGCCCTCGACGACCGCACGACGCTCGACACGTCGAGCCGCACGGGCGGCGCGGCGCTCGGCGCGGCCTTCGGTCTGCAGCAGCCTCACCGGGCGTCCGATCTCGCTGCGCACCATCACCCGGCAGAGCACGAGCCAGACGGCGACGAGCCCGGCGGGCACGGCGGCGGCCCACGGGAGCAGGATGCCGGCGACGGAGAGCCCGCCGACGATCGCGCACGACGTCAGGAGGGTGAGCAGGACCCGACGACGTCGGCGTGCGGCGACACGCGCGGCGCGACGGTTGTACGGGCGTGGCGGGGTCTCGGCCGTCGTCGCGGCAGGCTCGCTCGTTGAAAGAGCGGGCCCGGTCGGCACGGGCTCCGGCACCTCGACGGGCTCACCCGTCACCGCGTCTTCCTTGCGCTGCGTGAGGACCCGGAGCGCTCCCGAGAAGGACGTGACACCGCCACCACGAGTGGCTTCCTCGTGTCGGCGCAGGAGCAGGGGTACGCCGTACGCCACCCAGATGGCGATCACGGCTGCGAAGATCAGGCCCGTACCCACACCAGAACCGTACGCGGTGCGAACGGCTCCCCTCGGGGACCTCGTGCGGTGTGTCGCGAGGTGTTTGAGTTCGCCGGGATCAGTGCTCGACGCTGCGCGAGTCGACCCTCGCCAGGAGCCCGCCCGGCACGACCTGCTCTGAGGTGACGGCGAACAGCACGTGGTCGCGCCAGGCGCCATCGATGTGGAGGTAGCGGGGCGCGACACCGATCCGGTCGAAACCGAGCTTCTCGACGACCCGCAGGCTGGAGCGGTTCTCGGGTCGGATCGCGATCTCGAGGCGGTGCAGACCGAGCGCCTCGAAGCAGTGGTCCGCCGCCATCGCCACCGCGGTCGTCGTGATCCCCCGGCCCGCGTACGGCCGGGCGATCCAGTAGCCGATCTGGGCCCACCGGGCGGAGCCCCACGTGATCCCCGAGACCGTGACCTGTCCGATCATCTCGTCGCCGTCGTAGGTGGTGACGAACGGGAGAGCGCGCCCCTGGGACGCCTGCTGGCGCAGCGAGCGCACCGCCGCACCGTACGACCGCCCGCCGGACGGCACGGTGCTCGGCAGCGTCGCCTCCCAGCGCCCCAGCCACTCGGCGGAGTCCTGGCGCAGCCGCGCCCACGCACGCGCGTCGCTGCGGCGGATCGGACGCAGCCCGACCGGCCCGTGGTGCAGCGTGGCCGGCCAGCCCGTGCTCAGGACGCACCCCCGGCGTCGCTCCGGGTGTGGTCCTCGCCCGCGACCTGCTCCACGGCGTGCACGAGCACGCCCGCGAGAACGGCGAGGCCGTCCCTCACCCCACCTCGGGAGCCGGGGAGGTTCACGACGACCGTCTGGTCGGCGACACCCGCCAACCCGCGGGAGAGCATCGCGGTCGGGACCCCGGCAGCGACGCCGTAGGCCCGGATCGCCTCCGCGACACCCGGCAGCGTCCGGTCCAGGACCGCCTCGGTCGCCTCCGGTGTCGCATCCGTGGGGCTGATGCCGGTGCCCCCGGTCGTGACGACCACGGCGTACCGCAGGTCGACCGCCTCGCGCAGCGCCTCCTCGACCGGAGAGCCGTCGGGCACGACCAGCGGGTCGCCGACGTCGAAGCCCCACGACCTCAGCGCCTCGACGATCAGTGGGCCGGTCGTGTCCTCGTAGACGCCGGCGGCGGCACGGTTGGAGCAGGTGACGACGAGAGCCTTCATGCGGACCAGTCCCCGCTCTTGCCCCCGGACTTCGCCCGCACCTGGACGTCCGCGATGACCGCGTGCTTGTCGACGGCCTTGATCATGTCGACGACGGTGAGCGCGGCGACACTGACGGAGGTGAGCGCCTCCATCTCGACCCCGGTACGACCGGTGGTGCGGACCGTCGCCGCGATCGCCACACCCTCGTCGGTCACGTCGAGGTCGACCTCGACCCCGGTGATCGCGAGCGGGTGGCACAGCGGCACGAGGTCGGGGGTGCGCTTGGCGGCCAGGATCCCCGCCACACGTGCGACCCCCAGCGCGTCGCCCTTGGGGACGTCCCCCGAGCGCAGCAGCGCCACGACCTCAGGGGTCGTACGGACGAGGCCCGTCGCCGTCGCCTGTCGGCGGGTCTCGTCCTTCGCGGAGACGTCGACCATGCGGGCCGCACCGTGCTCGTCGACGTGCGTCAGCCGCTCGCCCATCAGAACTCCCGGTCCAGGAACATCACCTTGGCGGTGTCGCCGACGTGGAGGGCGGTCTCGTCCTCCTCGACGACGATGAGGCAGTTCGCCCGGGACAACCCCGCGATGAGGTGCGACCCGGGACCGCTCACCGGGGTGACGCGCACACCGCGCCCGTTGACCTCGAGCCAGCCGCGCAGGAACTGGCGGCGACCGGACGGCGAGCGGATCTCTTCGGTCATCGTCGCCTGGACGAGCGGGCGGCGGTACGGGAGCTTGCCCATCATCCGCCGCAGCATGGGCAGCACGAAGACCTCGAACGAGACGTACGACGAGACCGGGTTGCCCGGCAGCGTGACGATCGGCGTCTTCTCTTCACCGACCGTCCCGAAGCCCTGCGGCTTGCCCGGCTGCATCGCGACCTCGACGAACTCGACGGTGCCGAGGTCGGACAGCGCCGCCTTGACGACGTCGTACGCGCCCTTGCTGATGCCCCCGCTGGTGACGACGAGGTCGGCGCGGACGAGCTGGTCGTTGAGCTTGTCGGCGAACTCGCGGGGGTCGTCGGAGGTGATCCCGACCCGGTAGGCGATGGCGCCGGCGGCACGCGCGCACGCCGCGAGCATGTAGGAGTTGCCGTCGTAGATCGAGTCGTAGTCCAGGCGCGCGCCGGGCTCTCGCAGCTCGGCACCGGTCGACAGCACGACCACGCGGGGACGGGGCCGGGCGCGCAGGCGGGCGAACCCGAGGGAGGCGAGGAGACCGACCTCTCGCGGACCGAGGACGGTGCCTGCCTCGGCGACGATCTCGCCCGCGGCGACGTCCTCGCCGGCCGGGCGGACGTTCTCGCCGGCGCGCCGGGACTGGTAGACCAACACCTCGGCGTCGCCGCCGTCCGTCAGCTCGATCGGGACGACGGAGTCCGCACCGGAGGGGACCGGCGCACCGGTCATGATCTTGACCGCGGTGCCTGCCGTCAGGGCCATCGGGGTGCTCGTGCCCGCTGCCTGCTCCCCCACCACCGGCAGCACCACCGGGAACTCCCGGTTGGCGCCCACCACGTCGGCCGCCCGCACCGCGTACCCGTCCATCGCCGAGTTCGTGAAGCGTGGCAGGTCGATCGGACTCACCACGTCGTCGACCAGCGGCAGCCCGAGCGACTCCAGCAACGGCTGGTCGTACGGCTGCAGCGGTCCGATCAGGTCGAGCAGCTTCTCTAGGTGCTCGTCGACGGTACGCATGGGCGACAGCCTATGACCCCTCGAGCGTGGCGCCGTCGGCGATCGTCCCCGGAGCGTCCTCGGCCGGGACCGTCACCGCACCGACGACACGGACGTCCGCCCCGAAGGTCCAGTCCCCCTCGACGGTGAAGGCGGTGGCGTTGGCGAGGCTCACCGGCCCCTTCGGGAAGCGGGCGTCGAAGTCCTGGACGAGCTTGTAGAACCGCTTGTCGAGGCTCACGAGCGGAGCGTCCTCGTGACGGGCGACGAGGTGGTAGTCACCGTTCAGGACGTAGAAGTCCGACCGTACGAGGAGCAGGTCGTCGGTGGTCTTCACCGGGAGGAACCTGCTGCGCTCCACCTCGATCGCGGCCGCGCCGTCGAAGACCTGCACGATCGCTCCCATCGCGGACTCGACCTGGATCACCGCCGGCGAGTCCGGGTCGGTGGGATCCACCGTCTTCTCGTTGCGGATCAGCGGCAGCCCGAGGACCCCGCCCCGTTCCTCGATGACCGCGGCGAGCGCCTCCAGGTCGAACCACAGGTTGTTGGTGTGGAACCACCGGTGCCGGGTGATGTCGTCGGCGAGCGCGAGGTCCTCCTTCGGCGTCTGCGCCGTCTCGCGCAGCACCAGCCGCCCGTCCGACTTGCGGCGCACGAGGTAACCGCCCTTGACGTCGGCGGGGGTGCGCCGGCACACCTCGGCCGCGTACGGGGCGCCGGACTTCGCGAACCAGCCCGCCATCCGCGGGTTCGGGTAGCCACCGAGGTTGTCGGAGTTCGAGACCGACGCGTAGCGGTAGCCCTGGTCGATCAGCGCCTGCAGCGTGCCGGACGCGTCGAGCGCGGTGAACAGGTCGCCGTGACCCGGCGGCGTCCACTCGAGGCTCGGGTCGTCCGGCCACGAGACGGGCGTGAGGTCGTCGGCGCGGAGCTTCGGCTCCTTGTTCTGGAGGAAGTCCAGCGGGAGGCCCTCGATCCGCAGATCGGGGTAGGCCGCCAGCGCCGCGAGGCTGTCCTCGCGGGTGCGGAAGCTGTCCATCAGCACCAGCGGAAGCGACACCCCGTACGCCGACCGGACCTTGCGGACCTGCTCGACGAGCACGTCGAGGAACGTCCGGTCGCCGCGTACGGGGAGCAGCGACTTCGCCTTGTCCATGCCCATCGACGTGCCGAGGCCGCCGTTGAGCTTGATGATCGCCGTGCGGCTCAGGGCCTCGCGCTCCGCCTCCTCGTCGACCTCGGCGTCGGCCAGACGCGGCGGCGGGTCGAGCGGGTCGATGTCGGACTCGTGGATCATGCCCGTGGCGCCGCCCTCGAGCTCGGCGTAGTAGTGCGCGAAGACGTCGATCGCCCGGGGCGGGACGCCCTCGGCCTCCATCGCCGCGCGTGCGGCTGCCAGTCCCTCATCGCTCATGCACTTCATCGTAGGCACTACCGTCGAAGGGTGACCGCCAAGCAGCGACTTCGCGAGGACCTGCTCGAGCGCCGGACCCACCTCGACGACGCCGCCGTCGTCGCCGCCGAGCAGCAGCTGTGCGACGCGGCGCTCATGGTCGTCCGCGACCACGGGGCCGCGCGCGTCGCCGCCTATCTGTCGGTGGGACGAGAGCCGCCGACGTGGGCGCTCGTCGAGGCGCTGTGTGCCGCCGGGGTGGACGTCCTCGTCCCGCGCTCGCTGCCCCGCCGCCGGATCGTCTGGGCCGCTTACGAGGGACGCGACCGGCTGGTGCTCGGCCGCTTCGCCCTCCCCGAGCCTTCGGCACCGGCGGACCCGGGCGGGCTGCGCAACGTCCAGCTGGCCCTCGTCCCGGCGCTCGCGGTCGACCGCGCCGGCTTCCGCCTGGGTCGCGGCGGCGGCTACTACGACACCGCGCTCGCGGAGGCGCCGGTGCCGCTGCGCGTGGCGTTGGCGTACGACCACGAGATCGTCGACGACGTGCACCCCGAGCCGCACGACGAGCGCGTCGACGTCGTGGTGACACCTGCACGCACCGTGCGGCTCCCGCCCCGTCCGCCGGTGGCCGGGTAGTCCTCGCTCCTGTCCGGCGCTACTGCTCCAGCGCGGCGGTCAGGCGCAGCGTGTCCCGCGTGGATCCCTTGACGGCCTTGGCCGAGAAGCGCCAGGGCAGCGTCCTGCCCTCCGCCCACAGCTCGGTCTGGTCCGTGTAGTTGCGGTGGAAGGCGTGTCCGGAGACCCCGGTGAGGTTGATCCAGCGCGACTTGTCGAGGTCGTCCAGGTCGACCACCATCCGCATCGACGGCACAGCGATCACCTCGTACCCCTGAGCGGCGTCCCAGCCCGTCGCGTCGACGATGCCCGAGCCCCCGCCGACCTCGTACGGCCCGCGGTTGAAGAGCTTCTCGACGACCGCGATGCCGGAGGTGCCGAGGGTCTGGTTCTCGAGCGTCAGGGTGTGCACGTTCCCCCACGACCAGCGGTCCGGGTCGAGCGACTGTCGCCGGGTCATCTCGTCACGGGCGTCGCGCATCGCCGTGCGCAGGACGTCGTCGCGGTTCTCGCGGACCGTCTTGGTGGTCCGGTCGTCCCACCAGTCGCTGTCTGGGCTGTTGAGGAGACGTCGGACGACCTCGAACCAGCGCTCGCCACCCCCGGGCCAGACGTCCTGCGGCAGGTCGTCGTGGAAGGTCCGCGCGAGCAGGTTGCGCCAGACGGCCGCGAAGTACGCGGCAGCGGCCGAGTCACGGTCCTGCTTCTGGTCGTCCCACGCACGCAGGAGGTCCTGCCCGTCCGCGTAGTAGCCCGAGCCGAGATCGATCTCGAGCAGGTGCGGGAGGAGCGTCTTCGCCTGCCCGTTGTACGTGTCGTTCTGCATCGCCGTCATGTCGGCGACCGAGAGCTTGGACGAGGCCTGGAGAAGGTCGATGATCCGCTGGCTGCGGTATCCCGCGGCCTGCGCCGTCCCGATCAGGTACGGGTACTGGCGACCGATCACCTGCTGGTTCGCCGTCACGACGTACCCCTCGGCGGGGTTGAGCACCGACGGCAGCTCCTCGTACGGGATGAAGCCCTTCCATCCGTACGAGGGGTCCCAGCCCGGGGCGGGCCACGTGCCGTCGCCGCGCTTGCGGATCGGCACCTGCCCGGGCGCCTGGTAACCGATGTTGCCCTCGGTGTCGGCGTAGACGAGGTTCTGCGACGGCACGGCGAACAACCGTGCGGCCTTGCGGAAACTCGCCCAGTCGCGAGCCTTGTCGATGCCGAAGACGGCGTCCATCGTGCGGCCGGGCGTGAGCGCGGTCCACTGCAGCGAGACGCCGTACGCGCTCCCCGCACCGGCGCGCTGCCCGACCTCGGCGAGCGTGTCGTCGACGTCGGAGACGACCGGACCGCGCTGGGTCTCCCGCACCGTGATGGTCTGCGTCTCGCCCCCCGCGACCTTGAAGGTCTCCTCGCGGGTGACGAGGGGAAGCCAGCGGCCGTCGTAGAGGTAGCGGTCGCCCTGGATCTGCTCGACGTACAGGTCCGTCACGTCGGGGTACATCGTCGTCATGCCCCAGGCCAGGTCGGCGTTGTGGCCGATGACCACACCGGGCATCCCGGAGAAGGTGAAACCGGAGACGTCGAAGGGGCACTCGTCGTTCACCGTCCGGCAGTGGAGGCCCATCTGGTGCCAGATCCCCGGGGCGCTCGGGGCGAGGTGCGGGTCGTTCGCGAGGATCGGCTTGCCTGTGGCGCTGCGCTCCCCGGAGATCGCCCAGGCGTTGGAGCCGATGCCGTCACCGAAGCCGAGCAGCGTCGGGAGCCCCTTGGCGACCTGCCCGACGCCCTGCATCGAGCCGAGAAGGCCCTTCAGCGCGGCGGCGTCCGTCTCGTCGTCGGCCGGGGGCACCGCCTCCGGGACGTCGTCCGCGCGGTCGGTGTCGGCGTTGCGCCGCTGCCCGGCCGACTGGTCGAACGCGCCGCTGGCCACGGCGCCCTGCGTCACGATCGGGTCGTGGCGACGGAACGGGAAGCCGGGGTAGAGCGTGTCGACCTGGGCCCGCGTCAGCTTCTCCGTCGCGAGCACCCGGTCGATCTCGTCGCTCATGTTGCTGCGCAGGTCCCAGGCCATCGCCTTCAGCCAGGCCAGGGAGTCCGCCGCGGTCCAGGGCTCCGGCTCGTACTCCGGCCCGCTCAGGGACAGCACGGAGTACTCCAGGGCAAGCGCGGAGGCCTCGCGGTCGCCGACGTACGCGTTGACCCCGCGGGCGTACGCGTCGAGATAGCGACGGGTGGCCGGCGACACGCGCGTCAGCTCCTGCTCGGCGACCCGGCGCCACCCCATCGTCCGGACGAACTTGTCCGTGTCGAGGGCGGCGTCGCCGACGAGCTCCGCCAGGCGTCCGGCCGTCACGTGCCGGCGGAAGTCCATCTCGAAGAAGCGGTCCTGGGCGTGGACGTATCCCTGCGCCAGGAAGAGGTCCTCGGCGGTGTCCGCGTAGACCTGCGGGATGCCGTGGTCGTCCCGGAGGACGGTCACGTCGGCGTCCAGACCCGCGAGCTGCACCGTGCCCTCCCTGTCCGGGAAGGGCTTGCGGACGGTGACGACGGCGAGCACCGCCACCGCCACCAGCACCACCGCCAGCACGATCGCGAGGATCGCGAAGAGGCGGCGGGTCAGGACGGGTCGCAGTCGCAGGGCCAGGTCGCGCACCCGTGCATTGTGCCGTTCACCCGGCGTCGGTGGCACGGCGGGCGGGGTCGCGGACCTCGCCGACCAGCTCCTCCAGGACGTCCTCGAGCATCACGACGCCCAGCGCCTCGCCGTCCTCACCGACCACACGGGCCATGTGCGCACCGCGCTGCTGCATGTGCCGGAGGGCGTCGTAGAGCCGCGTGCTGCGGCGTACGGAGCCCAGCGGCCGGATCCACTTCGCCGGGATCGGACGGGTCTCCTCCGACACCTCGAGGGCGTCCTTGATGTGGAGGTAGCCGACCAGCGACTCGTGCGAGTCGGTCACCGGGAAGCGCGAGAACCCGGTCCGGGCGCACACCCTCTCGATGTCGGCACGGGTCGCCCCGACCGGGATGGTGACGAGCGAGGCTCGTGGCAGGAGCACCCGCTCCACCGTGCCGGCCTCGAACTCGAGGGCACCCGACACGAGCTCGTACTCCCCCGAGTCGAGCAGGCCCTCGCGGTGCGACTCGTCGAGGAGGCCCGCCACCTCGTCCGACGTGAACGTCGCCCCGACCTCGTCCTTGGGTTCGAGCCGCACCAGCCGGACGGCGCCGTTGGCGATCGCGTTGAGCGCGACGACGAACGGCTTGAGCAGCATGATCACGCCGAGCATGAACGGCCCGAGCCACAGGACGGCCCGGTCGGGCCCGGCGAGAGCGACGTTCTTCGGCACCATCTCGCCCAGCACCACATGCAGGTAGGTGACGATGCCCATCGCGATCACGAAGGAGATCGGGTGGACCCACCCGTGCGGCACACCCACGGCGTCGAACACGGGCTCGAAGAGATGGGCGATCGCCGGCTCGCCGACGGCTCCGAGGCCGAGGGAGCACAAGGTGATGCCGAGCTGCGCGGCTGCCATCGCCAGGCTGACGCGCTCCATCGCGCGGATCGCGAGCCGCGCAGGACGTGACCCCGAGCGCGCCTTGGGCTCCAGCTGCGTACGGCGGGCGGAGATCAGCGCGAACTCGGCCGCGACGAACAGGGCGTTGAGCGCGAGGAGGACGAACACCAGGCCGATCGCGAGGAAAGGGTTCACTGGTCGTCCTCCGCGTCGAGGTCGACGTCGAGGATGACGCGGTCGATACGGCGACCGTCCATCCGGTCCACCCGCAGCCGCACACCGATCGTGGTGACCTGCTCACCGGCGACGACGGGCACCACCAGGGACACCTCGTCGCCCACCTCGGCGAGGCGGCCGAGGTGCTGGGTGAGGAGTCCGGCGACCGTCTCGTAGTCGTCACCTTCGGGCAGCGGCACACCCGTCTGGCTGCGGACCTCGTCGGGCCGCAGCATGCCGGAGAGCACCCAGGTGCCGTCGGGACGGGCGCGCAGCAGCGCGGAGGCCCGGTCGTGCTCGTCGGAGATGTCACCGACGATCTCCTCGACGAGGTCCTCGAGCGTGACCACGCCGTCGGTCCCGCCGTACTCGTCGAGCACGACGGCGATCTGGAGCCGCTGCTCGCGCAGGAGCACCAGCAGCGGATCGAGCTCGATGGAGTCGGGGACGGTGAGGGCGGGTGCGGCCAGCTCGGCCAGCCGGACGGTCCGTCGGCGCTCGAGCGGGAGCGCGACGGCGTCCTTGACGTGGACGACGCCGACCAGGTCGTCGAGGTCGTCGCCGATCACCGGGAAGCGCGAGTGCCCGGTCGCGCGCACGGCGTCGACGAGGTCCTGCGCGGTGTCGCGCCGGTCGAGGAAGTGGACCCGGACGCGCGGGGTCCGGACGTCCGCGGCGGTGCGGTCACCGAAGGCGATCGAGCGCGCGACGAGATCGGCGGTGTTGCGGCCGAGCGCCCCCTCGTCCGCCGAGCGCTGGACGAGCGAGCTGAGCTCGTAAGGGGAACGGGCCGAGCGCAGCTCCTCCTGCGGCTCGATCCCGAGGCTGCGCAGGAGCGCGTTGGCGGAGCCGTTGAGCCCGCGGATGGGCCACGCCATCGCGGTCGTGAAGGCGCGCTGGAGGGACTGCACGGCCCGGGCGGTCGCCATCGGGACGGCGAGCGCGAGGTTCTTGGGGATCAGCTCGCCGACCAGCATGGTGACGAACGTGCTCAGCAGCAGCGCGACCAGGTACGAGGTCGCCGACAGGGACGTCCCGCTCACCCCGAGAGACGTGAGCGGCTCGCGCAGGAGCTGCCCGATCGCCGGCTCGGCGAGGAAGCCGATGGCGAGGTTGGTGATGGTGATCCCGAGCTGGGCGCTGCTGAGCTGGGTCGACAGCGTGCGCAGCCCTTTGAGGACCCCTGCGGCCTGCCGATCACCCGCCTGCGCGGCGCGCTCCACGGAGGGCCGGTCGACGGTGACGAAGGAGAACTCGGCAGCCACGAAGACGCCGCAGGCGAGCATGAGGAGGAAGGACGTCAGGAGGAGCAACCACTCGGTCATCAGGAGGTGATCGTACCGGTCGTGCAGGGAATCCTCAGTGCCCCGAGTTGGTTGACAAGAGTGGCGCCACGCACAATGGGCGCTGGAGATCGGTGCGGCCGCCACGTCGGGCGGCCGTTTCGTGCGAGTGCCGAAGAGGAATGACCGTGCCCACTTACCAGTACCAGTGCAACGACTGCGGCCAGCCGCTCGAGGTTCAGCAGAGCTTCAGCGACGACGCCCTGACGGTCTGCCCGTCCTGCGACGGACGCCTGCGCAAGGTGTTCAACGCGGTGGGCGTCGTCTTCAAGGGCAGCGGCTTCTACCGCAACGACAGCCGGACGGGCTCCTCCTCCGGCAGCGGTTCCGGCTCGTCCACGCCCCCCGCCTCGACGTCGTCGGACACCAGCACCAAGAGCACGGACACCAGCTCGTCCTCGTCGACGACCACCACGACGACGACCACCAGCTGACGTCTGCTCGTCGACGACGGCCCCGCCTCCCCTGTGGACGCGGGGCCGTCGTCGTCCTGGCTGTGGACGACCTCGCGGCGAACGCGTGCGCCGCGACCACAGTGGACGCATGGCCGACCTCCGAGCACCCCGCGCGTTGACGTCCCTTCGCCGACGGGTCCGGGCGCACCGCCGTCCGCTGGCCGCCGTGTGCGCAGCCGCGGCCGTCGTCGTCGCCGTCCAGGCTGCCCGCCCAGAGCCCGGGCCCACGCTGTCCGTCCTGGTCGCGACCGGTCCCGTCGCCTCCGGCTCCCGGATCACCCCGGACGACGTCGAGGTCGTGGCGATACCCGCGGACCTCGTCCCTGACGGTGCGCTCCGCGCGCACGACGAGACGCACGGCAGGGTGGTCGCCGCGCCGTTGCCCCGCGGCGGCGTGCTGACCGATCTGTCGTTCGTGGGACCAGGCCTGCTGGAGGGCTACCCCCGCGGGACCGCGCTCGTGAGCGTGCGGGTGGCCGACGCGGCGACGGTCGGCCCGGTCCGCGTCGGCGACTCCGTGGACGTGGTGGGGACCGACCCACGCGGTGCGGCCGCGCCCCGCGTCCTCGCGCGACGCGCACAGGTGGCCGCGCTCCCCGGCGAGGAGGGCGACGACGACCGGGCCGTGCTCGTTCTCGCCGTCGACGCCGAGATCGCCCGCACGCTCTCGGGCGCAGCGGTCACCTGGCACCTCGCGGTCACCGTCGTGCTGTGACCCGGCTCACCGACCGCGAGGGGTCGCCGATCACGGCGCCCTATGGTGTGGTGGTGAGGTCCACCACACTCACGAACGGGATACAGGCATGGCTGGGATGGTCGCAGGATTCAAAGAGTTCGTCATGCGGGGCAACGTCATCGACCTCGCCGTGGCGGTCGTCATGGGCACCGCGGTCACGGCGCTCGTCACGTCGTTCACGAACGCGGTCATCGACCCGCTCTTCGCCGCGATCGGCGGGAGCGGAAGCCTCGGCTTCGGGTTCACGATCGTGAGCGGCAACCCGGCGACGTTCGTCAACATCGGTGCGGTGATCACGGCGTTGATCAACTTCCTGATCATCGCGGCAGTGCTCTACTTCCTCCTCGTCATGCCGATGAACCGGTTCCGCGAGAGGTACATGAAGCCGTCGGACGACGCGCCGCCGCCGGAGGACGTCGCCCTGCTGCGCGAGATCCGCGACGAGCTGCGGGCCCGCCGGGAGCTCTGACGAGGGAGCGGCTCAGCCGCCGTGGTGAGGGGGTACGTCGCGCCGCAGCTCCTCGTCGCGGCTGCGGTCGCGCTCACCCCACCCCTCGGCCGTCTCGTCCCGCGTCGTCACCGGCACGACGTCGCCGAGCAGTCGCGCGGCGCGCAGCCGGCGTCGGCGCTCCTCCTCGGGCGTACGGGCCTCGGCAGGAGTCGGCTCCTCAGGCACTGGCCGCCTCCGCGACCATCGGGAGCAACCACCCTGCATCGAACCGGGTGTGCGTCGCCGTCCAGCCGGTCGCCCGGGCGAACCGGTCGGAGCTGACGCGCTGGCTCCGGGTGAGCCACTCGAGACGGTCACCGCCGAGCCGCAGGACCAGCCGCCGGTAGAAGCTCGCCTCCTCCTGGCCGACCGCCTCGGCGAAGGCAGCGACCAGCTCACCGCGGCGTACCGGGTCGGCGCCGACGTTGTAGGTCCCGGCGGGCGCGGTGAGCGCCGCGAGGACAGCGCCACCGATGTCGTCGGCGTGGACGACGTGCGTCCACGACTGTGGCTTGCCGAGCCCGACGGCCTGGCCCGCGCGAGCGCGAGCGAGCCTCCAGCGCGTGACGGCGTCGTCGCCGACGATCGTGCCGAAGCGGAGCACGACCGCTTCGCGCGTTGCCGAGGCGTAGTGCTGGGCATGGGTCTCGGCGAGCACCACCGGCTCGGCCGCGCACGAGACGGCGATGGGGCTGTCCTCGTCGATCCAACGCTCGCCGTGGTCGGCGTAGAGGAACGACACGCTCTCCTGGACGAGCCTGCGGATGCCGGCCTCGGCGGCGGCCTGGGAGACGTTGCGCGAGCCCTCGACGTGGATCCGGTCGTTCGTCTTCCACGCGCCCGGGCGCATGCCGCTCGTGCCGACCGGCATGTGGGTGGCGAGGTTGGCGACGGCGTCGCACCCCTCCATGGCCTCGACCAGGCCCGTGCGGTCGAAGAGGCTCGCACGGATCGAGGGGACGCCACGCTCGGCGAGGGTGGCAGCACTCTCGTCGTTACGCGCCAGGGCGAGGACCTCGTGGCCCGCACCCTGCAGCGCGCGGATCACCGAACGTCCCATGACGCCCGTGGCACCTGTCACGAAGACCTTCACCGGGACGCCACTCCAGAGGCTTTCAGCGGCGCACAGCGCCAGAACCGGGGGGATTCCATCACAAAAGGGTAACGGATAGGCCGCAGAACGGACCAGCCGCGACCCTCAGGCCTCGCTCGAGCCCGCCCAGATGTTGAGATTCCCGTCGACAGCGTGGGTGTCGATACGGGCCAGCTCCTCGTCCGTGAAGGTGAGGTTCTGCAAGGCACCCAGGCTGTCCTCGAGCTGGGCCACGCTCGAGGCTCCGACGAGCGCCGAGGTCACCCGCGGGTCGCGCAGCACCCACGCGATCGCCATCTGCGCCAGCGTCTGCCCCCGCTCCCGGGCGAGCTCGTCGAGCGCCCGGACGTGGGCGAGGTTGTCCTCGATCATCTGCGGGTCCAACGACTTGTCGGCCGCCGCACGAGACCCCGGCGGCACCCCGTTCAGGTAGCGGTCGGTCAGCACCCCCTGAGCGAGCGGCGAGAACGCGATGCAGCCCGCGCCCACGTCCTCCAGCACGTCGAGCAGGCCGTCCTCGACCCACCGGTTCAGCATGGAGTACGACGGCTGGTGGATGAGGAGCGGCGTGCCGAGGTCGCGCAGGATCGCGGCGGCCTCACGGGTGCGCTCCGGGCTGTACGAGCTGATCCCCGCGTAGCGCGCCTTGCCGGAGCGCACGGCCGCGTCGAGCGCGCCCATCGTCTCCTCCAACGGCGTGTGCGGGTCGAAGCGGTGGCTGTAGAAGATGTCGACGTAGTCCAGGCCCATCCGCTGCAGCGAGTCGTCGAGGCTGCCCAGCAGGTACTTGCGCGAGCCGAGGAACCCGTACGGACCCGGCCACATGTCCCAGCCGGCCTTGGTCGAGATGACGAGCTCGTTGCGGTACGGCGCGAAGTCCTCGGCGAGGATCCGTCCGACGTTCTTCTCCGCCGCGCCGTACGGGGGGCCGTAGTTGTTGGCGAGGTCGAAGTGGGTGACCCCCAGGTCGAAGGCCCGGCGCAGGATCGCGCGCTGCGTGGCCAGCGGCGTGTCGTCGCCGAAGTTGTGCCACAGCCCGAGCGAGATCGCCGGCAGCTGCAGACCCGAGCGCCCCGACCGCCGGAACAGCGCGGAACCGCCGTCATCGACTGCGGCGTAGCGCTCGTCGGCCGCACGGTAGAGGTCGTGGGGATCGAGGATCGTACGAGGGGCGTCCATGCCAGCCAGTATCGGTCACTCCTCCTCGGGCGGCGGAGGGACGACCTCGTCGACGAGGTCGGCGATCGAGTCGACGACGCGCGTCGGGCGGTACGGGAAGCGCTCGACGTCCTCCCGTCGGGTGGAGCCGGTCAGCACCAGGATGGTGCGCAGACCAGCCTCCATGCCGGAGACGACGTCGGTGTCCATCCGGTCGCCGATCATCACGGTGGTCTCGGAGTGGCCCTCGATGCGGTTGAGTGCGTTGCGCATCATGAGCGGGTTCGGCTTGCCGACGAAGTACGGCTCGACGCCCGTCGCCCGCGTGATCAGCGCGGCGACCGAGCCGGTGGCCGGCAGCGGTCCGGCCGGCGAGGGGCCGGTCGGGTCAGGGTTGGTCGCGATGAACCGCGCGCCGTTGACGATGAGCTGGATCGCGGTGGTGATCGCCTCGAACGAGTACGTGCGCGTCTCGCCGAGGACCACGTAGTCGGGCCGCGAACGCGTGAGCACGTAGCCCACCTGGTGCAGCGCCGTGGTGATCCCGGCCTCGCCGACGACGTACGCGCTGCCGTTCGGTCGCTGGTCGGACAGGAACTGGGCGGTCGCCAGCGCAGACGTCCAGATCCGGTCCTCGGGCACGTCGAGCCCCGACTCGGCCAGCCGCGCCCGCAGGTCGCGTGGCGTGTAGATCGAGTTGTTGGTGAGGACGAGGAACTTGCACCCCGACTCGGTGAGGCGCTGGAGGAACTCCGCCGCACCGGGGATGGCGTCCTCCTCGTGCACGAGGACGCCATCCATGTCGGTGAGCCACGTCGCGACGGGCCGCGTGTCGGTCATGGCGCAAGTATCGCGTCAGGGCCGCACCTTCGTCCGAGCAAGCCCTCCGGAGCCGGACCCGCCGCGACGACGGCGGGCCGACCTAAGCGGTGACGCCGACCGGGAAGAGGGTCCGGAGGACGTCGGCGAGGGTGACGACCCCCACGGTGCGTCCGTCTGACCCGGTGACGACCACCAGGTGGTTACGGGTCTCGCGCATCGCCGCGAGCGCCACGGACAACGGGGTGCTGGCCCTCAGCGCGAACACCGGTCGCGTCACGTCGGCGACGACCGCGTCGCCGACCAGGTCGAGGGTGTCGCGCACGTGCACCACCGAGTGCAGGTCGGCACCGTCCCCGACCAGCACGCGGAGGTGACCCGTACGCCGGCTCGCCTCCTGCACGTCGGCGACGGTCGCGTCCGTGGGCACGGCGGTGGGGGTGACCCGCTCCCGGACCAGGTCGCCGAGGGTCGCCGACTCGAGGTCGAGGGCGCTGGACAGCTGCGCGGAGTACGAGGCGTCGAGCGCACCGACGTTGGCCGAGTGCTCGAGGAGCTGGCGGAGCGCCCGCGGGTTCTGGCCGGAGGCGGCCTCGTCCACGGGCTCGACCCCGACCGCGCGGACGCACCGGTTCGCCAGGGCGTTGAGGCCGAGCAGCGCCGGGCGGAAGACCGCCATGAACGCCCGCATCGGGATGGCCAGCACGATCGCCGACCGCTCCGGGTGCGCGATCGCCCAGGACTTCGGAGCCATCTCACCGATGACGAGGTGGAGGAAGGTGACGATGATCAGCGCGAGCACGAACGACCCGACGTCCGCCGTCCAGAGAGGCATCCCCCACGACTCGAGGAGCGGCGCGAGCGCATGGTGGACGGCGGGCTTCGTGATGGCACCGAGCGCGAGGGTGCACGCTGTGATGCCCAGCTGAGAACCTGCGAGCACCACAGTGAGCTCGCCGGCGCTGCGCAGGGCGGCGCGCGCCGAGCGACTCGTGGCGGCGGCGTCCTCGAGGCGGTGCCGTTTCGCGGCGAGCAGGGCGAACTCGACCGCGACGAAGAAGGCGCTCAAGGCGATCACGACGACGGTGGCCGCGACCACGACCCAGGGGTTGGTCATCGGTCGGCCTCCGGCTGGACGGGCGCGAGAACCTGCACGCGCACACGGGACGGGACATGGCGGTCGACGGCGAGGACGCTGAGCCGAAGCGTCGAGCGGGGAGGGTCGTCGTCGAGCGCGAGCTCGGCAGGATCGGCCGGCAGCAGGACGTCGATCACGTCACCCGGCTCGGGGAAGGCACCGTGGTAGGCGATCGCGAGGCCGGCGAGCGTCTCGAAGTCGCCCTCGGGCACGACGTGGTCGACCAGCCGGGCGACCTCGTCGAGAGGGAGCCCACCGGCGGTGACCCACTCGCCGTCGGCGACGGGCTCGGCGAACACGTCGACGGCGTCGTGCTCGTCGTCGATCTCACCGACGAGCTCCTCGGCGAGGTCCTCGGTGGTGAGCACCCCGGCGAAGCCGCCGTACTCGTCGAGGACGCACGCGAGCTGCTCGCGGCTCTGCGCCATCGCGGAGACCACCGAGGTCAGGGGCATCGACGTCGGGACGAGGATCGGCGGCCGCATCAGCGTCGAGGCGGTGGTGCTCGGCGCGTGCTCGCGAGCGAGCACGTCCTGGAGATGGACGACGCCGACGACCTCGTCACCCTCGCTGAGGACCGGGTAGCGGGAGTGGCCGTGACTCATCCGTGCCCGCACCTCGCTCAGCGGCTCGGTCGGTTCGAGGGTGTCGACCCGCGAGCGCGGGATCATCGCGTGCTCGGCGTCGCGCGTCGGGAAGTCGAGCATGCGGTCGAGCAGGACCGACAGCTGCGGAGCCAGGTCACCGGAGTCGCGGGAGTCGGCCACGATGTGCTCGAGGTCACGGGCGGTCGCCGCGTGCTCGACATCGTGCACGGGCTCGATGCGCAGCGCCTTCAGGAGCAGGTTGGAAGCGCGGTCGAAGACGGCGATCAGCCACCCGAACGCCGCGAGGTACAGCGACGTCGACCGCGCCAGGGCCAGCGCGAGCGGCTGCGGGCGGGCGATCGCGAGGTTCTTCGGGAAGAGCTCGCCGAACAGCATCTGGACGAACGTCGAGAACACCAGCGCGATCACGGTGCCGACCGCGATGCCGACACCACGGGGGACGTCGACGCCACCGAGGAGATCACCGATCGCCTCGCCGATGAGCGGCTCCGCGACGTAGCCGACGAGGAGGCCGGTGACCGTGATGCCCAGCTGAGCACCGGAGAGCATGAACGACGTGCGCCGTGTCACTCCCAGCGCCCGCTCGGCTGCTGCCGACCCGTCCCCGGCCTGTGCCCGCAGCGCGGACCGGTCGACGGACATGTACGCGAACTCCTGGGCGACGAAGTAGGCCGTCACCGCCGTGATGGCGAGAACGACGACCACTCCGAGCAACAACGACAGGACCGTCAGCACGTTCCCTCACCTCCTCCCGGTGCTCTTGCCGGAAGGAGGTCGGTACTGCCTGGACTCATGTCTCTCATTCGTGTAGGGAGGCCTCTCAGTATGAACGGCGACCGCACAGGCTTCGTTCCCGCGCTACGGTCGGCCCATGACCGCACCGCTCGAGCTCGGGCTCGACACCTTCGGCGACATCACCTCCGACTCCGACGGCGGGCTGGTCCCTGCGCCGGAGGTCCTGCGCCAGGTGGTCGAGCAGGCCGTGCTCGCCGACGAGGTCGGGTTGTCGTTCATCGGTCTCGGCGAGCACCATCGGGCGGACTTCTCGATCTCCGCGCCGGACATCGTGCTCGCCACGATCGCCGGACGTACGCAGAACATCCGTCTCGGCTCCGCAGTGACGGTCCTCAGCTCCGACGACCCGATCCGCGTCTACGAGAGGTTCGCCACTCTCGACGCGTTGTCCCACGGCCGCGCCGAGGTCATCCTCGGACGGGGGTCGTTCACGGAGTCGTTCGGACTGTTCGGGCTCGACCTCGGCGACTACGAGGTCCTGTTCAACGAGAAGCTCGACCTCTTCGCCGCACTGCTGGACGAGGAGCCGGTCACCTGGTCCGGCACGCTGCGGCCGCCGCTGAAGGACCAGCGCGTCTACCCGCCGACCGAGTCGGGCCGGCTGACGACGTGGATCGGCGTCGGCGGCACCCCGCAGTCCGTCGTGCGGGCCGTCCGTTACCGCCTCCCGATGATGCTCGCGATCATCGGCGGCCCGCCCCTGCAGTTCGTCCCGTACGCGGACTTCTACCGCGAGTCCCTCGAGAAGGAGGGCGCCGCACCGCTCCCGGTGGGGATGCACTCTCCCGGCTACGTCGCCGAGACCGACGAGCAGGCACGCGAGGAGCTCTACGACCACTGGATCGCGCAGCGCAACCAGATCGGCAGCGAGCGCGGCTGGCCGCCGGCGACCCGCAACGAGTTCGCGCAGGCTGCCGGACCGGACGGCGCGCTCTACGTCGGCTCGCCGGAGACGGTCGCCCGCAAGATCGCACGCAACGCCGCCGCGCTCCAGGCGAGCCGGTTCGACATGAAGTACGCCAACGGGCCGATGCGCCACGAGCAGCTGCTGCGGTGCATCGAGCTCTACGGGACGCAGGTTGCGCCGCTCGTGCACGACATGATGGCCTGAACGAGCCGGTGCCCGCCTGACGTGCCCCCGGCTGGATTCGAACCAGCGACACCCGCTTTAGGAGAGCGGTGCTCTATCCCCTGAGCTACGGGGGCGCACGGGGCAAGACTAGCGGGCGGGATCACCACCCGAGCAGGGGCACGAAGCGGTAGGCGCCGTGCTCGCTGACGCGGATCCGCCCGCCCTCGCTGACGACGCGCGTCATCCGGCCTCGGACGGGCACGACCAGCACTCCGCCGTCGGCGAGCTGGTCGACGAGCGGGGTCGGGAGCGAGCGTGCCTGCGCCGAGACGAGGACGCGGTCGTACGGGGCGGCCTCGGGCCACCCGAGGACGTCCCCGGCGAGCTCGATCCGTGCACGGCCCAGCTCCAGCCGCTCGAGCACCCGGTTCGCCCGCTCACGCAGCTCCGGCACGACCTCGACACCGACCACCTCACCCGACGGCCCGACGAGGTGGGCCAGAAGGGCCGTGGTCCATCCCGATCCGGCGCCGACGTCGAGGACGCGCATCCCGGGCGCGACATCGAGGAGCCGCAGCATCGCCTCGACGGTTCGGGGCTGGGAGTTGGTCTGCCCCCACCCGATCGGCACGGGCTCGTCGACGTCGGCGAACGCCAGCTGGTCCTCGGGCAGAAAGTCCTCACGCCGTACGCGGCGCATCACCTCACCGACCGGGTCCCCCACGTACTCAAGTATCGTCCAGCCATGGAAACCCTCCGTCTGGTCCTGCTGGTGATCCACTTCCTCGCCTGGGCCTTCGTCATCGGCGCGTGGGCCTCGCGCCTGCGCACGCCCGTCCCGATCGCGAAGGGCGTCTGGCACGCCGCCGCGACCGCCCTGGTCACCGGGCTCCTGCTCGTCGGCGTCCGCGAGATGGACGACCTTCCCGTGGACAACACCAAGATCGGTGTCAAGCTGGTCGTCGCCATCGCCGTGACGGTCCTCGCGGTTCTCGGCACCCGCAAGGGCGACCGTGCTCCCGTCTGGATGGCGCACGCCGTCGGCGGACTCGCCGTCCTGAACGTCTTCATCGCCGTCCTCTGGCGCTGAGCCCTGCGCGGTCAGTCGCGGTCGGTGGTGCCGGACTCCGGCTCGCCGTCCGCGTCTGACATCGCCTCGACCAGCTCACCCTCGTCCAGGACGGCGATCGGGTCGTCCCCGTCGGATGGACCGTCCTCGCCATAGCGGAACCGCTTCAGGCTGTACACGATGAGCGCGAGCGCGATCAGGGACGAGAGCATCATGCTCAGCCCGGTCGCCCACCCGTTGAAGGGCAGCTCATCACCGAACGGCCCGATCTTGGGCACGGTGGGACCGATCCACCAGATGACACCGAACGTCATCACGGAGAACGCCCCGAGCACGCTCAGCATCACCCGTGGCCACGTCTCCACGCCGTACCGTGCAGCCTCGAACGCCTTGGCCTTGATCGGCTCGACACGGCGGCTGGCCCACTCGTAGCGGTTGGAGAGGATCGCGAGGCCGCCGACCATCATCAGGAGACCGGGGCCGGGAAGCACGAGGGCAGCGATGCCCGCGACGATGAGCAACCAGCCGATCATCTCGAGGCCGGTGAGACGGACCCAGGACGCAAAACCGCGAAGACCTCTCGTCACTCCTGACCGTCCCATTCCCCCAGCATGCCAAACGTCGCGAAATCCCCCACCCGGATAAACGTCTGTCAACGACGTCGCAGCGAGGCCGTGCGCGAGCGCTGAGCCTCCCACCGTACGAGGGTCGCCGGGCTCATGGGGCCGCCGAAGTAGTAGCCCTGGAAGGCCAGCGCGCTGCCGTCGCCGGGTGCGCTCGCCCGGATGGCCTCGACCTGCGACTGCCGCTCGATCCCCTCGACGACGGTACGGAGGTTGAGTGCGGCCGCCATCTCCAGCATCGAGGCCAGGACCGCTGCGCTCTGCGGGTCGCTGTCGATCTCCTGGGAGAAGAACCGGTCGAGCTTGAGGAGCTGCACGGGAAGTCGGCGCAGGCGCTGGAGCGAGGAGAAGCCGACGCCGAAGTCGTCGACGGCGAAGCTGACGCCACGCTCGAGCAGGCGCTCCATCACCCGCGACGCGATCAGCTCCTCGCTGATCCAGCCCGTCTCGGTGATCTCGAGCGTGAGCGGATGGGGCGCCAGGGCGTCGACGGCCCGCTGGACGGCGGCCACGAAGGCTGCGGACCCCAGCTGGGGCGCCGAGAGGTTCACGGCGATCGCGGTGTCGGGTGCCAGGGCGCGGTCGAGCTGCGCACGGTCGTCGCAGACCTGGTCGAGCACGAGGGTGCCGATGGGCTCGATGAGGTTGGCGTCCTCGGCCAGCGGGATGAACTCCGCAGGCGAGATGACCTCTCCGTCCTCGGTCCACCGTGCCAGCGCCTCGACCGCGAGGAGACTCTGGTCGAGCGCAGAGACGATCGGCTGGTAGACGACCCGCAGCCGGCGCTCGTCGACCGCACGCCGGAGCCTGTCCACCAGCTCGAGGGAGCGCACCCGCTCGACGCCCATCGACGCACTGTAGACCACCACTCGGTCTCGTCCCGCGCGCTTTGCCGCGTACATCGCGATGTCGGCGTTGCGCAGGAGGTCGGCGGCGGCGTCGACGCTCGCCTGTCCCGAAGGGCCCGCCGCCGTCGCGACGCCGATGCTGACCGTGATGTCGATCGCCCGCGACTCGACCTGCAACGGGCGGGACACGATCTCACGGACCGTCTCGGCGACGTCACGAGCACGTTCCTCGAGCACCTGCTCTCCCTCCGTGCTCGACACCAGGATCGCGAACTCGTCACCGCCGAGCCGCGCGAGGTGGACGTCTGGAGCCAGCTCCGCGGACAGCCTGCGCGCGACCTCGATCAGGGCGCCGTCGCCGCTGGCGTGACCGAACTGGTCGTTGACCTTCTTGAACCCATCGAGGTCGCAGAAGAGGATCGCGCACGTCCGGCCGGTGTCGTCGGCGTCGCGGCTCACCATCTCGGCAGCGACCGTCTCCAGGAACACGGACCGGTTGCTCAGCTTCGTCAGCGGGTCACGCTGCGCGTTGGCCACCAGGTCCCGGTTCATCCTCATCCGTGACAACGCCTCCTCGGCCTGCTGGGCGATCGACTCGAGCGCCTCCGCCCATCTCAGTGTGCTCGCTGGTGGTCCGCCCTTGGTCTGGATCACGAGCCAGTAGACCTCGTCGCCAGAGATGAACAGGCGCCGCAGGTCCGTCGGGTCGGGAAGCGCGGGCCGCAGCCCCGACCCAGGTGTCTTGCCGAGCTGCCGGACGCCCGCGTCGAGCGCCGCGAGCACCTGTGCCTCGTTCGACGCCGAGTGCAGCGCGGTGGCTGTCTCGAACAGCACGTTGAGCCTACGTGCGGTCTCCCGCTCACGTGTCACCCCCTTGACGGCGACCAGCACGATGGCGAGGCCCGGGACCACGGCGAGCAGCGCCCACGGCGACTCCGTCCGGTAGAGCAGCACGCACACGTAGCCCATCGCGTTCACGCCGACGAAGACCCCGTACAGCGTGACCACCTCGACCGCGCGCGACGCGAGGGCGCCGCCGGCAGGGACGGCGACGCTGTGCACCCGCGCCACCGACGCCCCGATCTCGACCACGTACACGAGCGTGAACGCCAGGAGGACCGTGAGGACCTCGGCGTAGCCGAACCTGCCGTCGTCGAGCGTCGCGACCACCGCGACGGCGAGGCCGCCGCTCGCGATCGAGAGCGCGGGCTCGAAGACCCGACGGGTGCGGTGGACCCCGAAGGCCTGCGCGAGGACGATCCCGCCCGCCCACAGCAGCAGTGCCTCTGGCCAGTCGACGGTGAGGGCGAGGAACACCAGCACGCACGACTCGGTGCCGACCACGAGCCAGTCGTCGTACCGGTCGAGGTACAGGGGTGCGGCGCTCGCCAGCACGATCGCCGGCAGGCTCAGGAGCCACCACGGACCGATGTCCCAACCACGCTCGGAGACCGCCACCACGGCGACGGCCACGACCACGCAGGCGGCCACGACGACCGCGGCGGTGAGGAGCGTGCCCGTAGGACGCCGCGCTCGAGTCATCGACGTCCCCCCTGTCGTCGGCCTGCCCGACGTCACCGTCGCGACAACGACTCCATCAAATCAGTCTCCACGCACTCCCGCCGAGAGTTGCGGCCGTCGGTGTGCCGGACTGCGGTCAGGGCTTCGCGACGAAGATGTGCGACGCCGCCTCGGGATCGATCTCCGCCGTCTCACCACCACGGGCGACGACGACCCCGCCGTCGGGCGCGGGCGAGACGAGGACGTCGTTGCCGGGGAGGACGCCGACGCGCCGGAGCACCGACATCGCCGTGGTGTCCTTCTGGAGCTCCTCGCCGATGCGGCGGACGACCAGGCGCGACGCGTCGCCGTTCGTCGCCAGCGCGGCGGTGAGGTGCATCACCCCGTCGCCCAGGAACGCCTGAGCGGGCTCGTCGCGCTCGCCGAGCTCGCCGAGCCCGGGGATCGGAGTGCCGTACGGGGACTCCGTCGGGTGCTCGAGGAGCGACACGAGCTTGCGCTCGACCTGCTCGGAGATGACATGCTCCCAGCGGCACGCCTCCTCGTGGACGTACTCGATCTCCAGACCGATGATGTCGGTGAGCAGCCGCTCGGCCAGCCGGTGCTTGCGCATGACGCGGGTGGCGAGGGCACGACCCTGGTCAGAGAGCTCCAGGTGCCGGTCGCCCTCGACGGTGAGCAGCCCGTCGCGCTCCATGCGTGCCACCGTCTGGCTCACCGTCGGCCCGCTCTGGTGGAGGCGCTCGGCGATCCGGGCGCGGAGGGGCACGATCCCCTCCTCCTCGAGCTCGTAGATGGTCCGGAGGTACATCTCGGTGGTGTCGATCAGGTCGCTCACAACGTCCATTGTTCCAGATCAGACGGACAGTTCGTCCACCGCGAATCCCAGGGACACCGATCTGCCGGCCGTGAGAGCGTGAGGGCATGACGAGCACCACGATCGCCCCTCAGTTCAACGGCCCCGACCGCTCCGGAAACGGTGGGTACGTCGCAGGCCTCGTCGCACGCCCGCTCGCCGCGCCCGGTGCCGTCGTGACGTCGACGCTGCGTGTCCCGCCGCCGCTCGGCGTACCGCTCGCGCTCACCGTGGACGACGGGCGTGCCGTGCTGGCCGACGGCGTCACCGTGGTCGGCGAGGCGCAGGCAGGGACGTTCGACGTCGACCCGGCACCGTTCGTCGGCGAGACCCTCGCCCGCAAGGGGTACGAGGCGTACGAGGGTCGCGTCGAGCACCCGTTCCCGCACTGCTTCACCTGCGGCACGGCGCGCGCTCCGGGCGACGGGCTCCGCGTCTTCACCGGACCGGTCGACGACGCGGCGCACCCCGACACCGTGGCAGCGACCTGGACACCGCACCTGGCCTTCGGCGGCAGCGACGGTCGGCTGCAGCCGGAGGTCGTCTGGGCCGCCGTCGACTGCCCGGGCGGCTGGTCCGCCCACATCGACGCGACGCCGATGGTGCTCGGCCGGATGACCGGCCAGGTGGTCAGCACGCCGGTCGCCGACCGCGAGTACGTGGTGGTCGGGACCCTGCGCGGGGTGGACGGGCGCAAGCACCGGACCGGGACCGCTCTGTACACGCTCGACGGCACCCTCCTCGCACGTGCCGAGCAGACCTGGATCGCGATCGACATCGCCGACTTCCGCTGACCCGGCGCGTCGGCGGGCCCTGCCGACGACGACGTGGACCGTCCTTAGACTGGTCGGGCTCGCAGCACGGCGGGCCGCTCGACCGCACTCCTGCGCACCGGAGGATCCCCTCGTGGCTCCAGCCTCGACCCACTCGGCACCGTGGTGGCGTGACGCCGTCTGCTACCAGATCTACGTCCGCTCGTTCGCCGACGCGAACGGCGACGGCGTTGGCGACCTGCGTGGCATCACCGCTCACCTGGACTACCTCCGGAGCCTCCAGGTCGACGCCCTGTGGCTGACGCCGTTCTACCGCTCACCGCAGGCCGACCACGGGTACGACGTCGCCGACTACCGTGACGTCGACCCGCTCTTCGGCACGCTCGAGGACTTCGACGAGATGCTCGCAGGCGCCCACGACCGCGGGATGCGCGTGATCGTGGACCTCGTCCCCAACCACACGTCGTCGGAGCACCCGTGGTTCGTCGAGGCGCTCGCCGCCGAGCCCGGCAGCCACGCGCGCAAGCGCTACCTCTTCCGCGACGGCACCGGTCCCGACGGGGCCGAGCCGCCGAACAACTGGCAGTCGGTGTTCGGCGGCCCCGCCTGGACCCGCGTCCCCGACGGCCAGTGGTACCTCCACCTCTTCGACGCTCGCCAGCCGGACCTCAACTGGGACGAGCCCGATGTCGGCGACGAGCTGGAGTCGGTGCTCCGGTTCTGGCTGGACCGTGGCGTCGACGGCTTCCGTGTGGACGTCGCCCATGGTCTGTTCAAGGAGTCCGGGATGCCCGACGTGGCTGGCGGGGCCGGGGTGGGTGAGACCCTCGACGACACCATGTCCCAGTGGGACCGCCCGTACTGGGACCAGCCGGGCGTCCACGACGTCTACCGCCGCTGGCGGCGGGTCCTCGACTCCTATGCCGGTGACCGGATGATGATCGGCGAGGCGTGGGTCGGCACGTCGGAGGCGATGGCGCGCTACGTCCGGCCCGACGAGATGCACCAGGTCTTCAACTTCCACTGGCTCTCGACCCCGTTCTCCGCCCCGGCGCTGCGCCACGTCATCGCGGAGACGTACGAGGCCGTCAGCCCGGTCGGAGCCAGCCCGACCTGGGTGCTGTCGAACCACGACGTGGTCCGGACGGTGTCCCACTACGGTGGGGGCGACCTCGGGCTGTCGCGCGCGAAGGCCGCGATGCTCGCGATGCTCGCACTCCCGGGGTCGGCGTACGTCTACCAGGGAGAGGAGCTCGGACTCCCCCAGGTCGAGGTGGCCCCCGAGAACCGTCAGGACCCGACCTGGCTGCGCGGTGGCGGCGTGGGTCGCGACGGCTGCCGGGTGCCGCTCCCGTGGTCGGGCAAGACGCCCCCGTTCGGGTTCTCGCCGGACGGCCCTCAGCCCGTACGGACCTGGCTTCCCCAGCCGGAATGGTTCCGCGACTACACCGTCGAGCGTCAGAGCGAGGACCCGTTCTCGACCCTGTCCTTCATGCGGTTCGCGCTCGGCGAGCGACGCGTGCTCGTCCCCACCCTGTCGCACGCCCTGGAGATGCTCGACCGGGGCGAGGACGTGGTCGCCTTCCGCCGGGCGGGAGTCGACGGCGGGCCGGCGCTGGTGTGCGTGGTGAACTGCGGGACGACCGACGTGCCCGTCGACGACCTCGGCGAACCGGTCGTGCTGTCGTCGGCGCTCGCCGAGGGGACGGGTCAGCTGCTCCCGGACTCCGCCGCCTGGTTCCTCGCCTGACGCTGTTGCTGGACGACCTCGTCGAAGCGGTCGAGGTCGCCGACGAAGAACTCGCCGAGGCCGACGGTGGTGATGCCCTCGCGCAGGGGTCGGCGTCGCAGTCGTGCCCCGTCGATGACGATCATCGCGTCGGCGCGCGTCGAGCGGAGGACGACGTGCTCGACGCGCAGCGGTCCGGCGAGGAGCCGCCGGCGGCCGTCGCGTGACAGGTCACGGTAGGACAGGCCCGGCGTCATCGTCCCCATCCCGGTCACGACCAGGTCGGCCTCGATGCTCGCGACCGCACGCTCCAGCGACAGGGAGTCGACCCGAGGCGGGAGGCGGAGGTACGCGACCGGGAGGGCGTACCTCTCGCGCAGCGTGGCGGCGAGGTCCGCGTCGGCACCCCGCACGCTGGTCTGCACGCGCTCGTCGGCGTCGCCACCGACCACGAGCTTGGTGAGAGAGGCGCCGCTGAGCACCGCTGCCAGCGTCGCGACGAGGAGCAGAGCACCCGAGCTCTGACCGTGGCTCGCCACCACGAGCACCTTGCGGACCGCCAAGGGCGACGCACCCCGGAGCACCTGGACGGAGACCGCCGGCCACGTCGGCGTCGCAAGCCGGGCGATCGCGTCGATGGTCGAGATGAGCACCCGATCTGCGGAGAACAGCGACGCCGGGATCGTCACGTACGCCGCGCCCGTCGCGCGGGCGGTGCGGAGGATGCTGTCCACCGTCAGGGCGGGCATCGGGCTCTCGGCCGCCACGAACGCCGCACCCTCGGGCGGTGGCGCGACGTCCCGGAAGACGAGCACCGTCTCCTCGGTGAGTGCGCTCACCCGCTCGAACGCTCCGTGGGCCGACGCGGATCCGTCGTGCGTGATCACGTGGACCAGCGGAAGCCGCGCCCCCGACTCCACCATGGCCCCACCTCCGCGGCATCCGCTCCATCGTAGGCGTCGGCACCGCACACGGCTTGGTTGCGTAACGATATATCGCGTTGTACCTTTGCTGCATCGTGAGACATCGAAGAAAGGACCTCTCATGCGAATCCCAGAACTCGAACCCCGCGGCTTCGACCCCACCTCCGGTCGCCGCGGACCCCGACCCGGTCGGCGTGACCCGCGCGGCCACGGACGCGGACGCTCACCCGGCTTCGGTCCCGGCTTCGGTCCCGGCTTCGGCGACCCCCGCCGCGGCGGCAGGGCCCGACGAGGCGCCGTCCGCCTCGCCGCCCTCTCCGTGATCGCCGACGCACCGACCAACGGATACGGACTCATCAACGCCTTTGCGGAGCGCACCGACGGCCGCTGGCGTCCGAGCCCCGGCTCGATCTACCCCGTGCTGCGCCGCCTGACCGAGGAGGGACTGATCGAGCCCACCGACGAGGAGGCCACCCAGTTCCGCATCACCCGTTCCGGCACCGCGTACCTCGCCGACCGCGCCGACGACGTCGCGCAGGCCTGGGAGAGCGCCCACCCGCGTTCTCAGACCCAGGAGGATCTCCACACGAGCGCACGCAAGCTGGTCCGTGCCGCGCGCCAGCTCGCCGAGGACGGGACGGACGACCAGCGCGAGCGGGCGGTCGCGATCCTCGACGAGGCCCGCCGCTCGATCTACGGGTTGCTGGCCGAGTGAGCCCTACGGCGTCGGCCGACGCGCGTCGTAGCGGAGGAAGCCGCGCTGCCACGTGACGACGAGCAGCGTGGCGACCACGCACGCGACTCCCCCGTAGAGCATCGCCTCCGCCTCCGAGGTGAGCTCCGCAACCGTCCCGGCGACGAACTCACCCAGTCGGGGGCCGCCCGCGACCACCACGGTGAACACGCCCTGGAGGCGCCCACGCAACGCGTCGGGCGCCGCCTGCTGAAGCATCGTGCTGCGGTAGGCCGCACTGACCATGTCGGCCGAGCCGGACAGGGCGAGCATCACCACCACGAGCCACAAGATCCCCGGGAGCCCGATCGCGGCCACGCCGGCCAGCGACACAGCAGCCCCGTACGCGACGACCGCGACAACGACCGCGACGCCCTGCCGGTGCACGCGGCTGACCCAGCCCGAGAACGCGAACGCCACCAACGAACCGATCGCCGGCGCCGCCTGCAGCAGACCGAGGGCCGAAGGTCCTCCCGCGTAGACGGTCAGCGCAAGTGCGGGGAACAGCGCGCGCGGCTGTGCGAGCACCATGGCGCAGAGGTCGACGATGAACGTCATCCGAAGGTTCGGAGCGCGGCGCAACCACTGGATGCCCTCGACCACCGACCGGATCCCCGGGACGCCACGGCGTTCGCCCTGGGGCGGGATCGGCGGCAGGCGCACCAGGGCGTACAGCGCCGCCGTGAAGGTCAGCAGGTCGACGGCGTACGTCGACCCGATGCCCCGCCACGCGATCAGGACGCCGCCGAGCAGCGGTCCGACCGTGAACCCGAGGTTGTACG
>Ga0233385_1000101_pt1 | contig 48647 bp, 48 predicted proteins | sample ElkDunMinimDraft_16_FD_191543 | JGI IMG/M metagenome (GOLD analysis project Ga0233385, IMG submission 191543) | Fecal eukaryotic communites from dung pellets of Tule Elk in California, USA - Elk Dung G36 | ecosystem: Host-associated > Mammals > Digestive system > Large intestine > Fecal | place...
CAGCGGCTGCGGATCGACAACGCGGCGACCGCCTGGACCAGCGGGTACGAGGCCGGCGACGAGATCGTCATCCCGCTCAAGAACGGCGAGGGCGGCTACGTCGCCGACGAGTTCACCCTCGACCTCCTCGAGGGTGAAGGCCGCGTGGTCGCGCGCTACCTCGGCGACAACCCGAACGGCTCGATGCGCGACATCGCCGGCATCACCAACGAGCGGGGCAACGTCGTCGGTCTCATGCCGCACCCGGAGCACGCCGTCGAGGAGCTGTGCGGCCCGGGCACGGACGGTCTCCCGTTCTTCACCTCGGTGCTCAGCGCGCTGGTGAACGGCTGACCAGGTAGCCCCAGACGCCCGCGCTCAGCGCGAGCGACACTGCCGCGCCCCGCAGGTCGGGGACGAGCAGGATCGGGAGGGTCGTGAGCAGCAGCACGTCGAAGCCCGCGATCACGCTCCCGTACAGGTTCGTCGGGACCGCGCCCGCAGGCGTCGCGATCAGCGGCTTGCTGTAGTCCGGTGGGCGCCGCGTCATCCAGCGCACCCCCGACGCGGCCGCGGAGGCACCGACGGCGAGGCCACAGACCCACGCGGGCCAACCGGCCGTCGTGAGGCCGCCGGCGATCGCCCCGGTCGTCGCGATCCCGAACGCCAGCGCCGCGACGGTCGGCACCGCCGCGGCCGCCGACTGGGCGGCTGCGCTGGAGAACGGCATCGCCCGGGCGAGCGACGGCCCGCGTGCCATCACCCGCAGGCCGCTCAGCAACGGCAGGCCCGCGACGAATCCCGTCGCCGCGGCCACCAGCACGACGAACCGGCCCGCACCGGCGGCGGCCGCGGCGTACGGGACGACCACCGCCGCCACGAGCACCACCAGCCTCTGGGGCGTGCGCCGCAACCGCCGCAGGTCGACCTGAACGAGCGCGAGCGGCCCGCCGGGACCACCGCGACGCGGCGTGACCGCACCGCGCCCCTTCCACCGGTGGGCGAGCACGACGTCGTAGGCCAGCGCGAGGTCGAGTGTCGCGAACGCGCCGGACAGCCCCGGGGACAGCTCCCCGCCGGTCGCGACGTCACGGTGGCGCAGGTGCCCGAGGTGCCGCCAGGCCGCGACGGCAGCGACCCCCGCGAGGAGCGCGGCCACGACCCCCGCCACCACGGTGAGGGGGTCGCCCGCCGCAGGCACCGGCATCGACGGCGCGACGTCGAGGGCGACGGAGGCGGCGCCACCCCACAGGGCGGCGAGGAGCACCCACTGGGCGGTCGGGGCCAGGGTGCGGCGCTCGCGCTCCTGGGCGTACGCGCAGGCGCCGGCGGTCGCGAGGGACAGCAGGCACGTCGTGACGGTGAACCCGAGGCCGGAGGCGAGGTCCGTACCGACCAGCAGGACGCCGACCGCCGCGGCTGCCGCCGACGCGAGAGCCGCCACCAGCATGATCCGCAGCAGGCGGGGTCCCAGGAGCGCACGGCGGTCGAGCGGGCTGGTCAGGAGCCACGAACCGTCCGCAGGCGTCACGTACACAGGGCCGAACAGCCGGGCCACAGCCACGACCGCGAGCAGGGAGGACCCGCCCACGAGCCACGGCACGAGACCGCGGGTGTCCTGGCACGTCGCCGAGACGCAGAGCTCGTCGGTCACCGCGCCTGCCTGGATGACCGCGTTGACGAACATCCCACCGAGCATCACCGTGGCGAACACCGCGATGTACGCGTCCTGGAGCGCGTCGGCGAGCCGGACGGAGGCACGCCCGCGCCGCCAGTGGCGGATCTCCGCGCGCAGCGCACGCACCTCGCGGGTGCTCAGTGCCCGCTCCCCAGCTCGTGCACGCGGTCGGCGACGGCTTCGACGAGCGCGGGTTCGTGGCTGGCCATCAGGATCGCTGTCCCCTCGGCCTTCTCGCGGGTGAGACGCTGGGCGAGCCAGGCGACGCCCTCCACGTCGAGCCGCTGCTCGGGTTCGTCGAGCACGAGCAGGCGACGCGGGCGGACGAAAGCGCTCGCGAGGGCCAGGCGGCGCCGCTGTCCCGAGGAGAGAGTCCCCGGGAGCTGGCCGGCCTGCGCCACCAGCCCGACGTCGCGGAGGACACCGTCGACCACCGCTTCGGCGTCGGCGACACGGTGCGCGCGGGCGAAGAGGTCGAGGTGCTCGACGACGCTGAGGTCAGGGAAGTAGTCGAGGTCGTCCATCACGGTCGCGAGCGCGGTGCGGACAGCCGCCGTGCGATCGTCGAGCGGCTGTCCGTCCAGGGTCACCGTGCCCGCCGTGGGCGCGTCGGCTCCGGTGACGCAGCGCAGCACCGTCGACTTGCCGGTGCCGTTGCTGCCCACCAGGGCGACCGCCTCGCCTGCGTCCACGTCGAGGTCGAGTCCGCTCACGACGTCGATCTCGGCGTAGCGACGTCGCAGACCGCGTACCTCCAGGAGTGCCACGCCGCTCAGTATGGTCTGGTCATGGGGGTACGCCCGTGCCCGGCCTGCGCCTGAAGGAGTGAGCATGACCGAGGACACCCGAAGCATCGAGGTCGTCGACAACGCCGGGGACCAGCGGTACGACCTGCTCGTGGACGGCGAGCTCGCCGGGACCATCGTCTACCGCGACCCACGGACCGGCGTCCGCCAGCTCGTCCACACCGAGGTGCGCCCCGAGCTGAGCGGTCAGGGACTCGCCGCCGTCCTCGCCGGCGCGGCCCTCGACGACGTCCGGAGCAAGGGCTGGAAGGTCGTCCCGACCTGCCCGTACGTGGCCTCGTACGTCCAGAAGCACCCCGAGTACGAGGACCTCGTCGTCCCTCGCTGAGGGCACAGAATCCTTCGAGTAGCGCCTCGCCCGGACTCGGGCGAGGATCGAGTGACCCCCCGATGAAGCGCCAGTCCGAACTCGGGGAGGAACCGCTCGATGGTGGCGAAGCTCGTGACCTGGTCGGTCACTCTGGCGGCCGTGGCGGCGCTCAGCCTCGTCGGCCGCTCGGGCCAGGGCCCGGCGGCAGAGCCGGGCGAGAGTCTCGAGCGGATGCTCGTCGCGATGGGCAACCGTGAGTACGAGGACGCCTGCAGGCTGACCGCCCAGGACGGCGCTCCCGTGGAGGACGGCGCAGCGCTCACGGACTGCGTCGCGACCATGCGCGTCTACGCCGAAGGGCTGCGTCCCGAGTCCGTCCAAGGGCTCCGGCAGGTGTCCGTCCCTGACGTGGCGGCGACGGGGTCGGAGGTCGAGATCCCGGGTGGGCGGATCCCGGGCGTCTCGCAGCCGTTCGCCGACGGTTCCTTCGTCCTCGTGCGGATCGATGACCGCTGGTACGTCGTGGTGGCGACGTCGTGAGCACCGCCGGGCCGCGGCACCGCGACGGTGCGTTCCCGCGTGCCGTCGCGCTCACGGTGGCCCTGGTGGCGGGGCTCGTGCTCGCCGCCGCCGCGAGCCTGACCTCGAGCCTGGGCACCATCGGCGCGACCGGCTCGCACGCCCGAGCGGTGGCCGCGCCCGCCCAGGGGTCCCCCGAGCGCAGCGTGGAGACCCTGCTGCAGGCCCTCGGTGACGGCGACGTCGCCCGTGCCTGCACCGTCACGGCGCCGGACGGGCTGCCGATGCGCTCGGAGCGGGCGCTGAGTCGTTGCGAGCACGCGCTCGGACGGATGCTCGACGGCCTCGACCCTCGTCTCCTGCGGTCCTACCGGCACATCGACGTCCACGGCGCCGTCATCGACGGTGACAGCGCGACCGTCGAGCCGCGCCACCTCGCCGACGCCCCGGTCGCGGTCGGCAACGCGACGTTCGTTCTGGTCCGGGTGGGCGGCGCCTGGTTCGTCGTGGTGTGAGACACCCGTGACCTGACGCCGACCGGTGGTCCATGCTGGTCTGCGTGTTCGTCCGCGCACCCAGGCTCCCCACCAGCGTCGGCCTCCTCGGCCCGGCGTTCATCGCCGCGGTCGCGTACGTCGACCCCGGCAACGTCGCGACCAACGTCACCGCAGGCGCGACCTTCGGGTACGCCCTCGTGTGGGTCGTCGTGCTGGCGAACGCGATGGCGGTGGTCGTCCAGTACCTGTCGGCCAAGCTCGGCATCGTGACCGGCCAGTCGCTCGCCACGCACATGGGGGACACGCTGCCCCGGCCGGCCCGGCTCGCGTACTGGCTGCAGGCCGAGGGGGTCGCCGTCGCCACCGACGTCGCGGAGGTCGTCGGCGGCGCGGTCGCGCTGTCGCTGCTGTTCGACCTCCCGCTCCTCCTCGGCGCCGTCGTGACGGTCGTGGTCTCGATGGCGGTGCTGCGGGTCGGAGACCGGTTCGGCCAGAGCACGCTCGAGCGGGTCGTCATCGGCTTCCTCCTGCTGATCGCGGCGGGGTTCACGGCCGGTCTCTTCGTGGCACCGCCCGACCCGGCGGGCGTCGCCGAAGGGCTCGTGCCGCGCTTCGACGGGACGGAGAGCCTCCTCCTGTCGTCGGCGATCATCGGTGCGACGGTGATGCCGCACGTCATCTACCTGCACTCCGGGCTGACTGCGGGCCGGCTCGGCGTCCGAGGTCAGCGCCGTACCGTCGCCGAGCTGCTGGCGGCGACGCGTGTCGACGTCGTGGTGGCCCTTCTCGTCGCGGGCACGCTCAACCTCGCGCTCCTGCTCACGGCCGCGACGAGTCTCGCGGGCAAGGAGGGGACCGACACGCTCGACGGCGTACACGCGCTGATGACCTCCGAGCTCGGCACCGGGGTCGCGCTGCTGTTCGCGGTCGCGCTCCTCGGCTCCGGACTGGCGTCGACGTCGGTCGGGTGCGCGGCCGGTGCAGAGGTCATGCAGGGGCTGCTGCACCGCAGGGTGCCCCTGGCGCTGCGGCGGACCGTCACGGTGATCCCCGCGCTCGTCGTGCTCGCGCTCGGGATCGAGCCGGCACGGGCACTGGTGGTCTCCCAGGTGGTCCTGTCGATCGGCATCCCGTTCGCGCTCCTCCCGCTGCTGTGGCTCACGGCTCGCCGCTCGGTGATGGGATCGTGGGTCAACCGTCCGGTGACGACCGCCGTCGCCGCGGTGATCGCCGCCCTGGTCGTGGCGCTCAATCTCTCGCTGCTCGTCCTCACTTTCGCCTGACACCGGCGGCCCCTAGGCTGCCGCGCATGGATCAGCGTCTGAGCTTCATCACGCTCGCCGTCGCCGACGTGTCCCGCAGCCGCGACTTCTTCGTCGACGGCCTGGGCTGGCAGGAGAGCCTGTACGTCCCCCAAGAGGTCCTCATGCTTCGCGTCGGCGAGCGCCTGGTCCTCTCCCTCTGGGACCGCGAGGCCTTCGAGGCCGAGGTCGGCCCGCTCTCCGACGGCACCGGCGTCGCGCCGATCACCCTCGCCCACAACGTCGCCTCGCCCGCCGAGGTCGACGAGGTGCTCGAGGAGGCGGCGGCCGCCGGGGCGATGATCCGTACCCGGGGCACGAAGCGCGAGTGGGGCGGCTACAGCGGCTACTTCACCGACCCGGACGGTTTCGCCTGGGAGATCGCGTTCAACCCCGGCCCCATCGGGCAGGACCTCCTCGCGTGACGGACCGCATCACAGAACGCTGACGTCGGTGCTGGGCGGGGACGTTAGGGTGGCCTGATATGAGCATCACGGCGCAACCCGAGTCCTCCGCAACCAAGGGGCGTCGGCTGCCTCTGCGGTTCGAGGTCGTCAGCAGCGAGCGACTCACCCCGCACATGCAGCGCGTGGTCTTCTCGAGCCACCAGTTCGTGGAGTTCGCCCGCAAGTTCGGCGGCTTCGCCGACTCGTACGTGAAGCTGGTGTTCCTCCCCGAGGGGTTCGACTACCCGGACCCGCTCGACCTCGACTTCGTCAAGGACACCTACCCTCCCGAGGCGCAGCCGACCGTCCGTACGTACACGCTGCGGGCGATCGACCTCGAGCACGGGCGCATCACGATCGACTTCGTCCTGCACGGCGACTCGGGAGTGGCAGGGCCGTGGGCCGCGTCCGCGCAGCCGGGAGACACGCTCCACCTGACGGGACCCGGAGGTGCGTACGCGCCCGACCCGGTCGCCCCGTGGCACCTCGTCGCGGGTGACGAGGCCGCGCTGCCCGCCATCCAGGCGACGCTGGAGGCGATGCCGGCCGGTGCGCGCGTCCACGCGTACGTCGAGGTCGACGGGCCCGACGACGAGCAGCCGGTGGTCAGCGAGGCCCGCGTCGCGCTCACCTGGCTCCATCGCCGGGGGGCCGCTCCGGGCAGCACGACGCTGATCGCCGACGCCGTGCGCGCCGACGAGTGGCCGCCCGGCGACCCGCAGGTCTTCATCCACGGGGAGGCGGGCCTGCTCAAGCAGCTGCGGTCGTACCTCCTGAACGAGCGCGGTGTCCCGCGCGAGCGCCTCTCCCTGTCGGGCTACTGGCGGAAGGGTGCGACCGAGGAGGGCTTCCGCGCCTGGAAGGCGAGCCAGCCGAAGGTCTGACCGCCCCGTCCCGGCTGGTCAGAAGTAGTCGGTCATGAACGGTGTCGCGGCGAACGCGGCGTCGAGCAGCGCGTCGTGCGCGGGCTCCCCGCCGGTCGCCAGCCCGGCGGCCCGCAGGGTCGCGACCGGTGTGCCCGCGAACAACGCGGCGGCGCCACGGGGCTCGAGGGCGAGGCCACCTGGACCGTCCGTGCGGCGCAGCACGCCGCGAGCGCCCGCGACGGCGAGCACGAACGTCCCGGAGCCGGCCGGGTCGAGCGGGTCCGAGAGGGTGACCGGCACCTCCACGGTGAGGCCCGCAGGGAAGCCCCGCTCGGCGACCGCGGCGGCGGCGTCGACCAGGCGGAGCATCCACCACTGGCTCGAGGCGACGGAGACCTCGTTGTCGGCGAGCAACCAGAAGACCGGGTCGGCCGGTCCGAGCGCGACCCGGGTCGTGGCCCGGGTCGAGGAGCCGGACCCGACCACGCGCCACAGGGCGCGCAGCGTCTCGGGCGAGGTCGCGCCGATCGTGTGGACCTGGAAGCGGTCGCCCGCGAACCCGTACGAGACCACGCCGTCGTCGGCGAGGTACGTCAGCACCTCGTCGTCCGCGAGATCCACCGAGATCTCGGCGGCCTCCCAGCCGAAGGGGCCGCTGTCGTGGCGGGTCCGGGCCTGCGCGGCGAGGAGCCGGACCACCTCCTCGGCGTCGCTCGCGGCACCGCGGCGCAGCTTCACCGCCGCTCCGGGCAACCGGCGCAGCGCGTCCGTGGAGAGGTCGACCGTGCGGCGCACGCCGGCGAGCTCGTAGCCGGCGCGCCGGTACGGGGCCGTGGTCGCCGGGTACAGCGCCGAGAGGGTGAATCCGAGCGCTCTCGAGCGCTCGACGATCGCCTCCATCAGGGCGAGCCCGACACCGGACCCGCGGTGCTCAGGAGCGACGACGACGCTGCCGATCCCCGCCATCGGCACCTGGCGCCCACCCCACCACTGCTCGAAGGCGTTGATGCGGGCGCTCGCCACGACGGTGGCGCCGTCGTACGCGGCGAGCTGGCGGCCGGCTTCGACGGCGCGGGTCACCGTCGACCTCCACTGCTCGACGTCTCCCGACGAGAGCGGGCCGAAGGAGCGGGAGCGGACGTCGAGCGCCGCATCGAGGTCGTCCAGGGCGAGGTCACGGATCTCCACGGGTCGACGGTAGTGGCTGGCCCCGGCCCGCGCGACGGAGTTCCCGGCGGTGCGCGACCGGTGCGAGGACTAGCGTCGGACCATGCACGTGATCGAGGTCAGCACGACCGACAGCATCGAGGGCGCGGCGTACGGAGCCGGCGTCTCGCTGATCCAGGTGGACACCGACGTCGAGGGCAGCGGGCCCCGGCTGCACACCCATCCGTACGCCGAGACGTTCGTCATCCACGCCGGGAGCGCGATGTTCACCGTCGACGGGGAGGACGTCGTCGGCCGTGCGGGACAGGTGATCGTGGTCCCGCCCACCACGCCGCACACGTTCCGGGTGCTGCCGGGCGGCTACCGCGCGACGCACGTCCACGCCAACGACACGTTCGTCACCGACTGGCTGGAGTAGGCGCCTGGGGACGACGACTACCCTGGTGCCGTGACCGACGCGCCTGCCGCCACCGCACCGACGCCCCAGATCCGCCTCGACACCGTCGAGAACGCCGCCGCCACCCCTGACCGGGAGCTGCCGTGGGCCGATCTGGGCCTCAAGACCGACGAGTACGAGCGGATCGTCGAGATCCTGGGCCGCCGCCCGACCGGCGCCGAGCTTGCGATGTACTCCGTGATGTGGAGCGAGCACTGCTCGTACAAGTCGAGCAAGGTGCACCTCAAGAAGTTCGGCGAGCTCTCGCAGGAGACACCGCTGGGCAAGACCCTCGCGGGCATCGGTGAGAACGCCGGCGTGATCGACGTCGGCCAGGGCTACGCCGTCACCTTCAAGGTCGAGTCGCACAACCACCCGAGCTACGTCGAGCCGTACCAAGGTGCGGCCACCGGCGTCGGCGGCATCGTCCGCGACATCCTCGCGATGGGCGCCCGCCCGGTCGCCGTGATGGACCCCCTGCGCTTCGGCCCCCTGGACGCCCCCGACACCCGGCGCGTGCTGCCCGGCATCGTGGCGGGCGTCGGCGGCTACGGCAACTGCCTCGGACTTCCCAACATCGGGGGCGAGGTCGTCTTCGACGAGACCTACCTCGGCAACCCGCTCGTCAACGCGCTCTGCGTGGGGGTCCTGCGTCACGAGCAGCTGCACACCGCCCACGCCTCCGGCGTCGGCAACAAGGTGGTCCTCTACGGCGCGCGGACCGGCGGTGACGGCATCGGCGGCGTCTCCGTGCTCGCGTCGGAGACCTTCAGCGACTCGGGGCCCACGAAGCGTCCCAGCGTCCAGGTCGGCGACCCGTTCATGGAGAAGCTGCTCATCGAGTGCACGCTCGAGCTGTTCGACGCGGGCGTCGTGGCGGGCATCCAGGACCTCGGTGGGGCCGGGCTCTCCTGCGCCACCAGCGAGCTGGCCAGCGCCGGTGACGGCGGCATGCACGTCGAGCTCGACACGGTCCCGCTGCGCGACTCGACGCTGTCGCCTGAGGAGATCCTCATGAGCGAGTCGCAGGAGCGCATGATGGCGGTCGTCGAGCCGCAGCACCTCGAGGCGTTCATGGACATCTGCGGCAGGTGGGACGTCGAGGCCACGGTCGTCGGTGAGGTCACCGAGACCGGCCGCCTCATCATCGACTGGCACGGCGAGACCGTCGTCGACGTGCCGCCGCGCTCGGTCGCTCACGACGGGCCGACCTATCACCGCCCGTACGCGCGTCCCGACTGGCAGGACGCGCTCCAGGCCGACTCGACGGCGTCGCTTCCGCGACCGCAGACCGGCGAGGAGCTCCGGAGCACGTTGCTGGCGGTGCTCGGCTCTCCCAACCAGGCCGACAAGTCGTGGATCACCGACCAGTACGACCGTTACGTGCGCGGCAACACCGTCCTGGCGCAGCCGGAGGACGCCGGCATCGTCCGGATCGACGACGAGACCAACCTCGGTGTCGCGGTCTCGACCGACTGCAACGGGCGGTTCGCCAAGCTCGACCCGTACGCGGGTGCCCAGCTCGCGCTCGCCGAGTCGTACCGCAACGTCGGCGTCGCCGGCGGCCTGCCCCTCGCGGTGACCGACTGCCTCAACTTCGGCTCGCCCGAGGACCCCGCCGTCATGTGGCAGTTCGAGCAGGCCACCTCCGGCCTGAAGGACGCGTGCGAGGTGCTCGGCATCCCGGTGACCGGGGGCAACGTGTCGTTCTACAACCAGACCGGCGAGACCGCCATCCTCCCGACCCCGGTCGTCGGAGTCCTCGGTGTCGTCGCGGACGTCACCAAGCGGCTCAAGCAGGGCTTCGCCGGAGAGGGCGACGCGGTGCTCCTCCTCGGGAGCACCCGTGACGAGCTCGACGGCTCCGCCTGGTCGCAGGTGGCGCACGACCACCTCGGCGGGCTGCCTCCGCAGGTCGACCTCGCTGCCGAGAAGGCCCTCGCCGACCTCATGGTCGCGGTCTCCGAGCAGGGCCTCGCGACCGCGGCGCACGACCTCTCTGACGGCGGCCTCGCGATCGCCCTCGCCGAGGCGTCGATCCGCCACGGCGTCGGCGCGAGTGTCGACCTCGACGGCGACCCGTTCGTCGGCCTCTTCTCCGAGTCGACCGCGCGGGCCCTGGTCACGGTCGCGCCCGAGCAGCTGGAGGCGTTCACGACCCTCGCCACGTCGTACGGCGTGCCGGTGGCGCGCATCGGCACGACAGGCGGGGCAGACCTGAGCGTGGAGGGCCAGTTCTCCATCCCGGTCGCCGAGCTGCGCGAGACCTGGACCGCGACGATCCCCGCCGCCATGGGGGCCTGAGTGCGCTGATCGTGGGGGTTTGGTGCTCATATCCGGCACCAAACCCGCACCATCCTGTGCGGCGGAGTGCTGGAGGACGACCTCGTCGCGCGGGCTTCGGGCGACGCGCTGTACGTGCACGGACTGATGGTGCGTCGGCTGCACCGGCGCTCGCGTGAGCGTGGGACACTCCCTCGCATGAGGACCCCCTGGTCGCGTCGTTCGCTCGGGTCCGCCGAGGACCGCGCGACGTACGAGACGCTGCACACCGCCTCCCTGGCGGCGCCGGCGCTGCGACGCGGCCTGGACGAGGACAGCGCCGAGAAGGCGATCAAGCACCTGCGCACCCTCCTCGGGGCCCCGTCCGTCGCCCTGACCGACACCGAGCGGGTGCTCGCGACCGACGGTCCGCGAGAGCGGCGTGCCGACGTCATGGAGCTCGCCCGTGAGGTCATCTCCGCGGGCACGACGCAGGCGTTCAGCACGCCGCGAGCGTCGTACCTCCACGCGATCGTGGCACCGCTGACCGTCGAGGACACTGTGGTGGGGGCGGTCGTCGTCAGCTCACCGACGGCATCGGCCGGGCTGGCGCGAGCGACGACCGAGGTGGCGCGCTGGGTGTCGAGCCAGCTCGAGCTCGCCGAGCTCGACAAGTCCCGCACCGCGCTCATGGAGGCCGAGCTGCGGGCGCTGCGGGCGCAGATCTCCCCGCACTTCGTCTACAACTCGCTCGGCGCCATCGCGTCGTTCGTCCGCACCGATCCCGAGCGGGCGCGCGAGCTGCTCCTGGAGTTCGCCGACTTCACTCGCTACTCGTTCCGGCGGCACGGCGAGTTCACGACGCTGGCCGACGAGCTGAGGTCGATCGAGCGCTACCTCGTGCTGGAGAAGGCGCGGTTCGGCGACCGGCTGCACGTGACCGTCCAGGTCGCGCCCGAGGTGCTCAGCGTGACGCTGCCGTTCCTCTCCATCCAGCCGCTCGTCGAGAACGCGGTGCGCCACGGCCTCGAGCGGAAGGCACGTGGGGGCAACGTCACCGTGATCGCCCGCGACGCCGGCAACGAGGCGGTGCTCACGATCGAGGACGACGGGGTGGGGGAGGACCCAGAGCGCGTACGCCGGGTGCTCGCGGGGGACACGTCCACCGATTCGGTCGGGCTGGGCAACGTGGACGAGCGGATGCGCACCGTGTACGGCAACGCGTACGGCATCGTCGTCGAGACGGCGCCGGGCGCCGGGACCAAGGTGACCGTACGGGTGCCCAAGTACGCACCCGGCGCGGAGCGTTGAGCCGGTACGTGACGGGGGCCACACCCGACCCCTAGACTCGTGCGCCATGGGTCTCCACGTTCTCGTCGCCGACGACGAGCAGCCGATACTCGACGAGCTGGTCTACCTGCTCGGTCGGGACGAGCGTGTGAGCCAGGTCCGCGCTGTCGGGTCCGGCGCCGACGTGCTCCGGGCCCTGGAGTCCGACCCCGTCGACGCGGTGTTCCTCGACATCGCCATGCCTGCGCTCTCGGGACTGGAGATCGCCCGCGTGCTGGCGCGGTTCAGGACGCCGCCGAAGGTCGTGTTCGTCACCGCCCACGAGGACCACGCGGTCGACGCGTGGGACCTCGACGCCGTCGACTACGTGCTCAAGCCGGTCGCCGAGGACCGCCTGCGCGAGTCCGTGCGCCGGGTGGTGAGCGCGCGCTCTCCCCACGGGCAGGCCTCCGCCGGCGGCGAGGAGGTCGTCGCGGTCGAGCTCGCCGGGATCACCCGCTTCGTCCCGCGCTCGAGCGTCGCCTACGCGGAGGCGCAGGGCGACTACGTCCGTCTCCACACCACCGAGGGTGAGAGCCACCTGCTCAGGACGCCGTTGATGACCCTCGAGCACGACTGGGCCGCCGCCGGGTTCGTCCGGATCCACCGGAGCCTGCTGGTGTCGTCGTCGCGGGTCCGCGAGGTCCGCACGGTCTCCGGACGGTGCTCCGTGCTCGTCGACGCCGGCGGCCCGCCGTACGTCGAGCTCCAGGTCGCGCGTCGCCACACCCGTGACCTGCGGGAGCTCGTGCACCAGCGCGCCCGCGTCGCCGGCGGCTGACGTGGCGCCCGACGAGGCGCCCGCGCGGGTCCGGATCACCAGCCCGCACACGACCGCACGCCCGCGGCGGCGCCGTACCGTCGAGCAGGAGATCGACGAGGAGACCGCGATCGGCGAGGTCTACATGCGCTCCCTGGTCCGCTCGCAGCTGCGGCTCGGGCTCGCCGTCGCCGCCGCTCTCGTGATCCTCGTTGGCAGCCTGCCGCTGCTGTTCCTGCTGACCGACCTCGACGCCGTCCGGATCGGGCCGGTCCCGCTGACCTGGTGGCTGCTGGGGGTTGTGGTCTATCCGGTGCTGTTCGGCGTGGGGTGGGTGTTCGTCCGGGCGTCCGAGCGGAACGAACGGGCGTTCAGCGACCTGGTCCAGAGGCCGTGAACAGCTCCTACGCCGCGGTCGCCGTCATCGCGGTGGCACTGCTGACGTTGGGGATCGGCCTGTTCGGGCTGCGGTTCAGCCGGACGACCTCCGACTTCTACGTCGCGTCGCGGTCGGTGAGCCCGCTGTGGAACTCCTCGGCGATCGGCGGCGAGTACCTCTCGGCCGCCTCGTACCTCGGGATCGCCGGCCTGGTCCTCACCTTCGGGGCGGACATGCTGTGGTTCCCGGTCGGGTGGACCGCCGGCTATCTGGTGCTGCTCGCCTTCGTGGCCGCACCGCTGCGCCGCTCGGGCGCGTACACGCTGCCCGACTTCACGCAGATCCGCGTCCAGTCCAGCGTTGCCCGGGCGGTGGCGAGCGTGCTGGTGGTGGTGATCGGGTGGCTCTACCTCATGCCGCAGTTCCAGGGGGCCGGGCTGGTCCTCCACACGGTGACGGGAGCGCCGACGTGGGTGGGCTCGGTGATGGTCGCCGCGATCGTCGTCGTCAACGTCGTGTCCGGGGGGATGCGGAGCATCACGTTCGTCCAGGCGTTCCAGTACTGGCTGAAGCTCACCGCCCTCCTCGTCCCGCTCGTCTTCCTCGTCCACGCCTGGACCCAGGACGGGCGCCCCACGCCGACCGACGCGGGCGCCTCGGGCGCGTGGCTGTCACCGCTGTCCGGGGACGGGACCGGGATCGCGCTCTACGCGACGTACTCGCTCATCGTCGCCACCTTCCTCGGCACGATGGGCCTCCCGCACGTCGTCGTCCGCTTCTACACCAACCCCGACGGGCGGGCCGCGCGACGGACGACGCTGATCGTGCTGGCGCTGCTCGGCGCGTTCTACCTGCTTCCCACCGCGTACGGGGTGATCGGGCGGGTGTACGCGGGCGACCTGGCGGGCACGGGCAGCGCCGACATCGTCGTGCTCGAGCTCCCGCTGCGCGTCATCGGCGGCACCCTCGGGGACGTGCTCGGGGCGTTGCTGACGGCGGGGGCCTTCGCGGCCTTCCTCTCGACCTCCTCCGGCCTCACGATGTCGCTGGCCGGGGTGCTCGCGCAGGGGTCCCTCGGGCGTCGTGCCCTCGGCCCGGTCGCCGCCGTCCGCGCAGGCGCGGTGGTCGGGACGGTCTTCCCGCTCGGTCTGGCGCTCGCCTCGGACCAGATCGCGGTCGCGAGCTCGGTCGGCTTCGCGTTCGCCGTGGCGGCGTCGACGTTCTGCCCGCTGCTGATCCTCGGGATCTGGTGGCGCCGGCTCACGGCGGCCGGCGCTGTCGCAGGCATGCTCGCCGGCGGGGTCGGGGCCGGGGGCGCCGTGGTCGCGACGATCGTGCGCGGCACCGACGACGGCTGGCTCGACCTCCTGCTGTCCCGCCCGGCGGCCTGGTCCGTGCCGCTCGCGTTCACCGTGATGGTGCTGGTGTCGCTCGCGACGCAGCACCGACGGCCGTCCAACGTCGCCCGGACGATGGTCCGGCTGCACACGCCGGAGCGCCTGCGGCTGGACCGTGCCGACCGGTGAGGCGCCGCCCGCGCGCAGCGGGCGGCCCTCCGGCGGACGACCTCCGGCTACTCGACGTCGTCCAGCATCTCCGCCTCGAGCAGCGAGTCGGGGATGCCGAAGGCGTCGACGAGGTCACGCGCGTGCGGGCGCAGCCGCTCGCACAGCGCGTTGATCGACGTCGTGACGTTCTTCGCACGTCCCACCGACAGGCGGCGGTGCTCGAGGAACCACGACTTGTCCTGCTCGACGACGCTCAGCGCGTAGAGGTCGCAGACCGCGTCGAGCACCGTGCGTGTGTGCTCGTCCTCGACCTCGGCGACCGCGGTGACGAACGACTCCAGCACGACCCGCTCGACGTGTGCCCGGCCGAGGTGCACGAGGTGGTCCTGCGCGCGGTTGAACGCCGTGAACGCCTCCGCGCCCGACGCCTTGCGCGCGGCCTGCATGCGACGGGCGAGCGTCTCCAGAAGGTGCTCCTCCCGATCGGTCAGCAGGCTGATCTGGGTCCCGCGGTCGAGCAGGTCGGGCTCGTCGCCGTCGCGCTTGCTCGCGTCCCGCAACCGCGCCACGAGCGGCGCCACCGGGGTGCGCTCCAGCACCACCTCGGCGGCGTTGGAGACGGCGAACGACGCCATCCCGACGGGGTCCAGCCCGCGGACCTCATCGGCGTACCCGGTGAGCAGCTCCTTGCCCACCAGCTGCATCAGCACCGTGTTGTCGCCCTCGAACGTGGTGAAGACGTCGGTGTCCGCCTTGAGCGAGGTGAGGCGGTTCGCGGCCATGTAGCCGGCGCCGCCGCAGGCCTCGCGGCACTCCTGGATCGTCGAGGTCGCGTGCGCCGTCGCGTACGCCTTCACGCCGGCGGCCAGCGCCTCGAGGTCGCGCTGCTCCTTGGGGTCGGCCGGCGCGCCGCCGCCCTGGATCCGCGACAGCGTCGTGACGAGGTCGTTCTGGGCGATCTGGAGCGCGTACGAGCGGGCGAGCGCGGGCAGCAGGCGACGCTGGTGGGTGCGGTAGTCCATCAGCAGCACCTCCTGGTCAGTGCCGGGAGCGCCGAACTGGCGCCGCTGCAGGGCGTACCGGACGGCCAGCGCGAGGGCGTGGCGGGCCGCGGCGCCGGCTGCGCCCGCGATGCTCACGCGCCCCCGGATGAGCGTGCCGAGCATCGTGAAGAAGCGGCGGTTCGGGTTCTCGATCGGCGAGGTGTACGTGCCGTCCTCGGCCACCGACGCGTACTGGTCGAGCAGGTTCTCGCGGGGCACACGGACCTGGTCGAAGACGATCCGGCCGTTGTCGACGCCGTTGAGCCCGCCCTTGACCCCGCAGTCCGACGTCGTGACGCCGGGGAGGTCCGCGCCGTCGGCGTCGCGGATCGGGACCAGCACGCAGTGCACGCCCTTCGACTCGGGCGTCTCACCCGGGCCGGCCGTGACCAGCTGCGCGAAGACCGCCGCGAGGGTGGCGTCGTGGGCGGCGCCGCCGATGTAGTCCTTGCGGGCGGTCGGCGTCGGCGAGTCGATGACGAACTCGCCCGTCGCCGCGTCGTACGTCGCGGTGGTCTCGAGGCTCTGCACGTCGCTGCCGTGCCCGGTCTCGGTCATCGCGAAGCAGCCGAGGAGGTCACCGGTGACGACGTCGGGCAGGTAGGTGGTGTGGTGGCGCTCGGTCCCGAGGTTCTCGATGGCGCCGCCGAAGAGACCCCACTGGACGCCGGCCTTGACCATCAGCGACACGTCGGAGTGCACGAGCATCTCGAACCCGATCAGCGTGGCCGCGATGTCACCCTCTCCTCCGTGCGCCGTGGCAAACCCGGCGGCGGGCATCCCGGTGGAGGCGAGGGCCATCAGGGCCTCGCGGGTACGGGTGCGTTGCTCGTCGAGGGAGAGCGTGGGGTCGGTCAGGACGCCGGTCTTGACCAGCTGGTCGCGGGTGTTGTCGCGCACTGCGGCGTACGGACCGTCGAGTGCGGTACGGAGGGAAGTCGCAAGGTCGGCCATGCCTCGACGCTACAAGGCCGTCGATGTGAGCGAGGCCACCACCGGTGACTCTGCGGTTTCGGTGGAGACCGACCTAACATCGGAACGAAACTGTTTCGTTTCGATGTCGCGGCTTCGCGACCTGGACCAGAGGACCGAGGGATGCGCGCCGTGAGCAGCCGTCTGACGCCGGAACGGACCGACGAGCTGTACGCCGCCGTGCTGCGCCTCCTCACGGAGGTCGGGTACGACCGACTCACGATGGACCGTGTCGCCGAGGAGTCCCGCTCCAGCAAGGCGACGCTCTACCGCCAGTGGGGTGGCAAGGAGTCGCTCGTCGTGGCGGCCTTCGACGCGCACGCGCCGGAGATCCACCCTGCCGACACCGGCTCCCTGCGCGGTGACTTCCTCGAGCTCTACCGCACCTTCGAAGAGGAGGTCGACCCCGACATCGCGCTCGCCGGTGCTGTCATCCATGCGTGCAAGACCCACCCCAGCCTTGCCGAGTCGCTGCACGAGCGCGTCGTCGTGGCCCGTGTCGCGGTGCTCGACGAGGTGCTCGAGCGGGCGGTTGCGCGTGGCGAGATCGACGCGGACGACCCGGCGATCCCGTTCCTCGTCCCGGCGCTGGTCGGTCCGGCCATGGTCCGCGAGCTGATCGAGCGCAAGCCGGCCGACATGGCGTACCTGACCGCATTCCTCGACGCCGTGATCCTGCCCGCGCTGGGCATCACCACCCCTTCCTGACTCCCTTCCGACCACGCGCTCGCGGGCGCACGACAACCTCAGGAGAAACCGTGTCCTGGTACCTCTACCGTCTCGGACGGTGGGCCTTCCGCCACCGCAAGGGCGTGCTCGCCGCGTGGCTGATCGCGCTCGTCCTCGCCGGCACCGGCGCGGCGACGTTGTCGGGCAAGACCTCGGACAACTTCTCCATGCCTGGGCTGGAGTCGGTCGAGGCCTTCGACCTGATGAAGGAGCGCAACCCCGGCGCCGCCGCCGACGGCGCCACGGCGCGCCTCGTCTTCCAGGCGCCGGACGGCTCGAAGGTCACCGACCCGACGTATGCCGGCGTCATCGGCGAGACCGTGGAGTCGCTGGCCGCCCAGGACGGCGTGGTCAGCGCGGTCGACCCGTTCGAGGCCGGCCAGGTGTCGCCGGACGAGACCGTCGCGTACACCACCGTCACGTACGACACGCAGTCGATCGACCTCTCCGAAGCACAGATCGAGGCCCTCGAGGAGGCGCCGGAGGCCGGGCGTGAAGCGGGGATGACGGTCGAGATGGGCGGTGACGCGCTCATGGAGATCCCGGAGACGGGCGCCTCGGAGCTCATCGGCATCGTCGTCGCGCTCGTGGTCCTGGTCATCACCTTCGGCTCGCTGATCGCTGCGGGCATGCCGCTGCTCACCGCACTGGTCGGCGTCGGCATCGGCATCGCGGGGATCACGACCCTGACCGGCTTCGTGTCGCTCGGTTCGACCACGCCCATCCTCGCGACGATGCTCGGCCTCGCCGTCGGTATCGACTACGCGCTGTTCATCGTCTCCCGCTACCGGCACGAGGTGATGATCGGACGTGAGCCCGAGGAGGCGGCCGGACGCGCCGTCGGCACGGCGGGAAGCGCTGTCGTCTTCGCCGGCATCACGGTCGTGATCGCCCTCGCAGGGCTGGCCGTCGTCAACATCTCCCTCCTCACCGAGATGGGCCTGGCGGCTGCGGCCACCGTGGCGATCGCGGTGCTCATCGCCCTGACGCTGGTGCCGGCCATCTTCGGGTTCGCCAAGAAGCGCATCATCAAGGGCAAGATCCCGGGCCTGCGCCAGCACGACCCCGAGGCCGACGACCACTCCGGAGCGCCCGCGATGGGTCACCGGTGGGCCGGCTTCGTCTCGCGGCGCAAGGCCGTCGTCGCGGTGGTCGGCGTGCTCGTCGCCGCCGTCGCGTCGATCCCCGTCATGTCGCTCCAGGAGTCGCTGCCCGACGACGGCACGGCCGCGAAGGACACCTCGCAGCGCAAGGCGTACGACATGATCGCCGACAGCTTCGGTGCGGGCGCGAACGGGCCGCTGCTCGTGGTCGTGGACACCCGTGAGGCCGACGACGCGGACGCCGCCGTGGCCGCGACCACCGAGGCGATCGAAGGTGTCGAGACCGACATCGCGGCGGTCGTCCCGGGCCAGGCGATCCCCGACGCCGACCTCGCCACCATCTCCGTGATCCCGAAGAGCGGGCCGGCCGACGCGGAGACGCAGGACCTGGTCGCCGACATCCGCGACGCGGTCGCGGGCATCCAGGACGACACGGGTGCGGAGGTCCTGGTCAGCGGTCAGACGGCCGTGTCGGTCGACGTCTCCGAGAAGCTCGCCGACGCCCTGCCGGTCTACCTGGCACTCGTGGTCGGCCTGGCGTTCATCCTGCTGATCCTCGTGTTCCGTTCGCTGCTGGTGCCGCTGTCCGCGGTGGTCGGCTTCCTGCTGACGATCGGTGTCGCCCTCGGTGCGACCGTGGCCGTCTTCCAGTGGGGCTGGCTGTCCGGTCTCTTCGGTGTCGACACCCCGGGTCCGATCATCAGCATCCTCCCGCTGCTGATGGTGGGCATCCTGTTCGGACTCGCGATGGACTACCAGGTCTTCCTGGTGTCGCGGATGCGTGAGGAGTACGTCCACACGGGAGACGCCGGCACCTCGGTGGTCACCGGGTTCAGCCACAGCGCCCGTGTCGTCACCGCCGCGGCGATCATCATGATCTCGGTGTTCGGCAGCTTCATCATCAGCCCGATGGCGATGATCAAGCCGATCGGCTTCGGGCTGGCGTTCGGCATCCTGGCGGACGCGTTCCTGGTGCGCATGACGCTGATCCCGGCGTTCATGGCGATCGCCGGCAAGTCGGCCTGGTGGCTCCCGGCGTGGCTCGACCGGCTCATCCCGAACCTCGACATCGAGGGTGACCAGCTCACGAAGCGCCTGGAGCGGACCCCCGAGGAGGCGACGGTCTAACCCGGCCCGGCCCAGACACGGTCTCGACATTGCGGTTGCTGGAGCAGCCGTGATGTCGAGACCGTCGTCGTTATCCCGCGGCGTACTCGTTGGCGGCCGCGAGCACCGAGGCGACGTAGGCGTCGGAGTGGTTGTACGACCTCACGGCGGCCGACCATCCCGCACCGCTGGTGAGGTCGTGGCCGTCGGCGCAGAGGTAGCGGGCGGCCGAGTACGCCGCGTCATCGACGTCGTGGCGGTCCGCGACCCCGTCGCCGTCGCCGTCCGATCCCCAACGCCGCCAGGTGGAGCCGATGAACTGGAGCGGGCCGACGGCGTGGTCCCAGCGGGCGTTGCCGTGAGCGGCGGTGTCCTCGGCGCGGGCACGCAGGGCTCCGACACCGGCCGATCCGTCGAGCGCGGGCCCGAGGAGGGGCGTCCGGGTCTTCCCGTCGGGGAGGAGGACGTTGCCGCCCAGCGTCCCGTGGTGCGACTCCACCCAGCCGATCGCCGCCAGCGTCGTCCAGGGGAGTGCGCAGGCCGGCTGCTCCGTACTGATCCGGAGTGCGGCGTTCGCGTACGCCGAGAGCGCCACCGCACCGATCCCCGTACGGGCGGACACGTCCGAGACCCAACCGCGGGCGACTCCGGCGCCGGACGTGCCGACACCGGAGTCCAGCGACGCCGTCGCGAGATGCGGGGTGACGAACGGCTGTGCGGGTGCGTCGGTCGGCATACCGGGGACCTCGAGCATCGTCACGCTCGCCCCGCCCACCTGGGCTCCCGCGCTCGAACCCGCCCAGGCGAGCACGCCCACCGTGGCGCACACCAGGCTCAGGGCGGCCGGGATCACGACACCCTTGCTGACCCAGCTCCGACCGTTCACGCCCGCCAGCGTAGACGGCGATGTCGCTACCCCAGGCCTCGTACCCTGGAACAGTGGACATGCTCACCTCCGCCCCGCACCTGGGCGACGTCTGCGCGCTCCTCGCCGGACGCCGCACGGTCGTGCTGACCGGTGCCGGGATCAGCACGGACTCGGGCATCCCCGACTACCGCGGACCGGGTTCCGTGCCCCGCCAGCCGATGACGTACCAGGAGTTCGTGGCGAGCCCTCAGGCGCAGCAGCGCTACTGGGCGCGGGCGCACATCGGGTGGCGCCACATGACCGGAGCCGCGCCGAACGCTGCCCACCACGCCCTCGTGGCGCTCGAGGCCGCTGGCGCCGTCTCCGCGGTCGTCACGCAGAACGTGGACGGGCTGCACGAGGCGGCGGGGCAGCGCGAGCTCGTCACGCTGCACGGGCGGATCGCCGACGTGGTGTGCCTCGACTGCGGCGACCGGACCTCGCGGGCGACGCTGCACGAGCGGCTCGAGGCGCTGAACCCCGGCTACGGGGACGGCGTCTACGCGATCGCGCCGGACGGCGACGCGCTCCTCGAGGAGACGGCCGGGTTCGTCGTCGCGCCGTGCGAGCGGTGCGGAGGGCGGCTCAAGCCCGACGTCGTGTTCTTCGGCGAGAACGTCCCCAAGCCTCGCGTCGAGCGGTGCCGGTCCCTCGTCGACGACGCCGACGCGCTGCTCGTCGTCGGGTCGTCGCTGCAGGTGCTGTCGGGTCTGCGGTTCGTGCGGCAGGCGGCGAAGGCCGGCACCCCGGTCGTGATCGTGAACCGAGGGACGACCCGTGGTGACGAGCTGGCGACCGTCAAGCTGGAGGCCGGGTGCGCGGAGACGCTGGTCCCGCTCGCCGAGTCGCTGACCGCCGCCTGACGGCAGACAGGCCGGCGGAGCACAGCTAGCCTCCGCACACGTCGGCACGGGAGACGAGCGGTGTGCCCGCGTCCGGTGCGAGCACGTAGAGACGTCCGCCGTCGATCGCGAGATCGGTGACCTCTGCCCGGGGCACCGGCCTCGTCGTCCACCGCTTCCCGTCCGCCGAGGCGACGAGGTCCCGCGACTCCTGGCCGGCCGCGACCGCGGTGCACGCCCCGTCGTAGGCCGCGCGGGGACGCGCCACGTACGGCTCGACGGCGACGCGGGGGAGCGGCAACCGCCGTGCCGCACGGGCGTCGACCCGCCAGGCGGTGAGCCGGTCGCCGACCCATCCCGCGACGACGCACGCGCGAGGGCCGCACGCCAGGTCCGTCGCGCCGCTGGAGACCCCGGGACGCCCGCGCAGCGGCAGCCGCTCCCACTCCTGGAGGTCGCGGGTGCGCCAGGCGACCGCGTCCTGGCGGGTCCCGGTGGTGTCGGTCGTGGTCTCCGTGCCTACGACGACCACGAAGGAGGTCGTGGCGGCCACCGCTGCCGGCAGCGCCTGGACGTCGCCGCGGTCGGCGAACTCCCCGACGTCGGTACGCCGGTCCCAGCGAGGACCGTCCTGGCTCCAGACCGCCGGGGACAGCCGTTCGGGCGAGGTCGCCCAGCTGCCGACGACCGCTGCGACCGGTGAGGACGTGACTCCGGCGAGGCCGCCTGCAGACGGTCCGCCGAACGTCTCGAACACCTGCGGCTCCTCACCGACGCGGCCGAGAGTCCCCGACCATGCCGTCCATCGCGGCATGAGGTGAGCGCCGCCGGTGGCGTTGCCGAGGGCGACGACACCGCCGTCCGGCGCGACGGCCAGCTCCACGAGCGACGCCACCTCTCCGTACCCGGTCCGCGGCTCGAGCGGGACGTCCTCCCACCCCGTGCCGGCACGGACGAGCAGGCGCGGCTCGGCGTCGTCACCGGTTCCCGCGCCGCCGCTCACGACCAGGTCGGTGCCGTTCGTCGTGACGACCGCCGGTCGCAACCGTCCGGGCAGCGCCTCGGCCTGCCAGCCGCCGGGCAGCGCGCGCGCCGGTGCGGTGGTGGTCGTCGGGGGGAGCGCCGGTGTCGACGTGGTCGGCGGGGACCGGTCCTCACCCGCGTGGTCGGCCGCCGAGGAGCAGCCGAGCAGCGTGGCGACGCCGGCGGCTGCGACCGACACCCGGCGCCACCTCCGACCTGCAGTCATGACGCGCCGAGGCGACCGCTGCGGTTCATCTCCGCACCGTACCGGGCTTCGCGAGATCCTGTCCCGGGCCAGGTTCGCGTGCGGCGAGGCGACGTGCAAGGCTGCGAGTGAAGCACATCGAGACGTGGCACGGACGACCTTCACGGCGAGAGGGCGGACATGGGACACAGGGTGCTGGTGACCGGCGGCGTACGGTCCGGCAAGTCGCGCTACGCGGAGTCGCTGCTCCAGCGTGAGCCGGTGGTCACCTACATCGCGCCAGGAGCGGCGCCGGACGGCAGCGATCCCGAGTGGTCGGCACGGGTTGCCGAGCACCAGCGGCAGCGGCCCGACGGCTGGTCCACCGAGGAGACCAGCGATGTCGCCAGCGCGCTGGAGCGGACCACGAACCCCGTGATCGTCGACTGCCTCGGCACCTGGGCGACCGCGATGCTCGACGAGCTCGGCGCATGGGACGCCCCGGACGCCGTGTGGCGCCCGGAGATCCGCAAGCGGGTCGACGGCCTGGTCGAGGCGTGGTCCGCACGGAGCGTCCTCAGCGTCGCGGTCACGAACGAGGTCGGGTTCGGCGTCGTGCCCGAGCACCGTTCCGGTCGGGTGTTCCGTGACGTCCTGGGCGTCGTCAACCAGCGGGTGGCGGAGTGCTCGGACGAGGTGGCGCTGGTCGTCGCCGGACGGGTGCTCTACCTCTAGCGGATGGCCGCGACCACGCACAGCGTCGCGAGCGCGACCTCGACAACGGCGCCGATGACGTCACCGCTGATCCCGCCGATCACCGCGACCGCACGCCGCACGAGGACGCCGACGACGAGCGCAGCGACGAGGACGGCGAGAGGACCGAGCCACCACGCGCCGCCTGCTGCCGCGACCGCGCCCGCGAGCAGGGCGGCGGCAGCGACACCGGCGGCGAGGCCGGCGGCCACCGGCACCGATCCTGCCACCGCTGCCCCGAGCCCGGTCGGCATCGCGGCAGGGACCGGACGAGCACACGCGAGGGCGCACGCCGTGCGCGACACGCAGACGAGCGCGCCGGCGAGCAGCCACCCGTACGGGCGCCCGGCCATGCTTCCCAGCGCGGCGGCCTGGATCAGCAGCACCAGCACGAGTGCGACGACCCCGGCCGGCCCGACGTCGCCGGACTTCATGATCGCGAGCCGGCGTTCGCGGTCGTACGGGGCGCTGAGCCCGTCGGCGGTGTCGGCGAGTCCGTCGAGGTGCAGCACGCGCGTCCCGACGGCGAGACCGCCGACCGCGAGCGCGCCGGTGAGGACCGCGGGGAGGCCGAGCCGGTCGCCGCACGCGACGACCGCGGCGACGAGGATCGCGAGGGGCAGCACCGCGAGCGGCGCCAGCAGCATCGCCGTACGTGCGCGGGCGCGGTCGACCGTCGACGGCGGCGCGACCGGCAGAACGGTGAACGTCCCCACCGCGAGCAGGGCGCCGTCGGGGAGCACCCCGCGACGAACCGCGGCGGTCACGACCCCAGGACGTCGGCGAGCAGCGACATCTCGGTGAGCAGGGCGCCGGCGGAGCGCAGCACCGGCAGGGCGGCGACGGCGCCGCTGCCCTCGCCGAGACGCATGCCGAGGTCGAGCAACGGCTCGAGTCCGAGCTTGCTGAGCGCGAGCGACTGCGCCGGCTCCGGCGAGCGGTGTCCCGCGGCGAACCACGCCGACGAACCGGGAGCGTAGTCCTCGGCCACGAGCGCGCACGCGACCGAGATGACCCCGTCGAGCAGGACGGGGACGCCCGAGCGTGCGGCCTCGGCGAGGAAGCCGACCTGCGCGGCCAGGTCCGCGGACCCGAGGGCGGTGAGCCGGTCGACCGGGTCGGCCACACGCTCGCCCGCGCGCGCCAGGGCCTGCGCGACGACCTGCTCCTTGTGGGCAAGCGTCACCTCGTCCACGCCGGAGCCGCGGCCGGTGACGTCGCGGGAGTCGAGTCCGAGCGAGGCGGCGATCAGCGCCGCGGACGGCGTCGTGTTGCCGATGCCCATGTCGCCCGGGATCAGCAGGTCGGCCCCGGCGGCGATCTCCTCCGCGGCGACGGCGGCGCCGACGGCGAGAGCCTGCGCCGTCTCGGCCGGCGTCAGGGCGTCCTCGACGTGGATGGCGCCCGAGCTGCGTCGGACCTTGTGGGCACCCACCTCGGCGGGGAACGCTCCGGGCTCGACGTCGACACCGAGGTCGAGGACCCGCAGCGTCGCGCCGTGCTGCCGCGCGAGCACGGCCACGCCCGCGCCGCCGGACAGGAACTGCCGCACCATCAGCGCGGTGATCTCCTGCGGGTACGCGGAGACGCCGTGCGCGGTGACGCCGTGGTCGCCGGCGAAGACGACCACACGGACGGTGTCGAGCGGTCGCGGCGGGCACGCGTCCTGCACGGCCGACAGCCACACCGCGGCGTCGCCCAGGCTCCCCAGGGCGCCGGCCGGTGTCGCGAGGCCGGCGAGGCGCTCGGCGGCGAGGGTACGAGCGCGCTCGGACGGGGCGGCGAGGCGGGTGCTGGGGCGAGGCATCGAGAGGTCCTCCGAGGAGATGAACGGGCCCTTCAGACTACGTCCGACTCCGCCCGACCTGTGCACGTGACCGCCCGTCGCCCGGTACCGACCGCTCACCGACAGGGGCGCCCCGTGCGTGGACGGCGGAGGTGCGCGGTGCCAGCGTGTGTGACCGCAGTCACACCGGGCACGTCCTGCTGGACGCCCCCGCACCGCCTCGAGAGAGCGAGACACGCGATGACCTCCCCAGACGAGCCCGACGACCCGACCCTTCACGACACCGCACCCCCGGCGAACCGCGCCCTGCTCGCGCTCGCCGGCGTGCTTCTCGCGATCCCCGTGATCGCCCTGCTGTGGGTCGACTCGTACGCCCGCGTCGACCCGAAGCTGGGTCCGTGGCCGTTCTTCTTCTGGTACCAGTTCCTGTGGGTCTTCCTCACCGCCGGACTGACGTACACCTCGTACCGGATCGTGCTTGCCGCACGGCCGCACCGTCCGATGCGCCACGACGCCGCTGACGGGTCGGGCACGAACGACGGGAGGGCCGCGCGATGAACGACATCAACGGGGTCGCCCTCACGGTCCTGATCGTGCTCTTCGCGCTCGTCACCGTGATGGGGTTCTACGCGTCGCGATGGCGCCGCCCGCACTCGATGGAGTCGCTCGACGAGTGGGGCCTCGGCGGCCGCAAGTTCGGGACCTGGGTCACGTGGTTCCTGCTCGGGGGCGACCTCTACACGGCCTACACGTTCGTCGCTGTGCCCGCCGCGATGTTCGCCACCGGGGCGGTGGCCGGCTTCTTCGCCGTCCCGTACACGATCGTGCTCTACCCGATCATCTTCGTGTTCATGGCCCGTCTGTGGTCGGTGAGCCACCGGCACGGGTACGTCACGCCAGCGGACTTCGTGCGGGGGCGCTACAGCAGCCGCGGCCTGACCCTCGCGGTCGCGATCACCGGGTTCCTGGCGACCATGCCGTACATCGCGCTCCAGCTGGTCGGCATCCAGGCCGTCCTCGAGGTCGCGGGTCTCGGCGGCGGCTCGAACTGGGTCGCCAAGGACGCGCCGCTGTTCATCGCGTTCGCGCTGCTCGCCGCCTACACGTACTCGTCGGGCCTGCGGGCGCCGGCGGTGATCGCGTTCGTCAAGGACACGCTGATCTACCTGGTGATCATCGTTGCGATCATCTACCTCCCCACGAAGGTCGGCGGCTGGGAGGCGATCTTCGGTGCCGCCGAGGACAAGATGGCCTCCCCGAACCCGGCGACCGGTGCGCCGACCGGCTCGTTCATCCCGACCGGCATCGACGCGCACTGGGCATACGCGACTCTGGCGCTCGGCTCGGCGCTCGCCCTCTTCATGTACCCGCACTCGATCACGGCGACGCTCTCGAGCCAGAGCCGGAACACGATCCGGCGCAACGCGTCGATCCTGCCGGCGTACTCGTTCATCCTCGGCCTGCTCGCCCTTCTCGGGTGGGTCGCGATCGCGGCCGGCACGCAGCCGGTCGGGCTCGACGGAGAGCCGAACGCGCAGCTGGTGATCCCGCAGCTGTTCGAGGACATGTTCCCGTCGTGGTTCGCCGGTGTCGCGTGGGCGGCGATCGCGATCGGAGCGCTGGTGCCGGCAGCGATCATGTCGATCGCGGCGGCCAACACCTTCACCCGCAACGTCTACAAGGAGTTCCTCAGACCCCAGGCGACACCGAAGCAGGAGGCGAAGGTCTCCAAGCTCGCCTCGCTCGTCGTCAAGCTGTTCGCGCTGGTGTTCGTGCTCACCCTCGACCGGCAGAACGCGATCAACTTCCAGCTGCTGGGCGGTATCTGGATCCTGCAGACGCTGCCCGTGATCGTGTTCAGCCTCTACACGAAGTGGTTCCACCGCTGGGGTCTGCTCGCCGGGTGGGCCGTCGGGATGGTCTACGGCACGATCAGCGCGTACAACGTCGTCAACCCGGTGACGGGAGCCCACTTCGGCGGGTCGCTCGACCCGATCCCGGTGATCGGGCACCTCGGCTACATCGCGCTGACGGCGTTCGTCATCAACGTGGCCGTCGCCACGGTCGTCACGCTCGCGATGCGCGCCGGCAAGGTGTCGAACGGCGCGGACGAGACGATCGCGGGCGACTACTTCGCGGACGCCGGGGACCCCAAGGTCCTCAAGAGCCTGCCGGGGATCGACGAGCCGACCGGGGGTGTCTCAGGGAACCGGTGACTCCGGGTGGAGCGGTGGCAGCCCCGTCCCGGCGCCCTCGCGTGCGCCGGTCAGCATCTCGGCGAGCGCCTCGGCGGCGCCGTACCGGGGCTGCCACCCCAGCTCGGTCTTGGCCCGCGCGGTCGACAGCACGGGCAGGCGCAGCAGCGCATCGAAGAGGTCGCCGGGTGCTCCGGCCAGCCGCACGCGCCACGCTCCCTCCACCGCGGCGCGTGCGACCGACGCCGGGGCCTCGACCGTCCGGGCGTCGAAGAGCTCGCCGAGCTCGCGACGGCGCAGGACCCCGTCGGCCGCGACGTTGAAGGCTCCGCGGACCGGACGCTCGACCACCTCGGCGTACACCTGGGCGAGGTCGTCGGCGTGGACGGTCTGCAGCCGGAGACCCGAGGGGACGGGGACGATCGGCAGCAGGCGGCGTTCGAGCATCCACGGGCGGAGGCCGGGCGCGCCGAAGATCCGGCGCTGCTCCGCGCCCGAGGAGCGCTGGAACACGAACGCGGGTCGCACCCGGACCACACGGACGTCGGGGTGCGTCGCCTCGAAGGTGTCGAGAGCGCGCTCGACGTACGCCTTCTCCCGGCAGTACGCGGCCGGTGACGGGCTGTCGGTGGGCCACGACTCGTCGACGGGGTCGTCGTCGAGTGCGGGGGAGTAGGCGCCGACCGACGACGCGCAGACCACGACGCCGACGCCCGTGCGGGCCGCTGCCGCGAGCACGTTCCTCGTCCCGACGGCGTTCGCGCGCCAGGTCGTGTCCGGGTCGTGCGTGGGTTGGAACATCCACGCCAGGTGGACGAGCGCGTCGGCACCTCCCAGGACCGGATCGAGCGGCTCGTCGGCGACGTCGGCGGTGTGCCAGCGGACGCTGTCCGCGGTCGGGTCGTCACCCCGGTCGGGGCGGCGACGGGCGACCCCGGTCACCGTGTGGCGTCTCCGCACGAGCTCGCGCACCAGCGCGCTCCCGACGTTCCCGCTTGCTCCTGTGACGACGACCCGCACGGCTGCTCCCTCCGTCCACGCCCGGGTACCCGGGCCCGGCGACGGTCAAACGGCGTCAGGCGGTGGGCGTGAAGCCGGCGACCTTGCCGATGACGGTGATGGCGGGGGCACCGACGCCCTCGGCGGCGACGCGCGCGGCGATCGTCGCGAGGTCCGCCCGGACCACGCGCTGCGTCGGCAGCGTCGCGTCGGCGACCGTCGCGGCCGGGGTCTCGGGATCCAGGCCCTCGGCGATCAGCGTCTCGGTGATGGCCGGCAGCGTCGCCACCGCCATGAGCAGGACGAGGTCCGTGCCGGAGCGGGCGAGGGCGGTCCAGTCGAGCGTGGACCGCGGGTCTCCCGGCGGCACGTGGCCCGACACGACGGTGAAGCCCTGGCTCAAACCGCGGTGCGTGACCGGGATACCGGCCAGTGCAGGGCCGGCGATCGCGGAGGTCACCCCCGGGACGACGTCGACCGTGACCCCTGCGGCGGCGCAGGCCTCGACCTCCTCGCCGCCGCGGCCGAAGACGAAGGTGTCGCCCCCCTTGAGCCGGACGACACGTCTGCCGGCCTTCGCCTGCTCGACGAGGATCCGGTTGATCTCCTCCTGCGGCGTCGAGCGTCCCCGAGGGATCTTGCCGACGTCGATGATCTCGGCCTCGAGCCCTTGCAGCACGCCGAGAGGCGCCAGCCGGTCGGTGACGACCACGTCGGCCGACCGTACGGCCTCGAGCCCCGCGACCGTGATCAGTCCGGGATCGCCGGGCCCGCCGCCCACGAGCACGACCCGTCCGCGCTCGGTACGGTCCTCCACGTTCTCGTCCGGGTCGGCACGTGGAGAGGCACGCCGATCGGGGACGGTGCACCAGACCTGGGCTGCAGCAGCGTCGGCGGCGACCTCGGCGTCGAGGACGGGGTCGCCGGTGGCGGGGACGGCGAGGTCGTGACCGACCAGATCGGAGGACGCGTACGCCCGCGGGTGCCACGTCAGGACGCCGCGGTCGGCCAGGTCGCTCACCGACTGCACCGTGCGCGGCGCGACGACGGTCACGTGCGCGCCGCCGTCACGCAGCGCGGCCACCTCGGCGAGCGCAGGGGTGCCGCCACCCACCACCAGGACGCGGCGGCCGGACACGGCAAGGGTGGTACGGAACCCGTCGGCGCGTGCCATCAGCGGTGTCGTCCTCTCGTTCACGGGTGAGGGCCCGATCGTAGGCGCGGATCTGCGAACCGCCCCGAGCCCGCCGCATCGCGGACATCTCCCGGATTCGCACCCGGCCCGGGCTTGGGCTGAGCACGCTCGGACGGATAGCGTCAGCACCCATGCAGCGGATCACGGTCGTAGGCATCGGTGCGGACGGCTGGGACGGTCTTGCGATGGAGTCGCGTCGCCTCGTCCGAGAGGCCGAGGTGGTCATGGGCGGGAAGCGGCACCTCGAGATCGTCCCCTGGGCGTGGTGGCAGGTCAGGGTCGAGTGGCCGCACCCGCTCGACGAGGCCCTGCCCGCCCTGCTCGACGAGCACGAGGGCAAGCGCGTCGTCGTGCTCGCCTCGGGCGACCCGCTCGTCGCGGGCATCGGGACGACGCTGGTCCGGATGCTCGGCGCCGAGTACGTCGAGATCGTGCCGACGGTGTCGGCGGAGTCCCTCGCGCGCGCCCGCATGCACTGGTCGTACGAGGAGACGTCGCTGGTGTCGCTCATCGACCGCGACGTCCGCCAGCTCGTCCCGCACCTGGCCCCGGGGCGCAGGCTGGTGGTGCTGTCGAACGACGGGGGCACACCCGCGTCGGTGGCCGCGCTCCTGGTCGCTCAGGGGTACGGGGGTACGACGATGACCGTGCTCGGCGACCTCGGCGGGCTGTCCGAGTCGCGTGCCGACGCGACCGCCGCGTCGTGGAACGTCCGGGTCGCGCCGGAGGTCAACGTGGTCTGTCTCGACTGCGTCGCCGACGAGTCGCGCCGCTCGGCGATGTCCAGCGTTCCAGGTCTGCCCGACAGCGCCTTCGGTGAGGAGGGCGCCGTCGTCGCACGCGACGCCCGTGCGGCCGCGCTGGCGCGCCTGGCCCCCGCTGCCGGCGACCTGCTCTGGGGGCTCGGGCCCGGCGCGGCCTCGGTCGCCATCGAGTGGTTGCGCGCCGAGCCGCTGGCCTCCGCAGTGGTGGTCGAGAACGACATCGATGCCGTCGCCCGTACGAAGGAGTCGGCGGCCGACCTCGGCGTCCCGGAGCTGCGCGTGGTCCGTGGGACCCTGCCCGAAGCGCTGGACTCCCTGGCGGCGCCCGACGCCGTCTTCCTCGGTGCGCGCGCTGCGGACACCGCGCTCGTGGAGGCGGCGTGGGGCGCGCTGCGTCCCGGGGGTCGGCTCGTCGCGCACGCCGTCACGCTCGACGACGAGGCGGCACTGATCGACCTCTTCCGCAAGCACGGGGGCGAGCTCGTCCGGATCGGTGTCGACACGGTCGCCGCGAGCGACGCCGCGATCGCGTGGCGCGCGTCGCAGCCGGTCATGCAGTGGAGCGCGGTGCGCTGACGTCGGTCACCGGCTCGGCCCGCTGCGGCTGCTCCGCCGGCTCCACCCGCTGCGCCGGCTCCACCGGCGATGGGCCGCTCAGCCGTACGTGCACGGTGAGGAGGTCCGCCCCGAGCATCCGGACGGTCATCGCGTTGAACGCGCGCAGCGGGTGCCACCGCGCGAGGGCCCGCTGTCGCGCGAGCGGGTCGTCGTCGGGCAGGATCTCGGCCGTGCCGTCGTACCAGCGGTAGCGCAGGCCGGTTCGCAGCCGCACCCGCACGCGCGGGTCGTGGGCGATGTTGCGGACATACCCGGCGCGCATGCCGTGCTCGGCGACGATCCAGAACGACGTGCCGTCACGTCCGTTGCCGACCGGGGTGCGTCGTGGCTGTCCGCTCTTGCGCCCGGTGGTCTCGAGAAGTGCCAGCCCGAGCGGGTTGACACCGAGCGCGAGCCCGGCCCGGACGATCGGGTTGACCACCCAGCGCTGCATCCTCCGGACGATCGCGACCTTGAGCGACGGACGTGCGGCAGACAGGACGAGGAGGGCGAGCAGGACGACGGTCTGACCGACGGCGAAGGTGAGGTCGTGAGCGGGGTCGAGCGCCCAGACCACCCATCCGAGGGCGATCGCGCCCAGGATGCCGCTGGTGACACCGCGCGAAGGGCCAATACGACTGTATGAAACTCTCATACAGTCGTATGATCCTCTGTATGGACACGAAGTCAACCCCCTTCGACCGCCGACAGGCCGTGATCGACACCTTCCTCTCGGTGGTCGCGACCCGCGGTGTGGAGAGCGCGTCCTTCCGCACCGTCGCCGACGAGGCCGGGGTCTCGCTCGGGACGGTGCAGCACTACTTCCGTACGCGCGAGGACCTGCTCGCGGCGACGTACGGGGAGGTGCTGCGGCGGATCCGGTCGCGCATCGAGGCCCTCGAGCAGGACGGCGACGCCCGGGAACGGCTGCAGCGCGTGGTCCACGAGCTGCTGCCCCTCGACCCGGTCCGGGGCGACGAGTGCGCGATCCACCTGGCGTTCGCCGCGGTCGCACCGTCGCGCCCTGCCCTGCAGGAGCTGCAGTCCCGCGCACTGGGTGAGCTGCACGACGGCATCGCGCAGCTCGTCCTCGAGGCCGGCGCTGCCACTGACGGCGAGGGAGCGCTGCTGCTCGCCCGGGCGGTCACCGCGACCGCCGACGGACTCGCGCTGCACGCCCTGAGCACGGGCGGTACGCCCACGCCCGAGGTGCTCACGTCGACGATGGGGACGGTCCTGGACCGGCTGCTGACGACAGCGGGCAGTCGCTGACCTACGGGACCAGCATGTCGACGAGCCGCCGTGACACCTCGAGTACCGCTCCGTACACGGCGTGGCTCGCCGTCTCCCACACCACGGCCGAGGCCGGCAGCGTCCAGGGCGGCTCCTGGATGCCCGCCGCGGGGAGCCCGGTCCCGTGCGTCACCGCGTACAGCACGACCCCCGCAGGCACTCCGGCCCCGCGGGTGACGCCGGGGAGACGTGCAGCGAGTGCTCCGTACGCGGCACCGGACACGGCGCCGAACACGTAGTGGATCGTGCGGCTGGCCCGGACCTTCTGCTCGGTGTCGAGCGCCTTCGCTCCGCGGATCTCGGCGACCTCTGCGGCGATGACCGCGGGCGGCATGTTCTCGGGGTGGTCGCTCGGGTCCGTGCCGACGAGCCGTTTCTGCCACGCCTCCGGCGGCAGCACCTGCTCGGCGGCACGCTGGAGCGCGGGCTCGGTGACGCGCTTGACGTACGACGCGGGCAGCGACGCGAGTGCGCCGACGATCGCGCCTCTGACCATCCGGTGAGCACTCATCCGGCCACCGTACGCGGGTCAGTCACGCCGCGTGAGCGTCACGGAGACGGGCAGGTGGTCCGACGCCAGCGACCGGCCGACGCGCGGTGCCGACGGGACGAGGTCGGGCGTCACGAGCAGGTGGTCGATGCGCGCAGTCGGCCGGTCCGCCGGCGAGGTCACGCCCGCCGTGCCGAGGGTGTCGAGGGCGTCGACGAGACCGAGGTCCAGGAGCATCGCGTGGGCGTCGCTGCCCGGCCGGGTGTTGAGGTCACCACCGAGGACGAGCGGGAGCCCGTCCGAGAGACGCCCCCGCAGCATCGTGGCGAGGTCCTCCGTCTGGGGACCGACGCCCTCGGTGCCGTCGTTCGGCTGGAGGTGCGTCGAGACGAACCACGTCGGGGCACCGGCGGCGAGGACACGGACGGACAACGCCTGCGCACCGGTGACGGCACCGTGCGACGGCAGCGGCGTGCCGACGGACTCCTCGATCGGCAGAGCGGTGAGCACGGCATCTCCCCAGACGGGGTCGGCTGCCGGGGCGAACACGGAGTCGCGGTCCAGCAGCCGCTCGAGGACGGCGAGCTCGTCCTGGCCGCCGTTGAGGTACCACCCGCGGTCGACCTCGCTCAGCAGCGCCACGTCCGAGCCCAGCAGCGTCTTCGCCACGAGGTCGGGACGGAACGTCCCGTCCATGCCGTAGCCCATCCGCAGGTTGTACGCCGTCACTCGCACCTGCTCCTGCGACGCGGTTGGACTCGCACCGGCGTCGAGCGCGGTCACGGTGAGGCCGGGGCCGAGCCACGCGGCGACAGCTGCGGCCACACCGGCGCCGACGCCCACGCCGGCGAGCAGGACGGCTGGCACGCCCGCGGTAGACGACGTCCTCGTACGGGTGGGGACGGAGTCGCGCGGCACGCCGGTCGCCGCCACCACGGCGAGCACCGCGGCGGCGAGGACGACGACGACGTCCGCGCGGTAGCCGAGGTCGTACCCGGCGTAGTACACGAACAGGAGCGCCACCCACACGAGGCCGCCGAACGCCGCGGTGGTGGCGCGCGCGGGTCGGCCGTGGTCCGAGGCGGCCCACAGGTGGATGAGCGCGGGCAGGCCGGCGGCGTACGCGACGAGAGCCCACGGCGGCGACACCGCGGGGACGCCGTCGACGTCGACGGTCACGAGCAGCGCCAGCGCCGCCGACGCCACCAGAGTCGCCGCTGCCGCCCAGGCCGTCGCGCGCCGGGGCCGCAGGGTCGCGGTCCCGACGGAGGCCACCGACGCGACCGCGACGACGACGAGCCCGGCGGTCCCCGCGACGGCCGAGGCACGGCCCGCGTTCGCGAACACGATCCCGGCCAGGAGAAGGCCGGGCATCAGCAACCAGGCCGTACGGCGGGCCACGGCGCTCGGCCGGTCGGCGCTCGACCGGTGGTCCCGCACGCGCCACCATGCCGCGGCGACGGCGGCGACCTGCACGGCGAGCAGCGCCCACCCCCACGCGTCGTGGCGCCACACGGCACCCCACGTCCCGAGCGCCGCGTGCGTGACCACGCCGAGGGCGGTCCCCGCGGCGACCCCGACGACGAGCACGTCCCCTGCCGAGGTTGCGGTCAGCGAGAGCCACGCGACACCGGCCGCCACCCCGAGCGAGGCGGCGACGAGCTGTGCCTGCCCGCCGTCGGTGACCTGCAGCGCGACACGGCATCCCAGGGCGACGGCCAGGGCGACCCACGCGGCACCGGTGGCACGGCGCCGCCCCAGGAACGCGGCGAGCGCTCCCACGGCGACGCACCCCAGCGCGTACGCCCCCATCAGCTCTGGGGGCGTCGAGGCGGCCTGGCCGAAGATCGTGATCAACGACGGTGCCCACACTCGTACGAGGTCGCCCAGGACCCAGACCCCCGCGGCGACGGCGAGCGTGGCGGCGAAGCGGGACCGGGGAGGAGTCATGGACGAGTTCTACCGGTACGGAGGCGGGTGCTGCCAGTGCTGTGCGCACTAGGGTCGGCTTCGTGAGCGCTTCCGACCGGCACGTCCCCGAACCCGGCCAGGAGTTCCCCGAGCCGCTCGAGCTGCTGGGCTCGTGGCTCGGTCCCGTCCCCGGTGAGGACCCGCCGCTGATGACCCTCGCCACGCGCGAGGTCGAGGGCGCGCCCGACGCCCGTACGGTCATGGTCAACGGCTTCGACGGCACGCGGATCTCCTTCCACAGCGACAGCCGCGCACGCAAGGTGGCGCAGCTCGAGACGTACCCGTACGCAGTGGGCGTCCTCGTGTGGCCGGAGGAGGCCCGGCAGCTCGTGGTCGCCGGCGCGACCGTGCAGGCGACCGACGAGGAGGCGACGCGACTGTTCGCAGCGTGCCCGCGCGACCTCCAGCTGCTTGCCTGGCTCAACGACCCGCGCACCGCCCGGCTGCCCCGCGAGGAGCGCCGGGAGGAGTGGCGCCGGTTCGACGAGGAGCACTCCGAGCTCACGCCGCCGCCCACGTGGGTGTGCTTCCACCTGGTGCCGCAGCGCCTCACGTTCTGGGCCGGGGACGACGCCGGACCGAGCACCCGGTGCGAGGCCGTACGCGACGACGACGGCTGGACGGTGCGACGGCTGCCGGGATGAGCGGTTACCCTGAGGGCGGCAACAGGGGAAGCCGGTCCAAGTCCGGCGCTGACCCGCAACCGTAGGTCTCTCGTGCGAGAGGCGAGCCGGAGCACCTGCTGCCAGCTCCGCGATCCGCTCCGCGATCCGGAGTCAACCTCCGTGTGCTGTCGAGGAAAACGGGCCCAGCCCGTCGCAGCAGGAAGGACCGCTCGCATGCGTATGCTCGCCGCTGCCGCCACACTCGTGGTCGGCGCCGCCCTCCCCGTCCTGGGGGTCGCACCCGCCCACGCCGCCGACGGTGCGTGCACCGACCCGACCGGCACCACCGTCGTCGTCGACTTCACCGACCTCGGCGGCAAGGTCGAGGTGGGGTGCGCCGAGGACTCCGCCGGCATGACCGGGATGCAGGCGATCGAGGCCGCTGGCTTCTCGACCTCCGTGGTCGAGTCCAGCGACGTCCCGGCCGTGTGCCGGATCGACGACCAGCCGTCCGCGTCCGAGTCGCTCGAGGTCGACGGGCGCAGCTACACCGAGAAGTGCCAGGAGTTCCCGCCGGGCGGTGCGTACTGGTCGTACTACGTCGCCCCGGCCGACGGCACGTGGGCGTACGCGGCGAAGGGCGCCGACACGAACGAGGTCGTCCCCGGCGGCTACGAGGGCTGGCGCTTCCAGCTCAACCAGCCCGCCGACGCGGCCCCCGTGCCGGCCTTCGACCCGGCGAACCCGCCGACGGCGACCGACGGGACCACGGATGCCGCCGAGGCACCCGCTGACGACGCCGACGCCGGCGCGGACGACGAGAACGACGGGACCTCGATCGTCTGGATCGGGATCGGCGTCGCCGCCCTGCTCGCGGTCGCCATCGCCGTCACGCTCGTGCGTCGCCGCACCAGCGAGGACGTCTGACCCGTGCCCGCACGCCGTGCTCGGCGTGACCTGCACCCAGGGGCCTGGTGGGTGTGGGCGCTGGGGCTTGCGGTCGCCGCCACCCGGACGTACGACGTCCTCCTGCTGGGTCTGGTGATCGGCGCGGCCTCGCTCGTGGTCCTCGCGCGGCGTCCGGTCGCGCCGTGGGCGATGTCCTTCCGTCTCTACCTCGCGCTCGGCGCGCTGGTGGTCGTGATCCGGGTGCTGTTCGGCGTACTCCTCGGGGGCTCGTCCACCGGCACGGTGCTCGTCGACCTGCCGCAGGTGCCGCTGCCCTCGTGGGCCGACGGTGTGCGGGTGCTGGGGCCGATCACCGCGGACTCGCTGCGGCGGTCGTTCGCCGCAGGTCTCCAGCTGGCCGCGCTCATCATCTGTGTCGGCGCCGCCAACTCGCTGGCCAACCCGCGGCGCCTCCTCAAGTCGCTGCCGGCCGCGCTGTACGAGGTCGGGGCTGCGGTCGTCGTCGCGATGACGCTGTTCCCGCAGCTGGCCGAGAGCGTCGGCCGGGTCCGTCGTGCGCGCAGGCTGCGCGGTGACGCCTCGCGCAACGTCCGGGCGCTGCGGTCGATCGTCATCCCGGTGATGGAGGACGCGCTCGACCGCTCGATGCAGCTCGCGGCGTCGATGGATGCCCGCGGGTACGGACGCAAGGGCACCGCGGACCCGCGCGCCCGGCGGCTCACCGGTGCGCTCCTCGTGTCGGGGCTGCTCGGCGTCTGCGTCGGGGTGTACGCGACCGCCGACCTCACCGCGCCGCGGATCCTTGCCGCACCGATGCTCGTGGTCGGCTTCGCGGTGGCGGGTGTGGGGTTCTGGTTGTCCGGACGCAAGGTCGGGCACACCCGCTACCGGCCCGACCCGTGGCGCGGGTGGGAGTGGTTCACCGCACTGTGCGGAGTCGCCGTCGCGGTGGCGTTCTTCGCGGACTACACGCTGTCACCGGTCGCACTCGCGGGGCTCGTCGTCGCCACGCTCCCGGCGTTCGTGACGCCCGAGCCCGCATCCCCGTACGCCACGCTGCGGAGCTCCGCACGCCCCCGTACGCCCGAGGGGGTGGCGGCGTGATCGCGATCGAGAGCGTCACCGTGACCTACGACGGTGCTCCGCGGCCGGTGCTGCGCGACGTCGACCTGTACGTCGACGAGGGTGAGCTGGTCGTCGTGACCGGTCCGACGGGTGCGGGCAAGTCGTCGCTGCTCGGGCTGCTCAACGGTCTGGTGCCGCACTTCACCGGGGGCCACCTGGAGGGATCGGTCACCGTCGCGGGCCTGCGGACCGAGGACCACCGGCCGCGCGAGCTGGCGGCCACCGTCGGATGGGTCGGGCAGGACCCGCTGGCCGGGTTCGTGACCGACACCGTCGAAGAGGAGCTCGCCTACGGCATGGAGCAGCTCGGCGTGGACCCGCAGGCGATGCGACGCCGGGTCGAGGAGACCCTGGACCTGCTCGGGATCACCGACCTCCGTGCGCGGTCGCTGCGCTCGCTGTCGGGCGGGCAGCAGCAGCGGGTCGCGATCGGCGCGGTGCTCACGATGCACCCGCCGGTGCTCGTCCTCGACGAACCCACGTCGGCGCTCGACCCGACCTCCGCGGAGGACGTCCTCGCGACGCTCGCGCGGCTCGTGCACGACCTCGGGACCACGGTCGTCCTCGCGGAGCACCGCCTCGAGCGGGTCGTCCCGTTCGCCGACGTGCTCGTGCACGTCGGGACGGACGGCGCGGTGACAGCCGGGCCGCCCGCTCGGATGCTCGCGACCAGTCCGATCGCGCCGCCCCTCGTGGAGCTCGGCCGCCTCGCCGGGTGGGACCCGCTGCCGCTCACCGTACGGGAGGCCCGCCGCGCCTCCCGCACCCTGCGCAAGGAGCTCGCCGAGCTTCCGGCCCCGCCCCGTCCCCGATTCGACGGGTTCGGGTCGGTCTCCCCGCGCGGAACGGACCCGAACCCGACGAATCGCGGACGAGAGGCACCGCTGCTGACGGCACGCGGGGTCGCCGTGCGGTACGGGCCGCTGCACGCCGTACGAGGGGTCGACCTCGATCTCCCCGCAGGATCGGTCACGGCGCTGATGGGACGCAACGGCTCGGGCAAGTCCACCCTCCTCTGGGCGCTCCAGGGATCGGGCGCGCGGCACGGTGGTGACGTACGGGTCGCGGGCGAGGACCCCGCACGGCTGTCGCGTACGCAGGCTCGACGGCGGATCGGCCTCGTGCCGCAGACCGCGAGCGACCTGCTCTACCTCGAGTCGGTCACGGCGGAGTGCGCCGCGGCCGATGCGGAGGCCGGTGCTGCCGACGGCACGTGCAACGCGCTGCTCGCCCGCCTCGCCGGCACCGTGGACCCCGCGACGAACCCGCGCGACCTCTCCGAGGGGCAGAAGCTGGCGCTCGTCCTCGCCGTCCAGCTCACCGCGGCGCCGCGCGTGATGCTGCTCGACGAGCCGACGCGCGGGCTCGACTACGCGGCGAAGGACGCGCTCGCGACGATCCTGCGCGACCTCGCCGCCGACGGTGGCGCGGTCCTCGTCGCGACGCACGACGTCGAGTTCGTCGCCGCGGTCGCGGACCGTGCCGCCGTGATGGCCGAGGGAGAGGTCATCGCGGCCGGCGACGTGCGGGAGGTGCTGGCCACGTCACCGGCCTTCGCGCCGCAGGTCACCAAGGTCCTCGGCGACCCGTGGCTGACGGTGCGTGACGTGCGTACCGCCCTGGGGGAGAGCCGGTGAACGCGATCACGCTCCGCCCTCGCTCGACCGCCGTGCTCGTCCTCGCGACGGTCGCCGGTCTCGCGATGTTCTGCTGGCCGCTCTTGTTCGAGCCGGGGTCGAGCCAGCAGGACGTGCAGGCGCCGATGTACTTCGTGCTCCTGCTGCCGTTGCTCCTCCTGGTCGTCGCGGCCGAGCTGTCCGAGGGCGGCATGGACGCCAAGGCGCTCGCGATGCTCGGCGTCCTGGCGGCGATCCAGTGCGGGCTGCGGGCGTTGAGCGCGGGCACCGCCGGCCTGGACCTCGTGTTCTTCCTGCTGATCCTCGCCGGGCGGGTCTTCGGCGCCGGGTTCGGCTTCCTGCTGGGTTGCACGTCGTTGTTCGCGTCTGCGCTGCTCACCGCGGGCGTCGGGCCGTGGCTGCCGTTCCAGATGATGTGCGCGGCGTGGCTCGGGATGGGCGCGGGCCTGCTTCCGAGGAGGGTCACCGGACGCGGGGAGATCGCGATGCTCGCCGCGTACGGGGTGTTCGCGGCTTACTTCTACGGGGCCCTGCTCAACCTGTCCTTCTGGCCGTACCTCGCGGGCATCGACCCCAGCGGCGAGCAGGGGCTCGCGTTCGTGCCCGGTGCCACGCTCGCCGAGAACCTCGAGCGGTTCTTCTGGTTCACGCTGCTGACGTCCACGGGTTCGTGGGACACCGGGCGCGCGATCACGAACGCGGTGATGATCGCCCTGCTCGGACCTTCGGTGCTGGTCACGCTGCGGCGCGCCGCGCGCCGCGCCTCGTTCGGCCGTACGCCGACCTTCGGCGCGCCGGGCACACGTTCCTCAGCGCTGAGCTGAGGGCGCGGCCAGGGATGGCGCTCGGCGAGCTCCGGTCAGTCGCGGCTGGGGAAGACTCCCTCGGTGCAGAGGAAGTACGTCATCCCGTCGGGTGCGGCCGCACGGAGGTCCGGCAGCGCGAACGTCGTCTTGCCGTCGCCCCCGTACGTCGTCCCGAGCAGGGAGAAGAGGGCCGTGTTCTGGGCGATCGGGAGGATCTGCCCGTTCGCCGGCACGCCCGTCCCCACGACTCCCGCGAAGAGCCGCACCTCGCCGATGGTGCAGGTGGTGCCGGATCCCGCGACGAACGTCCCGGTGCCGTCCCCGAACGCGGTGGTCCCTGCGGGCCCGGTCGGTCCGGCGGGGCCCCGTGGGCCGGTCGCCCCGCGAGGGCCGACGCGGCCACGTGCGTTCAGCGTGACCTTCTTGTACCCCTTGCGGCACTTGCCGGCCTTGGTCGCGCTGACGACGACACCCTTCTTCGTCGTGCACACCTTCACCGTGCTCGCGGTCGTGGCCGCGTCCGCGACGACGACGCCGCCGAGCACGAGCCCTCCCGCGGCGAGCGCTGCTGCTGCGATCGATGCACTGCGCATCGGACCTCTCCTGTCCGCAGCATCACGGTCGGACACCGCCCCTGGAGTGTGCGCCAGGGGAGGGGTCGCGCGTCCGGAACTTGAGGGCTCCGGCAGGTCAGGGAACGAGGACGACCTTGCCCAGGGCCTCGCGGCTGTCGATGATCGCGAGGGCCCGAGCGGCGTCCTCCAGCGGGAAGCGGCCACCGATCGGCGCCGTGAGCTTGCCCTCGGCGAGGTACGGCGCGAGCTCGGACCACTGCGCCGCGACGTACCCGGGACGCTTCAGGACGTACGCACCCCACCCGACACCACGGACGTCGAGGTTGTTGAGCAGCAGGCGGTTGACCTTGACCTCGGGGATCGATCCCGCGGTGAACCCGATGACGAGCAGGCGCCCGTCGTCCTTCAGGCTGCGCAGGGAGTCGGTGAACCGGTCGCCGCCCACCGGGTCGACGACGAGGTCGACGCCGTGCCCGCCCGTGAGCTCCTTCACCGCGTCCCTGAAGCCGTCGGCGAGCACGTACGCGTCGGCGCCCGCAGCGACGGCGATCTCGCCCTTCGCGTCGGTCGAGGTCACGGCGATGACCTGCCCCGCACCGAACGCCTTCGCGACCTGGATCGACGCGGTGCCGACACCGCCCGCGGCGCCCTGGACGAGGACGGACTCGCCGTTGCGCAGGTGCCCGCGCTTGAGCAGGCCGAAGTGCGCGGTCAGGTAGTTGAGCGGGACCGCGGCCCCCTGCTCGTACGAGAGGTTGTCGGGCAGGTGGAAGGTCATGCTCGTGTCGGCGACGACGCGCTCGGCGAACCCGCCGAGCGCAGGGAACGCGGCGACCCGGTCGCCGGTGGAGAAGCCGGCGCCCGAGGGCGCGGACACGACCTCGCCCGCCACCTCCGATCCGGGGACGAACGGGAGCGGGGGCTTGATCTGGTACTGCCCGCGGGTCTGGAGCACCTCGGGGAACGAGACCCCGGCTGCCTTGACGTCGATGACGACCTGGTCCGGTCCGGGTTCGGGGGCGTCGATCTCGACGACCTCGACGGCGGACGGTCCCTCGAGCGATGTGATCTGCACGGCACGCATGGAGGGAGCGTACCTAAGCGGGCGCTTAGCCGATAGGCAGGTCCGTTCAGCGGCCGTGCAGCGTGACGACGGCCCTGTGCTTCGGCACGTGGGTGATGTTGCGCAGCATCGAGACCTCCTCGCGGTCCACCGACACGCGGTAGCGGCTCAGGATCTCCTTCAGCGCCACCGTCCCCTCCATGAGCGAGAAGCCGGCGCCGAGGCACCGGCGCACGCCGCCGCCGAACGGAAGCCAGGTGTTCGGCGCGATCGTCTCGTCGAGGAAGCGCCGCGGTCGGTAGCGGCGGGGATCGCCGAAGCTGTCCTCCGACGCGTGCGCGAGGGCGATGGACGGGGACACCACGGCACCGGCCGGCAGCGACCAGCGTCCGATCCTCTGCGGCGAGGTCAGCCGCCGCGCGACCTGGTCGATGATCGGGTGCAGCCGCATCCCTTCCTTGAGGCACGCCTCCAGGAAGTCGTCGTCGCCGGCGTCTGCCGCGCGCGACGCCTCCGCCTGCACGTCGGGGTTGGCGCCGAGCTCGTGCAGCGTCCACGAGAGGGCAGACGCTGTGGTCTCATGACCCGCGAGCAGCAGCGTGACGAGCTGGTCGCGCAGCTCTGCGTCGGTGAGCGGCTCCTCGTCGCCCGCCGCGCCGACGTGGAGGAGGCGCGAGAGCACGTCCGTACGGTCGGCGAGGTCGCTCACCCCGCGACGCTCGCGGATCTCGGCGTAGATGAGCTCGTCGACGGCCAGCTGGTTGTCGAAGTACCGCTTCCACGGGCCGATGCGGTAGAGGCTCGGGTAGATCCAGCCGAGCAGCAGGAGCGGCGACACCTCCACCATCCGGGTGACGCGGGGCCGCAGCGTCGCCAGCCGCTCCTCGTCGGTCACGCCGAAGACGACCTGGAGGATGATCTCCAGCGTGAGCGCGTTCATCCGCGTGTGCGTGACGAGACGCTGCCCGTCGTGCCAGCGGTCGACCTCGTCCTTCGCGATGACCTCGACGAGCCCCCGGTAGCCGCGCAGCGACGCCCCGTTGAAGGCGGGCATCAGCAGCTTGCGTGCGCGCAGGTGCTCGGCCTCGTCGGTGAGGAGGACGGAGTGGTCTCCCATGACGGGGCGGAGGATGTCGTTGCCCTCCCCGGCGTGGAAGTGCTCCGGCCTTCCCGCGAAGACCTCCTTGATCTCCTCGGGCGTGCTGACGCCGACGATCGTGCGGGGACCGGGGAGGAGCCGCAGCGTGACGGCATCCCCGTACCGGGACTCGAGGTGGCTCATGAAGCGGTCGCGGAACGCGAAGAACGCGACCGTCTGCACGGCTGCGGGCCAGCGCGGCCCCGGTGGGAGCGTCATACCGTCGCCGCCTCCTGAGGTGTCGGCTCCTGCCGCTCGGCGTCCGTACGCCGAGCGCGGGTGAAGACGTAGTCCTGCTCGCGCACCGACCGGGTCTCCCACCAGTACTGGAAGGTGAACTTCGGCCAGATCGTGCGGTTGTTGCCCTGCGAGTCGAGGTACCACGAGGTGCATCCGCCCTGGGTCCAGATGCCCTTCTTGACCCGTTCCTGGATGTCGGCGTTGTACGCGTCCTGCGCGACCTTCGTCGGCTCCATCGTGGTGGCACGCAGGCGGTCCATCTCGTCGAGGGCGCGGACGATGTACTTCGCCTGCTGCTCGATCATGAACACGACCGAGTTGTGGCCGAGGGCGGTGTTGGGGCCGAGCATGAAGTAGAGGTTCGGGAACCGGTGCACCGTGATGCCGAGGTACGTCTCGACGCCCTGCTCGGCGAAGAGCCGCCCGAGATCGGTCCCGCCCCGACCGGTGAAGTTGAGGTGGTCGAACGCGTCGACGACGTGGAAGCCCGTCCCGTACACGATGACGTCGGCCTCGTGGAGCACGCCGTCGCGGTCGACGACGCCTTCGGGGACGATCTTGGCGATGCCGGTGGTCTCCAGCCGCACGTGGTCCTCGTTGAACGTCTTGTAGTAGTCGTTCGACTGGAGCACCCGCTTGCAGCCGAGGCGGTAGTCCGGGGTCAGCTTGGCGCGTGTCTCGGGATCCTTCACCTGGCGCCTGATGTGCGCGGCGACGATCTTCTCGGCCCAGCGCAGGAACGCCGGGACGTGGCCGTTGAAGGTGATGGCGCGCGACTCGAGCGCCCAGTAGAGGACGTCGCGGTACGCGCGGTTCGCCCCCGGGACCTTCGCGAAGACGGCCTGCCGGACCGGTCCGATCGGGCGGTCGTTCTTCGGCAGCACCCACGGAGCGGTGCGCTGGAACAGCGTCAGCTGCGCGGCCTGCTCAGCGATGATCGGGACGAACTGGATCGCGCTCGCCCCGGTGCCGATCACCGCGATGCGCTTGCCGGTGAGGTCGACGGAGTGGTCCCATGCGGCGGAGTGGAAGCGCGGCCCGGCGAACGTGTCGGCGCCCTCGATCTCCGGGTAGTGGGGGATGTGCAGCCCGCCGACACCTGCGACGAGCACCCGCGCGTCGTACACGTCGCCGTCGGCGGTGTCGATCCTCCAGCGCTCGCGGTCCTCGTCCCAGTGCGCCCCGACGACCTCCTTGCCGAAGTGGATGCGCTTGCGGATGCCGCGCTCGTCCGCGACCTTGCGCATGTAGTCCCAGATCTCGGCCTGGCCGGAGAACGACTTCGACCAGTGCGGATTGAGCTCGTACGAGAACGAGTACATGTGGCTCGGGACGTCGCACGCGCAGCCTGGGTACGTGTTGTCGCGCCAGGTGCCGCCGACCTCGTCGGCCTTCTCGAGGATGACGAAGTCGTCTCGCCCCGCCTCTTCGAGCTTCATCGCCATGCCCATGCCGGAGAAGCCGGTGCCGATGATCACGATATCTTGGGTCATCACCGTTCAGATACTAATGGTATCTGGGCTCGATGCAACACTCTTGATGTCATATTCTTTTTCGCAGGGAGGATCATGTCCACTCGGGCAGAACGACAGGCGATGACGCGCGAGGCGCTGGTCGCGACCGCGCGGACGTTGTTCCTGCACGACGGCTACGGGGCGACCAGCCTCGACCGGGTGGCGCTCGAGGCGGGCTTCTCCAAGGGCGCGGTCTACTCCAACTTCAAGAGCAAGGAGGAGCTCGGGCTCGCGGTCCTCGACGAGATCCACCAGGAGATGGTCGCGGAGGTCGTCGGGGCCGTCGGAGTGGCGACGACCTACGACGACGCGATCAACGCGTTCGACGGCTGGCTCAAGGTGCGCCTCGGGCAGCCGCGCTGGACCGCGCTCGAGGTGGAGTTCGCGGCCGTGGTGCGGACGAGTCCTTTCGTCGCGACCGAGCTGGCCGCCCGGCACGTGCAGATCCGGGAGGCGATTGCGGCGATGCTGCTCGAGATCCAGCGCCGTACGGGGATGCGTCTCGCGCTGCCCGCCGACCAGGTCGCGCTCGCCCTACTCAGTCTCGGGATCGGCATGGGCGCGCAGCGGTCGCTCGACCCGAGCCTCGACGTGCACGCGTTCACCGCCACGATCCGCTCGCTGCTCCTCCCGCCGTCGGCTGCCGACGCCAGCTGAGCGTCGAACGCGCCGGGGACTGACCGGCGACGTCAGAAGGCGCTGACCGTCTCCGGCATCCGCTCGCGACGGCTGAGGGCGCTGATGATCGCCGCCTGGCCGTGCCGCTCGGTCGCGAGCTCGGCCAGCAGGTGGAGGACGGGCAGGAAGACGTCGTCGGGGAACGGCGGCGTGGGCACGTCGATGCTCCGGGCGAGGTCGTCCGCGTGGACGACGATCTCGACCATCCGGGTGAGCAGCAGGTCAGGGCGCCGCAGGCTCCAGCCCTGCCACGGGAGAGCGACGACATCCACCGCGCCACCGTCTCCGAGCAACCGGCCGACACTGCCGACCGCCTCCGCCCACCGGTCACGCATCACCGCGAAACCCTGCGACGCCTCCGCCTCGTCCGTGCTCCTGTCGTTCGCCGGATCGTCGAGGTCGGTCGCGCGCACCCAGGTCGCGCGCCGGTAGTGCTCGGCGGCTTCACGCAGGGGAGCCTCTGATGAGGACACCGGCAGGAGCTCGGCGGCACGGACGCTCTGGCGGCCGAGGTGGCAGGCCAGCATCCCGACCGTCATCTCGGGCAGCGCGCTCGGCGCTTCCCAGCGGGCGGCGACCTCCGGCCGCGTGACGAGATCGAGGGCGACGTGCGCTGCGGTCACGAACGAGTCGTCGTAGGAGTCCACGTCACGTGAGCGTAGCCGCGGGGCGCTGCGCGGACGATCGAATTCCCTACGCTGGCCCCATGACCGCCCGCTCCCTGATGATCGCTGGGACGACGTCGGACGCGGGCAAGTCCGTGGTGACGACCGGGCTCTGTCGCCTGCTCGCCCGGCGGGGCGTCAAGGTCGCGCCGTTCAAGGCCCAGAACATGTCCAACAACTCGATGGTCGTCACCGGCCCCGAGGGTGAGGGCGCCGAGATCGGCCGCGCGCAGTGGATCCAGGCGGTCGCCGCCGGCGCCGTCCCAGAGACGGCGATGAACCCCGTCCTCCTCAAGCCCGGCGGGGACCGTCGCAGCCACGTCGTGGTGCGTGGACGCCCGGCCGGCACGCTCGACGCCCGCGAGTACGCCGGTGGACGTCGGACGCTTGCCGAGGCCGCGTTCGCCGCGTACGACGAGCTGGCCGCGCGCTTCGACGTGGTCGTCTGCGAAGGCGCCGGCAGCCCGACGGAGATCAACCTGCGTGACGGCGACTACGTCAACATGGGGCTCGCGCGGTACGCGTCCATGCCGGTGGTCGTGGTCGGTGACATCGACCGGGGTGGCGTGTACGCCGCGCTGCACGGCACGGTCGCCCTGCTCTCGCCCGCGGACCAGGCGCTCGTCTGCGGGTTCGTGCTCAACAAGTTCCGGGGCGACGAATCACTCCTCGCCCCCGCGAACGAGGCGATCGAGCGCGTGACCGGACGGCCGGTGCTCGGCGTCGTGCCGTGGAGCCCGCACGTCTGGCTCGACTCCGAGGACGGCCTCGACCTCGCGGGACGTCGTGCGGCGAGCGCGGACCCGCTGCGGGTGGTCGTCGTCCGGCTGCCGCGGATCAGCAACTTCACCGACGTCGACGCCCTGGGTCTCGAGCCCGGTGTCGACGTGACTTTCGCGAGCGATCCGCGTCGTGTCTCCGAGGCCGATCTCGTCGTCGTCCCGGGCACCCGCGCCACACTGTCCGACCTTGCATGGATGCGCGGGCGTGGGCTCGACGCGGCCGTGGTCGCGCATGCGCGCGCGGGCCGACCGGTCCTCGGCATCTGCGGCGGCTTCCAGATCCTCGGGAGGATGATCAGCGACCCGGACGGCGTCGAGGGGCCGGCCGGCACGCGTGCCGACGGTCTGGGCCTGCTCGACGTCACGACGACCTTCGGAACGGACAAGGTGCTCCGCCTCTCGACCGGTTCCGCCCTCGGGGCGGAGGCGAGCGGGTACGAGATCCACCACGGTCGCGTCACCCGTGGTGACGACGAGGAGTTCCTCGGCGGGGCGCGCCGCACGAACGTCCTTGGCACGATGTGGCACGGGACGCTCGAGTCCGACGGTCTCCGGCGATCCCTTCTCGCCGAGGTGGCGACGGCGGTGGGTCGCGCGTGGGAGCCCGGGACGGTGTCGTTCGCCGACGCCCGTACCGCACGGCTCGACCTCCTCGCCGACCTCCTCGACGCGCACGTGGACGTCGACTCGCTGCTCGCCCTGATCCACGGCGGTGCGCCGGTCGACCTCCCGCGGGTGCCGCCGGCGGGGATCGGCTGACGACCGGTCGGCGGAGCGGGGGAGGATGAAGGCATGACCTCCACTCCGCGCTGGTTCACCGACACCTCAGACGGGCACTCGCAGTGGTACATCGAGCGCTTCCGCGCGATGGAGCGCGAGGGTGTGGACCTCGGCGGGGAGGCGCGGCTCGTGGACGCGCTCGTCCCGCCGGGAGCTCGGATCCTGGACGCCGGCTGCGGGCCCGGGCGGATCGCGGCGCGTCTGTATGCGGCCGGCCACGACGTGGTGGGCGTCGACGTCGACCCCGCACTGATCGCGGCCGCGGAGGAGGACCACCCCGGTCCGGAGTGGCGGGTCGCCGACCTCGCCACGCTGGACCTCCCGGGCGACCCGTTCGACCTCGTCGTGTGCGCGGGCAACGTGATGATCTTCCTCGCGCCCGGGTCCGAACGCGCCGTGCTCGACCGCCTGCGCGCGCACGTCCGTCCCGGTGGTCGGATCGTGCTCGGCTTCCGGACGGACCGGCCGTACGGGCCGTCGGCGCTCGACGTGGACGCCGCGGCCGTCGGGCTCGAGGTCGAGCAGCGGTTCGCGACCTGGGACCTCGTGCCGTACGACGACGACGCCGACTTCGCCGTGACGTTCCTGCGCGTCCCGTCCCACCCCAAGGACCGATGAGCTCTCGTGCCCTGACGTTGTGCGTCCTCCTCGGCGTGGTCGCCGCCGGGTTGGCCGCGCGGGCGTCCTTGCCGCCGCCGGTCGCGGGACCGGCCGGGGACGTGCTCTACGCGACGCTCGTCGTCCTGCTCGTCGCGGTGGTGCGGCCGCGTACACGACCGCTCACCGCCGCGGCGGTCGGCTTCGTCGTCTGTGTGGCCGTCGAGCTCCTCCAGCTCACCGGCATCCCGGCCGCGCTGGCGGAACGCGTGCCGACGGTACGCCTCGTGCTGGGGACGACGTTCTGGGCGCCGGACCTGCTCCTCTACGCGGTCGGCGCGGTGGTCGGGGGCGCCCTCTGCGTCGCCGTCGCTCGCGGCGGCCGTGGGAGGAGGCAGTGAACGAGGAGCTCGCCGCGCTCGGGCCGTACTTCGCGCTCGACGCACTCCCCGCCGATCCGGCACGCCACGGGTGGCGCCGGCTCGCGGACCTGTGCGAACCCGGCCCGCTCGAGGCGCGGACGGCGGACGTGCGGCAGGTGCTGTCCGGGACGAGCGGAGTCGAGGTCGAGGAGCGGGTGGCCGCGTCGACGGTCTCGCTCGGGCTGTTCTCTCGGCTGCTGTCCCCGGCGCTCGGCGCGGCAGCGCTCGGGGTGCCGGCACCGCCGCTGGCGCTGGACACGACGTGGTGGCGACCGTTCGAGAGCGGACCCTGGCCGCTCGCGGTCGATCCTGCCGGGCACCCGCCGGGACTCGACGAGGCTCTCTCCTCCCTCGTGGACCGCTTCGCCACCGGCTTCGGTCTCTCCCGCACGATCCTCTGGGGCAACGTGTCCTCTGCGCTCTTCGGAGCGGTCGCGGGCCTGAGGGCGAGCCGGCCCGACCTGGTGCCAGCGGCCGCTGCCTTCGCCGTCGCCACGCTCGGCCGGCCCCCGTACGCCGGCACCGGTGACGTCGTCCGCGGCGCCTTCGTCCGGCGGTCGTGCTGCCTCTACTACCGCGTCCCCGGCGGAGGCTACTGCGGCGACTGCGTCCTCGAGAGCCGCCGCCGAGCCGGCGGCCGCTAGGCTCCGGCCCGCAGTCGCCGTCGGGTGACCTGACGTCGGGAGCGGGAGGCCCCGCCCCAGCCGTGACGGGTCCGTGGGTACGTTCGGACGATGAGCGATTCCACCTCACGAACGCCCAGCCCCATGGACCAGCTTGCCGATGCATGGCTCGTCGAGATGCTCGAGCACAGCCCCGAGCTGCACGTCGAGCTCGGCCGGCCAGGTCGTGAGGGCGACTACACCGACTTCTCGCCCGACGGGGCCGAGGCGCGCGCGGAGGCCGCACGGCGCG